>Ga0307372_10001618_pt1 | contig 38883 bp, 41 predicted proteins | sample OX1MG_FD_202533 | JGI IMG/M metagenome (GOLD analysis project Ga0307372, IMG submission 202533) | Soil microbial communities from Risofladan, Vaasa, Finland - OX-1 | ecosystem: Environmental > Terrestrial > Soil > Coastal area > Acid sulfate soil | place: Finland: Risofladan, Vaasa | collected...
AGGGGATAACCGCTGCTTCGATCGGCAGCATCCTCAAGGCCCGCAAGGTCTCGGTCACCATCCAGAAGCTCGACCCCTACCTCAACGTCGACCCGGGGACGATGAGCCCTTACCAGCACGGGGAGGTGTTCGTCACCGACGACGGCGCCGAGACGGACTTGGACCTCGGCCACTATGAGCGCTTCGTCGACGAAAACATGTCTGCGGCATCCAACGTGACCACCGGCAAGATCTACTCGGAGGTCATCGCCAAAGAGCGCCGCGGCGACTACCTGGGCGCCACGGTGCAGGTCATCCCGCACGTCACCAACGAGATCAAAGAGCGGATCCAGCGGGTCGCCCGCGAGTCGCAGGCCGAGGTCGTGGTAGTCGAGGTGGGGGGGACCGTCGGCGACATCGAGTCGCTGCCCTTCCTGGAGGCGATCCGGCAGCTGAAGAACGACCTCGGCCGCCAGAACGTCTTCTACGTGCACCTCTCGCTGGTCCCGCTGATCCGCGGCGAGGAGATGAAGACCAAGCCGACCCAGCACTCGGTCCAGGCTCTGCGCGGAATCGGCATCCAGCCCGACGCCATCATCTGCCGCTCCGAGACCGCCATCGGACACGAGATAGTGGAAAAGATCGCGCTCTTCTGCGATGTCGATCGGGAGGCCGTGATCTCGGTGCCCGACGCGGACACCATCTACCGGGTTCCGCTGGTGCTCGAGGAGGCCGGCCTCGGCAGGGTCCTGGCCCGTCACTTCGAGCTTCCCACCGAGGCGGACCTCGAGCCGCTGGCCCACACGGTCCACCGGATCACCAGCCCCCGGGGCGTGATCCCGGTGGCGGTAGTTGGCAAGTACGTGCAGCTTCCCGACGCCTACCTCAGCGTCACCGAAGCGCTGCGACACGCCGGCATCCAGCACGACGTCGGCATCGACATCCGCTGGATCCAGTCGGAGACGCTCGACCAGGGTGACTCCTCGCAGCTGAAGGGGGTCGCCGGCATCGTCGTGCCGGGCGGCTTCGGCCACCGGGGGATCGAGGGCAAGGTGGCCGCCTCCCGCTACGCGCGGCACAACCGGATCCCCTACCTCGGGCTCTGCCTCGGCCTCCAGTGCGCGGTGATCGATATCGCCCGGGAGGCGCTGAACGCTCCGGACGCCAATTCGACCGAGTTCGCCGCCTTCACCTCGACGCCCGTTATCGACCTGATGCCGGAGCAGCGCGATGTCGCCAACATGGGTGGGACCATGCGGCTCGGCCTCTACCCCTGCAAGCTGCTGCCCGGCTCGAAGGCCCAGCGGGCCTACGGAGAGGAGGTGGTCTACGAGCGCCACCGCCACCGTTTCGAGTTCAACAACGAGTACCGGGAGGTGCTCTCTGAGTCAGGCCTGGTCTACAGCGGGCTGTCGCCCAACGGCCGCCTGGTGGAGGTCATCGAACTGGCCGACCACCCCTGGTTCGTGGCCAGCCAATTCCACCCCGAGTTCCGTTCCCGGCCCCAGCGCCCGCACCCGATGTTCAGCGGCTTCATCGCCGCAGCCGTCGAGCGCAGCGGGGTGGACCAGATGGAGCTCCGCCCGACCGAGCTCATCGCCGAGCTGCCGGTCGAGCCGGCCGAGCTGGCCGATCCCGATCCTCGATAACACTTCCTTCACGTTCGGGCGTTAATTGAGGAGCTAGAGAAGTGAGCGAGGTCCGCGACCGGCTGCCGCCGCCACCTCCCCACCCGGCCGAGCTGGCCGGATTCGGGGAGCTGGAACTGGTGCGCGTCACCGAGTCCGCCGCCCTCGCGGCCGGCCGGATGGCCGGGCGGGGCGACCAGGACAAGGTGAAGAACCTCGCCGCCTCGGCGATGCTTCAGGCACTGGAGGAGCTCGGCTTCAGCGGCCGGGTCGGCCTCGGCCCTCGGGGCGACGGCATCCTCTCGGCCGGCTCCCGGGTCGGCGTGGCCGAGGAACCGTCGCCCGACCTCGGCGTCTACCCGGTCGAGGGTGCCAGTCTGGTTGCTCGCGGCCTGCCCAACGCGATCTCGATGGTGGTCGCCGCCGAACCGGGAGCCTTCCCGGTCCTCCCCGCGGTGGCCTATATGGAGAAGATGGTCGTCGGCGCCAGCGCTCGTGGCGCGCTGGACCTCGACGACGGGGTCGCCGACAACCTCCGCCGGATCGCCTTCGCGCGTGACTGCCGGGTCTCCGATCTGACGGTGGCAGTCCTCGACCGTCCCCGCCACCAGGGACTGGTCGAGGAGATCCGTTCGGCGGGAGCGCGGATCCTTTCGCTCGAGGACGGCGACATCACCGCAGGGCTGCTGGCCGCAGCCGGCTGGACCGGCATCGACGCCATGATCGGCTTCGGAGGCCTCCAGGAAGCCATCCTCGCTGCCTGCGCCGTCCGCTGCCTGGGCGGCGACATGCTCTGCCGGCTCTGGCCCCGCAACGACGAGGAGCGGATTCTCGCAGGCGAGGAGGGCGACCGCGTCTGGACCGTACCGGACCTGTCCCGTGGCGAGCTGACGGTCGTGGTCACCGGCATCACCGGCGGCGCCCTGCTGGCGCCGGTCCACTACGGCGGCGGCTGGGCGGAGACGGCCTCCCTGGTCCTCTCGACGCGTGCCGGCACCGTCCGCCGGATGACGACCCGCCACCAGCTGAACCGCGTCGGGGGGTAGCGCTTCAGGTGGCCGCGCTGGCGGCCGGAGCGGGCCTCGGCTTCCTGGTCGGTGCGCAGGTCGGGCCGATCTGGGTCCTCTGCGCGCGCTCCAGCCTCCGCCACGGAGCCGGGGTCGGGCTGGGAATCGGCGCCGGCGCCGCGGTCGTCGACCTGCTCTATGCCGCCCTCGGCGTGGCGGGCGCGGCCACCCTGCTGGCGGCGACCGGCCTCCGGGTCGCCTTCGGGCTGTTGGGGGCGGCCGTGCTCCTCCTCCTCGGCGCTCGCACCCTCTGGTCGGCGATCCGGGTCCGCTCCGGCTTCGAGGCCGACACCGAGGTGTCGACGCCTCTCACCGCCTTCCGGACGAGCCTCGCCGCGACCGCCTCCAACCCGATGACGATCGCCTCCTGGGCGGCCATCTTCGCCGCCGCCTCCGCCTCCAGCCTGGCCGCCACCGCGCCCGCTGCGGTGCTCCTGGTGGTGGGCGTGGGCGCCGGCTCGATGGCCTGGTTCGCGATCCTCAGCTGCGGGATGGGTCTGCTCGGCCGGCGCGTTCCCGACCGCGCCCTGCGGATCGCTGACGGCGCCGCCGGACTGGGCCTGCTCGGCTTCGGCGTCGCCCTCGGCTACGGGGCGCTCGAGCACCGCTGAAACGATCGGCCGAACCGACCCCTCAGGCCGGGGCTTTGGTCCTCGTCTCGGCACCCAGCTCGGCGACGTAGCGGTCGGAGTTGGCGAGGGCCACCCGGACCGCAGCCTCGCGCGGAGTGATGCCCTCCTGCGCTGCCAGCGCGAGCATCGCCGCGACCGTCCGCCGCATCGTCTGCGAGATCTTGGCAAAGGCAGCTTCGGCGCCGGGTCCGACCCTCCCCAGCAGCACCCACCAGGCCCAGCCGTTGGTGCCGGCGTTGGCGATGAAGTCGGGGATCACCAGCGCCCCGCGATCCACCAGCAGGCGCTCCGCCGCGGTGGTGGTGGGGATGTTGGCCGCCTCCACCACCAGCCGGGCGGTGATTCCCCCGCAGTTGTCCTCGTTGATCGCGTCAGCGACGGCCGCCGGGACCAGCACCTCGGCGTCGACCGTCAGCCAGCGATCGCGCGGGAGCGCCTGGTCGCCCGGCTTCAACCCGGCGCGGTCGATCTCGCCGTGGACGTTGCGGGCGGCGAGGTAATGGCGCACGTCGAGGCCGGCGGGATTGGCGACACGCCCCCGGCGTCGGCGACCGCCACCACGCGGACCCCCGCCTCTGCCAGGTAGCGCGCCGTGGAACCACCCATCGAGCCGAAGCCCTGGATGCAGACCCTCGCCGCGGGGGGAGCCACGCCGAGGTAGCCGTGGCGGCCGGTGACCGGGTCGGTCCAGGTCGTCCGCAGGTAGGGCTCGCAGTTCACTGACGCTCCTCGGCGAACTCCGGCCTTCGCTTCTCGATGAACGCGGTGACTCCCTCCCGAAAGTCGTCGGTGGCGAAGGACTCGAGGATGAAGCCGACCTCCATCGCCACCTGCTCCTCGGCCCCGTGCCCGAGGCTCGCCTGGAGCAGCTCCTTGGCCCGCCGGACGGCTCCGCCGGGCATCCGGCTTAAGCGTTGAGCCAGCTCCTCGGCCGCCGCTCCGAGCTGTCCGGGGGGGTGGATGGAGGCCACGAAGCCGTGCCGGACCATCTCCTCCGCCTCGACCGGGAGGTTGGTCAACATCATCCGCGTTGCGATCGAGGGACCCAGCAGGCGGGGCAAAAAGTAGGAGGTCGTGGAGTCGGGGGAGAGGCCGATGCCGGTGAACCCGGCCTGGAAGCGGGTGCCCTCGGCGGCCAGCCGGATGTCGCAAGCGCAGGCGAGCCCGAGCCCGTACCCGATGGCCCCTCCCTGGATGGCGGCGATCACCGGAGCCGGGCTTTGGTGGAGGCCGAGCAGCCCATCGTGGACGACCTCACCGCGATCGGCGCTGAAACCGCCTCCGCCCGCGAACGCCTTCAGGTCGCCGCCGGCGCAGAAGATGGGACCATCACCGGTCAGCAGCACCGCCCGGACCCGGCGGTCGCGCCGGATCTCCTCGACGGCCATCACCAACCCGTCCGCGATCTCGTTGCTGAGGGCGTTGCGGGCCTCGGGTCGGGTGAGCCTCACCCGTGCGATCCGGTCCCTAAGCTCGTAGGAAACGTGCTCGGTCAGCTGCATGCCGGACAGGGTACGGCCGTGCTCGCGGTCGTCGGCCTGCCGGGAGGTCCTAATCCAGCCTTCAGCCCACCGTGACAATGGTTGTCTCATTCACAGCCTCAGCCGGCGACCTGGCCGAAGGCCTCTGGATTACCGGCTGAGATCACCGGGTATAAGAGGACAGCAAAATGAGCCAGCTTTCGGGCCAGTATCCCGGGCCTGAGGAGCGGAGTCCCGAGCTCTCGCCCCCGCCGCCCGCTTACACCTACTACCCGCCCCCGACCTCGGCTGCAGCGGCCGCGCCGTCGATGGCGCCCGCGCCCCCTGGGCCGCCGGCGCCCTATGGGCCACCCCGCCAGCAGCGGCGGGGCGTCGTCGGCTGGCTGATGGCGGTGGGCGTCTTCATCCTCGGCTACGCCAAGTACGCCTTCCTCCTGATCAAGGGCGTCCCCGCCCTGCTCACGCTGAGCACGCTGTTCGTCAGCTTCGGGCTCTACGCGCTCTATGCCGGACCGGCGTTCGCGGCGGCCCTGGTGGGGATGATCCTCATCCACGAGATGGGTCACGTGGTGGAGATCCGGCGGCAGGGACTGAAGGCCACCGCGCCTGTGTTCATCCCCTTCCTGGGAGCCGCCATCTTCCAGCGCGCGAACCCCCAGAACGCGCTCCGTCAGGCTCAGATCGGGATCGCCGGACCGATCGCGGGGACCATCGGAGCTTCGGTCGCCTGGGTCCTCTACGGGTACACCGGCTGGAGCGTCTTCGCGCTCGCCGCCACGCTCGGCTTCTTCCTCAACCTCTTCAACCTGATCCCGGTGGGGATGCTCGACGGCGGCTGGATCACGGCGCCGCTGTCCAAGTGGTTCCAGGTCTTCGGCCTCGCCGTGATGGCGGCTTCGGTGTTCTTCTTCGGCCTGAGCCCGATTCTCTTCATCATCGTGCTATTCAGCCTCCCCACGATCATCGCCCGCTTCCGGAACGCGGACGCCCCCTACTTCAAGAACGTGTCCACCCAGGGACGGTGGGCGATCGGCGCCGCCTGGCTGGCCCTGGTTGTCTACCTCGGGTTCGCCCTGGTCACCTCCCAGCAGCAGCTCGGCAGCGGAATCGCCCGATTCGGGCACTAAGCTAGAATCCAGCGTTCGGTACCCAAGGAAAAAGACAAATGAGAACTCAGATCCATCCGACCTTCTACGAGGACGCGGTCGTCACCTGCGTCTGTGGCAACACCTTCACCACCGGCTCGGTCCGCCGCGAGCTGAAGACCGAGATCTGCTCTGCCTGCCACCCCTTCTTCACCGGCCAGCAGCGGATCGTGGACACCGGCGGCCAGGTCGAGCGCTTCAACAAGAGGGCAGCTAAGGTAGCGGCGACCAGCGGCGCTCGCTAGCGCCGTGCCCCTCGCCGACGACTCGGAGACGGCGCAGCAGCCACTTCAGGGCGCCCGCGAGAAGTTCTTCTACGGTGGCCAGGCCGTCATTGAGGGCGTCATGATGCGCGGCCCGCACCACTATGCGGTGGCTGTCCGCGACCCCAAGACGAGGGAGATCCTCGTCGACCGCGGCGAGCTCAAGGCGAGCATGTACGTCAACCCCTTCTGGAAGCTGCCCTTCGTCCGCGGACTGGCGTTGATGGGCGAGACCATCCACCTGGGCATGAAGTCGCTGATCTGGTCAGTGAACGTCAACGCGGGCGCCAACGACGTGAAGATAGGTAAGCGGGAGATCACCATCTCGGTCGCCACCTCGGCCGTTTTCGGCCTCCTGATCTTCATCGTGCTGCCGCTCTTCGCCACCGGCTCGCTGGTGCACAAGAGCGGCTCGCTGCTCTTCGCGCTGGTGGAGGGCGTGATCCGGGTCGGGCTGATCCTCGGCTACCTCGCGCTGATCGGGATGCTGAAGGACGTGCGCCGGGTCTTCCAGTACCACGGAGCCGAGCACAAGACGATCAACGCCTTCGAGTCCGAATGGCCGCTCGACGTGCCCAATGTGCGGCGAGCGTCGCTCCTCCACCCACGCTGCGGCACCGGCTTCCTGCTGGTGGTGCTGGTCGTGAGCGTGGTCCTCTTCTCGCTGGTCGCCCTCTTCCACCCCAACTGGCCGGTGCTGATCCTGAGCCGGCTGGTCGGCATCCCGGTCGTCGCCGGCGTCTCCGTGGAGGCGATCCGCTGGATGGCGCGCCACCGCTACAACCGCTTTGTGCAAGTCCTGCTCTGGCCGGTGCTGGCGACCCAGAAGTTCACCACCCGCGAGCCCAGTGACGACATGCTGGAGGTCGCCATGGCCGCCTTCAACGCCGCCCGCGAGGGCGAGGAGGCCGCGGCGGCTTGATCGACCGGCTGGAGGCGATCTCCCGCCACTACGCCGAGCTCGAGGCCGAGCTGGCCCGGCCGGAGGTCGCCGCCGAGCACGAGCAGGTGACCAGGGTCGCCCGCGAGCTGGCCGGCATGCGCGACATCGTCGAGGCCTACCGGCGGTACCGGGAGGCCGAGAGGGCGCTCCGCGAGGCGCGCGAGATGCTCCACGCCGAGAAGGACCCGGAGATGCAGGAGTACCTCCGAGGCGAGGAGACCGCCGCCGCCGCCAGCATGGAGGAGCTCAACGAGCGCCTGAAGGTGCTGCTGCTGCCCAAGGATCCCAACGACGACCGCGACGTGATCGTCGAGATCCAGGGCGCGGAGGGTGGGGACGAGGCCGAGCTCTTCGCCCGCGACCTCTTCGAGATGTACACCCGCTGGGCGGTCACCAAGGGCTGGAAGGTCGAGGTCATCGACGCCCAGGAGTCCGGGATCGGCGGCTTCAGCAAGATCGAGTTCGAGATCAGGGGCCAGGGCGCCTATTCGCAGATGAAGTACGAGGGAGGCGTGCACCGCGTCCAGCGGGTCCCGAAGACCGAGTCGCAGGGCCGGATCCACACCTCGGCGGCGACGGTGACCGTGATGCCCGAGGCGGACGCGGTCGAGGTGGAACTGCCGGAGAAGGACATCAAGGTGGAGACGTCCACCTCCACCGGGCCCGGCGGGCAGAGCGTGAACACAACCTACTCGGCGATCCGCATCACCCACCTGCCGACCGGGATGGTGGTGTCGATCCAGGACGAGAAGTCCCAGATCAAAAACCGGGACAAGGCGATGAAGGTGCTGCGCGCGCGGCTCTACGAGCGCAAGCTGGCCGAGCAGCACGCGGCAGAGGACGCCCAGCGGCGGACCATGGTCCGCAGCGGCAACCGCTCGGAGAAGATCCGGACCTACAACTTCAAGGAGAACCGGCTCACCGACCATCGGATCGACCTGACGCTGTACAGGCTCGACCGCGTCATGCAGGGCGAGCTGGACGAGGTCGCCGATGCCCTCATCGCCGCCGACCGGGCGGCCCAGCTGGCCGGCGACGAGGACGCTCGCCCGGCTCCGGTTTGACGCTGATCGAGGTGCTCCGGCGAGCGACCGGCTACCTCGAGCTGCACGGCTCCTCCTCGCCCCGCCTCGACGCTGAGGTGCTGCTCGCGTTCGCGCTCCGGCTGCGGCGCCTGGACCTCTACTTGCAGTTCGAGCGGGAGCTGGGCGAGGCGGAGCTGGTGCCCTACCGGGAGCTGACCGCCCGGCGTGGCCGCGGCGAGCCGGTCGCCTACCTGACCGGTCATCGTGAGTTCATGGCCCTCGACTTCGAAGTGACGCCGGACGTCCTGGTGCCCCAGCCGGACACCGAGGTGTTGGTCCAGCGGGCGGTGGAATGGGGTCGCGCGCGTGGCGATTCGGCTTCGCTGAGGTTCGCGGACGTGGGGACGGGCTCGGGCTGCATCGCGGTCTCGGTGGCGCACTACCTGCCGGGCGCGGTCGTGGACGCGTCTGACGTCAGCGCCGCCGCCCTGGCGGTGGCGGGCATCAACGCCGCGCGGTTGGGGGTGGGGGACAGGGTGCGCCTCAGGGAGGGCGACCTCACCAAGCCTCTCGAAGGCCCTTATGACGCGATAGTCGCCAACCTTCCCTATCTCTCGCCGGACGCCGCGCTCCCGGCCGAGGTCACCGCACAGCCGGCGCTTGCCCTCTTCGGCGGGGTGAAGTTGATCAACCGGCTGCTGGCCGCGGCGCCAGCGCTGCTGGCTCCCGGTGGGATCGCTCTGCTGGAGCTGGATCCCTCGGTCCTGGAAGCGCTGGCGGTGCCGGCCGCCTTCGCCGGCTGGAAGCTGCACCGGGATCTTGGTGGGCACGAGAGGGTGCTGGAAGCTTGGACCTAGCCGAGGCCGCCGCCGCACTGGGTCGGGGCGAAGTCATCGGCTTCCCGACCGATACCGTCTACGGGTTGGCCGTGCGACCTGGCTTCGAGTCGCGGGTCTACGACATCAAGAGGCGGCCGCAGGGGATGCCGCTGATCCTGATGGCCGCCTCGCCCGACCAGCTGTCCGGGCTCGTGGAGGTAGACCGGCGAGCGCGCTGGTACATGGACCGCTGGTGGCCGGGGCCGCTGACGCTGGTGCTGCCCGCTGAGGCCGGTGGGACCCTCGGGGTGCGGGTGCCTGACCACCCGCTGGCGCTGGAGCTGCTCCGCCTGGCCGGGCCGCTGTTGACGACCTCGGCCAACCTGCATGGCGAGCCGCCAGCCCTCGATGCCGCCTTCGCCTCACTACCCGGCCTGGCGGGCGTCGTCGATGGCGGCCGTGCGCCCGGCGGTGAGCCTTCGACGGTCATCGCGCTATTGCCCGGCAGCGAGATGACGGTGATCCGGGAGGGCGCGATCAGTTCCCACCTGCTGGGAGACGACGAGCACCTACGGTCGGACGCCCGCCGGTCGCGGGTGGGGGAGTTCGGGCCGGCCTAGGACTACCCTTTTAGCCGTGATCGAAGCCACCCTCAACCTCCGCGTCCTCGAAAAGGCCGATCCCACGGTCGCCGGGCTGATCCGTAAGGAATACCGTCGCCAGAGCGACACTCTGGAGCTGATCCCGTCCGAGAATCTGGCCAGCGCGCCGATCCTGGAGGCGCTCGGCACCCTCCTCACCAACAAGTACGCCGAGGGCTATCCCGGGAAGCGCTACTACGGCGGCTGCGAGGTGATGGACGAGATCGAGACGCTCGCCATCGACCGTGCCCGGCAGCTCTTCGGCGCCGAGCATGTCAACGTCCAGCCGCACGCCGGCAGCCAGGCCAACATGGCCGTCTACTTCGCCGTCTGCCAGCCTGGCGACCGGGTGATGGGCATGGACCTCGACCAGGGCGGGCACCTCACCCACGGCAGCCCGGCCAACTTCAGTGGCAAGCTCTACGAGATCCACTCCTATGGCGTCGACCGGGAGACGGAGCGGATTGACTACGACGCCGTCCAAAAGCAGGCCGAGGAGGTGCGGCCGAAGATGCTGATGGTCGGTTACAGCGCCTATCCCAGGGTCATCGACTTCAAGCGCATGCGCGAGATCGCCGATTCGGTCGGCGCCACCATGGTGACCGACATGGCCCACTTCGCTGGCCTGGCGGCGGGCGGGGCCTACCCGAGTCCGGTCCCGCACAGCGCGATCGTCACCACCACCACCCAGAAGACGCTGCGCGGCGCCTGGGGAGGGATGATCCTCTGCGACGAGGAGCACGCCAAGGCGATCGACAGCGCGGTCTTCCCCGGCAGCCAGGGAGGCCCGCTGATGCACGCGATCGCGGCCAAGGCGGTCTGCTTCGGCGAGGCGCTGAAGCCCTCCTTCAAGGAGTACGCAGCCCAGGTGGTTGCCAACGCCGCGGTGCTCGCCGACCGGCTCCAAGAGCGCGGCCTGCGCCTGGTCAGCGGAGGCACCGACAACCATCTGATGCTGATCGACCTCCGGCCGCTCTCGCTCAAGGGCCGTCAGGTCCAGGACATCGCCGACACCGTCGGCATCACCGTCAACCGCAACGCGATCCCCTTCGACGAGGCCAGCAAGTTCAACCCGAGCGGCGTACGGTTGGGCACCCCGAGCGTCACGACGCGCGGCATGGGGGCCGAGGAGATGAAGGAGATCGGCGACTGCGTCGCGGATCTGATCCTCGGACTCGAGGACGGAGCCAACCGGGAGCGCATCCGGGAGCGCACGCTGGATCTCGCTCGGCGCTTCCCACTGCCCTACCAGCTCGGTTAGGCGGTGGCCGCCGGTCCCGTCTTCCTCGAGGCCTTCTTCAGCAAGGCCTTCGTCTCCCACCTGGCCGGCAGCCTGATCCCAGCCTTCGGGCCCTTCGTGCTGGCCGGGGCGGCGGCAATCGCGCTGACCCCTCTGGCGATGCTCCTGGCGCGCCGGTCCGGCGCCATGGCCTTGCCAGGAGGGCGACACATCCACCTCCGGCCGACGCCGATGCTCGGCGGCTGGGCGCTCTATCTGGCCTTTGCCGCCTCGGTCGCCTGGTACCTCGGCGTCAGCAGCTGGGCGGTGCTCGGCGTGCTGACTCTCTGCGGATTCGCGGCGCTCTTCTTCACCTATGACGATCGCTTCCAGATGCCGGCGCTGGTCAAGCTGGGCGTCGAGCTCGTTCTGGCGGTGGTGGCAATCGCCGGTTTCGGGCTGAAGATCACCTTCCTCACCTCCGTCGGCGGCCACGTCATCCAGCTCGGGCTGCTGGCCTACCCGCTGACCCTGCTCTGGCTGCTCGGCATGCAGAACACCATCAACCTGCTGGACGGCGTCGACGGCCTGGCCGCCGGCGTGGTGGCGGTGGTGGCGGCGATCCTGGCGGTGGCGGCCATCAGCCGCAACGACCAGCAGACGCTGATCCTGTCCTCCGCCCTGGCCGGCTGCTGCCTCGGGTTCCTGGTCTTCAACTTCCACCCCGCCCGGATCTTCATGGGCGACTCGGGCAGCCACTTCCTGGGGCTGGCGCTGGGGCTGCTGTCGGTGCTCGGCGTCGCCAAGGTCGCCGTCGGCTTCGCCCTCCTGGTTCCCCTGCTGGCGCTCGCGGTACCGATTGGCGACACCGCCTGGGCGATCATCCGCCGCCGGCGGGCCGGGGTGTCGATCGCCCACGCGGACTCCCGCCACATCCACCACCAGCTGCTCGACTTCGGGCTGACCCAGCCCCAGACCTGTCTCGTGTTCTACGGCGCCACCGCCCTCCTCGGGTCGATCGGGCTGATGCTGCTCGGCCACAAGCGGATCCTCACCGCGGTGGTGCTCCTGCTGGTCATCTGCCTCTCGACGGTCGCCGGCGAGCGGCTGTCCAGCATCCGCCGCGTGCTTCCCGTGCCCGGCTTCCGGTGGCTCCTGCCGGCCCCGACGGTCGAGTGAAACCGGGCCCGTCCGGCAGTGAGCTGGTCGGATTGGGCGCCATGCTCGCGGGGGCGGTCATCGTGCCCATGCTCATCGGGCTCGGAATCGATGCCCTGGCTCGGACCGGCCCGTTATTCTTTCTCCTCGGCCTCGCTGTTGGCGTTCTCGGGGGGATCTTCGCCGCCTACACGAGGTTCAAACGCTACCTATGAGATCCAGTAACCCGGTCCTTGCGACGGTGATCGCCTGCGCGGTGTTGGCCCTGTCGGCCGCCGCGATCGGGCTCGCCCTCGGCTACCCGAAGATCGGCCTGGCGCTCGGGGTCGGCCTCCTGATCGGGTCCGGCAACGGCTACTTCGCGCGGGCCGCGCTCGCCTCGTCGATCTCCTTCCGAGCGACCAGCACCGCCCGCCTGGCGGTCCTCACCGCGCTGGGGCTGGCCGCAGGTTTGCTGATCGGGCTCGACGTCTTCTGGTGGTCACTGCTCGGCATTGCCGGCGCGCAGCTGGTGCTGGCGTCGGCCGCGGCCTACTCGCTGGCGCGGCCGTGATGGCCATCTTGGCCCTCGAGCCACCCCCGGTCACCCATCCCACGGTGGACTTCTGCGGGCAGTGGTACTGCCAGTTCAGCTGGGACAGCGCGGCGTCCAGCGGCCTGGCCATCCTGGTGACGATGGCGCTTGTCATCCTGGTGGCGCGGAGGGCGGAGCAGGGTGTGCCCGGCTGGCTCCAGCTCGCCCTGGAGACGCTCTACGGATACGTCAGCGGCCAGCAGGCGCACATCGACCCCGACGAGGCGATCATCGTGCCGATCGGGATGACGATCTTCCTCTACATCCTGGTCGCCAACTGGCTCGACTTCCTGCCCCTGCCGGGTCCCTTCCACCCGGCCAACAGCGACCTCAACCAGACCCTGGCGATGGGCATCCTGGTCTTCCTGCTGACGCAGTGGTACAGCTTCAAAGTGCTCGGGGTGCGGGGCTATCTCTACCGGATGACGAGGCCCTTCGACGCCCCACTCTACGTCCGCATCCCCTTTGTGCTGCTGAACATCATCGAAGATCTCGCCAAGCCGTTGACGCTGTCACTGCGGCTCTTCGGCAACATCTTCGGCGGCCTGATCATGCTCTGGGTGCTGACCTCGCTGCTGCCCCAGATCAGCTTCCCCGGCGTCGGCACCTACCCGGCGCAGGGCTTAGCGATCTTGGCCACCGTAATTTGGAAGCTCTTCGACGTCGGCCTCATCGGCGCCATCCAGGCGCTGATCTTCATGCTTCTGACGATCATTTACTTCGAACAGGCCCGGGAGGGAGCGGAGCACCTCGGGCACCCTCACGGCTCCGGCGCCCCTCGCGGGGTGGCTCACGGCAACCAGTCGCGTCCTGCGGCAGAAGGAGGAAACAGCTAGATGAACCAAGCGATCGCAGTCGCGGGCGCGATGCTCGCAGCCGGGCTGGCACTCGGCGGGGGCGCCATCGGCGCCGCCATCGGTGACGGCCTCGCCGGCAACGCCACCATCGCGGGCGTGGCGCGTCAGCCCGAGGCCCAGGGCCAGCTGACCGGCATCATGTTCCTCATCGTCGGCCTCTGCGAGGCGATGTACTTCATCAACCTCGCCCTGGGCTTCGTCTTCATCTACGTGATCGCCGCGAGCGTCAAGGCATAGCGGCATGTACCTCGCCTCGGCCGACGCCAGCATCATCACCGTCAACGGCACGTTCTTGCTGGAGCTGGTGGCGTTCATCGTCATGGTCGCGATCCTCTGGAAGTACGCGTATCCGTCGATCGCTCGCATCGCCGAGGGGCGGCAGAAGCTGATCGCCGACCAGTTGGCGGAGGCCGAGAAGCGGAGCCAGGAGGCGGAGCAGCGGCTGAAGGAGGCCGAAGCAAAGCTCAACGACGCCCGGGCCCAGGCCCAGGAGGTCATCGCCGGCGCCGCCCGCTCGGGCGACCAGCTTCGCGAGGAGCTGAAGGCGAAGGGCGAAGAGGAGGCGCGACGCCAGGTCGAGAAGGCGGTACGGGAGATCGATGCCGCCCGCCAGCAGGCGCTGGAGTCGGTCCGATCGGAGGTTTCGGGCATCGTGCTCGAGGTGACCCAGAAGGTCATCGGCGATGCGCTCGACGGCAGGGCACACCAGAAGTTGATCGACCAGGCGATAAAGGAGATCGGGGTTGGCGGGAAGCGCTAGCCGCTACGCCCGCGCCATCTTCGAGCTGGCCCGGGAAGATGGCCGGATCGACCGCTGGTCGAAACAGCTGAGCCTCATCGAGCGGATTCTCGGGGATCCGACAGCGGCGGCTGTGCTCAGCAATCTTAGCGTTCCCCACGAGGTCCGGATGAAGGCGGTCGAGCAGCTCGACCTGCCCGGCGTTGATAGAGAGGGGTTGAACCTCATGCGCATGCTGGTCAGCTCCGGCCGGGCGAACCGGATGGGCGAGATCGCCGAGCGCTTCGAGGTGCTCGCGGACGCCGAGGCGGGACGGGTGCGGGCAACCGTAACCACCGCCATCCCGCTCTCCGACGCGGACCGGGAGTCGCTTCGCAAGGACCTCACCAAGCAGCTCGGCAAGGACGTCCGGCTGGAGTCGAGAGTCGATCCCGCCATCCTCGGCGGGCTGCTGCTGCAGGTGGGCGACCGGCTCACCGACGCCAGCGTCGCGGCGCGGCTGGACCAGGTCCGCCGCCAGGTTCTGGTCAAGTAAGTGAAGGGAGTTAAGAGGTGAGCATCGGTTCCCAGGACATCACCGACGTAATCAAGTCGAGGCTCAAGGACTTCAAGGCCGAGCTGGTCACGGCCGAGGTCGGCCGGATCATCACCGTCGGCGACGGGATCGCCTCCATCTACGGCCTCCGGGGTGCGATGGCGGGCGAGCTACTCCAATTTCCTGGCGACGTCTACGGGATGGCGCTGAACCTGGAGGAGGACCAGGTCCGCGCCGTGATCATGGGCGAGTACGAGCACCTCCAGGAGGGCGACCAGGTCAAGACGACGGGACGCATCGTCGAGGTTCCCGTCGGCCCCGAGCTGCTCGGCCGGATCGTCAGCCCGCTCGGCGTGCCCCTCGACGGCAAGGGCGCCGTCAACACCAAGAAGACGGCGCCGGTGGAGCGGGTCGCGGCTGGAGTCATCACCCGCCAGGGCGTTGACACTCCGGTCCAGACCGGCATCAAGGCGATCGACGCCATGATCCCGATCGGCCGCGGCCAGCGCGAGCTGATCATCGGCGACCGGCAGACCGGCAAGACAGCGATCCTCCTCGACACGATCATCAACCAGAAGGGGAAGGACCTCTTCTGCATCTACGTCGCGATCGGCCAGAACGCAGCGTCGATCGCCCGCGTGGCCGCCACCCTGGAGGAGCACGGCGCCCTCGAGTACACCATCATCGTGGCCGCCACGGCCTCCGAACCGGCGACGCTCAACTACATCGCCCCCTACGCCGGGTGTGCGATGGGCGAGTACTTCATGGACCAGGGCCAGGAGGCGCTGGTGGTCTACGACGACCTCACCAAGCACGCCTGGGCCTACCGCGAGATGTCGCTCAACCTCCGCCGCCCGCCTGGCCGCGAGGCCTACCCGGGCGACGTCTTCTACCTCCACTCCCGTTTGCTGGAGCGGGCGGCGAAGATGAACAAGGCCAACGGCGGTGGCTCGCTGACCGCCCTTCCGGTCATCGAGACCCAGGCCAACGACGTCTCGGCGTACATCCCGACCAACGTCATCTCCATCACCGACGGCCAGATCTACCTGCAGTCCGACCTCTTCAACTCCGGCATCCGCCCGGCCATCTCGGTCGGCACCTCTGTCTCCCGCGTCGGCGGCGCGGCCCAGACCAAGGCGATGCGCCAGGTCGCCGGCCGTATGAAGCTGGAGCTCGCGCAGTACCGCGAGCTCGCCGCCTTCGCCCAGTTCGCCTCCGACCTCGACAAGGCGACCCGCGACCAGCTCGAACGCGGCGGACGACTGACCGAGCTGCTGAAGCAGGGCCAGTACTCGCCGGTGTCGCTCGGCATCCAGGTCGCCTCGATCTGGGCCGCCACCAACGGCCACCTTGACAAGGTGGCGATTCCCCGGGTCAAGGAGTGGGAGTCGGGCCTCGCCCGTTACCTCCGCTCCGACCAGAAAGAGGTGCTGGACGAGATCGAGACCAAGAAGGCGCTCGACGACGACCTGCTCAAGAAGCTGGAGAAGGCGGTACACACCTTCAACCGCCAGTTCGGCGTCGAGGGCTCAGAGCCCGAGGAGGCCGATGAACCGACCGAGAAGAAGCCGGCCGCCGCCGAGCAGGCAGACGGACCGACCGACAAAAAGCCGGCCGCCGCCGAGAAGGGTGACGGGCCGACCGAGAAGAAGCCGTCAGCCGACGAGAAGAAGGAGACCGCGGCCGCCGCGGCCGCCGCCGAGGAGAGACGCAAGAACAGCGAGCGGCGGTCCGCTGAGAGGCGCAGCGGCACGACCAGCGCCGGCGGCCAGTCCCGCGAGCGGCGAACGGGGGAGCGGCGCACCGAACCCCGCCGGGCGACCGACCCGCCGCCGACCTCGACCGAGAACGAGCGCCGGGCGAAGGAGCGGCGGGACGCCTCCGAGCGGCGCAGCCAGGAGCGGGGCGGCGCCGAGCGGCGCGGCGGCGAGCGCAGGGACAAATAGCCCTTGCCCTCACTGCGGGATATCCGCGGGCGCATCAGGAGCGTCCAGAACACGCGCAAGATCACCAAGGCCTACCAGGTGGTCTCGGCCACCAAGCTGCGCCGGGCGCAGCAGGCGGTCCAGACCGCGCGTCCCTATGCGGAAAAGATGCTGGAGGTCTTGGAGACCACCTCTGAGCGGGCGACCGAATACCGGCACCCGTTCCTGGAGCGGCGGGAGGGCGACCGGGCGGTCGTGATCCTGGTCACCACCGACAAGGGGCTCTGCGGCGCGCTCAACGTCAACGCGATCCGCGCGGCCAACCGCTTCCTGCTTGACCACCGGCTGAAAGCGCGCTGGGTGACCATCGGCCGCAAGGGCCGTGACTTCCTCGCGCGCTTCGGGCGGGACATCATCGCCGACGCCAGCGAGCTGGGCGACAATCCGACCTTCGCCGCCATCCTGCCGGCGGTAACAGTGGCGCTCCAGGAGTACCAGAAGGGCGAGGCGGACACGGTCCTGCTGGTCTTCGAGAAGTGGATCTCGACCCTCCGCCAGGAGCCGACCGTGCGGACGCTGCTCCCGATCGAGATCCCCCGGCGCGAGGAGGCTCCAACCGGCGAGGGCGCGGCCCGACCGAGCGCAGCCGCCGACTACATTTACGAGCCGGGTCCGGAGGAGGTGCTCGACGCCCTGCTTCCCCGCTACGTCGAGAGCCAGGTCTACCAGGCCGTGCTCGAGAACAAGGCGAGCGAGCACTCGGCGCGGATGATCGCGATGCAGAACGCGACCGACGCGGCCGGCGAGCTGATCGACTCCCTGACCCTGTTCATGAACAAGGTGAGGCAGGCGATGATCACGACCGAACTGATGGAGATCGTCGGCGGGGCCGAGGCCCTGCGGTCTTCCCGGGACTAGAGGAGAGAAGAGGAAGCGCGATGGCAACTGTTAAGCAGAAGGCGAAGGGCTCGACCGCCGAGGGTCACGTCAGCCAGGTGATCGGCGCTGTCGTCGACGTCGAGTTTCCGGCCGGCGAGCTGCCCAACATCCTGGACGCCGTCGTGGTCCACACCGAATCGGGGCGCGAGGTGGTGATGGAGGTCGCCCAGGAGATCGGGGACAACTCCGTCCGCTGCATAGCTATGGCCGGCACCGACGGCTTCCGGCGCGGCGATAAGGTCGTCTCGACCGGCTCCTCGATCACAGTCCCGGTGGGCGTCGAGACCCTGGGCCGAATGTTCAACGTCACCGGCGAGGCGATCGACGACGAGCCGACGCCATCCGGCGGCGAGCGATGGCCGATCCACCGCGCCGCTCCCCCGGTCGAGGACCAGCAGACGACCGTCGAGATCCTGGAGACGGGGATCAAGGTCATCGACCTCATCTGCACCTTCGTCAAGGGCTCCAAGATCGGCCTCTTCGGCGGAGCCGGGACCGGGAAGACGGTCATCGTCCAAGAGCTGATCCGCAACATCGCCCAGGAGCACAAGGGCCGCTCGGTCTTCGCAGGCGTCGGCGAGCGCACCCGCGAGGGCAACGACATGTACAAGGAGATGCAGGACTCGGGGGTGCTGCCCCAGACATCGCTCGTCTTCGGTCAGATGAACGAGCCACCGGGCGCCCGGGCCCGTGTCGCTCTGACCGGCCTGACCATGGCGGAGTACTTTCGCGACACCGAGGGCGCGGACGTGCTCCTCTTCGTTGACAACATCTTCCGCTACATGCTCGCGGGCTCCGAGGTCTCGGCCCTCCTCGGCCGGATGCCGTCGGCGGTCGGCTACCAGCCGACCCTGGCCACCGAGATGGGCATGCTCCAGGAGCGGATCACCTCCACCAAGAAGGGCTCGATCACCTCCGTCCAGGCCATCTACGTGCCCGCCGACGACATGACCGACCCCGCCATCCAGACCACCTTCGCCCATCTCGGCGCGACGGTGACCCTGAACCGGGCGCTGACCGACATCGGCATCTACCCCGCCGTCGACCCGCTGGATTCGACCAGCCGCTACATCGACCCCAACTACGTCGGGCAGGAGCACTACGACACCGCCCAGGGCGTCAAACGGACGATGCAGCGCTACAAGGAGTTGCAGGACATCATCGCGATCCTCGGCATGGAGGAGCTGTCAGAGGACGACAAGCTCGCCGTGCAGCGTGCCCGCAAGATCCAGCGTTTCCTCTCCCAGCCCTTCTTCGTGGCCGAGAAGTTCACTGGCAAAGAGGGCCGCTACGTTCCGGTCAAGGAGACGGTGCGCGGCTTCAAAGAGATACTCGACGGCAAGCACGACGACCTTCCCGAGCAGGCCTTCTACCTCGTCGGCACCATCGACGAGGCGCGCGAGGTCGGCGAGAAGATGAAGAAGGCCTAGACAACAGAAGTGCCGATCCCGGTCCGCGTCGTCAGCGTCGAACGGCTCCTCTTCGAGGGCGAGGCCGACTTTGTGCGCGCGCGCAGTCTCGAGGGGGAGCTGGGCATCCTGCCCCACCACGCGCCCCTCCTCGCAGCCCTGGCTCCATCCGAGCTGCGGATCGACAAGGCGGGCGGCGGCTCCGAGCACCTCTTCATCGGCGGCGGCTTCATGGAGGTGCTCCCCGAGCGCATCACGGTCCTCGCCGACGTCGCCGAGCACGCCTCCGAGATCAACCTCGAGCGCGCCGAGGAGTCGAGGCGCGCGATCGCCGAGCGCCTGGCGGGGACCGTTCGCGACGAGGGCGAGCGGCGGTCGCTGGAGCAGGAGCTTGTGATGGCCGAGGAGCGGTTGAAGTTGGCCCGGATCCGCCGCCCCGGCGGCGGGTAGGCGGATCCCAACCACGGCGCACCCGAAGGACGACGTTCTGTGGGTGCGGGGCGGCCGGACGCTCTCCGGCCGGATCGCGATCGGCGGCTCCAAGAACGCCAGCCTTCCGATCCTCGCCGCCACCTTGCTGACCTCCGAGCCGGTGACGCTGAGCAACCTGGCGGAGGTGACCGACACCGCGGTGATGCTGGAGATCCTCGCCGCCCTCGGTTGCACCGTCGAGGGCGAGACCGTCACCGCCCGGGAGGTCGGCTCCGAGGTGCCGGCCGAGCTCGCCCGCCGGATGCGAGCCTCGATCGTGCTCCTCGGCCCGCTGCTGGCCCGGACCGGAGAGGTCCGTCTGCCCAAGCCGGGAGGTGACGACATCGGCGATCGCCGGGTCGAGCAGCACCTGGCGGGGTTGCGGCGGATGGGCGCCGAGATCGAGGAGACCCGGACCGAGATCATCGGCCACGTGGATCGGCTGCGCGGCGCCCGGGTGGTGCTCGACATGCCGACGGTTACCGGGACCGAGAATCTGATCATGGCCGCTAGCCTGGCCGATGGCCGCACCGAGATCCTCAACGCCGCTCGTGAACCACACGTCCAGGACCTGGCCCGGATGCTGAACACCCTCGGCGCCAACATCATCGGCGCCGGCACCCAGGAGGTCGTCGTGGAGGGCGTCGAACGTCTCCATGGGGGCGATCACACGGTCATCAGCGACTACCTGGAAGCGGGGACCTACGCGATCGCGGTGGCGGCGACGGGAGGAGATGTGCACCTCGAACTGTCGCCAGTCGAGGACCTGCCGATGCTGCTGCTGAAGCTGGAGGAGGCTGGGGTCGGTGTCACCGTCGATGGCGCCGACCTCCGGATCGCCCGCGACCTCGGCCAGGAGCTGCGGGCGGTCGACCTCACCACCTGGGTGCACCCGGGCTTCCCGACCGACCTTCAGGCCCAGTACACGGCGCTGATGACCCAGGCGCGGGGGACCTGCTACGTGTCGGAGTTCCTCTTCGAGAACCGCTTCCAGCACGTCCCCGACCTGCAGCGGATGGGCGCCGAGATCGAGCTCAAGGCGCGGACGGCGCGCGTCACCGGCCCCCGCCGCTTGCACGGCGCGGACCTCGTGGTGCCCGACATCCGTTCCGGCGCGGCCCTTGTGATCGCGGCGCTCTGCGCCGAGGGCGAGAGCCTGCTCCACCGCTCCTGGCACGTCGACCGCGGCTACCCCGACCTGGTCGCCCGACTAACCGAACTGGGCGCCGACATCCACCGCGAGAGCCTTCCGGGGGAGCACCCTGAATCGGGTACGTATGAGTAATTCCCCGCACCAGGTGGAAGGGGCAGCGGCCCGGTGGCGAGTGCCGCCGGAGGGCGCCCGAGGGGGCGAGGCCCCCCAGTCGAGCGGACGGCGAGGCAGCCGGAAAATGGGGGTCGGGCCGTGCTAGCAAAGAAGATTGGGATCGACCTTGGGACCTCGACCGTTTTGGTCTATGTCAAGGGCGAGGGGATCGTCATCAATGAGCCGTCCCTGGTCGCGCTCAACCGTGATGGGACCAAGATCCTGGCGGTCGGGCGCCAGGCGGCCGAGATGGTCGGCCGCACCCCGGACACGATCAACATCGTCCGGCCCATGAGGGAGGGCGTGATCGCCGACTTCATGGTGACCGAGGGGATGCTCCACTACTTCATCGGCAAGGTCCAGGGCCGGCAGCGGATCTTCAAGCCTGAGATCATGATCTGCGTCCCCTCCGGCGTGACCAGCGTCGAGCGGCGCGCGGTGACCGAGGCCGCCATCAGCGCCGGGGCCAAGCAGGCCTGGCTGATCGACGAGCCCCTGGCGGCGGCGATCGGCGCCGACCTGCCGATCAGCCAGCCCAGCGGCCATGCCATCTGCGACATCGGCGGGGGCACCACCGAGATCGCCGTCATCTCTCTCAGCGGCATGGTGGTCGCCCATTCGATCCGGGTCGGCGGCAACCGGATCGACGATGCGATCGCAGCCTTCGTCAAGCGCAGGTACAACCTCCTGATCGGCGAGCGAACCGCCGAGGAGGTGAAGATCGGGATCGGCAGCGCGCTGCCGCCCAAGGAGCCGTTGACGATGGAGGTGCGCGGACGCGACCTCGTCAGCGGGCTGCCCAAGAACATCACGCTCAGCTCCAACGACGTCGCCGAGGCGATCCAGGAGCCGCTTGCCCAGATCGTGGGCGCGGTGCGCGGCGTGCTCGAGCAGACGCCGCCCGAGCTCGCGGCTGACATCTACGACAAGGGCATCGTGCTGAGCGGCGGGGGCGCGCTGCTCCGCAACCTCGACCGCTACCTGGTCATGCACACGGGGGTGCCGGCGGTCGTCGCCGACGATCCCCAGACCTGCGTCGCCCGCGGCACCGGGTTGGCCCTCGAGCACTTCGAGGTCCTCAAGCGCAACCAGCTCTACCTGAGGTAGTGGGGAGAGCCGCAGCGCTTCGGGTCGCTGTCGACGGCACGCCGCTGCTGCGGCCGGAGTCGGGGATGGCCACTTACACCCGGAACATCCTCACCGCGATGCAGCAGGCGGGCATCGGCCAGTTCACGACCTGGGTCCCAGAGGGCGGCGAGCAGGCCTCGGTCCTCGGCTATCCGGGCCTTCGCCGGATCCCGGGCCCGAGGCTGATCGGCCGCCACTATCGCTGGCCGCGCCGGCTGCGCCGCTCCGACTACGACGTCTTTTTCGGACCCATGGGCCAGCTGCCGCTTGGCGGCATCGGGTTTCCCTCGGTGCTGACCATCCACGACCTCGCCATCTACATCCGGCCCGAGTGGTTCCCGTCCGGCCAGCCGCTCAGCACCCGCTTGGTGGTGCCCCGCTCGATCGAGCGGGCAACTCACCTGGTGGCGGTCTCCCAGAACACCGCGCGTGACATCGCGAGCCTCTTTGACCGCGGGCCGGAGGACATCACGGTGATCCCCGAGGGGGCCGGACCGGAATTTCACCCGCTGCCGGTCGCCGGGCTTCGCGAGTCGCTGGCGCGCTTCGAGCTACCCGAGCGATTCATCCTCTTCGTCGGGACGATCGAGCCCCGCAAGAACCTGGAGACGCTGCTGGCCGCCTGGGCCGCGCTGTCCGACCGCCCCGACCTAGTGATTGCGGGCGGATGGGGCTGGAAGCACGAGGGGGTCGCCGAACAGGTCGAGCGCCTGGGCCAGGGCGTCCATCTGCTGGGGCCGGTGGCGCCGCCCGAGCTGCCGGCACTGTACAACCTGGCCCTGCTGCTGGCTCACCCGGCACACTACGAGGGCTTCGGGCTGACCCCGTTGGAGGCGATGGCCTGCGGCACGCCGGTTGTCTGCTCCAACGCCGCCTCGCTGCCCGAGGTCGTGGGCGATGCGGCCATCCTGGTCGACCCGAACGACCTCGAGGGGTGGACGGCGGCCCTGGACCGGGCGCTCCACGACCCAGGGATCGCCGGCGACCTCCGCCGTCGAGGGATCCTGCGGGCCGCCGAGTTCAGCTGGGAACGGGCGGGCGCGCGGACGCTTCGCGTGCTCCAGACGACAGCTGCGTTCTGACCACCGCCGCGATCCCCTCGGCGCAGGCGTCCCAGCTGAACCTGGACGCCTGCCGGCGCCCGGCAGCGACCAACCGGCGCCGCAGAGCCGGATCCTCCCGGAGCCGGCGTATCGCCTCCGCCATCGCGGTGGAATCGTGGGGGTCGGCGAGGTAGATGGCGGCGTCGCCTCCCACCTCGGGGAGCGATGAGGTGCCGCTGGCGATGACCGGCAGGCCCTGCCGCATAGCCTCCAGCACTGGCAGCCCGAAGCCCTCGTAGAGGCTCGGGAAGAGAAGTGCCTCGGCTCGCCGGTAGAGCAGCTCGCGCTCGGCATCGGTAACTCTGCCGAGCAGCAGACACTGCGGCGAGGCGTCGAGCCGGGCGGCCAGCGACTCATCGTGGACCGCACCGGCGCACACCAGGAGGGTCCCGGGCAGCGATTCGACCGCAGCCAGCGCGGAGAGCTGGTTCTTGCGCGGCTCGACCCGGCCGACGTTGAGGAGGTAGGGCCTGTCGATCCCGAACCCGTGCAGGCCGGCGGCGTCGGACCCCGGGTCGCCCGCCTCCGGCGCGCCCTCGCCGCCGCCCTCATGAACGACGGTAACGCGGGCCGGATCCACCGCATACAGCTCGATGAGATCTTGGCGGGTCGACTCCGAAACGGCGACCAGGCTGGTGCAGACACGGGCGGCGTGCCTGCCCGTCCAGCGCAGATAGGCGAGTTCAGCCGGGCGATAGGCATTGGGAAAGTGCTCGAAGGCGAGGTCGTGGAAGACCTTCACGGCTGGCGCCGGGCAGAGGGCGGGAACGACATGGGCCAGGTCGAGGTAGAGGTCGGGTCGGCTCCGCGCCAGCTCGATTGGCAGGCGGGCCTGCGCCCAGAGCCGCGGGAAGGGGAGAACGGTGAAGTCGATCCGCAGATCCGGCGCCGGCCGCGAGCCGTAGAACCGCCAGTCGACGTCCGGCGCGACCCGGGGTAGGCGGACGACCACCTCCCGCGTGAAGTGCTCGGTGCCGGTGACCGCGGCCCTGGTTGCCGGGTTGGCGTCGACCGCCACGACCGGCCTCATTTTCCCGTTCTTTAGCCCCACTGTCGGCGATTCGCTGGCCGTTTCTGACAGGCTCCTTTTTCGGTGAACGAGCCGCGCCCCCGAGGAGGGCGGGCGGGTGCGCTCGCGGTGGTCGCCATGGTGGCGACGGTCGCGTGGCTCGCCGCTCTCCAAGGATCGTCGATCGGGAGCTTCTCTGCCCGCGCGGAGCTGGCTGCATGGGCGCCTGCCCAGCTGCCGGTCCGCCACCTCGGGGCGATACCGAAGATCCTGCCGGCCTGGGAGGTCCTGCCACCTGGCGCCAGGCTGGCGGTGGTGCCGACCGGCCGCGTACAGGTCAAGGTCCCGATCCTCATGTACCACTACATCCGTACCCCGCCCGATCCCGGCGCCGACTGGATCGGCTGGGGTCTATCCACCTCGCCGGCCGACTTCCGACAGCAGATGGATTACCTCGACCGCAACGGCTACCACCCGATCACGCTGGTCGAGCTGCGGGAGTACCTGGCCGGCCTCCGGACCCTCCCCGATCGGCCGGTCGTGCTCAGCTTCGACGACGGCTACGAGGACTTTTACACCGATGCCTTTCCAGTCCTCAAGGAGCACCACTTCCGCGCAGTGGCCTACGTGGTGAGCGGCTTCGTCGGGCGATCGTCGAATCTCTCGGTGGCTCAGCTCAGGGAGCTGGACGCGTATGGGATCGAGATCGGCGCCCACACAGTCGACCACGTCGACCTCACCCGCACCAGCGCGGCAGGCCTCGTCTACGAGGTGAAGGGCTCCAAGACCTCGCTCGAGGTCCTGCTCGGACACCCGGTGGAGGACTTCTGCTACCCCTCCGGTCGGTTCGACGCGAGGGTGATCGCGGCGGTCCAGGCGGCCGGCTTCCAGAGCGCGACCACGACCCAATCGGGCGCCGTCCACTCGATTTCCGATCGCTTCGCGTGGAGCCGGGTCCGGGTCTCCGGCAGCGAGTCACTGGAGATCTTCGCTCAGGGTCTGTCCCAGTTCGAGCAGGGGCAACCGCCGGTCTCAGTCAGTCCGATCCAGGTCCCCCGGGTCTACCCGCTGGTCTTCAGCCACTCGCGTACCGGCCTCGACTAGCTCGAGCACTTTGCGAGCGGCCCGGGCAGCGGTAAGTTCGGCCGCCAGCTGCCGGCCCTGGCCGGAGAGCTGGGCCCGCAGGAGCCGGCTTCGGAAAAGCGCCGAGATCGCCTCCGCCCAATCCTCGGGATGGCCGGTGCGGACGGTCAGGCCGCCGTCGCGGACGACCTCGGGGAAGGCCCCGTCGTCGGGCACAATCGGCGGCGACCCGCAGGCCATCGCCTGCAGCGCCCGCATCGGATTCCCGTTCAGGGGTTCGGCGAGCAGCACGCCGACCGCCCCGCTGAGCAGCGCTGGAAGGGTCTCGCGGCCTGCCGCTAGAGCCTCGGCCAGGACCAGGCCGGCGCCGGAGGCCGGCCTCTCAGCCGCGGCCCAAGCCCGGCGGGCGATGCCTTCGTCGCCGAAGGCCAGGAGATAGCGCTCGGGCAGGTTGTGGATCGCCGCGGCGGCGGCGGCATCCTCTCGCGAGGTGCGCGCGTGGCCGGGACCGAGTCCCGGCTTCACGACGGCGAGCCGGGAGGGCGGCACCCGAAGGTAGCGGCGGAGCGCCTCGGCGACAGCCTCCGAGGGCGCCAAGACCAGGTCGGAGCGACTGGCGGAGAAGGCCGAGCGGAAGCGGGCGCGGAACCCGCCGAGGCCGCCCCGCAATGGTGCGAGGTCGTGGAGCCAGCTGAAGCAGCGGTAGCCGGGTTGGGGCTGGCCGCCGGCGGGCAGGAGAAGGATGTCCGCTGCGGGAGCCGACCCGCGGAAGCCGGGCTGGATGACGGTGAGGTCGGCGTGGGCCGCCAGGCCGGCAAGGGCTTCGGTCAGCTGGAGGGCGTATTCGCCGGCGGCGTCGGGCCGCGCCGGGTCCACTGTTCGGAGGTCGACGAGGAGGTGGCTGGGCAGAGCGGGAAATGATAATTCAGCGACAGATGAGAAGAGCCTCGACCCGGGTCCTCGGCGTGCGTGTCGACGCTGTCGACGCAGAACAGGCGCTGGACCGAATCGGCGAGCTGCTCGAGGCGGGCGGCCAGCACCTGGTGGCGACCGTCAATCCGGAGTTCATCATGCGCGCGCGTCGCGACCGGGACTTCGCCCGGGTCCTGGAGTCGGCCGACCTCTGCCTCCCTGACGGCTGGGGCGTCACCTGGGCAGCGCGGCGGCTTGGCAACCCGCTCCCCGGCCGGGTCACCGGGAGCGATCTCATCGACCCGCTGGCCGCCCGCGCCGTTGAGCGCGGCTGGCGGCTCTTCCTGCTCGGTGCTGCGCCCGGGGTGGCCGACGAGGTCGCCGGGATCCTCCGCCGCCGGCATCCAGGACTGGTCGTCGCCGGCTGCCACGCCGGCGCTGCCGGGCCGGAAGGAGACGCCGAAAGCCTCCGGCTGATCACGGCCGCCCGGCCCGACGTGCTCCTCGTGGCCTATGGGCACCCTCGCCAGGAGTTCTGGATCGACCGCAACCGATCCCGCCTCCCGTCCTGCGTCGGGATCGGGGTCGGCGGCGCCTTCGACTACCTGTCGGGGAGGGTCCGGCGGGCACCCGCCTGGATGCGGCGGGCGGGCCTCGAGTGGGCATACAGGCTGCTCCGGCAGCCCTGGCGGGCGAGGCGCATGGCGGCGCTTCCCGCCTTCGCGGTGGAGGTCCTCCGCGCCCGGGGCTGAAAGCGCCCCCCGATATGCTTTCGACCCGTGGCCGCCGATCCCGAGCTCAGCGTCGTGATCCCGGCCTACAACGAGAGCGCGCGCCTGCCGGAGACGCTCGTGGTCGTCAAGGCCTACCTGAACTCCCTCGGCTCGAGCTGGGAATTGCTCATCGTCAACGATGGCAGCGTTGACGGGACCATGGACCTCATCGGGGCCGAGCAGGCGCTCGACCCCGATCATGTGCGCGGCATCGACCTCCAGCCGAACGGGGGCAAGGCCAGGGCGGTGGCCGCCGGCGTTGCGGCCAGCCGGGCTCCCCTCGTGCTGATCTCCGACGCCGACCTGTCGACGCCCATCGACGAGCTGGGCAAGCTGCTCGCCGCCCTCGACGACGGCTACGACGTCGCCATCGGCTCCCGCGCCAAACGCGGCTCCGAGGTGGTGGTCTCCCAGCCCTTCCATCGGGTCCTGATGGGCAAAGTGTTCAACCTCCTGGTCCAGTTGGTGGTCCTGCCCGGATTCTGGGACACCCAGTGCGGCTTCAAGCTCTGGCGGGGATCGCTTGCCCGTGAGGTCTTCGCGGCCATGAAGCTGCGGGGCAATGTGGCCTTCGACGTCGAGGTGCTCTACCGAGCCCGCCGCGCCGGCCGCCGGATCGTGGAGGTACCGGTGCGCTGGTTCGACTCGGTCCCCAGCCGGATCTCCCCCTTCCAGCACTCGACCGAGGCTCTGCTGGACATCTTCAAGATCCGGTTCCTCCGGTGAGCGAGCGGGTCCTGGTTGTCTTCCCGACCTTCAACGAGCGCGAAAACCTGGAGCGGATGGTCACCGAGGTCCGCGCCCTGGGTCACGACGTGCTCGTCGTAGACGACAACTCGCCCGACGGGACGGGCCCGCTCGCCGATGGATTGGCGTCGGCTGACAAGGGGATGGACGTGCTGCACCGGCCCGCCAAGCTCGGCCTTGGAAGCGCCTACGTCGCCGCCTTCCGGCTCGGGCTCGAGCGCGGGTACGACCTCCTGGTCGAGATGGACGCCGACGGCTCGCACCGGGTCGAGCACCTGCCGGCGATCATCGACGCCGCCCGCTCCGGCGGCGGCCTGGGGCTCGGCTCCCGCTACGTCCAGGACGGCTCGGTGGTGGGTTGGGGCCTTTACCGCAAGCTGCTCAGCTGGGGCGCCAACCTCTACTGCCGGACCCTGCTCGGCCTGGGCATCCACGATTGCACCTCCGGTTTCCGCTGCTACACCCGGGAGGTGCTGGAGAGGATCGGGCTCGACCGAGTCATCTCGGAGGGATACTCGTTCCAGATCGAGATGGTCTTCCTGGCCATCCGCGCCGGCTTCGCGGTGGTGGAGGTCCCGATCGTTTTCGAGGACCGGGTCGCCGGCGTCTCCAAGGTCACGCGAGGTGAGATCTTCACAGACCTCGTCAGTGTCGCCAGACTTCGCCTCTGGAATGGCCGCTAGCGCTCCCCCCCTGACCGTTCGCTCGAGGGCCGTGGCCCGCCGGCTGCCGCCGCTCTGGCTCTGGCTCGGGCTAGGCCTGGCGGTGATCACCCTGCTGCCCTACTTATACGGCCACCTCGCGCAGCCGCCGGGCCGCGTCTTCATGGGCTTCTTCTTTCTCGGCGACGACGCCAACACCTATCTCGCCAAGATGCGGGGCGGCCTCGACGGCGCCTGGCAGTGGACCAACCGCTACACCACCGAGCCAAGCCAGCCGGTCTACTTCTTCGTCTACTGGATAGTGCTCGGGCACCTGGCCGGGCTCCTCCACCTGAACCTGCTCCTCACCTTCCACCTGGCGATGTTCGCCGGCGCCGTCTTCCTCCTCTACGCCGCCAAGGTGTTCATCGACTACTTCGTCGAGGGCGAGACGGCCCGGCGCTGGGCACTCGTCTTCCTGGCCATCGGTCTCGGCCTCGGCTACGTCGTCCAGGCGATCGGCAAGCCGGTCTTCTTCGGCCAGCAGACGGACACCCTCGACTGGCGGATGCCGGAATTGAGCGCTTTCTATTCGATCCTCGCCCTGCCTCACTTCGCCTGGGCGGCCGCCTTCCAGGCACTGGGCGCGGTGTGGACGCTGAAGGCGGCAGAGCGGGGCAGCCTCAAGCTGGGATTCGTCGCCGGGCTGGCTTGGCTCGGCGAGGCGTCGATCCACGCCCAGATGCCGATTCTGGTCGGCGCGGCGGTGGTGGCGGCCGTCCTCTACCGGCGGGTTGGCCCTCGCGGCTACCTGGCGGTCGCGATCGCCCTGGCGATGGTCGCGCCCTACGTGATCTATTCCTACGTCCAGCTAAACAACCCCGAAGTCTCTCGCTGGAGCGGCCAGTGGCGGAACAACTTCGCCCCCGACCTGCTGAGCCTGAGCCTCGCCCTGGCACCGCAGCTGCTGCTGGCGGCCATGGCCCTGCCCCGCATGCTCCGCCGGCGATCGAGGCGTGACGTCTTCCTTCTCGCCTGGCTTGTGCTGCTAGGGCTGATCCTCTGGGCTCCGACGCCTGCCGGCAACCTTCGCCGGCGTTTTTTCGACGGCATCTACCTGCCGCTGGTGGTGATGGCGGCCGAGGGGATGTACCAGGTGGTGGTCCCTCGTCTGCGAGAGCGCGCGCGACGGCTGGTCCCGTTCAGCTACTGCGCCTATGCAGCGGTCGGCTCGACCTTCCTTTTGATCGGCCCCCTGCTGGTCGCGACGAACCCCATCTACTCGGTGTCGACCGGCGACTACCAGGCGCTGCAATGGCTCTCTCCGCGGCCGGTAGGCGTAGTCCTCACCTCGGACCGGCTGGGTCTCTTCGTGCCCGCATACACCTCGGACACCACCTACACCGGCCAGTACAGCGAGACCTTCAACTGGCCGGCCAAGGTCCAGGAGGCGAATGACCTCCTCCACGGCCGGGCCGACCTGCCGGCGTTCATAGCCGCCAACGACGTCCGCTACGTGATCTGGTCGTCTGCCGACACCACCGTGGCGCCCCCCTCATCCCTGGGCCCACCGGTCTTCTCCTCAGGCGGCACCGAGGTCTTCCAGGTCTACTAGGAAGGTTTTTTCCTGACGCAGATCTCGGACTCGGCGTCCTGGTAGACGGAGCAGTCCCACTGGCCGGGCAGCGCCTCGAGCACGTTGGTCAAGGCCTCGTGCCGGTTGTAGACGACGTAGTCGACGCCGTATCGGTCGAGCACCTGGGTCCAGTCCGAGCGGAGGGTCTGGACGTCCTGGTATTGCTGGAGAAAGGAATCGCCCATCACCGAAGCCTCGCCGAAGATGAAGACCCGGCGGTTGGGGTCGGGGTAGAAGCGGTAGGCGAGGTAGCCGCCCCACCCATATTGGTTGTACATCCGGGTGCCGATCTCGGGGTGGGCGGCGAGGTAGTTCGCCGCTCCGACCGGGAAGGTGCTCGCTGTATCCGCGCTCTGGTGGGCGAGGGCGGAGGCGACCCGGAACCCCACCACTCCTGTGATCAGCAGCAGCGCGACGGTGGTCGCGGCGGCGAAAAAGCGGTTGGGCGGGACGGGGGGGAGGTTCCAGCCGCGGGATGCGCGGAGTGCCTCCCAGCCCTCGGACCAGTTGACGACCAGGATCGGCGTGCAGGCAGCGACGAAGATGGCGATGTTGCGCGCCGATTCAAGCGCCAGTCCGAGCGAAGCCAGGCTCAGCAGGAGCTGGTACGTGGTTGGGCGGCGGATCGCGAAGCCGCCGAAGAGCAGCAGGATCATGGCCAGGAAGGGCAGCAGCACCAGCTGGTGGAAGTCGGGCGAGAACCACTCCACGATCAAGCGTCGCTGCGCCGAGCTGGTCAGCGTCTCGAACGGGTTGGTGTAGACGTTCAACCCGTGCGGTGTTGCCAGCACGGCGACCAGCGAGATCACGGTCACCCGGACCAGGGAGCGGATCCGGCGCCAATGGGCCATGCGGTGCATCTCGTCGGTGGCGAGGAGCCAGTCCACCGCCTCGGCGGCGATCGCGATGCCGAGCAGCGGGAAGGCGATCACGAAGCCGCCATGGAGGTTGGCCCAGGCCACCATCAAAAGCGGCAGCCAGTTGATGGCCCGGCTTCGGCCGCTCAGGAAGCGCGCCAGCCAGAAGAGCTCGACGCAGGTGAAGGTGAAGGTGATCATCTGCGCGCGGGGACCCCAGATCGGCGCCCCGGCAAGGGCGCCGAGCGCAAGTCCGACGCCGACGATGACGTAGGGGCGGCGGCCTCCGTCGGCGGCCCGGTAGAGGTACCAGAACCCGATCCAGGTCAAAGCGCCGAAGACGAGGCTGATCAAAAGCAGTCCGCCCCAGTCGTTGAGGTACGCCATCAGCACCTCGGTCAGGTACTCGTGGTCGATCCAAGAATGGTTGCTGACCGTAAACGTGTAGAGGTCCTGGCTGGGCAGCCGGCGATTGGCCAGCATCCAGTACCCGGTTCGCAGGTGCCACCAGAAGTCGGGGTCGACCACGGTGCTCGTGAACGAGCTGACGATGGCCACGAAGACCCCGCCGATGAGCAGCGTGCGGGGACCGAGCTTGGCCGTGATCAGGGCCGGACCGGCCAGAAGGGGATCAGCATCGGTACCCGTCCCAGGTAGCTCCGGTACTCGTCTCCGAAGGCGTCGAGGAGGACCCGCTGCTCCCACCGGATGCGCAACAGCTGAGAGCTGACGAAAACGGCCAGCAAGAGCAGGTGCCAGGGGCTGAAGCCGGGCAGGACGACGCCGATGGTGGCCACCCCCTCGCCCAGGTAGAGGGGATTGCGGCAGAGGCCGAAGGGGCCGCCGGTCACCAGGCGCCTCGCCTCCGGCAGGATGGAAAAGGAACGGCGCAGGTAGGCCAGGCCCCAGACCGCCCAGGCCATCCCGATCGTCAGCAGGAGGTCGCCGGCGAGGAGGAAGCCGGGCCCGTGGGGTACCGCGGGCAGGTAGCTGGTCAGCAGCACGCAGAAGGTCCCCACCATCGACACCAGCACCACGAACGGCCGGCGATCGGCCTTCTTGCTCTGCAGCCGGACCACGTAGAGCACCACCAGCATGGTGAAGAAGGTGAGCCTCAACACTCGATTGGCGAAGGCCAGGTAGTCGTCGACCCCGGCGCCCGGCTGGCTGAGGCGGGTGGCGGCGATGCCGGTCACCAGCAGCTCGTAGACGATGAAGAGCCCGAAGAAGAGAGCCGGCAGCGTCCGGCCGAAGAGAAGGTCGACCCAGTCGCGTCCGCCGGAAGTGCCCGCGGGGCTGACGGGGGCGAGCTCGGTCACAGTCCGCATCTGAGGTCGCCGTAATCTAACATCGGCTTCTCCCAGACACCGACAATGAGCGTTACCGAGAACGAGACCAGCCTCAGCAGCGTCGACCGGCCCTCCGCCCTGCTGGACTGGATCGACGGCGAGATGGCGCGGCTATCCGCCCGGCTTCCGGACCTCGAACAGGCGGCCATGAAAGCGGTGGAGGAGCTGGCCGAGGCTGACGTCATCCGTCGCCACGTCATCCTCCACCCGGAGCGGTTCTCACCTCACGAGCGCGACGCGGTGGTGGAGAAGGCGCAGAAGGTGGGGGAGGTTCGCCAGCGGGCGGAGATCGAAGCCGAGTCAGTCCGCGATCGGCTTCAGTTCTGCCAGGCGGTCGCGATGGCCCTGCGCTCGGCGCTGGCGCAAGACGAGGCGGACCGCCAGGGCGCGGCGGGAACCCCCCCAGAGCCCCTGCCCGGCGGCGCGCTGGCCATCTTCCAGGCTGTCGAGGCGGAGCGACTGCGGATCGCGCGCGACCTCCACGACGGGCCCGCCCAGGTACTCGCCGACCTCGTCCTCAAGGCCGAGATCCTGGATCGGATCGCGCAGAGGACGCCGGAGGCGCTCCCTGCCGAGCTGGAGGAGTTCCGCAGCCTCGTGCGTAACGCGGTCGCCGATATGCGGCGGTTCATGTTTGACCTCCGACCTGACTCGCTCGACGACCTGGGCCTGGTGGCGACGATGAAGCGCTTCTCGTCCGAGTACCAGGACCGGACGGGGATCACCTGTCGCTTCAACGTCTCCGGTGAGGATCGCCGGGTCGGCTCCCAACTCGAGGAGGCCATCTTCCGGATCATCCAGGAGGCGCTCAACAACGTGCAGAAGCACTCGGGCGCCAAGACCGCCGAGGTGGTCGTGACCATCCAGCCCGGCCGGGTCGCGGCGCGGATCCGGGACGACGGCTCCGGATTCGATCCCGCCAACCCGCCACGGGCGGACGGCCGCCAGCAGCTTGGCCTGAGGGGCATGCGCGAGCGGGCGGAGGCCCTCGGCGGCAGCATGCGGGTCAGCAGCGAGGCGGGCCGTGGAACCGAACTGGAGGTCGAGTTCCCGACCGAGGGATGACTCCGCGCTGACCCCAAATTGACGATTGCCAGCGCGCCGACCCTCGATTAGGATTGGCGCGCCTGAAAGCGGAATCGAGTTCAGGCGACCGCTTCTCGCAAGAAATGCGTTGAAGTAGCGATTAACGGGTTCGTAAGTCTCGACACAAAGGAGGTGAAAAGCAAAAAGTGATGAACCTTTACTGGAAGTTGCGCGGACTTCTTCACCGTGAGGAAGGCCAGGGCATGGTTGAGTACGCCCTGATCCTCGTCCTCGTCTCGATCGTGGTCATCGTCATCCTTCTTACCATGGGTAACCAGATCCGGAACGTCTTCTCCAACGTCGTAGCGGCCCTGAACGCGTAAGCGTTTCAAGATCACCCGCTCAAAAGCGATTTACCTTCCAGAGAGCCCCGGCAGCGGGGCTCTCTGCTTTTTACCCTCGGCACCCCCCCCGTTTTGGACAGGCCGCCCTATAATGGCGCGGCTTTTTCCCTGGCGAGATTCCCCGGAGGTGAGGTTCACGTGGCAGTAGCTCAGGCACCAGCCCGACCGCGAGCGGGCGGCGGAGGCCGTCTCTTCATCATCATCGGCGTCGTGCTGGCGCTGGTCGGCTTCGGCCTCGCGATCCTGCTGCCAAGTTTGACCGGCGGAGCCAAGAGCGGCGGCGCCGGCTGCCCCTGCGACCTCGTCGTCTACGCGGCCAAGGACATCAGCCTTCGGACCCAGATCACCACCATCGACCAGGTGTCGGTCAAGTCGATCCCCGACACCTACAAGCCGGCCGGCGCGATCGTGATCGATAGCTCCAACTCGAGCAAGTCGTCGGACGTACAGGGCGCCGCGGCCCTGAAGGCGGTCAAAGACTTCATCGCCGAGGTCGACATCGCGCAGGGCCAGCCGCTCCTCACCAGCATGCTCGCCAAGCCGGGCGACACGGTGACCGGCGCCCAGGCGGCCTTCCTCCCGATCCCCTCCGGCTACGTCGCCCTCACGCTCCCGACCTCCGAGCTGACCGGCGTCGCCAACTACATCCAGCCGGGCGACTACATCGGCGTCCTGGCCGCGGCCGGCTCCGGCAAGACGGGGGCGACGGCCACCGTCTTCACCCAGCTTCATGTCATCCGGGTCGGAGCCGCCAACCTCAGCGTCACTTCAGCCTCCTCCACCTCCAACACAGCCCAATCGACGACGCCGGTCGCGCCGACCAGCATCACGGTCGTCGTCACGCCCTGCCAGGCGGAGCTCATCAAGTGGCTGCAGCAGAACGTGCAGGTCAGCTACGAGCTTGAGTCCTTCCAGGACTACGCCCCGGCGCCGACCGGTCCGGACCCGGCCTGCGCCGGACTGAGCGCCGCGCACGGCGTCCAGGTGACCGACATCGTGAGCAAGTTCCCCGTCTTCCAGAAGGCGCTGGGCGGCTAGTAGGCGACAGGCGCGTGGGAGACCGAGACGCCCGATAACCCACCCATCCGGGTCGTCATCATCGACGACGTACCCTCGACCGTCGACAACCTCAAGAAGCTGCTCAGCTTCGAGTCCGACATGGAGGTCGTGGGCACCGCGTTGAACGCGGAGGCGGCCATCGCCGAGGTGCGCCGCCTGACCCCCGACGTGGTGCTGATGGACGTGAATATGCCCGGTATGGACGGCATCAAGGCCACGCAGGTGATGACCGGCGAGCCGCCCTACGCGCCGGTCGTCCTGATGTCGGTCCAGGAGGACCGTGAGTACCTCCGGCGGGCGATGCAGGCCGGTGCGCGGGAGTTCCTCGTCAAGCCGTTCAGCGGCGATGAGCTGGCCGCGGCGCTGCGCCGCGTCAATCAGCTGGAGCGGTTGAAGCGCGTCAACATACCGGTGCCCGCCGAGGTGGCGCCGCCGGCGGCTGATCAGATCTCCGCAAAGCGGCCCGCCGCGGGCCGGGTGATCCTGGTCTTCAGCGGCAAGGGCGGGGTGGGCAAGTCGCTCCTCTCGGTGAACCTGGCGGCGTCGCTGGCCAAGGACACGACCCAGCGGACGGCCCTGATCGACCTCGACCTCCAGTTCGGCGATCTCGGCGTCCTGCTCGGGCTGGACTCGAGCCGCAACATCTACCAGGTCGTGGAGGCCTTCCCCAACATCGACGCCGAGTTCGTCGAGGCGTTGATGCCGAGAGCCCCGGGCGGTTTCCAGGTACTCCTCGGCCCGCAGAGCCCCGAATTTGCCGACCTGGTCACCGCCGAGCATGCCCGGGCGATCCTCGAGATCCTCAAGGAGACCTTTGACAACATCGTCATCGACACCAGTTCCCACCTGGGCGAAGTGACCCTGGAGGCACTCGAGAAGGCTGGCAGCATCGTGGTGCTGGTGGACCTCGGCCTGCCCGCGGTCAAGGAGGCCAAGCTGGCCCTTCGCGTCTTCCAGCGCCTCGGCATCCCGAGCGACCGGATAAAGGTGGTCGTCAACCGGGCGGACTCGACGCTCGGCATCACGCTGGTCCAGGTCGAGTCGAGCCTGGAGACCAAGGTTGCCGCAACGCTCCCCAACGACTCAAAGACGGTTCTGAAGTCCATCCAGCGGGCGGAGCCGTTCGTCAACCTGCTGCCCAACTCCGAGATCAGCCGAGCAGTGCGGGATCTCGCACTTTCTCTGGTACCCTTGCCAGCGGCCGACGGTTCCCACGCAGGCCAGGCCGGTCGCAAGGTCGGCTTTTGGTCGCGTACCTCGGCCGGGTAGGGACTGAAGAATGGGTCTTCTCGATCGCGTCAACCAGGCGAACCAGCAGCGCTCCGGCGCGCCTGGCCCGGCAACCGCCACGGTGGCCCCACCGCCGATCGAGCCGCCCAGCAACGGTGCGCCCCCCCCCGGCATGCAGCCGGGGCCGGCCGGTGTCGCGGCGCCGCCGCCACCCCCGCCGCCCAGCCCGGCCGCTCCCCCTCCGAGCGCGGGCAGCCTCGCCGACCGCTCGGGCGGCAACACCGGCGCGGTCGCGGTCACCCCGGCCTTCGCCGCTGCGAAGACGGCCGTCCACGCCAAGCTCCTCGAGCAGTACGCCAACAAGATCGACGTCACCGACCGTGAGTTCGTCAAGGAGAAGATCGTCGAGCTCTCCGAGGAGTACATCCGGACCTCGGGGATGACGATGACCCGGCCCGACCGAGAGCGGCTCATCGATTCGCTGATGGACGACATCCTCGGCCTCGGACCGCTGGAGATCCTGCTCAACGACAAGGACATCACCGAGATCATGATCAACCACCCGAAGCAGATCTACGTCGAAAAGAAAGGGCAGCCGATGCTTTCCGACGTCGTCTTCGAGAGTGACAAGCAGTTGATGCGGGTCATCGACCGCGTCGTCAGCTCGGTCGGCCGCCGCGTCGACGAATCGACTCCGATGGCCGACGCCCGCCTCAAGGACGGCTCCCGCGTCAACGTCATCATCCCGCCCCTGGCCCTCAAGGGCCCCTGCATGACGATCCGGAAGTTCTCCAAGGAGAAGCTCGGTCCCAACGACCTGCTCAGGTTCAAGTCGGCGACGCCGAACATGATCACCTTCCTCCGCGCGGCCGTCCGGGCGCGGCTCAACTGCCTTGTCTCCGGCGGCACCGGCTCCGGCAAGACGACGCTTCTCAACATCCTCTCGACCTTCATCCCGCCGGAGGAGCGGATCATCACCTGCGAGGACGCGGCCGAGCTCCAGCTGCAGCAGGACCACGTCATCACCCTCGAGTCGCGCCCGGCCAACGTCGAAGGGAAGGGCGCGGTGCCGATCCGCGACCTGGTCAAGAACTGCCTCCGGATGCGACCCGACCGGATCATCGTCGGAGAGTGCCGCGGAGGCGAGGCACTCGACATGCTGCAGGCCATGAACACCGGCCACGACGGCTCGATGTCCACCCTCCACGCCAACAACCCCCACGAGGCCCTGGGCCGGCTCGAGACGCTGGTCCTGATGGCCGGCGCCGACCTGCCGTCGCGCGCGATCCGCGAGCAGATGGCGGCCGCGGTCCACATCATCGTCCAGCAACAGCGCCTGCGCGGCGGTCCCCGCAAGATCGTCAGCGTGGCCGAGATCACCGGTATCGAGCAGGGCGACATCCACTTCCAGGAGATCTTCGTTTTCAAGCAGATCGGTCTTCGGGATGGGAAGGCGGTCGGGTACCATACCGCGACCGGCATCAAGCCCATGCGCCTCGAGTTCATCAAGGCCGGTGGCGAGGAGCTCGGCGACGATCTTTTCGTGCCGACCCCCGAGCCCGCGTTCGAAGAGCTCTACTGAGAAACCAAATGCAAACTGAGGAGCTGAGCCTGAGATGACGATCTATCTGGTCGCCCTGATCGCCGGAGTCGGCGTGCTGGCGATCTTCTTCGGCATCGCCCAGACGCGGACCGCCAGCGCCGACCTCCAGGCGCGGCTGGCCGAGTACGGCGTCGTCGACCCGAACGCGGCCGCGGCGGCGGCCGCCGAGGCGCCGCCCGCCAACTTCCGCGAGCGCATGGCACGGATCTTCCAGCCCGCTGCCGACCGGTTCGGCCAGGGAGACGTCAAGAAGGGCAAGCCCTCTCTCCAAGAGCAGCTCGCGAAGGCCGACCTGAAGCTGAGAACCTCGGAGTACCTGGGCATCCAGGTGGGACTCACGGTGCTCCTCTTCCTGATCGCCTTCATCCGCTTCGGCGGCTTCCCGGCCGGGATCCTGCAGGCCCTGATCGCCGCGGTGGTGGGCTACTTCATACCGGGCATCTATGTGAAGTGGCGCCAGAGCCAGCGGCTTAAGGCCTTTAACAACCAGCTCGGGGACACCCTCCTGCTCCTCTCCAACGCGCTCAAGGCCGGCTATTCGTTCGCTCAGGCGATCGACACCGTTTCCAAGAACGCGACCCCGCCGATCGCCGAAGAGTTCGCCCGCTGCGTCCGGGAGATGAACCTCGGCGGCACGGTGGAGGAGTCGCTCGGGCACATGGTCAAGCGGATCGAGTCGGACGATCTCGACCTGATGGTCACCGCGGTCGCCATCCACCGGACCGTCGGCGGCAACCTGGCCGAGATCCTCGACAACATCGCCTTCACGATCCGCGAGCGGGTCAGGATCAAGGGCCAGATCGCCACCCTCACCGCCTCGGCGCGGTCCTCCGGACAGCTGATCACCAGCCTGCCGATCATCCTCGCCGTGTTCATGTACTTCGCCACGCCGACGTACTTCAAGCCGATGACCGAGAGCCCGGTCGGCTGGATCATCATCGCCCTGGCCGCATTCATGATCTTCATCGGCAACCTGGTGATGGGCCGCGTCACGGCCATCGAGGTCTAAAGCAAAGCAATGAGCCTTCTCCTGGCGGTCATCGCGGGCGGCGGGATCTTCCTCGTCTTCTGGGGCATGTACGCAACGCGCGGGCAGGCCGTGAGCGGGGACATGGTCCAGGATCGTCTGGCCGCGTTCAGCGGTGAGAAGCCCCTCACCCTCGACGAGGTCGAGCTCCAAAAGCCGTTCGAGGAGCGCTTCATCCGCCCCCTGATCGACCGCCTCGGCAAATACCTGGCCGAGAACACGCCCGAGAAGCAGCGGCAGGATCTCCAGAACCGGCTGAACCTCGCCGGACGGCCCGGCAACCTCTCGCCGTCCGACTTCCAGGCCCTTCGATACGGCGCCGCCGTGGTCCTCTTCGTCGTCGGCCTGCTGGTCGGACTGCTCTTTCACAGCCCCGTCGGCCTGGTCGTCTCAGCAGCCGTCGGGGCGATAATCGGCTTCTTCGCGCCGACCTACTACATCACCAGCAAGGTGCAGGCGCGGCGCAAGGAGATCCAGCTCGCGCTGCCCGACGTCATGGACCTGCTCACCATCGCGGTCGAGGCCGGCCTCGGCTTCGACGC
>Ga0307372_10001619_pt1 | contig 38874 bp, 30 predicted proteins | sample OX1MG_FD_202533 | JGI IMG/M metagenome (GOLD analysis project Ga0307372, IMG submission 202533) | Soil microbial communities from Risofladan, Vaasa, Finland - OX-1 | ecosystem: Environmental > Terrestrial > Soil > Coastal area > Acid sulfate soil | place: Finland: Risofladan, Vaasa | collected...
ATTCGTCATATGACACCATATAATAATATATAGTGTTATATTTCAAGCAGAAAATGCGGGAATCCGGTAAAGCAAACACGGATTCCCGCATTTTAACGACGGTTAGAATCTACTTTCGATTTTCCTGACCGCTCGCTCATCCCCTATTTGATGGAGGAATCCAAGGAGCTGGCCCAGGCGCTCAAGAAAGGCTCCGCGCACGAAATCGAGGATGAGTTGGGCGACGTCCTTTTTCAGGTGCTGCTCCACGCCCGCATCGCCGAGGAGGCCGGGCTTTTCGACATCAACGACGTCGCCAAGAGCCTGGGCCTCAAGCTGCGCCGGCGGCACCCGCACGTCTTCGGCGATAGGAAGTTCAAGACGGCCCAAGAAGTTTTGCGCCACTGGAACGAGATCAAGGGCCAAGAGCGGCTCCTGCGCCGCCAAGACGTCGCCCGGCGAGGCCTGAAGTCCATCGGCCGCTAGGCCCAAAGACCGGTTTTTTTTAGGACTTTGGCCTCAAGACGCCCGCCGCCGTTCCTCCTATAATAATCCCCGCAGTCTGAAATCCGTCTAAACGAGGACATGCATGAAATTCAGCTTGGCGGCGGCTCTTTTGACGTTCATCCCCCTGGCGGCGCGGGCCCAAAGCGCGCCCAATAAGGACGCCTGCAGCTATCTTTTGGACGTGCAGGCCGTTTCCAGGGCCGACTGCGGCAAGACCCTGCGCGGCCCCGGCGCCGCCGCCACGGCCCTCGCGCAAGCCCCCAAGCGCAAGCAGGACGTTCTCGCCTTGGCCCAAAGCCTGGCCGCCGCCCCCGATTTCACCGGCGTCAACGCCGCGCTTTCTTTCGCCGCGGCAAAACTTAATCCGCCGCTCAATCCCCGCACCTTCGGCGCTTGGCTGGGAACCGCGCAGGCTTCGCAAGCAGAAAAAACCGTGTCCTCTTATTTGCGCGGCGTCGCCGCCCAACTAAACGCTTCCGGCAAAGCCGGCGCGCGAGATAAAAAGGCGCTTCTAAAGGAATTCCAGCCGCAGTTGGCGCTTCTCTCAGGAGCCCTGGCTAATCCGGCCGCGGCCGCGGCCGCGTTCGACGGCTCCGCCTCGCGCTCCGGCGCCGCGAGCGAACTCACCGCAGCCAACGCCGCGCTGGGCTCTTCCGCCGCGCGAGCGCCCTTGGCTCCGGCGCAAAGCGGTTCGCAAAGCTCCGCCGGAACCGCCGCGGCGCCTCCGGCGCCCCAGCCTCAGCCCTCGCCCGTCATTTCCGCCAATCCCAACTGGGACGCCGTGATCAATCCCGCCATCAATCCTTGCGTGGATTTTTATCAATACGCCTGCAGCAATTGGAACAAGGCGCATCCTATCCCGCCGGACCAGTCCAGTTGGGGCACGTTCAACGCCCTGATGCTGCGCAACGAGTCGGACATGCGCCAGGTTTTAGAATCCGCCGCGAGCCACCCAAATCCCAAGGATCCGGATCAGGCCAAGCTGGGGAACTTCTACGCCGCCTGCATGGACCAAAAGGCCGCGGACGCCGCCGGCGCCAAGCCGCTTCAACCCGAGCTCGCCCGCATCGCGGCGATGACGGGCAAGTCGCAGTTGGCCGCGGTAACCGCCCACCTGCAGAACATCGGCGTGGGGGCGCTTTTCTCCTTCGGCGCCAACCCCGACGACAAGAACGCCTCCAAGCAGATCGCGGTGCTCGACCAAGGCGGCTACACGCTCCCAGAGCGCGGCTACTACCTGAGCGGCGACTTCGCCCAAACGCGAACGGCCTACGAGACGCACGTGCGCAAGATGTTCGTCCTTTTGGGCGATACGCCCAAAGAGGCCGCGGCCGAGGAGGCGTCGGTGATGGCCATTGAGACCGCGCTGGCCCAGGCTTCCATGGACGACGTGAGCCGCCGCAACCCGGCCAACGTCTACCACATGGAGAAAACCTCCGCTTTCGAGAAAAACGCGGCGGCTTTCGATTGGAAGACCTACCTGGCAGGCGTTAAATCTCCTTCCTTTAAGAAGGTCAACGTCGCCGATCCCGGCTTTTTTCAAGGCCTGAACACCCTCATCGGCTACGAGCCGCTCTCGGCCTGGAAGTCCTACCTGCGCTGGCAGGTGGTCAACTCCTTCGCTGGGCTGCTCTCCAAGGATTTCGTGGATGAGAATTTCGATTTCAACGGCCGCGTGCTCTCCGGAGCGCAAAAAATGGGCCCGCGCTGGAAGCGCTGCGTCTCCATGGCCGATTCCATGATGGGCGACGCGCTGGGCCGCGCCTACGTGGACAAGTATTTCCCGCCGTCGAGCATGGCGGCGGCCGGCGGCATGCTCCACGCCGAGGAAGCCGCCATGGCCCGCAATATCCGAGGCGTGACCTGGATGGGCGCCAAAACCAAGGCCGCGGCCTTGAAGAAGCTCTCCGAGATGCAGAACAAAATCGGCTATCCGTCCAAGTGGCAGAGCTACGCCAAGCTCTCCATCAGCCGCGGCGACTTGGTCGGCGACGTGGAGAACGCCTCGGTTTTCGCCATGGCGCAGAGCGTGGATGAAATCGGCCGGAAGACCGACACCAGCAAGTGGGGCATGACGCCGCCCACGGTCAACGCCTACTACAACCCGTCCCAGAACAACATCAATTTCCCGGCCGGAATTCTGCAGCCGCCGTTCTTCAACGGGCAGGCCTGCCTGGCCGAGAATCTGGGCGGCATCGGCGCGGTCATCGGGCACGAGATGACCCACGGCTTCGACGACCAAGGCAGCCAGTACGACGGCCACGGCAACCGCCGGAACTGGTGGACTCCCAAGGACAAGGCCGCCTTCGACCAGCGCACCCAGTGCCTGGTCAACGAGTATTCCCAATTCACGGCCACACAGGACCCCAGCAACCCCAAGAAGCCGGTCATGGTCAACGGCCGGCTGACCTTGGGCGAGAACACCGCGGACAACGGCGGCGTGCGCATCGCCTACATGACCTTGCAAAACGCCTTGGCCCAACACCAGGCCGCGCGCTGCAACTCCGGACACTGGACCGACGATCAGGTGTTCTTCCTGAGCTTCGCCCAACTTTGGTGCGGCAGCGACACGCCGCAGCTGGCCAAGATGCTGGCCAACACCGACCCGCACTCGCCCAACGCCGCGCGCGTCGATGGCGTGCTGCGCAACATGCCCCAGTTCCAGAAGGCCTTTAGCTGCCCGGCCAATTCGCCCATGGTGGCCGGCGCCAAGGCCTGCCGGGTATGGTAAGGGCTTTAAGCCTCCGACAAGGTTAGGAGCGTGATTTCCGCGGGCACCGCGAAGCGGTGCGCCGGACCCCAATAGCCCGTGCCGGGATTGACGTAAATCTGCAAGCGGCCGCGGCGCGCCAAGCCCCGCGCGTAGCGATGGAAGAGCCCGATAAAAAGGCTGGCCGGAAAAAACTGCCCGCCGTGCGTGTGGCCGGAGAGCTGCAAATCGAAGCCCGCGCGCTCGGCCGCCAAGGCCGCGCCGGGGCGGTGCGCCAGCAAAATCCGGAAATCGCAGGACTCTCCCCCCGCCGCGGCCTTGGCCATATCGGGCTTGTGGCCGGGAATAAAGGCGCCTCCGAAATCGTCGGGAACGCCGGCGATGAAAAGCCTGGCCCCGCCGCGCTCCAGGATGCGGCTTGCGTTGAGCAGCGGCGTAAAGCCGAGCTCCCGTGCTTTTTGAACCCACTCCGGCGCGTTCCAATAATACTCGTGGTTGCCGGTCACGTAATAGACGCCCAGCGGCGCATGCAGTCGGGATAGAGGTTCCACGCGGCGCACGATCTGCGCGACGGTCCCGTCGGCCAGATCCCCCGTGACCGCGATGAGGTCGGGCTTTAGCTCCTGCACGCGCCGGACGATGCTTTCGACGTAGCCGCGCTCGATGGTATTTCCGGCGTGCAAATCGCTGATCTGGGCGATGCGCAGGCCGCGCAGGCCCGGCGCCAAGCCTGGAACCGCAATCGGAACCTCGACCACGCGCGGACCGCGCACCGCCTGGCCCAGCCCCAAAAAGGCCAGCACGACCGCCACGGCGAGCGCCGCCTCGGGCAGAACGCGCGAAAAAACCAATCCGCGAAGGAGCGGGGAAAGCAAGAAACCCGCCGCGGCCGCCATGGCCGAGAGAATGAGAAACGTCGCCCACGCGCCCATGCCGATGCTCGTGGCCCAAGAAATGGCGCGCGCGGCCCAAGAATTCTCCGGCAGCGCGGCCTTGCGGTAGGCGATTTGCCAGCCGATGAAAAGCGCCACGAACAGCACCGAGCCGGCAAGCGCCGCCAAGGGATGCGCGGGAAAAGCCTGCGCGGCGTTCATCCCGGCGTAGAGCCCCAGAAGCGCCGCGACCGACAGAATGACCAGCAGGCGGGTTCTCATGCGTCCGCCGTATTATATCGCGGATGCGACGGCCTTTAAAAATCATAAAATCCATCCATGCGAGAATTTATCCCCATCAACGCCGAGTCGGACATTCCAGCCGCCTACGCCGCGGGGCCCATCGGCGACTTGCTGCGCTTCAACAACCTGGACCGCCCCTTGCCCGAAATCCAGCAGGCCAAGCTGCTCATCGGCATGTGCATGGACTACCGCAAGCACCTGCGCATCCCGGATAATTTCGCCTACATCATCCGCGCGGGCGGGGCCAACCTGCGCTACAGCGAGTTCAAGGTTTCCTACGCCATCGCGGTGGGCGGCGTCGAGGCCATCGCGCTCATGGGCCACACCCGGTGCGGCATGGTCAACCTCATGGCCCGCAAAGAGGCCTTCATCGCGGGCTTGGCGGAAAAAGCCGGCTGGGATCGCGAGGCGGCCGAGCGCCACTTCACTCACTTCGCGCCGATGTTCGAAATCGGCGACGAGGCGGATTTCGTCTTGTCCGAGGCCAAGCGCCTGCGCGAACGCTACCCCAGAATCACCGTCGCGCCCCTGATGTACAAGGTCGAGGACAACCGGCTCTACGCGCTGGCCGAATAGCGCGGGCGCTGCGCTCAGGGCTTGGGCTTGCCGGCAGGAACCGCCAGAACGGGACAAGAAGAATGGCGCATGACCCGCTCGCTCGTGCTTCCCAGAATGGCCTCGCTCAAGAAACCCTTGCGGCGCGCGGACAAGACGACCAGGTCCGCTTTCGGGCCGCCGCGGCGATTTCATCAGCAGCGCGGCCGAAAGCCAACCGCGTCGACGCGTCGGCCACATCCAGCGGCGCTAAAATCTTCTTGGGCGGAACGCGCGGAACGTGATTCTTAGCCATGACGGCCTCCTTGATCCGCTTGCCCATCGCGCAACAATAGGACCAGGGCGGCTGGAGATTATCATGGGCAAGCCGCGTTTCACGAAAAAAGCGCCCTCGCGCTAGATGGCCGCGAGGGCGCTTTGAGTCAGGACTACTTGGCGGGATTGGCGGGCGCGCTCACGGCCGTCGCGGCGCTCGAAGCCGCGCAGTGCCGGCCGCAGAAATAACCGCCGACCGCGCCGATGGCGAGCAGCGCCACGGCGACCAGCGCCTTGCAGCCGCAGCAAGCCCCCTTCGAGCAGCATTTCCCGTCCTTCTTCGTTTCTTCGGTTTCCATGCGATGTCTCCTTGATATTTCCGATTCAGAATGGTTCGGAAATTAAAATATTTAACGCAAAAAAATCAGACCTGCCTTTTTTCTCGCTGAAGCCGGTTCGAAACCTTGCCGAGCAGCAAGACCAGCTCGTCCTGTTCGGCGGGCGAAAGCGCCTTCAAAACGTCTTGCGCGAACGCGGCGCGCGCGGCCTTGGTCGCCTCATGGACCGCCCGCCCCTCGTCGGTCAGCACCACCTGGACCACGCGCCGATCGTCGCTGGAGCGGTCGCGCCGCACCAGGTTTTTTTGGGAAAGCCGGTCGATGAGGCCCGTGACGCTGCTCAAGGAAAGCCGCACCGCCGCGGCGATGCCGCTCATGATGGGACACACGCACTGGCCAACCGCCCGCAGCGTGCGCAGTTCCTGGCGGCTGAGCTTCTCGGCGAGCTCCGGGCTTTCGCGCTCGGCGCCTTCCGCGTTGTCGATCAGAATTTGAATTTCCTCCGCGAGGCGGCGCGCCTTATCGTGTGGTTCTATTTTGTTCATATTTACGAATAATTTAATAATTGAAGTATATCACGAATGCCGCAAGCTGTCAAGATTCATGCCGCATGCCGCCTAGGATAAAGCCGCCCTTGACAAAAAATTCGATAGAGATTATAATTAATCATATGGTTAACTATAGCGGACGCCGGCTCGACCTCTCTTTCGGCGCGCTCTCTCATCCCATCCGCCGCGGCATCCTGGCGCGCCTGGCCCTGGGTGAGGCCACGGTCGCGGAACTGGCCCGGCCGCACCGCGTGTCCGCGCCGGCCATCAGCAAGCACCTGCGCATTTTGGAGCAGGCCGGGCTCATGTCCCGCCGCAAGCAGGGCCGCGAGCACTTTTGCAAACTAGAAACCGAGCGCATGAAGGAAGCTCAAACCTGGATCAAAAACCAACGCGCGCTTTGGAATCAACGCCTGGACGCCCTGGAAAATTATCTCAAGGAGAACCCATGACCAAGCTCAGCGTGCGGTCCTTTTCCGTTTCCATCGACGGCTACGGCGCCGGCCCGAACCAGGATATCAACAACCCTCTGGGCGTTGGCGGCGAGGCTCTGCATGAGTGGGTCTTCGCGACCAAAACTTTTTGCAAAATGTTCGGACAAAAAGGCGGCTCGACTGGAGCCGATGACAAAATCGCGGCGCGCGGATTCGAAAATATCGGAGCGTGGATTCTGGGCCGGAACATGTTCGGCCCGGTCCGCGGGCCTTGGCCCGGCGAGTCCTGGAAAGGCTGGTGGGGCCCGACGGGAGCGAGTATCTGAATACGACGACGTTCGTCGAAATCGTCGAGCCGGATCACATCGCGTACGCCAACGTCGGCGGCAAGAAAGGGGAAAAAGAAGTTCGCCACCTGATGACGTTTTCACTCAAGGCGTTGGGGTCCTCGAAGACCGAAGTTACCATCCACCATGTTTTCGACACGCGCCAAGAGCGCGACTTCGCCGTCGAGCGCTACGGCGCCATCGAAGGCGGCAGGCAGACGCTCTCCCGCTTGGCCGCGCACGTCCAAGACGCCGCTCCCGGCAGCAAGCCCGGCTTCGAGCTGCGGCTTGAGCGCGTCGTGGACGCTCCGCTCAAGCGCGTGTGGCGGGCCTGGGCCGAGCCCAAAGAGCTAGCAAGGTGGTTTGCCCCAAGGCCGCTGACCCTGAGCGTCGCAAGGATGGATTTTCGCCCCGGCGGGGGTTTCGCGATGGCGATGGTCTTTCCCGACGGGAACAGGCACGACTTCTCCGGCGTTTACCGAGAGGTCGCGCCGCAATCGCGCATCGTTTGGACGGGAGAATTCCCGGGCGATCCCAAGGACAACATCCGGACCGAAATATCCTTTGAAGACCTCGGCGCGCGCACCAAGATCCGCGTCTATCAAACCTTCGCCCTCATCACTCCAATCAACGAGCAGGCCACCAAGGGCGCCCGGCAGGGCTGGACCATGACGCTCGATCAGATGACGGAGCACGTGCTGAAAAAATAGCCGCGTAAAGGAAGATCGGTCGCGGCGCCGCCCAGGTCAGACGTTGCGTCCGGCGCGCAGATTCAGGTTCCAGGAGACGGTCTTGCGCTCCCCGGGATCGCCCCAGAGCGGCTCGATGAGCTTTTGCAGGCCGCCCAGCGGGCTCTGCGCGTGCCGGTCGATGTAATGCTGAACCGCGGACCAGCTGCGCAGGTAGCCCATGAAGGCGGACAAATCCCAATCCGCCTCCATGACGAACTCGGGGCAAGAGACGGGCTCAAACGGAATTTCGATGCCGCGGTTGCCTTTAGAGCGCAGCGCCACCTGCGGCGCCCAATAGGAGCCTAAATCCTCCAGCGTAAAGCGGTCCACCAGCTTGTTGATGTCCGCGGACGGCGTGCGGCACTCCCAATAGGTCCAGGCCGCGAATACGCCGCCGGGCTTTAAGACCCGGCGCACCTCGGCGAAGAACTCCGCCGGCCTCATCCAATGCAGGGCCTGCGCGCAGGTCACGAGATCCGCGCTGGCCGAGGGCAGGCCGCAGGCTTCTCCCGGTTCGAGCGCATAACGCACGCGCGGATGGCGCTGTGCGTGCTCCAACTGGGCCGCGCTCGGGTCCGAGGCATGGACCGCGCCGAAGCCCTCGGCCAAAGCCACGGCGACTTGGCCGTTGCCCGTGGCGCAATCCCAGGCCAGCACCCGCCCGGGCGCCAAAGAAACGACGAAATCGATGAGCGCGGCGGGGTAGCGCGGCCGATGCTTGGCGTATTGCGCCGCCTGCTTCGAGAACTCGTCCTGGAATTCCGGATCCACGGCCCTAGTATGGCAAAAAACAAAATCCGGCGTCATGCGGCCGTCATTCGTGGTCATATGGGCGTCATTTAAATGTTATTCGCCTGTTATGGAGCGCGTCTGGACGGCGGTTTATAATGAGAATGAAGCCTATGAAGACATGGCAGCGTCGCACCATCATCTTCGGGGACGTGCACGGCTGCCTCGATGAGCTGCAGGATATCCTGCGCGCGGTCCGGGCAGCGTCCCAGGACCGGCTCATCAGCGTGGGCGACCTCATCGGCAAGGGCCCCGACAGCCGGGGCGTGCTGGACTGGGCCATGGAGACCAAAAATTTGCGCTGCGTGCTGGGAAACCACGAGCGGAGATTTTTGGCCCGCAAGCGGGGCGCCGAACTGCCCGACGGGAAAGTCCTCGACGCGGCGACTTGGCGCCAACTGCGCGGAGGCCGCGAACGCTACCGCCGGTTCATCGCCCCTTGGCCACTCTGGATACGGGAAAACGGCTACCTCGTCCTGCACGCGGGTCTCGATCCGCGCAAATCGCTGGCTCGACAGTCTGAGTGGGACCTCATCACCCTGCGCCGCCTCGCCCGAACCGGGGAGCCCTGGTATGTCCGCTATCGCGGCGGCCGCCTGACGGTCTTCGGGCATTGGTCGCGCCGCAATCCCGTGCTGCGCCCAAACGCCGTGGGCCTAGACACCGGCTGCGTCTACGGCGGGCGCTTGACCGCGCTTATTCTCCCGGAGCGGCGCCTGGTGAGCGTGCCGGCCCGCAAAATCTACCGCCGGAAAGACTCATGGCTCTAAAGCCTCTGCGCCTAGCCGCCGTCGCGCTCTATTTTTTCGGGATATTCGCCCAGCCGCTTTGCGCCCAAGTCGACGAAACCGGCGACAGCGGCGCCTCCCAGCCCATCGAGGTCAACGCCGTTTCCCTGAACACCATGGCGTCCCCGCTGGACGCCGCTGCGTTTGCTCCGGCGGCGCTCGGGGCCGATCAAATTCCAAATCTCCCCGCCCAGGCTCCCGAGGCTCCGCCGCTTATCGCCGCCCCCCGCGGAACGCCGGCGCAAGCCGCCTTAAGGGCGGCGCCCGCGGAGGCTTTACCGGAAGCCGCCGAGGCTTTGCCGGGAGTTAAGGCCGGACGGAGCGTCCCGCAGGGCTTTTCAAGCCGCCCCGCGGCGCCGACTGCGGCGTCCGGGAATACCCGCCGCGCGGGAGCCGTGAGCCGCCTGGCCTCCCTGGGCCAAATCGCCGGAGGGCTCCTCTCCAAACCCGCCTCGCCCGAGTCGGAGCGCGGCCGCGCGGATTTCACGGCGTCTCCCGCTCCGGCGCAAGCCATCGGCGCGAGCGCGCCGGGCGCGCAGAATGATTTCGCCGGCGCCCCGGCCGCCGGGCTTTTCCCCGCGGAGGCCGCAAACGACGGCGGAAACGCCGGGAATTCCATGCCCGCGGCGCCTCCCTCCGCGTCCAACGGCGCGCAGGCGCCCAAAACCTGGCAGTACCTGGCCGGCGTGTTCATGAGCCAAATGTCCGCCAACGCGCTTCAGGTGGCCCTGCCCCTGGTCATGCTCAAGCTCACGAACGCCTTGAGCGCGGTGGGCTTTGCCACCGCCCTGGCCGGGGCAATGGACGCCCTGGGCACCCTCATCGGCGGGCGGCTGGCCAGGCACGTCCACCCCAAGACCCTTTTGGCCGCGGCCGCGGCCGGGCGCGCCGCGACTCTGGCGCTTATCCCCGCCCTGTGGGCCGGCGGCCTGGGGCTGGCCCCCATTCTGGGCGTCTACCTGGCCGACTCTCTTATCCGCGGCGTCGCAGACACCGCCCGCAATACCGCGCCCATGGCCTTGGTCGGCAAAAACAAATCGGCGCTGGACAAGCTCAACTCCCGCTATCAAGCCGCGTTCGAGTCCGGCGGGCTCTTGGGGCCCTTCTTCCTGGGCGCTCTCTTATCCGTGACGGGGCTTGGCGCGGCCAACTGGATGATTCCCGCCGGCTTCGCCGCCGCGTCGAGCCTTTTCTTCCTGATGCCCCGCGGCCGTGCCGACCGAGCCCCCGCTTCCGCAGAGGAGGAAAAGGCGCACGGGACTTTCCTGGATTCCTTGCGCCTCATCCGCAGAAACCCCGGCCTGCGTCTGGCCATGTTGGCGGCGCTTCTGGTGACGGTCTACCCTTTAAAGGGCGTGCTGCCCGCGCTCTTCGCAAAAAACGTCCTTGGATCGCCCAACGACGCGGCCTGGCTCGTGGGAGCCTTCGGCTTGGGCGGCGTGCTGGGATCGCTTCTCTACGGCCGGCTCTACAAAAAAATCCCCGCCCCGTCCTGGCTTAAGTGGGGCGCGGCCGGCGTGCTGGCCTTCGCCGCGGCCATGGCACCGCACGCTTTTTTGCCCATGGCCTTGGGCTGCTTCGTCTTCGCCATGACCAACGTCATGGCCCGGATTTCCGTCGCGTCGACGCTGCAGTCGAACATCCCTCATGGCGCCGAGGGCTCGGTGATGGGCTTGACGCGCTTCTCGGGAAACCTGATGTCCGCGGCGCTGAAGTTCGGCGTGGGCCTGGCCTTCGCCTTCGCCTCTCCCATCCATGCCTTTCTCGCCGTCGGCCTGGGCCTGGGCCTCATCGCCGCTTCGCAGTTTTGGCTCTCGCGCCGATTGGCGGCCGCGGCCTTGGCCGGGGCCATCGCGGCGGCACGCCCGGCGGCGCCCAAGCTCTCGCCCGCGCACGGGCTCCCCGGCCGGCTCATCGTGGTCGAAGGCTTGGACGGTTCGGGCAAATCCACGCAGCTCGATATGCTCAAGGAGTCGCTCGAGTCGCAAGGCGCCAGCGTCGTGACTACGCGCTGGAATTCCTCCGACCTGGTCGCCGAAGCCGTCAAGAAGGCCAAGCGCGAACGCACGCTCACCCCGGCCACGTTCGCGGCGCTCAACGCCGCCGACCTCTCCGACAGGCTGGAGCACGTCATCCTTCCGGCGCTGCGGGAGGGCTCCATCGTCCTCTCCGACCGCTACTTTTACACCGCCTTGGCCCGCGACTCGGTGCGCGGCAACGACCCGCTCTGGCTGCGCCGGCTCTACGCCTCGGTCCTCCGTCCGGACCTGACGTTCTATTTCCGCCTGCCGGTCGAGGCGGCCATCGGCCGCGTTCTGGCGCGGACCGAGGACCGGCTCAAGCTTTCCGAGGATTTCGCGGAGGACGGCCCGCGGACGACGGTCCTTGGGCAGAACTACTACGCGGCGGGCCGCGACATGGGTTTCGCCCGGGACGACGCGGAGAATTTCCGGATTTTCCAGGCCCATGTGGCGGACTCCTACGACCGGCAGGCCAAGGAGTTCGGCTTTGCGGTCTTGGACGCGCGGCAGGATCGCGAGAGCCTGCGCCGCCAAGTCTCCGAGCGCGCGGGCAATATCCTGGGCCCGATCTCCGACTACAAGCGCCAAGACGAACCGTCGTCCGCGGAGAACCTCTTCGACAAAGACCCCGCCGGAGACGCGGAGAACATCCGCGAGAACTACAAGCACCCCAAGCGCGGCGTCCATTTTTACTTTCGCAACATGCTTTTGCCCATGCAGGGGCGCTTCGCCCAGCTCCTGGACGCCTCGGCCATGCCGCAGGCCTTCCTGCACGGCTCGCCCCACGTCGACAACTACGCCAAGTCCGCGCGGGGCGCGGCCATGGTCGACTTCGACCGCGCGCGCCTGGGGCCCTACGCCTGGGACTTGGCCCGCTTGATGGTCTCGGTCTCGCTGCGCCAGAAAAAACCAGCGCAGGGGCTCTTGTCCGGCAAGGTTCTGCGCCAGATGAAGAAAGGCTATCTCCACGGCCTGCGCCACCCGGACCGCCCATTCTCCGAGGCGCGGGCCTTGAAGGACAAGGAGCCCAAGAAGGACGAGGCCTCGACCGACGCTTACTTGGCCGCGGAAAAGGGCTGGACGCGGGAGATGCGGGCCGATCCGCTGCCGCCCTCCGATCCTAAAATCCAAGCGCTCCTGCGCGGCTACCTGAAAAGCCGCGGCGAAGAGGGCCTTCTGGACGACTATTTCGTCGAGGAGGCCGGCCGCGGGCAAGGCTCCATGGGCTTTAGGAGCATCCACCTTGCCGTGCTCGCGCCCAAAAATCCGAAGTCGGGGCTGGACAGGATTTTTCTCAACTTCAAGCAGGTCAGGGCCGATCCGGACACGCGGTGGTTCACGAACCCTTATTCCTCGCAAGGCCGGCGCATGATCGAGGCGGGCAATCTGCTCGCCCCCGGATGGGAAGAGCGGCCCGGCTACGCGGACTTGGACGGCGTCGAGTACTACGTGCGGCAGATTCAGCCGCAGAACGCCAAAATCAAGAAGATGCTGGACAAGGAGCAGCAGGAGGACTTGGCCTACGCGGTCGGCACGCAGTTGGGCCGCGCCCACGCGCTCTCCGTCAAAGGCTCGCCCGCGGACATCGAGGCGCACTTGGAGTCCTCTTGGGACGATTTGGTCGCCGCCGCGCTGGCCATCCGGGACGAAATCGCCGCGGCGCACGCGCGCTATCTCGAAAAGCTCGCGGCCCTGGAGAAGGCCGGCGGACATGGCTCCTGAGGCCGCGGCGCAAAAACGCGTCCCCCTCGGCGGCCTGCTGGGCGGCGCGTTCGTTTCCGAGCTCGCCAACAGCGCGCTCCATCTGGCCCAGCCGCTGCTCATCCTCAAGCTCTCCGGCTCCTTCGGCGACGCGGCGCTCTTCGCCGCCTTCGACACCGCGGTCCACATGGCGGGGACCTTCGCGGGCGGCTGGCCCGCCGACCGCATCGGCGCGCGCCGGCTTCTGATTCTCTCGACGCTCCTGCGCGCCGCGGCCCTGGCGCTCATTCCTATCGCCTGGGCGGCCGGGGCCCTCACGCTGGGCCGCGCGATGGCCGCCTACACGGCGGACGCCCTCGTGCGCGGATTTACGGATGCCGCGGTGCACACCGTGCCCTTGGAGCTCGGCGAGAACGACCCGAAGAAGCTCGATCGGATTAACTCCCGCTACGAGCTGGCCTATGAAATCGGCGGCGTGGCCGGTCCCCTGATGCTGGGCGCCTTCATGCTTTGGATGAAGGGCGTCGCCGTTCAAGCCGCCGTCCCGGTCGGCTTCGCCGCGGCCGCCCTAATTTTCACCGCCATTCCCCAACAGCCGCGCGCGGCGAAGCGCTCGGACGAATCCTGCGGCGGCGGCAGCCTCGCGGGCCTGCGGCTGGCCCTGACGGACAAGACCCTGTTGCTGGCCTGCGTGGGCTTGGCGCTGCTAAACCTTTATCCTTTACGCAAGCTCTTCTCCGCGTTCTTCGCGAAGGGAATCCTCCACTCGCCCGCCGCCGCGGGGTGGCTCGGCGCCGCCTTCGCCCTGGGCGGCGTCGGAGGAGCGCTTCTGTACGGACGGTTCCCGGATTTGGGTTCCGCGGCGAGCTGGATCGCCCTAGGCGCGGCGGGCTCCGTCAGCCTGGCCGCGGGGTGGATTCCGGGCGGCCTCGCCGTCATGATGGCCGCGGCGTTTTTCTTCTCCTTGGCCAACGCCGGCGCCCGACTCTCGCTCACGCGCCGGCTCCAAGAGGCGACGCCTTTGGAGGCCGCCGGCGGCGTGACGGCCGCCTCGCGCTTAGGCGCCAACGCGGCGTCGGTCCTGCTCAAGGCCATAATGGGCGCCGCCTTCGCCTTGGGCGCCGGCATGCGGATTTCCTTCGGCCTGGTGGGCGCGGGCGTGGGGATTTTGGCGCTTGCGCAGCTCGTCTTGGCCTCGCGCGTGGCCGGAGAGGACGCCGCCCGGACGACCGCGGCGTCAGCGGTCGGAGGCGTCCGCCATCCGGAGGGCGCAGCGGGCTGCGCCCAAGAGAGCGGCGTGGTCGTTTAGCGCCACGCGCACGGGAACCGACTCCAACACCGGGCGCATGCGGCCCTTGTCCAGGAAGGCCTTCATGAAGGCCGGCTTGCGCAGTTCGGCCAGAATTTTGGGCGCGATGCCTCCGCCCAAAAACACTCCGCCGCGCGCGAGCACCGAAAGCGCCAGGTTTCCGGCCTGGGCTCCGTAGACCGAGACGAACATCTCCAGGGCGCGCGCGCAAATCTCCGCGCGTCCTTCCAAGGCGGCCTTTGAGATCGCCGCCGAGGGATCCTCCGATTTCATCTCCGCCGCGAGCCAGGCGGGTTCGGGCATCTTCCGGGCCTGGCGCAAAAAATCGTAGATGTTGACCAGGCCCGGCCCCGAGAGCACCCGCTCATAGCTCACCCGCCCGAACTTCCCGCGCAAAAAAGCCAGAAGGGCGTCCTCCTCGTCCGTGCGCGGCGCAAAGTCCGCGTGGCCTCCCTCGGTGGCGGCCGGCGTCTTGCGCCCGTCCTCGGCGATGAGCAGCGCCTGGCCCAAGCCCGTGCCCGCGGCGATAAGCGCCTGGTGGCCCGCGGCGCCGGGCGCGCCGGCATTGAGCAGCGCGAAGTCTTTGTCCGAAAGTTCGGCCAATCCCCAGGCGTTGGCCTCCAAATCGTTCAAAAGCCGCACCGGCGCGCCGGATAAAGACGGCGCCAGGGCGCGGGCGTCGATGTCCCAAGGCAGGTTGGTCGCCTCGACGCGCCCGTCCTTGACCGGCCCCGCGACGCCCAGGCAGGCGGACAAGACGCGCGCGCGGTGCTTGGCGATGAACGCTTCGAGCGCCTCGCCCAAGGACGCATAGTTCCGGCTGGGATAAATCTCCAGGACGGCCGGCTTGAGCGCCGCGGCGCCGGCCTCGAAGAGCGCCAGGCGCGTGTTGGTCCCGCCCACGTCTCCGGCGAGAATCATCGGCTCGGCCACGATATTTTTCCCTTGCTCAGCCCAAAGCTTGGCGCAAAGCCTCGGCCAGGGCCGGCAGGCTTCGGGCGCCGGGCAGATGGACGCGCAAGATGCGGCGGTCGCGCTGCGAGAGCACGGCGAAATCCCCGCGCGCCTGCGCGGCCTTGACCGCGCCGAAGGCGTATTTTTTCCCAGGCACGGGCGCGTCTTGCGCCGGCTCGGCGGTAATTTGCAGGAATACGCCGGTATCGGGGCCGCCCTTGTAGGCTTGGCCCGTGGAGTGCTGGAAGCGGGGCCCGAACCCCAGGCACACGGCGGCGCCGGTCTTTTCCACAATCGTCCGGCGCGCGGCACCCAGAATTTCCCCATGCTCCGCGTTCATCTCGAGATAAGCCAGGAGCGCGACATAGTCGCCCTTTTTCCAGCGCGCCAAGTGCGCGCGCAGATATCCGGCCAAGGATGATTCCGCGCCGGCCAGGGCCTTGGCGCCGGCCGCGTCCGTGAAGAGCTTAATCCCGCCTTCTTCGAACAACGGAGTCTCCTTCGGAAACGAGCCGGTCTTCTCGTACTCGTCCATGAGCGCCTTGGTCGCGATTTTGCTCGCCTCGACGTCCGGCTGGTTGAAGGGATTGATGCCCAAGAGGCTGCCGGCCGCGGCCGTGGCGATTTCCCAGCGGAAAAACTCCTGGCCGAGGTGGTAGGCATCGGCGACGGACACGCGGACGACCGGATGGCCGGCTTTTTCGAGCGCCGCGGCACGGGCGTCCTGCGCCGCGTCGGGCGCGGCCTCCAGGCGCAGATAGACGAAAAGCCTGTCCGAGCCGTAAACGTTTGCCGCGACGGCCGGCTCGCGATCCACCGGAATAATCCCCTTGCCCTGCTTGCCGGTGGACTCGGCCAGCAGCTGCTCCAGCCACGCGCCCAAATCGCGGATGCCGGGCGACGAAATAAAGGCGACCTTGTCGCGGCCCAGCCGCGCCGCCGCGCCCAAGACGGTTCCCAAGACCGCGCCTGGGTTCTGTTCCAAGCGGGAGTTTTTGCAGGCCTCCTGCATGCCCCGCGCCGCGTCCAATAATTTCGCGACGTCCAGGCCCATGACCGCGGCCGGAACCATCCCGAAATCGGAAAGCGCCGAGTATCGCCCGCCGATGGAAGGCTCGCCGTGAAACACGCGCCGAAAACCTCGCTCGCGCGCGGTTTTTTCAAGCGCCGAGCCCGGATCGGTGACCGCGATGAAATGCGCGCCGGCTTTTCCCGCGCGCAGTTTTTTTTGCGCCGCGGCCCAGAAATAGTCCATGAGGATGTTGGGCTCTAGCGTGCCGCCGGACTTGCTGGAGACGATGAACAGCGTCTTGGCCGGATCGAGGCGGCGCTCGAAGGAGAGGACCTGCTCCGGATCCGTGGAGTCGAGCACCAAAAGCTCGGGGAAGCCCGGGGTTTCCTGGAAGCTCAGGCGCAGCACCTCGGGACACAGGCTCGAGCCGCCCATGCCCAGCAAAAGCGCGCGGGAGAACCCCGCGGCCTTGATCTCCTTTTGAAACGCGGAGAACTCCGCGACGCGCGCGAGCTGGCGTTCGATGACGTCAAGCCAGCCCATCCAACGCGCCTCGTCCGCTCCGGTCCAGAGGCCCGCGTCGCGCGCCCAAAGGCGCTTCATTTTTCCTTCGTCCTGCCAGGCGCGCAGGGCTTGGCCCGCCGCGTCCGCCAGCGGCTTGGGCAGCCGCGGCTCCAGCCCGTTCAAGCTCACCGCGGCTTCCATGTCAGGAGGGCCTTCCGACCGCGGCCAGGAGCTTGTCGAACGCATCCGCGAAAAGCTTGACCCCGTGAAACAGCACCTCATCGGTGATGGCATTCAAGGAGATGCCCAGGCTTTCCAGCGCGGCGAGCTGCGCCTTGGCCTCGCTCAAGCCCTGCTCCAAGGTCGCGGCGGCGCGGCCGTGATCGCGGAAGGCGTCCAGGGTCGCGGGCGGGACCGTGTTGACCGTGTCCCGGCCGATAAGCTCCTCAAGATAGAGCACGTCGCGGTACTTGGGATTCTTCGTGCTGGTGCTGGCCCAGAGCAGGCGCTGGGTCATGGCGCCCTTCGCCTCCAAGGCGCGCCAGCGCTGGTCCGCGATGATGTCCTTGTAGAGCGCGTAGGCGAGCTTGGCGTTGGCGATGGCGACCTTGCCCAGCAGGCCCTCGGCCGTCTTGGCGCGCTCGCCGCCGGCCTTGGCGGCTTCGGCCAGCCGCGCGTCGGCCGCGGTGTCGATGCGGCTGACGAAAAAGCTGGCCACGCCCGCGATGCCGGAGATGTCCTGGCCCTTGGCCGCGCGTTGTTCCAGGCCCGCGGCGTAGGCCCAGGCGGCCTTGGCGTAGAGTTCGCGGGAGAACAAAAGCGTCACGTTGACGTTGATGCCCTCCGAAATCAGCGTCTCGATGGCCGGGATGCCCTCCGGCGTGCCGGGCGCCTTGATCATGAGGTTCTCCCTTCCCACGGCCTTCCAGAGCCGCCGCGCCTCGGCCAGCGTGCTCCGCGTGTCGCGGGCCAGGTAAGGCGAGACCTCCATGCTGACGTAGCCGTCCCGGCGCTTGGTCTTGTCGTAGACCGGGCGCAGCGCGTCGGCCGCCGCGCGGATGTCGTCGATGGCGACGGCCTCGTAGATGTCCATGGCGGAGAGGCCGGGCTTGGCCTTCAACTCCCGCAGCTTCGGCGCGTAATCCGGGCTGTCCGCGATGGCCTTCTCGAAAATCGACGGATTGGAGGTCAGTCCGCTCAAGCCGTCCTCCTCGATGAGGCGCGCGAGCGCCCCCGTGGTCAGCAGATCGCGCCGGATGTAATCGAGCCATACCGACTGGCCCAGGGCCGAAAGAGCCTTGAGATTGTTCGCCGTCTTCGCTGCCGGAGCCGACTTGGTTTGCGCCATGAATTCCTCCCGGCTGGGGCCGGCGTTAACCGCGCCGATCTTGACAAGATCAAGGCCCCAGTTATACTTATTTTATATTTTTGCGCGCGAAGAAAATCGCCTCTTTTTCCCGTTCCGGATGAAGATTCGAGATTTTCCCGCGGGCGCAGCAGAGTGAGCCAAACATTGAAAGACGCCGCGCCCCAACCCCCTCCGCGACAAGGCTCCATTCGGTGCTGACCCGCCGCCACGCCGCCTTCGCCGTTTTACTAACATTCTGTTATCTTCCCGCGCGAATAAACCTGTGGGCTCAGTTCTCGACGCCCTATGATCCGGACCTTTCCTCGCCCTCGCAGAGCCAGACGCGGAGTTCCCCGTCCCAAACCCCGACCCAGGCCGCGCCGGCGATTATTCCGGTTTCCCCGGAAGCCATCAAGAACGCGGGGCCTATCGAGCTCATGTCCACCGCCGCCATCGCGGGCCTCTTCGAGCAGCCCTCCGCCTCAACCGCGCCCGCCCCCGTGGGCTTCTCCGAATTCATCGAGAAGCTCCCCGCCATCTCCTACAACCAGCAGGAATACAACGTGGCGCGGCAGAACGAGGAAGCGCGCGAGAAGCAGCAGGAGCTGCGGGAGCAGGAAGCGGAGTTCTTCGCCCAGCAGGGCTTGGCCATCTCGACCGGCACGCCCAACCCGCCGCCGCCCGAGCTGGAGCTTCCCACCTACGGCACCAGCCTGTCCGTCACGGGCCGCAAGGTGGTGGGCGTGTCCTACTCGGAGAAGCGCTTCCTGCACTCCCAGAACGCGACCGGCCAGCCCATGGTCACCAACGCGCTGCAAATCACCCAGCAGCTCCAGCTGCGCATGCAGGGAAAAATCGGCCCCAAAATCGCGGTCAACGTGAACTACGACGACACCCAGCAGAACCACCAGGACATCTCGGTGGTCTACACCGGCGACTCGGGCGAGGTGGTGCAGAACGTCTCCTTCGGCGACATAGACTTGTCCCTCCCCGCGACCGAGTTCGTTTCCTACGACAAGCAGCTCTTCGGCATCCGGGGCGATTTTCAGTACAAGGGCGCCAAGTTCACCGCCATCGCCAGCCGCACCCAGGGAACCACGCACACCAAGCAGTTCTTCGGCAATTCCCAGTTCGTCTCCGAGGATCTCCCGGACACCTCCTACATCCGCTACACCTACTACGACTTGACCTTCGGCGACGGGGCCCGGCTCCCCATCAAGCAGGGCAGCGAGCGGGTCTATCTCTCCAACCAGAACATCACCCAGGTCAACGCCAACAACGTGACCCTGACGGCCACGGACTTCGCCGTGCCCAGCTCCACCTACACCGGGTCCTTCATCCAGCTCTCTCCCGGCGCGGACTACATCATGGACTATGTCCACGGCATCATCCACTTCAGGGCGCCGCGCCAGCCGGGCGACGTGGTGGCCATCGATTTCACCGACGCCTCCGGCCACAACATCTCGGTTGAAGCCTCGACAACGAACTTGACCGCGGTCGCCCCGACCTGCGTTGAACCCGCCGGCGCAGGCTCCTTGGCCGGACAGCCTTGCCCCCATCTCATCAAGACCTCGGGAGACATCTACATCTCGACGCCCTCGGAATCCGGCTGGGACCGGGAGATGAAAACCTTCTATAACCTGGGGCAGACCGCCATCGTCAACGACAACGGCCACGGCAACTTCATCCTAAAAGTGCTCGATCCCACGACGCGCGCCGAGGTCGGCTCGAGCCTGAACCCCCAGCAGATCTATCCGCAAACCATCAACGTGGACTTCGCGGACGGCCTCTTCCAGCTCCAGCAGCCCTTCGCCGCGGTCGGGGACTCGGCCACCATCGACCCCCAGATTTACGCGCCCACGCCCATCTCCGAGCGCCTCATCCACGCCGAGTTCAGCTACCGCTTCAAGACCTTCACCTTGGAGCCCAACATCGTGCCCCAGTCGGAAATCGTGCTCCTGGACAACCAGAAGCTCAACCGCAACGTGGACTACTACATCGACTACGCCGGGGGATTTATCACCTTCTTCAACCCGGACCGCATCCAGGCCAACTCGGAAATCGACATCAGCTACGAAGTCTCGGCCTTCGGCGGCATCTCCAACACATCTCTCCTGGGTGGACGCCTGTCCTACGATTTTAACCAGCACTTCAGCATCGGCTCGACGCTCCTCTACCAGGCCGGCTCGAAATCTCCGACCACGCCCGACATCAGCGATTTGGCGCAAAGCCTCATGGTCTACGACTTCAACACCGCATTGAAGGACATCAACGTCATTCCCGGCGCCCTGACGGCCACCAACCTGAGCGCCGAGGTGGCGCAGAGCCGCCAGCAATTCAACTTGAACAGCTTCGCCATCGTGGACAACATGGAGGGCATCTCGCAGGAGACCGACGCCAGCCTTTTCTACGGCTCCTGGATTATCGCCACCAACCCCACGTGCGGCAGCATTTCCTCCACCGCGCAGGGCAACATGGCTCCCCCGGACTGCGTCGGCACCTCCCCCTCCAACACGGGACCCAGCGATCCGACGAAACTGACCTGGACCAACGCCAGCGTGCCCATTCTTAACATCACGCCCAACGCCCAGGCCAACACCGGACAGACCCAAAACGTGCTCGATCTGCATTACGATTTTTCCAACACCCAATCGCAGGAGCAGTCCATCGTTTTCCCCTTCTCCACCACGGGCCTGGATTTTTCCCAGAAGACCATCCTCCAGGTCGTCATGTACGGCGACAACTCCGACAACTCGCTCAACTTCCGCCTGGGCGGCATCAGCGACGACATGGACGGCACGGGAGGAACCACGCTATTCTGCGCCAACGGAACCATCATCACCAACGCGGCCAAGACCGAGGACTTGAACTGCAACGGCGTCCTGGATCCCGGCGAGGATATCGGTTGGCTCTACCAGCCCTCCGGCCTGCCCGGCGCGCGCTACGGGGCCAACAACGGCCGCATCGACTCGGAGGACCTCTACGGCACCGGGGTCTTGAAGCCCGACGACGGCCTGGGCGACAACTACGGATATGTCCGCTCGCTCAATCCGTCCTTCGTCCAAGGCTCGGGATGCTTGATTTCCGGCGCGAACTGCCTTGAAGATTCCAGCGGCACCGTCCATCAAAACATCGACTTTAACGGCGCCACCAACAACCAGGGCTGGATGGTGCTGGACATCCCCCTGAACATCTCGACCGCCAACGTCAGCGCGTGGACCAACATCAAGAACATCACCATCTCGGTCCTGCACACCGGTTCGGCCACCAGCGGCACTCTCCAATTCGCCAAAATAGCGGTGCTGGGCCAAAGCTGGCAGAACGGCTCGCCCGTGGACCCCGCGACCAACAACCCGCCCATCGCCGGCGAGAGCATGCTCATCGAGCCCATCAACAACGCCACCAACCCCAACTACATCCCGATCTACAACGCCGGCGGCGACGCGAGCATGGTCTTCAACGAGCTCTACGGCAGCCTCGCCAACCTGCAGCAGCAGTCCAACACCCAGAACGTGCAGGAGCAGGCTCTGGAGATGCAGTACCAGGGGCTTTCGCTCGAAGGCGCCCAGTATTCCACCACCGGCAGCACGGTCAGCGCCGTGGTGGTCACGAAAAGAATCTTCACGCCCGCCATCGACATGAGCCAGCACCAGGAGCTGGACTTCCTCGTTTACGGCAACGCCCAACTGCCCAACAGCTCCACCTGCGCCACGGGCGGCGCGGACTGCAGCAACAATATTTTCTTCCTGCGCGCGGGAACGGACCAGAGCTTCTTTGAAATCGACGTGCCCATCACCTTCACGGGCTGGAAGCTCATCAAGGTGGACCAGGCGCTCAACGCCTTCCGCGTGGCGCAAAGCTGGACGGCGGACGGCTCCGATCCGCCGGGCACCGTGATCGTGAGCAGCGGAGCCCCCAACCTCCAGCAGGTTTCCGAGTTGGTGGCGGGAGTCAAGCTCTCCAGCTACACGTTTGACGCGAACGCCAAGCCGACCGGACCCTCGCAGTATTGGGCGGCGCCGGCGCCGTCCGGATACGCCCAGGGCTCCGAGGGCAAGGAATCTCTCTATCTCGACGAGATTTTCATGGCCAAGCCGATCACGCGGGTGGGCAACGCCTACGACTTCCAGGGCGACTTCTCCGTGCCCAATTGGGGCACCTTCGGCGCCAAGTCGCGCTACGTGGACCGCAACTTCCAGACCCCGACCTCGGTCGTGTCCAACCAGGACAACGAGCTCGACAACGCCTACATGAACATCACGCGCCTGCGCTATTTCCCCATGAGCTTCAACGTCTCGCGCGCCGTGGTCAATACGCCCGACGTCGCGCAGACAGGCAGCCTCTCAAACCTGGTCAACCTCCTGCAGGAGGGCAAGGTCGTCACGTGGAACGGCGCCGCGCAAGGCACCTTCAACCTGGGCGCCCTGCCGCAGGTGACCCTTGGCTACACCCGCAACCAAATCGACTACGCCCTCCTGGGGCGCACGGACGACCGGCAGACCTACAGTTCGGCGCTGCAGTACGGCGTGCCCACGCAGAGCCATTTCCTGCCGCGCACCATCAACCTGACCTACTCCTATTCCAAGTACAGCGTCAACTACAATTCGTTGAACATCCTGGAACAGCCGGGCAACGACAACACCACGGACATCACCAACAGCTACGGAGCCAAGCTGGCTTTCGTGCCTTGGAACGGATCCTCATTCGATCCCAACTACGCGCTCACCACGGTCACCGAACAGCGCCAGAATTTCAGCTCCGGCCACGGCCAGGGCTTCAGCTACCCGCTCTCGCTCAACCAGACCGCGGGCTTCACCTCGAACTTCCGCGTCAACCGCTGGCTCAACCCCCAAGTCAACTACAGCGTCAACACCATCTCTCAGAGCAACGTGAGCACCACCAGCGTGGTCGTGGGCGTCTCGACCTACACCTTCAGCTACGGCGACGTCCAGACCATCACCCGCAACTCCAACGGCGCCGTCACCCTGCCCATCGACTTCGGCCAGATCACTCCCAATTCCAAGCTGCTTAAGACCCTGGACATCGTCAACGGCTACCAAATCCAGGACGGCGACGTGTGGAACAACGTGGAGCGGGGCCTCAACCCCATGGGCGATTTGTGGATCCGCAATGGGCTCCATCCAACGAACCCGGCGGCCATCCTGCAGACCCAGACATTGCAGGACACCGTCAACTCGACCCAGCGCTGGCTGCCCCTGCAAAACTACGGCCTCAAAGGGCGCTGGGCGCCGCTAAAGACCCTTTCCATTTCCAACAACTTCGTCTACAGCCTGCAGCGCGGGCAGACCACCGGGACGCCCTCCCGGGTCATCTCGACGACGCTGCCGGACTTGGTGACCGACATCAGCCAATTGGAGCAGATGCTGCACAGCCAGTCTTGGATGGCCAACACCCAGTTGGACTTGCGCGTCGAGGCGCACCGGACGCTCACCGTGGGGCAAAGCTTGGCCACGGACCAGTCCTACAGCATGGACCTGCGCAGCATGCTCTTCAAGAAATACGACAGCTTGGTCAGCGCCAACCTTCGCGCCTCCGACAGCCAGAGCCTCATCGCCGACGTCAACACGCAGATCACCGGACACCAGGACGCCACCGTGCAGACCACCTTCAACGCGGGCAAGTTCTCGCTCACGCCCAAAGTCCTCTACAACCACGACACCAACAAGAACGGCCTGGGCGTCTACGCCCAAAACGACACGGACGTCACGCCGAGCCTCATCAGCCGCGCGGACATCAGCATGCCCAAGGGGCTCTACATTCCGCTCTTGATGAAATCGCCGCTGCTCTTCATCAACCGCGTCATCTGGACCAACACTTTGTCGATGGACTACAAGTACTCGCCGGTGACCGCGGCCAACGATTTCGAGCTCTTCAGCTACAACACCAGCGCGGACTACCAAATCGCGCAGAACCTGCGCTTGACCCTGAACGGCGCGGTGGCCGCGCAGTTGAACCGCTACATCAAGACCAACGACTACATCTCGGTGACCTTCGGCACCAACCTGACCTTCCAGTTCTAGATGCTATCGGATTTTGATCGGCGTTTTAGTCGGCGGGAGCGGAGGCGGCGTCCGGAAGGCCGGCGCGGGGCAGGAGAACAATCAAGGGAATCGACAGGGCGAAGAGCCCGGCCATGATGAAAAAAGCGTCGTTGTAGGACATCAGGGACGCCTGCCGGTTGATCATTCGGTTGACCAGCGCCGCTTCCAGGACGCGGGCGTGAGAAACGCCGACAAAACGGCGCAGATAGCCGACCGCGGCGCCGGAGTAGGCGCGGTAGGACGCGTTGAAGGGGCTCGCGTCCCGGGCGAGCCAAAACCGATGGACCTGAATCCGGCGGGCCAAGACGGTTCCCAGGGCGGCGTAGGCGATATTGCCCGAGACGCGGCGCGCGAGCGTGTAGATTCCCGAGGCCGCGGTCATGCGCTTCTTGGGGATGCGGCTCAAGGCCGCGGTGGAGAGCGCCACCATGGAGAAAGCCATGCCGGCGCCGCCCAAAACCATCGCGGGCAGGAACGTCCAAAAACCCACGGCCAGCGGCAGGCGGGCCAGAAGCCAGTACGACATGACCAGCATGGCGATTCCCGCCAAGACCATCCAGCGCGGGCTGACTTTATTGTAAAGCCGCCCCACCAGGGGCATCAGGCAGAACATCATCGCGGCCCGCGGCAGGAGCAGCAGGCCCGATTGAGTCGCGTCATAGCTTAAGAGCTCCTGGCTCCATTGCGGAATGAGAAAGCCCACGCCGTAAAGGCCGACGCTGACCACCGCGCCGATGATGCAGCCGGCGTTCAAGGACGGATCCTTCAGGAGCCTGAAATCGATGACGGGGTCTTGGACGCGCAGCTCCCAAAAAACGAACGCCGCCAGGGCAACCACGGCTCCCGCCGCTCCGAAGCATATCCACCGCGAGGAGAACCAATCCACTTCCTCTCCGTGCTCGAGCACGATTTGCATGAGGCTCAAGCCCACCGTGAGCAAGCCTATGCCGGCGGCGTCGATGTTCTCGAAATGCCGCTGAAGATACGGCGGATCCTCGACGAACGCGCTGGTCATGGCTATCGCCAGAATGCAGATGGGAATATTAATGAAGAAAATAAACGGCCAGCCGTAGTGATCCACCAGCCATCCCCCCAGGACGGGCCCGATGGCGGGAGCGACAATCACTCCCATGGAAAATACGGCCATGGCCATGCCCTGCTCCTCCGCGGGAAAAGTTTCCCGGGCGATGGCTTGGGCGCAGGGGATGAGCCCGCCGCCGCCGATTCCTTGAATCATCCGGAAAATGATGATCTGGGCGAAGGAATGCGCGAAGCCTGATAAAATGGAGCCCGCCATGAAGACGGCCATGGACAAGAGAAAATAGCGCTTGCGCCCCAAAAGCACGGTCCACCAGTGGGACATCGTGATCATGATGATTTCCGCGATGCTGTAGGCCGTGGAGACCCAGGCGACGCTCAGGAGATCGACGCCGAAGTTGCCCATCATGTGGGGCATGGCGACGTTGACGACCGTGATGTCCATGACGGACATGAAGACGCCCAGCATCACCGAGCCGGTCACCAGCCACTTATTGTGCTTGGGTTGGAAGGAGTCCATGAGCGGTTTAACTTTATCAAAAATTCCGGGGAACCTTCCGGCGGCCTCGCTCGTATCAAAGGCATGGGCATCGCCGGCATCCAAAGTCTTCTTTTGGATATTCTCTGGCCGCAGACCTGCGCCCACTGCCGCCGCGACTTGCCGCGCGGCGCGGAGGCCCCTCTGTGCGGAGCGTGCCTGGGGCGGCTGCGGCCGCTGGAGCGCCCTTTTTGCGCGCGGTGCGGCGTTCCTTCCGGCAACGGCGCTCCCTGCGCCGCCTGCCGCGCGGCCAAAGCCTCGTGCCGGATGATCCGCGCCGCCTGCCTCTACCGGGAAGCGTCGGCGTCGCTCATCCATGCCTTCAAATACCGGGGGCGCAAGTCCGCCGCCCTCTGGGCCGGCGCCCACATGGCTCGGATTCTGCCGAGCTTCCCCGAACTGGGCCGTCCCGACGTGCTTATCCCGGTGCCGCTGCACCGCCGGCGGCTGGCCGAAAGGGGCTACAATCAGGCCCGATTATTGGCCGAAGAACTCGGCCGTCGCGCGGGAATTCCGGCGGCCGTAGACGGGCTCATCCGCGTAAAAAACACCAAGCCGCAATGGACGCTGGGCCGGCGAATGCGCCTGGAGAACCTGGCGGACGCCTTCGCGGTCAAGGGACTAAATTTCCAGGGCCTGCGCGCGCTGCTCATCGACGACGTGTGCACGACGGGAGCCTCTTTGGAAGGGTGCGCCCAGGCGCTTTTGCGCGCCGGGGCGCGGGACGTTTCGGGCTACGCCTTGGCGCGGGAGCTTTAAAAGACTAGTCCTGAGTTTCGCCACTCAGCACTCTTTTAGAGGCCCAGAATTCGCTTCCACCAGGGCTTCGCCGCGGGCTTATCGGCCCCATCGGCGGCGTCGGAGGACTGGGCGACGAACACAGGCAACGTGAAATAGAACGTCGCGCCCTTGCCCTCGTCGCTTTCGAGCCACAGGCGTCCTTGCTGGAGATGCGTCAAGGCCTTGGCGATGGACAGGCCCAAGCCCGTGCCGCCCGGATGAAGCTCCCCCGCCGCGATTTGGACGAACTTGTCGAAGATTTTGTCCTGCTGGTCCTTGGCGATGCCGGGCCCGGTATCCGCGACCGAAAAGCGCAGGCGCCGCCCGTCTTGGGGATCCGCGCCAACGCGAACGATGGCCGCCCCGCCCGTGGGCGTGAACTTGATGGCGTTGGAAAGCAGGTTGATAAGCACTTGGACGGTCCTGGGGCCGTCCGCGCGGACGGGCGGCAGTCCGGGCGCGGCCTCGCAGGAAATGCGGATGCCTTTTTTCAGGGCCCAGGCGGCGAGACTCTCCGCGGCTTCCCGGACCAGCGCCTCGGCGTCCGCCTTCCCGGGATGGACTTCCATCTGGCCGGCTTCGATCTTGGAAAAATCCAGGATGCTGCTGATGAGATCGGCCAGGCGATCGCTGTTCTTGACCGCGGTGGAGAGCATGCGGCCGTGCTCGGCGCCCAGCTTGGGCGCGGCTTCTCCCTGCAGGATTTCCAGGGCCGCGCGGATGGAGGACAGGGGCGAGCGCAGCTCGTGGGTCACGTGGGCGACGAACTCCCGCTGCATGCGCTCCGTTTCCCGAAGCTTGGCCGCGTCGGTGGGACCGGCGACCATGCCGACGATTTTTCCGGCTTCGGTCTGCACCACCGCGCCGGAGGCCTGCACGCTGCGGCGCAAATCCGGCGGCGCGGCCGTGCGCGCCCGGGCGTCGATGGGCCGATCCGCGGGCGCGGCCAACTCCGCGGCCAAGGTGACCACCTGGTTTTCGCCGGCTTTTTCCACGATGGCAAGGCCGGCCGCCTGCGCGAGCGGCGCGCCCCAGACCTGCTCGGCCACGGGGTTCATCATGAGGATTTTTCCCTGCTCGTCCACCACGATGACGCCGTCGACCGCCTGGTGCAGCACGCCCTCGGTGCGCGCCTGCTCGTTCTCGACGCGGGTCTTGGCCTCGCGCAGAGGCTTCGTGGCCTCGTCCACGCGCCGGCGGATGTCCTGCTCCAAAAACCCGGCCACGGCCTCGCGGACCTTTTCCCTCTGCCCCGGGTCCGCGACCGCGCGCTCGATGAGCGCCCGCATCGCTGCGTCCAAGGACTTCTCGCCGGCCAGGCGCGGCGCGAAGTCGGCGTCCGCCCCCGCGCCGCCGGCTCCCGGAGAAGCCGCGCCGCTCCCCGGGCCAAGCCCCGGCTGCCCGGCCTTGCCGGGCCCGGCGTTGATCTTGGCGTAAACCGCCTCATCCAGGATGATGTGCTCGACGCCTCGCTTGGACAAGTAGTCCTTGGGCGAAACGCCGCCCAAGGCTTCCCGCCGCAGCGCGGAGAGCTCGCAAAAAGCCTCCAACTCCTCCATGCGCAGGCCGGGCTTGAAGGTCAGCGTCCCGACGCGCAGGCGCTCGAAAAATCCGGGCGCCGCGCTGGGCAGCTTCGCGGCCATGCCGATGATACGGCCGTTGGCGATGATCTTGCCCTGGGTGACGGAGAAAGATATCTCCGCGCCGCCGCTTTCCCGCTCCGCCGCTTCCAGGGCGCCGAAGGCGGCCTTCAGGGTCTCGGCGACCGCGGGGTGCCCGACGCGATAGAGGCTCATCTGGCCCAAGGCCTTGCCGATGGCCTTCAAGGCCTCCAGGCACTGCTCCTGCCAGCGGGATTCCCCGGCCATCAGAGCTTTTCGACCGCCGGTCCGGCCGGGACGGCGTTGCGCGCGTCGAAGACGCGGCGGGCGCCGCGGGCGACGGCGCCGTAATCGATGCCCCGGTGGGCGGTCAAAACGGCGGCGCAGTCCGCCCAGCGCAGCAGCGACGCCGTCAGCGGCCGGGACTTGAGCAGGCTCCCGTCCAAGCGCAGCGAGGGAACGCGCGGATCGTGATAGACGACCCGCGCCTTGGCCTCAAGCAGCAGGTGCATCACGTCCAAGGACGGCGACTCGCGGTAGTCGGAGGTCCCGGACTTGTAGGCCACGCCCAGAACCAGGATGCGGCTGCCGTTGAGCGGTTTTTTGTCCTTATTAAGGAGGGCGGCGACGCGCTCGACCACGTGGGCCGGCATGGAGCCGTTGATGGCGGAAGCCAGCTCGATGAAGCGCGGCTCGAAGTTGAGCGTGCGCATTTTCCAGGCCAGGAGCTTGGGGTCCTTGGGGATGCAGTGGCCGCCGATTCCCGGCCCGGGGTAAAAGGGCATGAAGCCGAAAGGCTTGGTGGCCGCGGCGGAGAGGACTTCCCAGACGTCCAGGCCCAGGCGGTGGCAGATGAGCGCCATCTCGTTGACCAAGGCGATGTTGACCGAGCGGAAGGAATTCTCCAAAAGCTTGACCACCTCGGCCGCGCGCGAGCTCGACACCGGGACGACCTTGTCGCCCAAAATCTGGGCGTAGGCCAGGCAAGCCAGGCGGGTCGACTCGGCGTCGGCTCCGCCCACCACCTTGGGAGTGTTGGCGATGCCGTAATTCTTGTTGCCCGGGTCGACGCGCTCCGGGGAAAAGGCCAGGAAAAAATCCTGCCCCAGGCGCCGGCCGCCCTCCGCCAGGATGGGCAAAATCCACTCCTGGGTCACGCCGGGGAAGACCGTGCTTTCCAGGACCACGAGCCGTCCCTTCTTGGAATAGCGGCGCAGGGTCCTGGCCGCCTCGGTGATGGGGCCCAGGTTGGGCTCGCCGGTCTTGCGCAGCGGGGTCTGCACGCAGATGAAGACCGCCTCGCAGCCCGAGAGCGCCTGGGACGTTCCGTGCGCCTTGAAGAGCCCGGCCTTGGAAAAGCGGGCGATGTCGGCGGAGGGCACGTCGTCCACGTAGGAGCGCCCCGCCTTCAAGGCCGCCAGCCGCGGGCGGCTGATCTCGAAGCCGTCGACGCGGAAACCCCGGCGGCAGAATTCAGCGGCCAAGGGCAGGCCCACGTAGCCCAGGCCGACCACGCCCACGCGCGCGGATTTGTCCTCGAGGCGGCGATCCAATTCCATGGCCGTGCGCGTATTTTATCTTACCGCGGGCCGGAAGGCCAGCGGACAGTCGCCGATTAGGCGTCGTTGATTTGTTTTGGGACTGATATATTATAGCGTGTCAAGGGACTTAACAAAACGTCTATGGATTCGGTACGCTTTATATGGTAACATTATGGCAGAAGTATGGCGCATAGGAGGCTGAGATGGCTCCCACTGCCGAAATATTCTCTTACGTTCCCGACCGCGACTACATGGGCCTGCTTGAGGGCGGCCACCCCAAGAGCAAAGCAGTCCTGAGCTTCTTCGAGTTCGAGAAAAAGGACATAGCATCGGCGACCAGCGTCCCAGTCGCCTCCGTTCGATACGATGAGCGCATGCCAGAGCCGGTCCGCCAGCGTATGACCGAGTGGGTGACGCTTGTTAACCTCGTCGCGCAATTCTTCCAGGGCGACGCCCAGAAGACCGAGCTTTGGTTTCGCTTGCCGAACCCCATACTCGGAAACGTCTCTCCCAGGGACATGATCCGCTTCGGCCGCTACGAGTCGTTGCGCGATTTCATCTACACCTCTCTCGCCGAGAACAAGGCATAGGCGGTCCGGTGAAGGCCCGACGCCACAAGAAGCGGCGCAAGCCCCAGGCGATGCCTGCGGAAGCGGAAAACGTTTTCTAGAAACAAGTCCTGACCGCAAGGCACAGCGCGCAACGGGGCGGCGCTATACACCGCCTGGGTCTGCCAAAAGCAATATTGCCTTATTTGACATGGTAATACGATTTTGCGGGTTCATGCGATTTTACCCGCATTTTTCTGCGCACGAATCTGGTCGTAGACCTGTTTGAGCAAATGTTGCGCGACGGCTTCCCGGAAACCTTTCTCGTTTATGAACTTCGCGGCGATCTCTTCGTTCTGGTCCATGCGATCGATAAAAATGCCTTCCAAGGCCTTGGCGAAGACCAGGCCGAAATTCTCCATGGTGTTGGCCAAGGCGGCTTGCCGCAGATCGGGATTGGACGCGGCGTCTTCCTTGATGGAATCGAAGAACAATTGGTCGCCCAGCTTGAAGGTGGTTCCAAAACGGTCGTTTAAGATATCGATGAGTTGGGACAGTTTGACCTTGCCGTCTCGAACTGCGCCCGTTCCCAAAGAAACCGGGCCGGCGATTTCGGCGCCGCCACGGCGATCCAACGTCAGACTGCCCTCGCTGATCTTCTGCAGGCGATAATACTTGAGCGCCACTTCCTCATTGAAATCATAGATCGGACCTCGCTCGCCCCTGGGAAGCTTGCTTAATAAAAACCGCACGTAGGAATAGAGCTTCTCCAAGTCGGAATCGCCGAAGGGAATGACCTGGGACAAGAAGGCGTAGAGATTGCGGTAGGCCGCGACGCTCTTGCGGAACTCCTCGCGCACGCCATCGTCGGCAAGAGCCTTGTAACGGCCGACCGCCGGATCGATGCAAGCGTTTAGGCGCGCATGGCCAGTCACGGTCTGTTCTTCCCGCGGCCTGTAGAAAACTTTGGCGAACTCCTCGACCTCGGACTTGTGGTAGACCTGGAAAGAATCCAATTTGGCCTGCAGTTCATAGAGCTGGCGCGGTTCGACTCGCTCGCCGACAAGCGTCCGCTCGTAGTAGGGTTGAAACGCCGCTTGAATTTCGGCGGGCTCGTTGACAAAATCAAGAACGAAGGTGTCTTCCTTGCCCGAGCAGGTGCGATTTAAGCGCGAGAGCGTCTGCACCGCCTGGATGCCCGAGAGACGTTTATCCACGTACATCGTGTGCAAAAGCGGCTGATCAAAGCCCGTCTGGTATTTTTCGGCGACCAAAAGCACCTGAAACTCATCCGTAGAGAAACGCTCGGGCAGTTCCTTTTCGCGGATGCCGCCGTTCATGGAAACCTCGGTGAACTCCGCGCCCGCGGCGTCATGGTCGATCACGGTTCCGGAAAAGGCCACCAACGTCTTGATGTCCGAATAGCCTTTCTCTTGGATGTATTTGTCGAACGCCTGCTTGTAGCGCACCGCGTGGAGCCGGCTTTGCGTCACCACCATGGCTTTGGCCTTGCCGCCGATCTTGTGCATGGTGAAATGGCGAAAATGCTCCACCATCACCTCGGTTTTCTGCTCGACGTTGTGCGGATGCAGGCTCATGAAGCGCGCCAGCGCCCGGGCGGCTTTGCGCTTGTCGACCTCCGGGTCATCCGCCGCGGCTTTGACCAGCCGGTAATAGGTCTTGTAGCTGGTGTAGTGGCTCAAAACATCCAGAATAAATTCTTCCTCGATGGCTTGGCGCATGCTGTAGAGATGAAAAGGCTCGGGCTTCCCATCCGGGCCGGGCGTGCCGAAAGCTTCCAGGGTTTTGTATTTGGGCGTGGCGGTAAAGGCAAAGAAGCTTATGTTGGCCTGCCGGCCCCGCTTGGCCATGGCGCGCAGAATCTCTTCTTCGTAATCGGGCAAGCCGTCTTCCTGGGCTTTTTGGCGTGCCTCGTCCTTGATGGCGGCTTGACCCAGGACGCCCTTTAAATCCGCCGCCGTTTCTCCTCCTTGGGAGCTGTGCGCTTCATCTATGATCACGGCGTAGCGGCGCTTGGGCAGATCGCCGATTTTCTGGGTCACGAACGGGAATTTCTGAAGCGTGGTGATGACCACGGGCACAGCCGAGGCCAGAGCTTGAGCCAGTTGGGTTGAGTCGACGTCTATTTTTTGGACCACGCCCTGTTTGTGCTCGATGTCGTAGATGGTGTTTTGCAGCTGCTGGTCCAGGACGATGCGGTCGGTCACCACCACCACGGAATCGAAGACCTTCCCGTCTTTTTGGTCATGGAGCCCCGAGAGACGATGGGCCAGCCAGGCGATGGAGTTGCTCTTGCCGCTTCCGGCCGAGTGCTCGATCAAATAGTTTTGGCCCGCGCCCTTGGACCGGGCATCCACGACCATCTTGCGCACGCAGTCGAGTTGATGGTAGCGCGGGAAGATCATGGTCTCTTTGGTCACCCGCCGCCCGCCCGCTTTCTTTTCCTCGACTTGGAGGTGGATGAAGCGCGCTAGAATATCCATGAAGCTATCGCGCTTGAGAACCTCCTCCCACAAATAGGCCGTCTTGTGCCCGTTGGGATTGTCCGGATTTCCCTTGCCGTTGTCGCGGCCCTTGTTGAAGGGCAAAAAATGCGTGCTCGGGCCGGAAAGCCGCGTGGTCATGTAGGCTTCGTCCGGATCGACGGCAAAGTGGACCAAGGCGCGCTTCTTAAAGCGAAAAATTAACTCGACTGGATCGCGATCCGCGCGGTATTGGATAACGGCGTCCCGCCAAATCTGCCCGGTCATGGGATTCTTGAGCTCAAGCGTGGCGACCGGAATGCCGTTTAGGCTCAGGGCCGCGTCTATGCTGTTTTTATTCTTGGCCGAATACTTAAGCTGCCGCGTGACGGCAAGCCGGTTGGCCGCGTAGAGCCGTTGCGTCTCTGGGTTTAAGCCGCTCTCCGGCGCGAAGTAGGCCGCATGAAAATATTTCCCAAAGCACTTGAAGCCGTGGCGCAGGACCTTTAGGCAGCCCTCGTGCTCGGAGTCGAGAGCCCGGGCAAAGATCGTCCAAGAGCGTTTCCTCGGCCTTGTCTTTCTGGAGACCCTTCAAGTATTCCCATTCTTTCGGCTGGGTTTCGCGCACGAAGTCCAAGAAAACCCGCGGGAATAGGCCGCGCGCCGGGTCGTAGCCCTCCGGCTCGATCTTGGCGTAGCCGCCTTGCGAGAGCAAAAAGTCCTCGATGGCGGTCTCGAAGGCGGCTTCGGTGTGTTGCCCGGGCATGGGGTCGAAGGCGCGGCGATCTTATCCGGCGGAAAAAATTCTTCGGTTGGCCGTCAGCAAGGTCACTCCCAAGTCGAGAAAGTCGCCGTCGTGGGAGATGACTTTCAAGCCCTTCACGCGCGATATTTCCCCCAAAATCTGATCATTGAAATCGCGACGGGACTTTCCGTAGCCGCTCAGAACGGCGTCAATATCAACGGATTCAAAGAGACTTTCCGTCCGCCGGCATTGCCGGAGGATTTTGCGGCAAGCGACGGCGATGGACGACGCGACGTTTGAAAATTCGGCGCTGTCCCTAAATTCCTTGAAATTCCTGCTTTTGAAATTCAAATTCGCCGCCTTCTCCAATCGGGCGTATCTGTTGATGAATTCCGACAGCACCAGCACGTCCACGAAGATTGGACATTGCTTCTCCGCGATCTTCTTCAAGGCTTCCGAATAAGCGCTGATTCTCCGATCGTCTAGATCTTGCCGCGCGTAAAGGAAAATCCAGATATTGGCGTCGATCAGGAAGGATTCGCCCTCGGAAAAGGCGTAATCGGCGACCGAAAAGACTTTACTTCGCATCCGCGTCTCCCAGCACTTCCTTCCTGACCGCCTTAATCCACTCGGGGTCCTTGAAATACTCCTTGGCCGTATCAACGACCCGCTTTAAAAGCGCCATGTCGTCATCCTGCATGTCGCTGACGGTGAGCCCGCCCCGGATATCCTGCTCCGAGAAGTTCCCGTAAAGCTGCCCGATGGCCACGTTCAAGAAGGCCGAGGTCAAGCTTTCGACATTGAGAAATGAAACATCCACCCTCTTCTTCTGCCTCAAGGCGTCCGCGATCTGCTGATAGAGCCTATTTCCATCTTCCGAGGACACGCAGAATTTGCTGCCCACGATTTCAAACGCCTTAATCGTCAATTTGTTTTTCATGTCTCCCCGATGACTCTTTTAGAATATGTCCGCCGGCGACAATTCGGATGCAAGGCAATAAGAAGCGGCGTCGGCGGTATTGATTTCAATGTTCACCGTCGTCCCCGGGAACGGGACGGAAAAGCTTTGCGTGTTGACGGCGCCGGCATTAAGCTCCCAATAGCCGCCGTCCGAGACGATCTGCATCCTGCCCTTGTTCATCGTTATAAATTCGCGGAGCACCTTAAGCCCCAAGCCGCCTGGAATCGCGCCCTTCTTGGTCGTGTTCTTGCCTTCCATCGCCCACTGGATCGCCTCCGCCGCGGGCAAATCCAGTCCGGCCATTTGCTTCAGGTTCTCCCTAATGCCCACCCCCAAATCCGTCAAGGAAAAATCGAGCCGGTTCTTCACCGGGAAAAACTGGCCGCAGGAGAATATACCGAATTTCGTTTGGGAATGGATCACGGCGTTGCTGAAAATTTCAAATATGCTTTCTCGGAACTTTTTCCGCAGCGCCGCGGACATCGGGGGAATCCCCTTCCCCTTCAGGTGGGTTTCGACGTAGGAGGCGAAATACCTTTCATCCGCGGGCTCGAAGCGTTTGTACTCGATGGTGGTGCCGTAAGTGTCGGGGATTTTTTCCCGCCCGTAAGCGGCCAAGAAACCATTCTTGGACAGGATTTTTTCTAATTTTTGGCTCAAGCCCGCCAGTGAGACGGCATTCGGCTTCCGGCTGATTTTGTATAAAATGGCGCCCAATGGGGAGCACATGTTGGCGTCCAGCCAGCGGACGCCGCTTAAATCAATTTCCAGGCTCGCGAATTGATGTTGCTTCGCGTTCTCGGCGAAATTAATGAGTTTTTGAAATCCCTCGATGCCGCTGCCGATTCCGTCCGGCAGGCCGAGTTTTATTTTCATGGGCGGCAAAAAGAAACCCGCCCAAGTTGCGCATCAGCCCAAAAGCTGAGAGGCGTGGCGGGTGTGTTGGGCACATTATAGCCGATCCGAGAGAGCAAAAAGTCTTCGGCGCGAGCGGAGGGCATTATGTCCGGCCGCGAATCACGCGGAAACTCGAATTAATTTTAAAAAGGTTGTATCCAAGTGGTTAAAATCCTGATCCGTTGTGACGAGGTGCGCGTTTAAAACGGAAGCGGTCGCCGCAATCCACAAATCGTTCTTCCCCATGTTGCGCGAGCTGCTTCCCAAAGAACGGGAGAGGTCTCTTCCCTGGCTAAACGCATCGATTTCCGCATAACGAATCAGGATTTTTTCATCGGAAATATCGACCGAAGGGATTTGCCCTATGATGGCCTCAAGGGCATCCATTTTTTGTCTTCTCCATTGAAATTGGCGGGCCAGCGAATATATTTCGCCCTTGCTGACCACCGAAATCAGCGAAAAGTTCGGGGAATCGTAAATCCTGTGTTGATCGATAACGCGCTGGGCGAATCCCGCTCCGCGCACAATCCCCACAAGGATATTCGTGTCCAAAACGAAAATCGCCAGAAACTATCCCCCCTGGAGGGTTGACAGCAAGTCTTCGATGGACTCGTCGCCGGGCCATTTGCCCCAGGCGTCCCGCAGCAGGCGATTGGACGTCGGCGCAAGCCCCTGCGGGATAAGCATATGATGCGTTTCCGGCTCGGGCATTTTATCGAAAACCGCCTCCCCCGATTCCATGGCTTTGAGCAGTTGCGCTTCGATGAGCCGCGGCCTGCCGGAAGGAAAAAAATAAACCATCCCCTTCACGGTCACTTTCTTGCCCCACAGGCCGCGCAAATCCTCCGTTTTTAAAAACTCCATGTCCGCGATGCCGGGCAAAGCCTGCCCGTCGCTTAGGGCAAGCTGGAAGCGGCGCGCGCTATGCTTGATGCTGTCAAGCAGCCCTGAAACGACGAAGGCCCTGGGCTCGGGGGTTTTTTTTCTTACGCTTTCAATTTTTTTCAGCTCGGGTTCTCCGATATGGAAGTTTTCCCCAGGCTTTTCCCGGCAAGCAAATTGCAAATTCTTGGCATAAGCGGTCAAATAGGGCTTGAACTTAAGCAAGCCCTCCAGAACGCCCACGTCGCAATACGGATTTTCCAGATTATTGCTCCCTTGGGTCGCGCTCAGGAAGCCCCGCGACATGAGCGAGAGCGCCGTGTCGCTGTCCTGGGGAGTCTCGATCCACAAGTCCTGTTGTCCTATTTGCGGCCGAGCCGTTTCTCCGAGCGTCGGAGCTTCCAACTGCACGATGGTTGATCCGGGTTTTAGTCCGGTGATGACGAAATCCAAGGAACGGATCAACCACGCGGGAGCCTTTCCCCTTTTAACGCTCTCGCCCTCGACGGCGAGGCGCAATCCGCGTTCGGCGCAGTCCAGCACGATATCGAGCAATTCCCGGAGCGCCTTGATGCCGATTTCCCCTTTTTCCCAGGCGGCGTCTTTGAGGGAAAGTTGATAATGAATCTTCTTCACTGATTCAGCCTCCCATGGGACTGTCTTGCGGCGGCCTTAATTGTAACCCCTTTGGGGGCATTTATCCATAGCACGCATCAATCGCCCGCCCGACTCGCGCGTCCATTTTATTCTTCCCGCACGTCGATTTTGCCGGTCACCGCCGCGGAGATGAGCGCCGCGCGCTCCTCGCGGAGCAAATTCATGGATTGTTCGATTTTATCGATGAGCGCGTCGATGCGCGCCGTCTCGCGGTCCAAGAACGCCGCGATGGCGCGCTGCTCCTTAAGTTTTGGAAGCGCAATGGGCATCCGTTTTAAATCCTCAAATTTCATGGTTTGCCGCACGCCGGCACCCAGATTATAAAAGACCTTGGCAACATCGTAGCTGTGAATCAAATAGTGGAGAAACTTCGCGGAAACCCCCTCTATAATGTCCAGGACAATATAAGCAGAAGTAATAATTCCACGCTCTCCCACCAAGCCCACTCGCAAACTTCTCTTGTCATTCTGTAGATCTGTTAAACGAAGCACGACATTGCCAGGGATTACAATCTGATATGTCTCAAACGACTCCGGGATAAGACCAAAATTATCGGAAATATCCCGGCGAACAATCTTTCCGTAGCTGAGAGAAAGGATGTTCATTTCTTGGAGCCCCGTATTTCGCGTGTCACGCTCGCGGGCTATTGTAAAAAGAGGGATAATTTCCCAATGCTCTGGAATCTCTCCCAGCCACTCGACGCCGGAGTCCTTCATCTTCGCCTTCGGATCGAGGCCCTTGGTCACGGCGTGGCTGATGACGGCGGCGCGCTTCTCGTGAAGAAGCTCGATTTGCCGCCGCTTCTTCTCGATGAGCGCGTCGATGCGCGCCGTCTCGCGGTCCAAGAACGCCGCGATGGCGCGTTGCTCTTCAATTGAGGAGATGGGGTGCCGAAAATTCCTTACGAAGTCGTCCGGCACACGCTTCTGTCCGCCTGCGCCATACATGTAGCCGGTTCCGATATGCCGAAATGGGTGGCTGGTGGTCAGATAGAATAGGAAGCGTCGATCTATGGTAGGTCCAGGGCGAAGCACATGCAACTCGGTTGTTCCAAACCCAAGGCCATTTTCGAGACCCTCTGCTATAGAACCCTTGCCGTTCTCGAAGCATGGGGTGATCTTAGCGAGGAGTACATCGCCTTCACGAAAGTAAGTGTAGCCGCCCGAAACCTCACACAGCGTCTTCGTCTCCTCAAGATGGACTCCACCATATTCTCCTAGGGCTTCCATCGGCACAAAGGACGCTACCGTATTGTCCGGCAGGCGACTAATCTCCGACTTCGTCGGATTTATTCGTGCACAATAGCGCAGCCGAAGAAGGAGCCACCTTGCCGGAATCTCTCCCAGCCACTCAACGCCTGAGTCTTTGTAGGCAGGATAAGACTTCCAGCGTGTTTTTGTCTCGGGGAAAGATACGGGGGCTTGCGGCATGGCTAATTCACCAGCGCATTCTTTAATTCCGGGTCGTTTTCCAGTTTCTTTACAATCGCATTACATTCTGGGAGTTCCGTCAAAATTTCTTCGAACGCCTTGAATCCACTGAAGCGAATAATTTTTGTTATTTGCTCGGAAAGGCGACTGGCGTCCGCGGTAGAATTATTCAGGCCCTGCCCCCATTCCTTTAATCCATTTGTCGTTTCACACAGCTCCGGACTGGCAATTTCAAGAAGCTGTTCCTTCGACATGGGATCACCCAGCTTTTGGAATAATGCACCCGCCCGACGCATCCCTTCGCGCAGGGATTCCAAAAGGCCTCTGACGCTGCGATAGGACGACTGATCAATCAGGCCTTGAATGCGAGAGACGAGGTCTTCGGCCGTGTTGCGCAATGAATGCCACTGGGTCCCGTAAGCAGCGGACCCATTCCTGCCAAGAAGAAGCACTTGGCAGGTTGCATTCCCCTTTCCATTTGGACAAAAAGGTTTAATATACACGCCGCCCAGGATTAAACCCAATGCTTCACGGATACGTTCGGAAGCCGCCTCAGCGAGCTCCGCGTCGCGCATAGCGACAGCCATCGCATAATTATAAAGGGTCTTCTCCAAACTGAGTGGGTAAAAACAGGGTGATAAACGATCTTTCCTCGACGAAGGCACGGCTATTTTGATGGCTTGGAAATCTGGCATGATTACCGGATGCAAAAACACAAGCGCCTGTG
>Ga0307372_10001620_pt1 | contig 38863 bp, 30 predicted proteins | sample OX1MG_FD_202533 | JGI IMG/M metagenome (GOLD analysis project Ga0307372, IMG submission 202533) | Soil microbial communities from Risofladan, Vaasa, Finland - OX-1 | ecosystem: Environmental > Terrestrial > Soil > Coastal area > Acid sulfate soil | place: Finland: Risofladan, Vaasa | collected...
CAAGCCGCGCCACGCGGAGCTTGACCAGATCCTTGGCCGTGCAGAGGGTCGCCGCCACATCAAGCCGCTGGGCCCAGGCCGCCAGGGCCTCGACGTCGCCGCGATGGTAGGCGTGATGGTCCTCGAATTCACGGAAGTCGAGCACGTCGGCTCCGCACGCTTGCAACGTGTGGCGAAAGCCGGCCGGGTTGCCAATGCCGCAGAACGCGGCCACGCGCATCCCGCTCAATGTTTCGAGCGATCGCTCGCCGCCGTCGGCCGAAACGAGCCGCCGTGGCGCATGGGTCAGTTCGAGCCACAGCGCGCGTGGCGCGTGGCGCCGAACCTCGTTGCGGATCGCCGACCGCCGGCCGGCGTCGAGCATGTCGGCCCGCGAAAGTGCGACGACCTGCGCGCGCGCAAGACCAGCGACAGGTTCGCGCAGCGTGCCGCGGGGAAAAACGTGGCCGAAGCCGAACGGCTCCAGGGCGTCGATCAACACGATGTCGAGATCGCGGGCCATGCGGCGGTGCTGGAAGGCGTCGTCCAAGAGAATCAACTGGCACTCGAACTCCTCGATCGCCAGCCTGGCCGCGGCCACACGGTCGCGGTTCTGCACATGCGGCACGTCGGGCAACCGCCGCTCCAGTTCCAGCGCTTCGTCGTTCACGGCGCCCCGCTCGGCGCCGTATCCGCGGCTGATCAAGGTCAGGCGTACCTGGCGCCGCCGGAACCATCGGGCGAGCCACTCGACCAGCGGCGTTTTGCCCGTGCCGCCGAGCGTCAAGTTCCCGACGCTCACCACCGGCACCGCAACGCGTTCGATCGGCGGCCGCCCCTGGTCGAAACGGCGGTTGCGAAGGCAAACTGCCAGCGTATAGGGGATTTCGGCCACGCGGAGCGAGATTCGCGCCGCCATGGCCGCCAAGCCGCGCCGCTCTCCGCTCACCAGGCGTCGGAAGTCGGATGGCAGGAACACGCGATCTCCTCGTTCCCACGCTCCGCGTGGGAACCACCGTGAACCATCACAATTTCGCGCAAATCGCGTCGGCCATTTCGCGTGTGCCCACGGCCGTGGGGTCGTCGCGGCGAGGTTTGAGATCGTAGGTCACGCTCTTGCCTTCCGCGATCACCGCGGCGACGGCCTTTTCCAGCCGGTCGGCGGCGTCGAGCTCGCCCAGGTGCCGCAGCATCAACATGCCCGAGAGGATCAGGGCCGTGGGATTGACCTTGTTCAGCCCCTTGTACTTGGGGGCGCTGCCGTGAGTGGCCTCGAACACGGCGCCGTCGGGTCCGATGTTCGCGCCGGGGGCGACGCCCAGTCCGCCGACCAGCCCGGCCGCCAGGTCGCTGAGGATGTCGCCATACAGGTTCTCCAGCACCAAAACGTCGTACAGTTCGGGCTTCTGAACGAGCTGCATGCACATGTTGTCGACGATCCGGTCTTCGAATTCGATGTCGGCGTGCTGCTTGGCCACGTTCCGCGCCACCTCGAGCCACAGCCCGTCGGTGTGCTTCATGATGTTCGCCTTGTGGACGCAGGTCACTTTCGACCGGCCGTTCCGCCGAGCGTAATCGAAGGCGCAGCGGACGATCCGCTCCGTGCCCGAAACGCTGATCGGCTTGATCGAGATACCCGTCTCGGCGGCGGGGGTCTTGATCTTGCGGTCGGGCGAGATCTGGTTGATGAACTCCACCAGCCTGGCCGTCTCAGACGTGCCGCGCTCGAACTCGATGCCGGCGTACAGGTCTTCGGTGTTTTCGCGGACGATCACCAGATCGACCTTGACGCCGTCGAAGAAGGTGCGGACGCCCGGATATTGCTTGCAGGGGCGAATGCACGAGAACAGGCCCAGGGCTTGGCGAAGGTGGACGTTGATGCTGCGGAAGCCGGTGCCCACCGGCGTGGTGATGGGCGCCTTCAGCGCGCACTTCGTGCGGCGGACGCTTTCCATCACGGCCTCGGGCAGTGGGTTGCCGGTGCGTGCCATGACGTCGACGCCGGCCTCTTGCACGTCCCAGTCGATTTTGACACCCGTGGCGTCGACCGTGCGCCTCGTGGCGGCTGCCAGTTCGGGTCCGGTACCGTCGCCCGTGATCAGCGTTACTTCGTGACTCATGTGTACAGAACCTCGTTGCTTGGGCCGCGGACCTTCCCTGAAACGGCCGCTCGGTTTTTTCCGGCGCGCCTCGACGGAAGATGGATCAAGGTAAACAGGCTAACAAATACAAAGACCCGCTTCAAGGCTAGGACCGGCCGTCGCCGGCCGTCGCAACGTGAAGTAGGCCGCACGCCGGCCCGACCAGCGACTCGTCTAGGCCGGGTCCACCTGCCTGGCGTATAATCGCCCCGCGGGGGCGCGTCGAACGGAGTCACCATGCGGAAAATCGCGATCATCAACCAGAAGGGGGGCGTGGGCAAAACCACGACCGCCGTCAACCTCAGCGCGGCCTTGGCCGCGGCCGGACAGCGGGTTTGCCTCATCGATTTCGACCCGCAAGCCCATGCCACGCTGCACCTGGGCCTCGAATCGGCGAATTCCCAAGATTCGGTCTACGACGTGCTCGCCGGCCATGCGCGCGTCGCCGACGTGCGGCGGCCGGCCGGCGAGAATTTGTGGCTCGTCGGCTCGCACATCGATCTGGCCGCCGTCGAGGTCGAATTGGCCGGAGAGGTCGGAAGAGAGTTGATCCTCCGCGACCGCCTGGCGTCCGACGATGCCTCGTTCGACTTCCTCTTGATCGACTGCCCACCTTCGCTGGGCATTCTGACACTCAACGCCTTGGCGGCCGTCGACGAGGTGTTCATTCCCTTGCAGCCGCACTTCCTGGCGCTGCACGGTTTGAGCAAGCTCCTGGAGACGATCGAGGTCGTGTCGCGGCGATTGAACCCCACGCTGCGATTGACCGGCGTGGTGCTGTGCATGTTCGAGTCGGCGACGCGGTTGGCGGCGGAAGTGACCCGTGACGTGGACGAATTCTTCGAGCAGTGTCGCGGCCGAGCGACGCCGTGGGCGACGGCGCAGCCCTTCGCGACGCGCATTCGCCGCAACGTGCGCTTGGCCGAGGCCCCCAGCTTCGGCCAGTCGATCTTTCAATATGCGCCCGCTTCGCACGGTTCCGAGGATTACCGGCAGCTTGCCGTCGAAGTCATGGAACAGGCCGTGTGCCGGGACGCACAGGCCCCACGGATGGGATTGCCGATGGCGTAATCTTTGCGTTTCGCGCCGTTTGGCGCGGCGGGGTCCGACGATTTTCGCCGACTTGGTCCTCAACCACCAATCTTGGCCGCCTTCCGCGACGATTCTGTAAGTAGATTCCAGGGAAGGAGTGCGAAATCATGCGATTTTCGGGCGCTGTCGCCACGGCGGTTTGCGTGTTTTGGACGGTCGCGGGCCAGGCCCAGTACTACGGGCAATCCGGGCCGACGCTGCTACCCGTCCCGCGGACATCGGTTCCCGCCAACGCCTACCAGCGCGGCGCCGCCGCGGGCCAGTACGGTGCGGCGCCCGACCCGACCGCCCGCGGCGAGGCGGTTTCCAGCCGAGGATACGCCGCTCCCACGCCCGGTTCCTTTCAACCCAGCTACGCTTCAACGGCCAACGATATTTGGAACGACACGCCCTCCGGCGAAGCGGTCCCCACGCCGGCGCCCAGCCAGCTTTGGGACGATTCTCCCTCGTCTTCCTCGTCCGCCGCGCCTGGCACGAGCATCAGTGGCAACGACCCAACCGATCCCTACCAGGACGCGCTCATGTCGGGTTGCGACGACACGGTGGTTGGCTTGCCGTGGGGGGGCACCGCACGGCCCAATCTCTGGTTCGGCTCCGTGGCGGGCATCGTCATGACCCGCGACAACTCGAACAAGCTTTGGACCAGTTTCAACGTGCTCAATCCGGCCGAACAGGTGCTCAACACCCAACAGGCCAGTGGCAATTGGCAAGGCGGCGGCCAGGTGATGATTGGCCGCTGGTTCGGCTGTCGCAACCCCTGCGGCGGATACGTCGCGCCACGCTACGGTATCCAGGCCGTCTACTGGGGCCTGGCGCCGATGCAGAACTCCGCCAGCATCACCAGTGCCGGCAACAACCTCAACACGCCGATCAACCTGGGTTACATCACCCTGGGGCCCAGCAGCAACCCCACGCAAAACAACGCCACGCAATACTTCGACAACGCCCAGGAACACCGCATCTTGCGCACCGACAATATCCAGAGCGTCGAGTTCAACCTTGTGCAGCGCGTGTCGGTTTTCGACGGCGCGCCGCGGATGATGTTCACCAACCTGGTCGGCGTACGTTACTTCCACTTTTCCGACAACGTGGTCTTCGGATCGGTCGCCGGCGGCCACAATTTCGGCGATAACGGCGGGGCCGACGAGGCCTACCTCGCCAACAAGGTCATCAACAACATGCTGGGCCTGCAGATCGGTACTCGCCTCGATTACTTCGTCGTGCCGCGGCTGCGGCTGTTTGCCGCGCCGACATTCGGCGTGCTGGCCAATCATCTGACGGGGACTTCGCAACTCAATTCGGGCGATGGCCTGCAAGGTTACAACAACTTCTCCGGCGCGTCGGTTCCCTACAACTCCCGTTCGAGCACGAATACGGCCTCGCTGCTGGGTCAGATCGACATCGGGGCGGGCTGGCAGATCACGCCCCGGTTCAGCGCCTTCGCGTCGTACCGTGCCGTGGCGATCAGCCGCGTGGGCCAAGCCGATAACCAATTCACGCCGTTCCTGGCCGATGCCGCCGGAATCAGGGACATTCAAAGCAACGGCGACCTGATCCTGCACGGAGCCGTCATCGGCGGCCAGTGGAACTATTAGGCGATCATGCTCGTCAGCGCCCGAAACTCGGGATCCGAACGGATCGGGTCGAAATCCGACTCCTCGCCGACGAGATCCCTGAAGTGGGGGTCGAGTTGGATGGCACGGGTCAGATAGCTCAAGGCCCGTGCCTTCTTGCCCGCCAGGCTCCAGTAACAGGCCAGGTTGTAGTGGATCAGCGGCAGCTTGGGATCGACTTCTTCGGCCTGTTCCAGCGACTGGATCGCCCGCGCCAACTGGCCGGTACGCTTGTAGCACCAGCCTAAAGCCAGCCACACATGGATATTACTGGGCAGCAGGTCGGATGCTTGCTTCAACGGCGGGAGCGCCTCATCAAAGCGTTCCAAGGCCCGCAAGGCCTCGCCCGTCAGGTACAGTTCTTGTCCACGAAAGGTGCCCGCGTCATCGATCCGCGCAAGAATGCCCAAGGCGATCTGGGGCATATCAAGCTCCAGATAGCCCTCGGCTTCGCGGAGAACACGCTGCATGCGGATACGATGGCTTCCCGACACCTCGCTCCCTCCTCTTTCACCGACGACACCCTCGACACTCCTAATTCTACCCATCAATTCAAAGATCCCCAAATGCCATTTTCACGTTTCCGCCGTAAGTGAATGGGGCTTCGTCAGATACAGCCGCTGCGCCAGCACACCGCCGAGCAAGGCGACCAGCAGGCTGACACAGCCGTGGCCGATGCCGCGGACGACGGAGCGGGTCTGCCGCGACATGCCCAACACATGGGTGGTCGCCCCGTCGCGTTGCCTGACGACCCAATAGAAGCGGCCGTTGGAGACTTCATAGCGATATTGAATGTTTTCACCCGGCTTCAGCGCGGGGGCGGTGAGCTGGCAGGCGGCTTCATCGAACTGGTTGACGATGCCCACCAGCGCGATGTTCGTGGCCAGCGTGTCCCGGAACCAAGGCCCGAAAATCAGCGTTGGGTAGGTCCAGCCGACCAGTGCGAACCCCAACCAAAACGCGCGCCGGCGCCCGCTTTGGCACATCACCCCCAGTTGCGAACTCACGAAGACCACCAGCGCCACCGTGCCGAAGGTCCAAACTGCGGCGGCACACCATTTAGAAACGTGCGTCAGCGACAGGCAAGCCACCGACAGCGACGCCGTGCCACCCATGATCCAGCGCAGTGAAAAACGGACCTTTTGCATCCGCGTATCCTAAATGGCCTTGCGCATTTTGGGGAGGCAATCCGTCTGTAGGGAACGCCCTCCGTGCCTGTCAGAAGACGTCGCACTCGCTTCACGGAACGTCACGGAGTGCGTTCCCCACAGAACCCACCGCGACGATCCTGGCCTTTACTTTAAGCGGGCCGTTGTTTAACAACGCGTCAGGCGGACAGCAACTGGTCGAGGGAATACGGGCATGCCGCGGGAAACGTCTCGGCAGGCAGCCCGGTCTCGGCTCGCTCGACCGCCTTGCGATATACGTCCACCAGCACCACCTCGGCGTAGTTCCGCAGCACGCCGCGGCTCACCAACCCCTCCAACTCCTGCCTTTGCTCAACGATCGTACCCCTCCAACTCCCCGACCGGCGGTCGGGTTGGTGAGCTCACTTCAGCGCGTGGGCGATGATGAGAGTGAGCCGGCTTTCCATGCCAGTGTAGCAGGCATCGGACGAGGACGATACCACCTGCGGCAATTCCCCGCGCCGTTACCGCCGTTTCCTGTCGATCGCCCTTGTGGCGCAAGCGTCCCGCCCGCCCGGCGGGTTTGGGAGAGGCAAGGCATTCCGGATTCATGGATTGCCCCGGCCGCGTAACCGCTTATACTACATGATGGTGGGGATCGCCGCCGCTGAATCAACAACCGTTTACTGCTCCCGCGAGGAGGTGGCTTGTGCAACGCATCGCTTTGGGTTTGCTTGCCGCGCTCTGGTTGTCGGCGCCCCGTTGGGCCTCGGGCGAAATCTTCGAGCTCGAAAACGGCGGCCGGATCGAAGGTGACGTGCTCAACCCCAAGGAGTCGCCACGCAAGCGGTACGTCATCAAGACGACCGCCGGCGCGCGAATGACCCTCGACAAGGCCCAAGTCAAAGAGGTCATCCACCGCGCCGCCAACGATATCGAATACGAAAAAGTACGGCCGCGGTATCCCGATACGGTCGATGGGCAATGGGATCTGGCCGAGTGGTGCCGCCAGCGGCACCTGGAACGCTTGCGCGCGCGGCACCTCGAACGGATCATCGAGTTGGACGAGGACCACGAGAAGGCCCGGCAAGCCCTGCACTACCGTCGCGTCGGCGGCCAATGGAAAACGCAGAAGCAAGAAATGGAAGAGCAGGGGTACGTTTCGTACAAGGGCAAATGGAGAACATCCCAGGAAGTGCTGATCAAGGAACGCAAACGCAAGGCGGAGTTGGCGATCAAGGAATGGAAAGGGCGGCTCAAGCGATGGCGCGGCTGGCTCGACAGCGGCCGGGCCGCGGAGGCGACCCAGCAGATCGACGCCATCAACGACCCCTTCGCGATTCCCGCCCTGGAAGAGGCGCTGAGGCACGACGAGATGGAGGCGAACCGCAAACGGTACATCGCGGCGCTGGCCCGCATCGGCTCCCCCTCGGCCTGGCAGGTTCTGTGCGAGCATGCCGTCGAGGATGAAAACTCGGAGGTCCGTCTCACCTGTCTCGATCATCTCGAGGAACACCCATCGGGGGCGTTCGTCGAGTATTTCACCAGCCGGCTCAACGACAAGAATAACCCTATCGTCAACCGAGCCGCGATGGGCCTGGCGCGGATGAAGAGCCCCGCCGCGATCAGCCCGCTGATCGACCACTTGATCACCGTGCATAAGTACGTCGTCAATCCCGGATCGGGCGGCATCGGCGGCACCTTCTTCAACGGTTCCAACGGCAGCAGCGGCGGAGGCTTGAGCGTCGGCAGCTCGCCGCCCACGGTGGTCGCGCAGCCCCACCAGAACGAGGATGTGCTCGATGCGCTGATCAAATTGGCCGACGGAGCGAACTTCAGCTACGACGTTCCGGCCTGGAAGAGTTGGTACGCGGGCCGCAAGAAGGCGCAAAGCCTCAACGGCCGCCGCGACGACGATTAAAGCCATGTCCAAACCCACCGTGGCCATTCTCGGCGCCAGCGCCGAACGAACCAAGTTCGGGAATAAAGCCGTGCGCGCCCACTTGGGCCAAGGCTTCGACGTCTATCCCGTCAATCCCAAGGGCGGACTCATCGAGGGCTTGAAGGTCTATCGCAGCCTGGCCGATGTGCCGGTTGAAACGCTCGACCGGATCAGCGTTTACCTACCCCCGCGGCTCGGCCTGGCCATGCTCGACGAAGTGGCCGCCAAGGGATGCGGCGAGTTGTGGCTCAACCCCGGCAGCGAGAGCGCGGACTTGGTCGAACGAGCCCGCGCGCTGGGGCTGGAACCGATTCAGGCATGCGGCATCGTCGCCATCGGCGTCGATCCGGCGACCTTGCCATAACGCGGCCGCGTAACCTTGCGCTACGGGGAGAGCGCCGAATAGATGGCGACCACGGCCAATGTTCCCAGGGCGAACAGGATTCCGACCACCACCAGCAGTTTGACCAGAATCGGCAATTCGCTGACTTTGGGGTTCCACTCGATTCGCCGACCGTCGGACGGGAAGAGGGGCAACGTCTCGGAACTGCCGTGGGCCATCGGCTGCGTGCCCAGCGACATCTGGCTGGGGCTTTCGCCTTGTCCTGGGTCGTCGATGGGCTGGACCAGGAAGTTCGGCTCGGTATCGCTGATCAGCGGCGGGCCAAGCGGCGTCGGCGCCACTGGGCGGCGCTGGGACGGCGCATCGAAAGCCACCGGCACGGCCGCTGGGGCTTGCAACTCGCTCGACAGCGCCGCGGCGTCGCCGTCGACCCAGGGCGCCAGGCGGGCGATCACCGCCGCGGTGTTCGGGATGCGCTCGGCGGGGGTCTTGGCCATCATGTCGGCGATCACTTCCACGAACTCGTCGCTTAGGTCCGGGTTCAGACGCCGCGGATCGATGGGTAATTGCTGGCAATGCTTGTGGGCTTTTTCGCGGGCCGTGCCGCCGGGGAAAGGCACCTTGCCGGTCACCGCGTAATACAGCGTGCATCCCAGAGCGTAAATGTCGCTCACCGGGGTCGGCCGGTCGGGGGCGGTGATTTGCTCCGGCGCCAGATAATCGGGCGTGCCCACGACCTTGCCACCCCTCGCATCGGTCTGCTCCGATTCGCTGAAATATCCGGCGAGTCCCAGGTCGGAAACCTTGGTGTGTCCGTCGGGCGTGACGAGCAAGTTGCCTGGCTTGACGTCGCGGTGAATCAAGCCGCGGCTGTGGGCGTAGCCCAGTCCCTTGGCCGCCTGGGTCACGATCGAGGCGGCCGATCTCATACTGAGCCGTCCCTGTTTACGGATCAGTTTCCGCAAGTCCAATCCCGGCACGTATTCGGTCACGAGAAAGTGGACGTTGCGATCATGTCCCGCATCGTAAGCCCGCACAAGATTCTCGTGGTCCAACTGGGCCTGCGTGCGAATCTCGCGCGTGAAACTGGCGATCGACTCGGGCGTCGACTTTTCCTGCGGCAGCACCTTGACCGCCACGACGCGCCCCATGATCGAATGCTCGGCCTTGTACACCTGACCCATGCCCCCATGGCCGATCGAGTCGATGATGTGATACGGGCCCAAGCCAAACTTGGTGCGTCCGCCGCGCAACTGCTCGGCCTGCCACTTGTTCAGCCGACCCAACGCAACCAGCTTCTTCGCCAACCGCTCGTCGCTGATGGGCTTTCCCTGCTTGCTACTACTCGCGTGCAAAAGTTCCACCGCTTCATCCAGCTCGCCCTGGGTCACCAGGCCGCTGGCCAAGGCCGATTGGTGGAAGACCGACTTATTCAAGGTGGTGTAAGCCAAGGAGTCCGATGAATCACAAGCGACCGTTCGCACGGCGCCATTGCGCAGTTATGCTAACCTTACCCCACGCTAGTACCCTGCGCCAAGGATCTGGACAGAATTTGACCACTATTCGGGAATCCCCAGCGGCGTCCAGGCCGCCGGCAAAGGGGCCACGAGGCAAATGGTCTGGCCTCGCGTTGGATGGCTGAACGTGAGTTGCCGCGCGTGCAGGCCGATTCCTGAATTCACGTTCGCCCGCTGGGGTGTTTTTTTGCGCGCGGTGGGGTTGGCGGGCGGTATGGGCCCCGCATCAGCGGTTGGGGTGGTGGCCCACCCTACTGGGAACGTCCCGCGGCTGCCGTATTTTCGGTCGCCCAGAACCGGCCAGCCTCGTCTGCTCAACTGTACACGAATCTGGTGTTTGCGTCCGGTTTCGAGCACCACTTCCAGGAGCCAGCCGTGAGTCAGCCTCGCCAAGCGCCGGAAACCGAGCCGGGCCTCTTGGGCGCCGGCTTCTCCGGCCTCCGCGATGCGCATGCGGCGGTGCCGCTCGTCCTTGGCCAGCCAATCGACGCACCGGCCCGCGGGCGGCGGCTCGCCGGTGACGACCGCCCAATAGATCTTTTCCACGGTTCTGGCGCGAAACTGTTCGGTCAGCCGCGCGGCGGCTTTCGACGTGCGTGCAAAGAGCACCACACCCGAAACCGGCGCGTCGAGGCGACTCATCGCGCCCAGATAAACATTGCCCGGCTTGTGGTAGCGCCGCTTGACATATTCCTTGGCGACGGCCAACAGACTGGGCGTTCCCTCGGCGACGCCCATGGTCGCCAAACCGACCGGTTTGACGACGGCCAGCAGGTGGTTGTCTTCGTACAAGATTTCGAGCGGCTGCATAAGGGCAGGCGTTAGGCGATAGGCGTTAGGCGTTGTCGCCGTCGAGCAGGCGTCCCAGGCCGCCGAGGATCGAGCCCTCTTCCTTGCCCCCCTTGACGTTGGCCAGCACGCGGCCGGCGAGGCGCGAGAAGGGGAGCGACTGGCACCAGATCTCGCCCGGCCCGGTGAGCGTGGCGAAAAACAGCCCCTCGCCGCCGAATAGAGTATTCTTGATGCCGCCGACGAGTTGGATATCGTAGGTCACGCCGGCGGTCATGGCCACCAGGCAGCCCGTATCGAGCTTCAATGTTTCTCCCGATCGCAGGGTGCGGCGCATCATCGTGCCGCCGGCATGGACCAGGGCGATGCCGTCGCCGGTGAGGCGTTGCATGATGAAGCCCTCGCCGCCGAACAGCCCCACGCCCATCTTCTTCTGGAAGGCGATGCCGATTTGCACGCCTCGCGCGGCGCAAACGAAGGCGTCTTTCTGGCAAATCAGTTCGCCACCGAGTTGGTCGAGATGCATCGGCAGGATCTTGCCGGGATAGGGCGCGGCGAAGGCGACGTGCTCGCGAGCCCGCGCGGCGTTTCGGAACGTGGTGATGAACAGCGACTCGCCGGTCATCGCGCGCTTGCCGGCCGCGGCCACCTTGCTCCAAAAGCCGCCCGGCTTCGCCGAGGGGTCGCCGAACATCGTTTCCATCTCGATGCCGGGCGTCATGTACATCATCATGCCGGGCTCGGCGATGACCATTTCCTCAGGGTCGAGCGTGACCTCGACGTACTGCATTTCCTCGCCAAAAATCTCATAGTCGATTTCGTCGGCCATAGTGGTGGTCCCTCGGTACATTAATACAGCGCGCTCGACAGCCGCCGGCGGTACGTCGACGTCAGATCGTGGTCGGATCCCACGATCTGGAACAATTGTATCATCAACTGCCGGGCCGGTTCGCCCAGTCCGCGCCGGTCGAGTTGCACAAGCTTCAAGCAAACTTCCAGAGCTTCCTCGTATTCGCGTTGCCCGGCGAGCGCTTGCGCCAGTTTCCACTGCGACTGGCGATCGTCGGGCGATTCGGCCACCCTTGCCCGACACTGCTCGATCGGGCCGGCCTCGGCGGCGCCGCGGCGCACGGCCACCTCCGCCCGTGCGAGTTCAGCTTCCGGCTCAAGGTAGCCCCGCTCGGCCAGGTCGTCCAGCAGTTGTTCGCTTTCGGCAAGCCGATCTTGGGCCAGGAGCAATCGGGCCAACTCGATTTTCGCAGCCGGCTCCCTGGGCTCGAGTGCCATGGCCTCGTGGAGTTTCTCCTCGGCCGCTCGCGGGTCGGTGGCCGCGACGACTGCCGCTTCAGCCCGCAGCCGCTCGGTGGCGCTGGGTTGCAGGCGGGCCAGCCACTCGCGGAGCTGCGCCTCGTTCATCGCCCCGATGAACTGGTCGACGACCCGGCCGTCGCGCAAGGCGAACACGGCGGGAATCGAATCGACGCGGAACTGGCCGGCGGCGCCGGCATTGGCTTCGACTTCGGCTTTGACCAAGAGAAACTTGCCGTCGGCTTCGATGGCCAGCTTCTCCAGCGTCGGCCCGAGCGTGCGACAGGGCCCGCACCAGGTGGCCCAAAAATCGACCACCACCGGCAACGAGCGCGAACGCTCGATTACGTCGCGATGGAAGGCGGCGTCAGTCGTTTCGATGATCCAAGGAGACGCTTCGTTCAAGACTGACCTCCTATTTGGGGTGACAACGAGACCCGACTCGGTGGGAACGCCCTCCGTGGCGTTCCGTGTCCTGCCAGAAGACGTCGCAACCTGTCGCCGTTTCCGGTGGCCGATTGGACCGGCTCCGTGGCGTTCCGTGTCGTGCCAGAAGACGTCTCAACCGCTTCACGGAACGCCACGGAGGGCGTTCCCTACAGAACCCAATGCGACGGTCCTCGCACAATGACGGTCATTCACCTCTCCAAGATCCCCCTCCCCTTGAGCCAAGCGGCCAGTAGTCCGGGCCAACTCGCCAGTGCCGGACTTTTCCGGCCCAGACCGACGCCGTGGGCGCCTTTCTCGTAAACGTGCAGTTCGGCGGGCACCTTGGCCTTGCGCAAGGCGAGATAAAACAGCACGCTGTTCTCCGGCGGGACGGCGCTGTCCTCATTCGTGTGGAACATGAACGTCGGCGGCGTATCGGGCGTGACTTGTTTCTCGTTGGAAAGATGCTCCGCGAGTTGAAGGTCGGCGTTCTCACCCAGCAGGTTGTTGCGCGAGCCCACATGGGTAGACTCGCCCGTCATCGTCACGACCGGATAACACAGAACCAGGAAATCGGGTCGGCAGCTTTGCCGGTCGATGATGTCGCCGGCAGCGGCGCGTCCCGGGTCGAAGTGCGTGCCTGCCGTCGAGGCCAGGTGTCCACCGGCCGAAAAACCGAGGATGCCGATTCGCCGCGGGTCGATCTGCCACTCGCCGGCCCGCGCGCGAACCAGGCGGATGGCACGCTGCGCGTCGTTCAAGGGGGCGGGGTGGCGATAGCGCGGCGCCAGGCGGTACTTGAGCACCAGCGCGGTCACGCCGAGCGTGTTGAACCATTCGGCGACGTCGTGCCCTTCGTAACTGTCGGCCAGGCCCCCGTATCCGCCGCCCGGACAGACGATCACCGCGGCGCCGTTCATCTTGTCGCTGGGATGCCTGTGGACGCTCAACGAAGGCTTATCGGCCGGCTCCGTACCGACCGCGTCAGGAGCGCCATCCGGCCAGAGCAGCTCCACCGGTCCTTGGAACGGCTTCGCCGGCCCTTGGCATGGCTCGGCGGCCGCCGCCCCTTGGCAAACCGCGACGACGGAAGTGAAAAAGAAAAATCGTATCATCGGTCGCTCTCGCGGTGGGGTGGGTGGGATGGCAACTGGGAAACGGGGCTTTCTCGTAGCTGAATTGGACGGTCATGGCGCAATCTCCGCGGTCATCCGACCTGTGGCTCCGATCCCTCGCCCGCGCCCAGCGGCGTTTCTCGCACCATGTGGTTCAATTGGGACGGCGACACCTTGTCGCGAAAGCCGAGCCAGAAAAAGACCAACGTCAAGCCGGCGCCGACTCCCGGCCAGAGCCAGATGTGATGCCAATCGCTTTCCTGCGCCTTGCGCCACTCGGGCCTCGAAAACCGTTGGTCGTGGTCGGCATCGGCACCCGCCCGCATCAGGGTCAAGGCCAAGTCGTTCCGCAAGTACGTTATATGGGTATTAGAGTCCGTGTACTTCTTCGGGAATTGGTCGAGGTCAAGCGTGTCGTTCTTGGTCAAGCCGAGATCCTTGGCGAAACCGGACTCGCCGGTCGGATCCCAGTTCGGCAACCCAGCCAAGACGGGCTTGCCGTCCTTGTCCACGATCGGTTCGCCCGTTGGGTCCACCGTAGCCGCCCGGATCGGTGGATAGAGGTCGCGCGTGTACCCGGCCAAGATGCCTCCGACGAACATGCCCAACCCCAGCGTGACGACGGCGAGGAAGCCCTGGGCGCGCGCTCGTTGCGAGGCGTCCACTTTGCCATCGACATAGATCTGGCTGGCCACGAAGAAGAAGTCGTAGCACACGCCGTGCAATAACAATCCAATCACGGTCAAGGAAAAGTTCAGACTGCCGAAACATGCGTACCTGAGCACCCATGCCAGCATCCCTACGGTCAACATCCGCTTGACGCCCATCTTGGCGATGAAAAACGGCATGGCGGCCATGAAGAATACTTCCGACATTTGTCCGATCGTTTGCAACGCGGTCGGCCACGGCGCGTCCGTTTCATCGAGGAACACGTTGGCCAGATTGTAGTAAAAGGCCAGTGGAATGCAGATCAGGAACGAGGCGATGGTGAAGACCAGGAACGAACGGTCGGCCAGCAAGCCGAGAATGCTTTTGCGGTCGCCCTGGCGCGCCACCGGGTCGGTTCGTTTGGGAGGCGTGTACGGGAGCGTGAGACAATACAGACCCAACAGCGCCGACGATCCGGCCGCCATGACGATGAAATTGTTCGCGCGAAAAAATACGCCGTCGGCGGAAACGACCGCGGTGATGTACGGATAGAGCATGCTTTCCGGCGTCGCTTTCAGGATGAAACCCACGAACAGGCCCGCCGCGATCCAGCCCAGCGTGCCGAACACGCGGATGATCGGGAACTCCTTTTCCGGGTCTTTGATATTTTCGAAACTGATCGAATTGGTCAGCGCGAGAGTCGGCATGAAAACCAGGGCGTAGGCAATCATCACCGGGTAGAGGATGTTGAACTGGTTCTGGGCGTCTGGCCAGGTGGCAAGAAGGTACTTCGTGCTCGCGGCGCACCCCAGCAAGACCGCCCCAATCAGGTGCAGCAGGGCGAGAATCTTCTCTGTGGAAAAAAACCTGTCGGCGACATAGCCCATGAACCATGGGGAGACCATCGTCGCGATGGCCGTGGACGTTCCGACGAACCCAAGCTGCACACCGGTGAACCCCAATTCCCCGGTCATGTAGCGTCCAATTTCGACCCCCCACGAGCCCCACACGAAATACTGGAGAAACATCATCACGGACAGCCGGGCACGGATCGAACCCATGGTGAATTCCTCGAGCGTGGTGGCAATGCCTTAGTTATCCATCGTTGTCGTAGGGCATCAGGATCTCGCCGGTCGGCAGCCCGGCGATCGATGTGAACCCGCCGTCGGCGATCTGCTCGCCGAGCTTCGTGATGGCGCGGAAGTGCCGGTCGGTCGGTCGGCGGCCGCTGAGTTGACGGCGAAGATCCTGGCAGAACGTGTCGGCCGCCGCGCGCACGACTTCATCTTGCCGCCGAGCGGCGTAAAGGCTTGTGCAAAGAATGATCATCGCATCTTGCACCCGCCGCGACAGCTCGGCCATGCGGCACTGGCGGTCGGCCAAGGCCAATTGGTGCTTGCGCATCGTGCCGCTGATTTCAAGCGGCGAGCGGACCAGCCAATCGGCGGCGAATTCGGCGTGCTCGGCCAGCGCGGCGGGCATGGCCGGCAGCGCCGGTTTGCCGGCAAAATGCAGCTTTTGGCCGAGCCACCACTTGCCGTATTCCCAAAGCGGTTGCCGCAATGCCCAGGCATGGGCCGGGTTGAGCGGGTTCGGTTTCTTGACGCCGGCCGCCGCAAGGGCCTTGCCGATCGGTTCGAAGTAACGCGTGCCGTGCCGCTTGACCAGCGACTTGAAGAAGGCCATGCCGAGCATCTCGCCCTCCCCCTCGTAGATGCAAGGGGCCAGGAATTCATGGACGTTGTCGCCGAACAGGTGGCCGTGCAGGAACGAACGGCCGCCGTGGGTTTTCATCATCAACTCGACGGCGGCTTCCTTTTGCGCCTCGCTGCCGAAGATTTTGGCGACGATGCACTCCATTTCGCCGCGATAACCCTGGTCGATCAGGCCCGAACACCATTCGACCATCGCGTCGGCGGCCACGATCAGCCCGGCCATCCGCCCCATCCGCCGGCGGACCAGCTCGCGCCGGTCGATCGCCTGACCGTAGGTCTTGCGGAAACGGGCCCAGGGCAACATGCTGGCCAGCATCAACCTCATGCCGCCCGCCGCCGTGGCGCATAGCGCGATGCGGCCCAGGTTCAAGCCGTGGTAGGCGATCGTCAGGCCGTCGCCGCGCGTGGGCCGCAAAAGGTTCGCCGCAGGCACGCGCAAACCGCGGAAAACGATCCCTTGGTTGTAGGTGTGCTTCAGTGCGTACAGTCCGTACCGCTTGAGTTGAAACTGTTCGTTCTCCTCCGCGGGCAGGTCGACGATCAGCACCGCGGGCCGCTTGTCGATCAGGCAGACCAGCCCGACCGTGCGGCCGGGCACGACGTTGGTGATGAACAGCTTCTCGCCGTCGACGACGTAGTCGTCGCCGTCGAGCACCGCGCGGGTTCTTAGCGCGGTCAAATCGCTGCCGGCGTTGGGCTCCGTGAGCGCGAAACCCGAAAGGCTTTGGCCGCCGGCCAGCCGCGGCAAGAACCGCTCTTTTTGTTCCGCGTTGCCGAACGTCCGAACCGGGTCGACCGCCCCGATGCAGCCGTGAACCGAAGCCATTCCGGCGGTGGTCGGGTCGAGCATCGCCATCCGCGTCAGAAAGGGCGCGAAACAGCCGAACGGGGCGCCGGAACCGCCGTACTGGCGGTCGACCAAAAGTCCCCAGTAACCGGCCGCCGCCAATTCTTCGAGCACCTGGTTCGACACTTTACGGTGCTCATCGAGCAGCGTGCCGGCCTCGCGATGGCGGCGAACGACCGCCAACGAGTCGTCCATGACTTGGGCCACATGCGGGGGCGTGGCGGGAGGAGCGTACGAGAACAGTTCGACGGGCACCCGGCCCTCCCAGACGGCGCGGTGGGCCGGGCTGGCGGTCGTCTGGTATTGTGGCAGGAAAAGGGCCTCGACCTGGTCATCCGCCTTGTCGATGGCCCCCGTTCGGCGCGCTTCCTCATCACTCTTACCGCCCAGCTTGAGCGCCGTTTCGGCGAACGATTGCTTTTCGCCATCGCCGTCGACGCCCGCCGGCCCAGCGGCGGCGCCCACAGGCGGGGCATCGGGAGTGCCTGCCCATCGCGGCTGATCGGTCTTCATGGCGGATCCTTTCGATAGGGCCTGACTGTAGATCACCGTGCGAGCAGCCGGTACTCGAACTCGCCGAGCCGATCGAATTGCCGATCGCTGTGGACCCACTCCCGAAACCTTTGCAGGCTGAATACGCCGGCGGGCACAGGGATGCGACCGTCGAAAGTCAAAACGGGCATGTCCGTGGCAGGTGTGGTACTCATAAAACGAACTCGCGAACTCGCTGGGCATGATTGGGCCTCAAGCGTGATTCTATCCTGGGGCAGCCCTCCGCGGCAACCGCTTGCAGGACGCACTCGCCCCACCGCCCTTCCGGCCATGGTGGGCCTGCGATCGCTACGTGATCTGGTCCCACCCTACAGACGGATTGCCGCCCAGAATTTTGCAAGGCCATTTAAATCGCTTCTCCGCGCAGCCGCGCCACTTCGAATGCGTCCTTGTCGCCGCGGCCCGAAAGGCAAACGACCACCACTTCGTGGCGCGGACGTTGGGCCGCGATCTCCATCGCCTTGGCGATCGCGTGCGAGCTTTCCAAGGCGGGGAGAATGCCCTCGTTGCGGGCCAGCGTGTCGAAAGCCGCCAACGCCTCGGCGTCGCCGCAGTGGAGATAGGTGACCCGGCCGATGTCCTTCCAGTAACTGTGCTCGGGACCGACGCCCGGATAGTCGAGCCCGGCTGAAATCGAATGCACGTCGCAGGTCTGGCCGTCGTCATCCTGCATCACGTAGGAATAGCTGCCGTGCAGCACGCCGGGCGAGCCGAACGACAAAGGCGAGGCGTGGTCGCCTGGAAGGTTGGATCGCCCGCCCGCCTCGACGCCGTACAGTGCCACTCCGGCTTCGTCGATGAACGGGTGGAACATGCCGGCCGCGTTGCTCCCGCCGCCGACACAGGCCACCACCGCGTCGGGCAAACGGCCAAGCTGCCGGCGGCACTGGTCGATCGTCTCGCGGCCTATCACCGACTGGAAGTCGCGGACGATCCGGGGAAAGGGATGGGGGCCGACGACGGAACCGATGATGTAGTGCGTGTGCTCGACCGAGCTCATCCAGTCGCGCAGGGCTTCATTGATCGCGTCGCGTAGCGTGCGCGAACCGCCGGCGACCGGCCGCACCTCGGCGCCCATCATCCGCATGTTGAACACGTTGAGTTTCTGGCGGCGGATATCCTCTTCGCCCATGTAAACCACGCATTCCAGGCCGAAGTGGGCGCAGGCCGTGGCGGTGGCCACGCCGTGCTGGCCGGCGCCCGTTTCGGCGATGACCCGCGGCTTTTTCATCCTCAAGGCGAGCAGCGCCTGCCCGATGGTGTTATTGATCTTGTGGGCTCCGGTGTGGTTCAGATCCTCTCGCTTGAGGTGGATTTGCGCCCCGCCCGAGCGTTCGCTGAGTCGGCGAGCGAAATAGAGGGGCGAGGGACGGCCGACGTAGTTTTTCAACAGGTCGTCCAGTTCGGCATGGAAGCTCGCATCGCGCGTCGCCGCCTCGTAGGCCAGCACCAGTTCGTCGAGCGCGCGGGTTAGGGTTTCGGGCACATATCGGCCGCCGTAATCGCCGAAGCGCCCGGCGGCGTTGGGAACCTGGCTGGTGGCGGGCATGAACGGGCAATCCGAGGAAGCGATGGCTGGAGCCCGTGATTCTCAGGAGCGGCCGGAGAAGGGTCAAGTCCTGGCGCCGTAGCCGAATTCGCAAGAATTCGGGGGTGTAGCCGAATTCGCAAGAATTCGGGGGTGTAGCCGAATTCGCAAGAATTCGCGCGTGTAGCCGAATTCGCAAGAATTCGGGGGGGTGGGCTTTTCGTGGCGATGGATGGCCGCCGGTCACGCCATGTGTCGCCCTTTCAGGGCTGACGACGGGTTTTCCGCGATGCCTACCAGGGGCAACTCTGGCAAGTTCCCCCACGGCGCGGTAAGCTGGAGTTTTGACAACTCAAGAACCGGAGCCGCCACGATGTATGCCGTTCGCCGTGTGTTCGCGCACGCCCTTTTCATCTCGCTGGCGTTGTCCGTGCCCGCCCTCTGCCAGGCGAAGGGCATTCGTCGCCGGAGCGACTTGAACAGCCATCCGCATAGCGTCCGATACGACCCCTTGAAGGACCAGATCATCCGTCAAGAGAGCGTCGTGACGAAGCAGCTTGGCAACCCGCCGGGCGGGAAGGTATCGTACAGCGGCAGCCGGCTCCGGCAATTCCGTTTCATCGGCAAGCCCGGCCGCGGCGGAATCTACGATGCCTTCAAAGAATACCACAACAGGATCGGCACCGACCCGATGAACTACAAGCGCCGCCTGCGCTGAGCCGGGCTCGGATGTCCTAAACCTCGGCCAATAAATCACAACGAACCGCTTAAAGGCTGGGATCGTCGCTTTGGGTTCTGTAGGGAACGCCCTCTATGGCGTTCCGTGAAGCTGGCGCAACGTCTTCTGGCACACGGAACGCCACGGAGGGCGTTCCCTACAGAGTCGGCGCAGTCGCCCTTCGCATCAACCGTTCATTTTTGATTGATCGCCCACCGATTATGGAAGAACCTATGCGGGATGATCAAACCGAGGCCGTCGCATTGAGAAAATTCGCGGTCGCGGTGACGGCCAAGATGACCGCCTTGACCCGGGGTGAGCCGGAAGATCAACTGCGCGGGCCATTCGAGGTTTTTCTGCAGGAGGTCGGGCAGGCGCGCGGCCTGAAAGTCGTCTGCACCGGTGAAACGAAGCTTGCGGGCCGCCTTGGGAAGCCGGACTACGCCGTACATGCCGGGACTTTGCTCGCGGGATACGTTGAACTGAAGGCTCCAGGCAATGGGGCGAACCCCAGCCGTTTCACGGGACGCAATCTGGAGCAATGGAAACGCTTCGCCGCGATTCCGAATTTGATCTACTGCGACGGCAATGATTGGGGGCTCTACCGCAACGGCCAAGCCGTCCGTCCTGTCGTCCGCCTGTCGGGCGATGTCGCGACGGGAGGCAAGAATGCGGTCAAAACCGGCGATGCCAAGGCCGTGCTGGCGTTGCTGACGGACTTCTTGTCGTGGCAGCCGATCATTCCGAGCACGACCAAGGGCGAAATCGACCTGAAAGGACTTGCCGACATGTTGGCCCCTTTGTGCCGCATGTTGCGCGACGATGTCAGTGACGCCCTGAAGGATGCCAAGTCGCCGTTGGTGCAGCTTGCCCAAGATTGGCGGCAACTGCTGTTCCCCGACGCGAGTGACGAACAATTCGCCGACGCCTACGCGCAGACCGTGACCTTCGCGCTGTTGCTGGCACGCAGCGAAGGCGCCAACCCACTGGGGCTGGGCAGCGCCGAATACGCGCTTGCCGCCGAGCACAGCCTGCTTTCGCGCGCACTTCAAGTGTTGACCGACCTCCATGCCCAGGCGGAAATCTCGGCCTCGCTCAATCTGCTGATTCGCGTCATCGGCGAAGTGCCCGTGGCCACCCTGGGCGTCCCGAAGGAGCCGTGGCTTTACTTCTACGAAGATTTCCTGGCGGCGTACGACCCGAAATTGCGGAAGGACGCTGGGGCGTATTACACCCCCGTCGAGGTCGTCCGCGCCCAGGTCCGTCTGATTGACGACCTATTGACGAACCAAATGGGCAAGGCCCTTGGCTTCGCCGACCGCGATGTCGTTACTCTCGACCCGGCCATCGGCACGGGAACCTATCTTCTTGGCGTGATCGACCAGGCTTTGGGCAAGGTGGAAGCGCAGCATGGCGCGGGAGCGGTGCCTGGGCAGGCGACCGCCCTGGCGGGCAACATCTATGGTTTTGAGAACATGGTCGGGCCGTTCGCGGTGTCCGAACTCCGCGTGAGCCGCGCGCTGCAGGACAAAGGCGCGAAACTGCCGGCCGACGGAACGCACGTCTACCTGACTGATACGCTCGAAAGTCCCAACACGCCGCCGCCGGTTCTGCCGTTCTATTTGAGACCCATTTCCGAGCAACACGCCAGGGCCTTGACCGTCAAAGCCCGTGTGCCGGTCATCGTGTGTGTGGGCAATCCGCCTTACGACCGGCACCAAGCCGCCAGCCCAACGAACAAGGCGCGAACCGGAGGTTGGGTCCGCTGGGGCGACGATGGTGAAGGCGCGTCCGCGATCTTCAAGGACTTTCTCGACCCCGCCCGCTCCGCCGGCCATGGCGTCCGTGTTCACAACCTCTATAATCTTTACGTCTATTTCTGGCGATGGGCGCTTTGGAAGGTCTTCGAGCAAGAGGCGGTCGCGGGGCCGGGAGTGGTGAGCTACATCAGCGCCTCAAGCTACCTTGACGGCGACGCATTCTGCGGCATGCGCGAGTACATGCGCCGGCTTTGCGACGAACTGTGGATTCTCGACCTGGGCGGCGAAGGCAGGGGCACACGGAAAAGTGAAAACGTATTTGCGATTCAGACTCCCATCGCCATCGCGGTCGCCGTCCGCTATGGCAAGGCCAAGATGAACACGCCGGCGAAAGTCCGGTTTGCCCGCGTCATCGACGGGACGCGCAGCGAGAAGTTGAAGATCCTGGACGCCGTCAGGGGCTTCAGTTCTTTGCAGTGGGAGGACTGCGCCAGCGACTGGCAATCGCCTTTCCGTCCGACCGTCGACGGGGCATACTTCGGTTGGCCACTTTGGACGGACCTTTTTCCTTGGCGGCGGAATGGCGTCAAGGCTGGCCGGACCTGGGTGATCGCACCGGACGCGCAGACGCTCGAACGCCGTTGGCGGTCCCTGCTCAACGCCGAAAAGAGCCGGCGCGCGGCGCTCTTCAAGGATTCTCGAACCGGGCACAAAGCGGACGACGCGCCGAACCAGCTTCCGCCCGCCGGCGGCAAATTGACGCCGATTGCCGAATTGACCGGCAATGCCCCACCGCCTTCGATCATTCGTTACGCCTACCATTCCTTCGATCGCCAGCACCTATTCGCCGATGCGCGATTGCTCGATCGGCCCGGACCCGCGATCTGGCAGGCCCATGGCGACCGACAGATCTACGTCACGACGCTGCTGAACCATCCCTTGGGCGACGGCCCGGCGTTGACCGCGGCGGCCGAGATACCCGACTTGCATCATTTCCGGGGCTCGTATGGCGCAAAGGAAGTGGCGCCCCTGTTCCGCGACAGCCGCGGCAAGGAAGCCAATATCCTGCCAGGCCTGCTTGACCTGTTGGCGACGGCTTACGACCAAGAGGTCACGCCGAACGATTTTTTGGCATACGCATACGGCGTTCTGGCCCAACCCGCCTTCACCAGGCGATTTGCTCATGAACTCGGAACGCGCCAGCTTCGCTTGCCGTTGACGAAGAAAGCGAGCTTGTTCGGCGAGGTCCGCGACATCGGCGCGAAACTGCTTTGGCTGCACACCTACGGCGAGCGATTCATTCTCAAGGAACGCCGCAAGGGGCAAATCACCAAAGGCGGGGCCCGCTGCACAAAGCCTGTTCCTGGCGACGCCGCCGGATACCCGGATGAGTACCAGTACATCGACGCCAGGAACACACTGCACGTTGGCAACGGTGAGTTCGCCCCCGTTTCGCGCGAAGTGTACGAATTCGAAGTATCGGGGTTGAAGGTCGTCCAGTCCTGGCTGAAGTATCGCATGAAGCAAGGCGGGGCGAAAAAATCGTCGCAGCTTGACGAGATTCGCCCGGAGAAATGGAGCGGCGATTTCACAACCCAGCTTTTGGAGCTTCTTTGGATCTTGGAAGCGACGCTTGCCGAGTACCCCCGCCAGGCCAAGTTGCTCGCGGCCGTCGTCAAGGGACGGTGCTTTCGAGCCGACGAATTGCCCGCCGTCCCCCTCGCCGCGCGCCAACCGCCCGGCCGTGCCACCCGTAAGGGCTTGTTCGACGCGGAAGATGAGTAGGTAATGCTCCGTCAAGAAGGCCCTACATATTGGTCTTGTCGTCGGTCCCGCCCGGCTCGATGAGCGCGTCCAGCGCGGCGGCCAACGGGGCGTCGTGCGCGTTGGTCTCCGAGTACACCCGGCAGATGCGAAAGCTGAGCGGTATCTGCCGGAATAATTCGTCTGCGGTCAAGGCGCGGATTCCGCCGCGGGCGCCGTCGAACAAGTAGTTCTGCCCGGCCGTCGGGCCGCGCGTGCCCGGCCGGTGGACATGCCGCGCCAGATCGACCCGCAACGGCAGCGTTCGCAAAGCGGCGGGCAACCTGGCGCGCAACGCTTCTTCCACGAACGAGGCCCGGCTGAAGATGCTGCTCGACTCGGCGGCGGCCGGCGGGAAGAACAACGTCCGCTCGCAGGCCATCTTCCAACGCACCTGCCGGTTGAGGAACCGCGTCCAGCGCAGGCCGACGGCGCTTTGGGTCGCGTCGCCGCTGGCCGCCCAGCGCGCCACGTCGACCAACAACGACCATTCGGTCATTCGCCGGTACTCGTCGAGGTGTTCGAGCGGATTTTTTCCATCGGGAAACAGGTAGGCCTTGCTGTCGGCGAACAACTCGGCCAGTTCCATGTCGATGGCGCGCACCGTGCGATGGAAGTAGAGCGACCGGAAAAGCTCGGCCCGCACGCCGATGAAGCGTACCAGGGCGGGCAGCCCGCGCGCGTGGATCGTCAGCCCAAGGTCGCTGAAAAAACTGTAGTGCAACAAGCGTTCCATGTCGAAAGCCCGCGCGGCATAGCCCGACATGTACGCGTCGCGAAGCACGAAATCCATGTTGTCGATCGTATAGAGTCCGCAGAACAAGCTCCGCAGGTGGCTGAGCCAGCGGGGTATCGCGGGCCCATGGCGCGTATCGGTGGCCGGGTCTTGTGGTGCGGGCGTCCCGCCTGCCGGACGCGTGATGAGAAAGCTGATCTGGTCTGGATCGAGCCGCTCGCTCTCGGCCAGTCGTCCCCGCGGATTGCGGCGAATGCGAGCGAGCAGGTGGCCCAGTTCGTCGCGGATGATCTTGCCGCCCAGCGTTTCGTGCGTCAGGCCGAAGTCGGCCAGGTAATGGTCGTCGAAGAAGTGTCCGAAGGGGCCGTGTCCGACGTCGTGCAAGAGGCCGGCCAGCCGCAGCAACGATTCGACATAGGCGCGGCTGGGCACGTCGGGGCAAACCGCGGCCAGACTGTCGTAGAGCGCGGCCGCGGCCCGGCTCGCCAGGTGCATGGTGCCCAGCACATGCTGAAACCGCGTGTGCTCGGCCGTGGGGAAGACCCACCAGGCGGTCTGCAACTGGTGGATCTGCCGCATCCGCTGCACCCAGGGATGGTCGATGATCTCGCGTTCCGAGACCTCGCCCGGCTCGGCCGCCCCCGAGGTGAAGGCGATATAGCCGTGGATGGCATCGTGGCTCAGCGATTCACGTTCCCAGTCGCGCATGGCCCCACACTAACCCGCAGCGCAAGCAAGGTCCAGCGTTGGACTTACCTTGCAACTAGGGTCTTTTTCAAACACCCTAAAACAACTACCAACCGTTCAGTGTGCACCCGTACATGCGTCGTCGCGTTCAGTGTGGACTCGTGTACGCTAGGCGGGCGAAGGCGCGGAGAAACGCGATCTTCGACATCCCCACGACGTCTGAGCGAGCCGCGTAAGCGGCGGCGCGTTCCCGCGCCACCCTTCGCCGCACCCCACGCTTTTTTGGATCTCCGTTTTTAGGGGGGATTCGAAGTCGCGTTTATCCGCGCCGTAGCCGGCAACGTGGCGCTGTCGCCGCGCGCTGCGACGGCGCGCGTGCTAGGGCCGACGCGGCGATCGACGAACTTGGGCGCGCCGATGCTAGGGCACTGGCGCGTGAGAGAGACGCCGATGAGCGCCGCGAGCATGAGAACTAGCGTTGCGCGAGAGCGGTGCGTCGCGGGATATTCGGGATCGGCGCGAAAGCGATAAATCCCCGCCGTCTCGGCGGCGGCATGGGCCTTCGCGCGGGGCGTCGTCGCAATCCCTACGCTCGACGCTGCGCGAAACAAAACGATTCCGAAATCCCTCCCAAAGAGATCCAAAAGAGCGTGGGGTAAGGCGAAGGGAGGCGCGGCAATTGGGTGCCGCTTTCGCGGCTCGCTCAGACGTCATGGGGTATTCGGAAGTCGTTTTTTTTCGCTTCGCCGCCGTTTTGTTTTTTGCACGTTCGTTGCTGCGCAACGAGCGTGCTTTTTTCGTGAAAATGATCCCTACCCGTTCGTGGGCCGCCCTGGGATCCGGTGAGCTTGCGCCGCGGGTTAGGGTGACGGCAGTCTGCGCTCGTTCCCCAGGGACCATGAATAATCCGGGCCAAGCGGCGTGAGCGGCGTGAAAACTTGTTGCAACCCGTTGTACCAACGGCTAGCATGAAGGGGCCGGGCGGGAAAATACAGGAACGGAGAAGGAGCGCATCGAGATGAACGCGATGTCAGGTAGCCGACGGGAACAGCGAGGATGCCATGGAAAACATTAATGCGCTGGCCGCCCAGATGGGCGACGCGACGTACCTTTTCTTGGCCATCAACGGCCTTTGGGGGGCGTATTGTTTCATCGTGGTCTGGCGGCGCTTGCGCCAGCTCAGCTTCCGTAATCGGCGCGCCGCGGAAGATTTCGTCGAGGAGTTGCAAGAGCGGATCGCCGCGGGCGACACCGACGGGGCGCTGGAACTGTGCGAGGGAGACGGCCGGGCACTGCCCCATTTCGCCGGCGAGGCGATCGTCAACGCCGACCTGCCCCCGGCCAAGCTGCGGGCCATGCTGGCCGAACATTTCCAGCAGGACGTGCTAATGGACCTCGATCACCGCATCAGTTGGATCGTGACGGCGATCAAGGCCGGTCCGCTCCTGGGCCTGTTCGGCACGGTGTTGGGGATGATGGCGGCGTTCGGCCGGATCGGTACGGGCGAGAAGGTCGAGCCGCACCACATCGCCAAGGAAATCAGTATCGCGCTGATTTGCACCGCGATGGGCCTGCTCACCGCCATCCCGCTCAACTTCCTGCTCTCGATCGTCCGCATCCGGCTGACAAAGATGCAGCAATCGGTGAGCTCCGGTCTGGGAAAGTTGCTCGAGACGATCACCGCCGGCGAAATGGCCCAGCGTTGAAGTGCATCGATGTGCGATCGAAGAATAACAACGACGCGCGCGAGGGTTAGGATGCAACGACGGGACCGACTCTGTAGGGAACGCCCTCCGTGGCGTTCCGTGCCCTGCCAGGAGACGTCGCGCCAGCTTCACGGAACGCCACGCCCCCTGCCGGCTTGTCCGGCAGGAGCGGCAGTTCGGCGGGCTAAGAGTGCTGGGCCAACGACCGACCACGGAAAAACGGGTGGATTCGCGGGTGCGTGGCTAGCCGGAAAAACTGCTTCACCGTGCCAGGCAAGCTGGCAGGGGTCGTTGCAAAAGATGTGTAGAACAACGAGGGCGTAAGCCCCACGGATCGGATGGATTTCCCCCTCGTAAAGCCCCGAAGGGGCGACATCCCTGGAGCCTGAGCCATGCATGAGTTGTTTGCCGCCGAAGGCGACGAAGGCTCGCTCTTCCCCGCCAAAAGGCGCGAGGAGGAAGCCAACTTCGACATCACCGCCATGATCGACCTGGTGTTCATGATGAACATCTACTTCATGGTCACCGCCCTGGTGACGGCGATGGCCGAGATCAACCTGGCCCAGGCGGCGCACTGCACGCCCGCCGACACCGAGGGCGCCGTGGTCATCACCGTCGTCGCCGACGGCGGCGAACGCGGTCCCCAGGTTTTCGTGGGAGAAGGGGCCAAGGCGCCCACCGCGGCGGCCGACCAGGAAAAGGAGATCCAGGCCGCCGTCGAGAAAATGCTCGCCGCGGGATACGACCGGGTGATCATCAAGGCCGAACAGGACGTCGCCCACAAGGACGTCGCCGAACTGATGCGGTTCGCCAACGACGCCGGCGAGATCAGGCTCTTCCTGGGCGTCCACGAGACGAATTGAGCACGCCATGACGGTTCGATTGAACTGCCCGCACTGCGGCAAGAAAATAAAGGCCCCCGCCGGCCACGCCGGCAAGCGCGCCCTGTGCCCTCGCTGCCGGGAAGAGATCTTCGTGCCGGCGCTCGAGCCGGCGGGGGTGCCCGCGCCGGCGGGGGCGCCCGGTCATGAAAGGGCCGGGGCCGAGCACGGCGGCGCGGGGGAAGGAGGCGGTGGGGGCGGCGGGTTGATCCCTGCAAGCCCTCATCCTGAGGAAGAGGATCTGATCGACATGACCGCCATGGTGGACATCGTCTTCTTTCTGCTGATCTTCTTCATGGTCACCTCGATGCACGCCATGCAGGCCTCGATTTCCGTGCCCCCGGCGGAGCAAAAACAAAAGGGATCGGGGCCGTCGACCACCCAGTCGAGCGACGACACGGTGACGGTTCGCATCGAAGCCGACAGCACGGTGCTGGTCAACGACGAGGACGCCCTGAGCCGCCAGGACGTGATTGCCAAACTCCGTGAGGCGGAAAGCGCCCACATGACCGTTCGCGCTCACGGCGAGTGCAAACACGGCACCGTGGTGATGGTGCTCGACGCCGGCACCGACGCGGGGATCGAAGACGTCCGGCTGATCACCGAAGACGACTCGGAATCGTGAGCCGGGTTAAGAGCTACCACCTGAGCGAAAGACCGCCGCCGGTGAACATTTCGTTCACGCGGTCGCTGATTCGCTTGCCGATGCGGATGTCGAACTGCACGTTGGGAGTGGCATAGATATAGGCGCCCATGTCGAGGAAGTGCTGTGCGCGCGTATCGCCGGAGCCGGTGTTGGAGATCATGAACCACTCGTGGAAGGCGCCGACCCGCTTGGTCCATTGCGTCAGGACCGAAATCGACTCGTGCCACGAGTTCTGTCCGGCGCGCGTGGTCACGAAGCCTGGCACCGCGGAAAGGGTCGTAACGGCCCTCGTGTTGCTCACGTTCAGGAAGTCGCAGCCCGTTTGCCACTTGATGTAGAGCCAGCGGCGAATTCCCCAGCCGGCAAGGAGGTTGAAGTGCGGTTCGACTCGATTGGCCGAGACACCCCGCGTGCCGCTGGGTACGAGGATGCCGCTGACCACCGTCACCATCGGCCGCCAACTGTTTTGCTGCAGCAGTTCCCACTTGAAGCCAAGGTCGAGATCCTGCCCGCCGAAAGTCGAGTCGTGGGCGCCGGTCGCCTGGTCCTTGATGTCGGTCATCAGGTAGCCGTTCCACTTCACCCGCAGTTCGAATTCGTTCGTCACGCCGTAGCGGATCAACGATTCGGGCAATTGGCGCGTGCTGATGTGCGTGTTGGCGTCGTTGATCTTGTGGAACGTATAGCCGTTTTCCGAAATGGTCACGCCCTTGCCCACCGTGTAGACGGCGTCGGTGAAGTCGGGACGGTCGGTGTTGATGATGTTGTAGAAGTCCCACTCGTCGGTCACCGGCACATTGAAGATATTCGGACGCTGCGAGTACCAGAAACTGCGTGGGTTGTCGTTTTCCAACGAACGTGGCCGCGGGTAATCGGCTGGGTCGGCGTTGACGATGTTCGGGCTTCCCCAAAAAACCGTGCGCACCCGCTCCTTGGCCGGCGGCTGTTTGTTGATGAACGAGAGTTGGTCGGGCTCTTGTTCCATCAAGACGCAGACGTCGGCGCCACCGTCGAACGGCGATCCGCCGCCGACCGGCGCTCCGGCGGCATCCCCGCCCAGGTACGAGTGGGGCGGGTTTGAACCCAGTCGCGGCACGAGCGGCGCTTGGGCCGCGGCCGGGACAGCAAGGCCCAGGCCAAGGAGGAGCCCCAGCCAGGCTCGACGGCGCGCCGGCGGCCACCGCACGCACTTGGCGCGCGCAACCGCGCAGCCGGCTTGTGCGCGAAACCTGAGACCCCGGGTGCCCATCGTCACCGATTCGCCCGACCTTTCCGCATGACTCACGACTCGCAGCGCGCAGCGCGCGGTACGACCCCGATTATCGGTCTATTCGGCAAGATCGGCAAAGTCGCTGTAATCCGAATGGGGGCGGAATCACCGCCGCGCCTGGAAACACGGCTTGACCCTTGGGAATCTGGGGCGGCGCGGCGAATTGAGAAGGTTCGGGTGCTTGGTTTTGGTCCAAGTGGGCCTTGATCGGATTGTTGCGCATTCTGGCGAGTCCGACCCATATTACCCGAAACTCTCAAAATTCCTCAAAACTCACTCGCAAGGTGCGAATTCATCGTCACAAGCGTCACAGCGTCACACATGGTTGCCTAGATCGGCCTCGATCGGGCAATGAATGCTAGCAGAATTCACAACGATCCGATCAAGGCCGTCCAAGTGTATTCCGGCACGGCTGGCGCCCCAGGCTTGATGCCATCGCCGCTGCGCGGCGGACACGTTGCACCAACTTCACGGGCCTTGCTTGCGCCGCGGGTTGGTGTCGGACCATGAACAGCGGAGCGGATTGCGGTAGAGCACCTGGGCCAAGCGATCCGGAGAGCCACGTTCGCCCGGCGGCCGCTCGCGATGCCATTGGCCGTGGGTGGGCACAAGCTCGTCGTCCGCCGGCCATGGATGCAACGGCTGATACCCCAGCGCCGCGGCCAGCTTGCCCGAATTCATCGACACATCGCCGGCCCGCGGCGGAATCGGTCCGGCCGCCGCCCGCGCGCAGCCCATCAGATGCTCCGGATGATAGCCGCCAACGCGGTTGACGATTTGGGCGATCTGGTAGAGGCTGAGCCGCCGCGGGCCGCCCGCGTGGTACAGCCCGGCAAGCCGGTTGCCCAGCACGACCTCGCACAGTTCATTGAGGCAATCGGTGTACGTCGGCGTGCGGATCTCGTCGATATAGAGTGTGGCGGGCTTCGACTTCTTGAACCGCGAACCAATCCAGTCGATCGCCCCCGCGTGGCCGTTGAAGCTCACCCCCATCGGCAGCGAGATCCGCAAGATACAAGCCGCCGGATATTCGCGTCGCAACCATTCCTCGGCCACGACCATGGTCTTTCCGTAGACGGTCACCGGATCGGTCGGATCGGTTTCGACGTGACCGCCCGCCCCGGCGCCTGAGAAGACCAGATCGATCGAGAGGTGAACCAGCCGCACGTCGGCCGCGCCGACGACCGAAAGCAGGTTCCGCACTCCCTCGACGTTGATCCGCCGGGCAAGTTGCGGGGCGAGTTCGCAGGCCCGCAGCGCGCAGTTGCCGGCGCAATCGAGCACGCTTTGGAACTGGTATTGGTCGAACAGCCGTTTCAGCCCGTCGTGGTCTTCCGCGTCGCAGGACTCGATGCCTTCGCCCACGAGGCGAACATTGTCGCGCTGGCGGATTCCGATCACTTGCCCTGGATAACGCGACTGGAAATACGGCAGCGCGTTGTAGCCCGCCACCCCGGCAATGCCGGTGATGAGGAGCGGAAGCGGCGGAGAGATGATGAGAGGCATTATGTGGCCGGGATGCGCGTCGAGACGAATCATTTCGGTTCACGCGGCAGGCGGAGGCCGAACTTCGACCACTCGATCCTTCGCTCGATGCGACTGCCGCGAGTCACGGAAAACTCCCATTCAAGCTGGTCGTAGCCTCGCCGCCGAACGATGATCCGGTGCTGGCCCGGCGCCAACGAGATCGTGGCTGGATTGCCCGCGGGAATCGCCACCTCCTTTCCGTCGACGTCCAACCGGCACCCCTGCCGCTCGTCCAGCCGCCAGTCGAGCAACAACGCGGTGGGCCGCGTCAAGACGAGCGCCCCGATCACCGGCAACGCGACCAACACTCCGGCGACGACCCCCACCAGCCACAGCAGCCACTTCTTCTCGTCGTAGCCGACGCGCCGCCACCGCGCGTCCATGAGTGGGTGCGCGGACGACGTCGAAAAAATGGGCGAAGGCCGGAAATAGGCTGGCGGCGCGAAGCCGGGCGGCGGCGCGACGACGGGAGGGGTCAGCAGCGTGGCCCTTGGCACGGTCGACGCCGGCTGGACGCGCGTCGGTTCCACGGGGGGCATTGCCAGGCCGGAGGGCGGCAGGGCGGAGGAAGGCGGTAGGGCGGCGGGCGGCAGGGCGGAGGGCGGCAGGGCATCGATCGCCGACTGGTTCGCCAGTTCGGTCAAGTACGTATCCACGGCGACGTCTACCGACGATATGGCCTCCGCGGCGCTCGCTTCGGGCCGCGGACTGCGCGGGGCCGGTTGAAAAGTCGCCGCATGCCGGCCGGACTCGAACGGCAGAAGCGCCGCGGCGACCTCATGCATGGTCGGGAAACGGGCGTCGGGGCGCTTGGCCACCATCCGCTGAAAAACGGATTCAAGCGGCGGTGGGATTTCACCGCGGCGTTCGCGCAGCGAGGGGATGGGCTGCTCGCGGTGGGCGAACAACCGTTTCATCGGCGTTCCGCCTCCATAGACCGGCTGGCCCGTGAGTAAGTAACAGAGCGTGCAACCGAGCGAGTAGATGTCGCTGCGCGCGTCGGCGGCGCACATTTCCTCGGCCTGTTCCGGCGAGATGTAATCGACCGTGCCCGCCACCATGCCGTCCCGCGTCAGTGCCATCGAAGCCGTCGAATCGTCGCCGCCGACGTTCTCGTCGAACCTCGCCAAACCCAGGTCGAGAATCTTGATCAGGCCATTGCCGTCGAGAAACAAGTTGGCCGGCTTGATGTCGCGGTGTATGACGCCTTTGTCGTGGGCGTGGGCCAGGCCCGTCGCGGCTTGCGCGACGTAATTGACCGCCTGGGCCACGCCGAGTGGGCCGTAGCTCTTGACCAGCGAGGCGAGATCGCGGCCCTCGACGTATTCCATGACCAGAAAGTGGACGCCGCCAGCCGTGTCGGCGTCGTAGGCCGCGATGATGTTCGGATGGTTCAGCGCGCATACCAACCGTACTTCGCGCTGGAAGCGGGCGGCCGCCGCCGGGTTCGACAACAGCGATTTGGCCATCACCTTCACGGCCACGGTGCGGTCGGTCATGGGATGGTGGGCCTTGAATACCACCCCCATACCGCCCGCCCCCAGCCGATCGAGCAGCTTGTACTTGCCCAGGAAGAAGCCGTACCGCCCGACCAGCAGTTGGCGCGCCTGCCACTCGGTGAGCCAACCGCGGTCGACCAGGTTCCTGGCCAACCAGGCCGGCGTCCGGCCCGCGTCGACAGTCCCGCGCGCGGCGACATCGGCCAATTGCTTCGCCGTGAGCAGTCGGCTTTTCTTGAGCAATTCTTGGAACATTTCGTGCGTGCGCGCTTCCACCATGAGTTTCTCTCGAACCGCCCCGGTTTCGCCGCGGAAGTGCGATTATACCCTCGGCGAGGCGGTGCTGGGAAGGCTTTTCCACCCGATCGAGGCTACGGCGAACCGAAGGCCGCTCCTTCCCATGGCAATTGGCGCCGGCGTACAATGACACCATTCCCCGTTCCCCGCCCCCCAACCTGGAGTCCCCGCCATGCAAACGCCGTCGCGGCGCGAGTTCCACAAACAAGCGCTCGGTTCGCTGCTGACGTTCTCGCTGCTCGAAACACTGTTCCAACATGACTTATTCGCCGGCGAGGTCAAGCCGCTGACCACGCGCTGGCTCGCCGACGTACACCAGCTTGGCTTGGACCTCAAGGACGAAAAGTTGCAGCAGACCGAGTGGCAAACGAAGATCGAGGAGTTGTTCGCGAAAGTCGATCTCGCCGACCTCTTGAAGCTGATCGACTTCGACAAGCTGACCAAGGACATCAAGCTGGTCGACGAGGGGGCTTTGAGCTTGCGGTTCAAGTTTCCCGAGGTCGAGGGCCTGCCGAAGTCGCTGGTCTTCGGCAAGCAGATCTTCGCTTTGAAACGCGACCGTTCCGTCGTGCCGCATGGGCACAACAACATGGCCACGGCGTTCCTGATTCTCAAGGGCGACTTGCAAGGTCGCCACTACGACCGCGTGGCCGACGAACCGGAACACTTTCTGATCAAACCCACGATCGACCGCGCGTTCAAGCCGGGCGAGTGCTCGACCGTGTCCGACTACAAAGACAACATCCATTGGTTCAAGGCGCTCACCGGGCCCGCCTATATTTTCAACCTGCATGTGCTCGACGTGGCGCCTGGCAGTCAGAAGCCGACGGGACGGCTGTACGTCGACCCCAAGGGCGAGAAGGTCGAGGGGGGCCTGATCCGAGCAAAGCGAATCGAGTACGAAGAGGCCAACATGCTCTACGGTTGAGCGGAAGCGGCCTTGGGCCGCAACCAATCTAGAAAAGGGTGGGACTGGCCTGCGCACACGGGTGCTTTTTGGCGATTCGAGTTTTATGCCGGTTTTGTTCCGCCACGACGGGGCTTGTCCCGCTTGTCCTCGTCGAGCGCTGATTGATGGCTAGAAGCCTGTCTGAAACCACGCCCCGCCCGCCCCGCCCGTCTCGCGTTCGCCGCCGCCCACAAGGCGGCGGCGAACGCGAGACGGGCGGGGCGGAGAAGGGGGGTTTTGGGGCGCATTTGCCACTATACTTCACGCGGCCATCAATGAGACTTTTTGTAGCGAGAAAGTGGTGGCTGGTGGCAGAGCGTAAGCGATGCCCCGGCTCGCCCGGCTCGATAGCGACCGGGGCATCGCTTAGGCTCTGCCCCAGCCACCGTGAACGTCTCAATTTCGGCCGCGCGAAGTATAGTTGGCTGGCGTCCGGACGTCCGGACCGTCCGGAGGACGTCCGGACGCAAGGGTTGCAATCCGCGTGAAATGGCGTAGAATCAATCCCCGCCGCCAGCCGGCGCGTGGTTTGGCGCTCGTGCGCCGATGCGGTGTCGGCGTGTTGACGGAGTAACCTTCGGTGGGCGTCCTGCCACTACCGCGGCGGAAGGTGTTTTGGTGTTGTCCGTTCTTTCAACGAAGTGAGGAATTTCATGAAAATGTTAGCATGTTTCAGCGTCGCCTTGGCGCTGGCGGTCGGCACGTCGCCGGTTCGCGCGGTTGAACTGAAAAGCGGCATTCAGCCCGGCGAGGCCATCGGGCCCTTCGACGTGGTCAAGTGCGCCGGCGCCGTCGACGACGGAGTCGATGTGGGCGATAAACTCTGCTATCGCTGCAAGTACGGCAACCGTCCGATGGTCATGGTCTTCTCGCGCAAGGCCGACGCGAAACTGGTCGCCTTGGCCAAGCAGCTCGACGAACAGGTGAGCAAGAATTCAAAGAAGAAGCTCGCCGCCTTCGTCAGCCTCCTGGGCGACGACGAAGAAGCCTTGGAAACCAAGGCCAAGGAATTGGGCGAGAAGAACGATGTGGCCAACGTGCCCTTTGTCGTTCCGGTCGAGTTCACCGACGGGCCGGGCGACTACGGCATCGACCCCAAGGCCGAAGTGACCGTGATCCTGGCGGTCGGCGGCAAGGTCGTGGCCAACCATGCCTTGGAGGCCGGCAAACTCAACGACAAGGCCGTCAAGGCCATCCTGGCCGACGTGCCTAAGATTCTCGAATAGGTTCGTCGTGCCGGTTTTCCGCGTGAAACACTCGGCCTCGCCGTGGACGACGCGCGCGACCGTGTTTTCAAGTTCAAGGCCGCGACCCGCCCGGAATGCCTCCGGCGGGCGCGGCTTTTTTATTCAACGGTTATCGACCGAACCGTCGTTACCCCGCCAGTTCCGAGAGCCGGCCGGTGCTGTCGCCCAGTTTGTCGGTGGGCGCTTCCATCCGGTCGAGCATCGACACCCAAAGGTTGTTGAGCGGTGTTTCCTTTTCGTAGCGGATGTGGCGGCCGGCGCGGATCGTGCCGCCGCCGCGGCCCGCCAGTAGGATCGGCAGGTTGTCGTGATTGTGAGCGTTGCCGTCGCCGATCGCGCTGCCGTAGGCGACCATCGCGTGGTCGAGCAGGTTGCCGTCCCCTTCGGCCGACGATTTGAGCTTCTCGAGCAGATAGGCCAGTTGCGACGAATGGAACTGGTTGATCTTGCTGACCTTGGCCTGCTTTTCCTTGTCGCCGCCGTGGTGCGACAGGTCGTGGTGCCCCTCCGACACGCCAATGAACGGATAGCTGCGGTTACTCCCCTCGTTGGCCACGACGAAGGTGGCGATCCGCGTCAGGTCGGCCTGGAAAGCGAGCACGATCAGGTCGCACATCAAGCGGATGTGCTCGGCGCAGTCCTCCGGCACGCCGGCGGGCTTGGCGAAGTTCGCCGGTCCCTCGCCCGAGCCGCTTTCGGCGCGGCGGATTCGCGCTTCCAAATCGCGCACCGTGGTCAGGTATTCGTCGAGCTTCCGCTGGTCGCTCGCCCCCAGCCGCGCCTTGAGCCGCGCCGCGTCGTCGAGCGCGAAATCGAGCACGCTCTTGCGCTGGCGGCGGCGCAACGCCCGCTCGGCGTCGGAGCCTGTACCCGTGGCGAAATCGGTGAACAATCGCTCGAACACCAGCCGCGGGTTGACTTCCTTGGCCATGGGGGTCGATTCGGATTTCCAGGAGCCGTTCGTCGAGTACGAGCAGCTATAGCCCGAATCGCAATTGCCCGCCTGGGCGCCGGCGTCGCAACCCAATTCCAGCGACGGCAGCCGTGTGCGCGTGCCGATCTTTCGCGCCGCGACCTGGTCGACCGACACCCCCGCCCTGATGTCGGCCCCATGCGTCTTGCGCGGATGACAGCCGGTCAGGAACGAGGCCAGCGCGCGAGCGTGGTCGCCGGGACCATCCTTGTGCGCCCGAGCGCCGTCCTGGGCCAGCCCGCTGATGATCGTGATCTCGGTCTTCACCTTTTCCAACGGCCGCAAGATCGCTGGCAGGTCGAAATCGGCACCGACTTTCTCGGGCGTCCAGTCGGGCATGTGCTGGCCATTGGGCACGTACAGAAAGGCCATCCGGTTCGGTGCCGCGCGCCCCCGCTCGGCCGCCCGCGCCGCGCGTGCGAAACGCGAACCGCCCTCTGGCGGCAGCATGGCGTCCAACAGCGGCAGCGCCATCGCCGAGCCCAGGCCCCGCAACACGGTTCTCCGCGATATCCGGCTCGTTCGGCTCATGGTTTGGTTCCTTGTCGTCGTCGCTTCTGAAAGGGCTCGCTGGCCACGATCCGCTGGATCAACGTCCAAAACTTGTAGCCGTCATGATCCAGGGCCGCCGCGATCTCATCGGTCGTACACTTGTCGTAATACTCCAGGCCGCGGCCCAAAGCATAGGTTAGCATCTTTTCGGTGAAACATGTTGCGAATTCGCGCTTGCGGGCCTTGAGAATGGCCTTCAGCTCGCTGGGCCGCTTGAAGCTCGAACCGTCGGGCAACGTGCCCGATGCATCGATGAAGAACGACCCGTCGCGGTCGCGCCACGCCCCAATCGCGTCGAAGTTCTCCAGGCCGAAGCCCAAGGGGTCCATGCGTGCATGGCACTGGGCGCAGCTCGGATTTGCCCGGTGCTGCTCCATCCGCTGCCGCAGCGAGCCGGTCAGCGCGACCTGCTCGTCGTCGCGCAGTTCGCCCGCGCCGGGCGGCGGCGGGGGCGGCGGAGTGCCCAGGATCTGCTCCAGAATCCACTTGCCGCGTTTCACCGGACTGGTGCGGGTCGGGTTCGAGGTCACCGTCAGCACGCTGGCCTGCGTCAGCACGCCGCCGCGGTCGGGGTCGCTGAGCGGCACCCGCCGGAACTCATCACCCGTGACTCCCGCGATGCCGTAGTGCTTTGCCAGCCGCTCGTTGAGAAACGTGTAATCGGCGTCGAGGAATTCGAGCAGGCTGCGGTCGTCGTTCATGATGTGGGCGAAGCAAAGCTCCGTCTCCCGCAGCATGGCGCGCCGCAGTCCGTCGTCGAAGGTGGGAAAGCGCTTCGTGTCGGGCGTGGCCAGCTTGAGCCGCCGGACTTGCAGCCACTGCATGGCGAAGTTGTCGACCAAAGCGCGCGACTTGGGGTGCTTGAGCATCCGCCGCACTTCGGAGGCCAGGTTGTCGCCCTGGCGGAGCGTGCCGGCGAAGGCATGCTGGAACAGATCGTCGTCCGGCATGCTGCTCCAGAGAAAATACGAAAGCCGCGTGGCCAACTCGAACTCGTTGATGAGGTGGACCCCTTCGGCGTCGCTCCCATCGGCTTTGCCCCCCTCGGCGTCAAGCTCCACGCGGAACAAAAAGTGGGGTGAAACCAGCACGGCCTCGACGGCCAGTTGAATCCCGCGCTCGAAGGTTTCTCCGTCGTCGACGGCCTGATCGACGAACCGCGCCAGCCGCTCGACCTCTTCGGCGCCGGCGGCGCGGCGGAAGGCATGGCTGGCGAAACGCTTGAGGATCTTCTTGGCGCAATCGTGGACGCCTGCTTTCTTTTTCTCGACTGCTTTCTTTTTCTCGTCCGGCACACAGAAAATGATCCTGCGGTGCGATTCCGGCAACTCGGGCGGCTTGTAACCGAGCGGACCTTGGACCTCGAGGTATTCGATCGCCAGGTTGCGATCGCGCTGTTTGGGATCGGGTTCTTGGGGACGATAATAATCGTTGACGAAGGCCAGGGCGAACCGCTTTTTGCCTGGTCCCACGCGAAGCCGCTTTTCATAAACCGCCGGCGCCGACTCGACCGCCGTGACGTCAGCCAGGTAAACTTGCTTGCCTTCCAGGCGAAATGCCATTTTCGCCGGCTCGTCGCCGGCCTGATCGCCGAATGCCCTGCCCCGCAAGAAGTATTCACCGGGCGAGGGGAACTCGACGTCGGCGAAGACTTCGCCCGTCGAAGAGAATCCCAAATAGGAACCTCGATGGCTTCCGCCGCTGTGGCCAGCGGCGGTCGCCACGAACCGCTGCCGCGGCAGCTTTTCGGGACCGTCGACGTAGATCGCGTTCTCGGCGAGTTGCTCGGCGGCGGCCAGGTACTTCTCCAGCAAGATCGGAGGCATCGAAAGCACGTCGCCAATGTGATCGAAGCCGTAGCCCACGTCGTCGGCCGGAAAATTTTCGGCCGGGTGGAAGTCGACTCCCAACAGGTCGCGAACCGTGTTGTCGTATTCGGTGCGGTTGAGCCTGCGGATCGTCACGCGTCCCGGGTCTTTGGGGCCGTTGCAATCGAGTTGGGGGAACTGGGCTTCGATCCAACCGATGACGGCGTCGCGCTGGGCCGCGGCCGGCTGCGGCTGGTCGGCGGGGGGCATCGTTTCGCCGCGCAGGTTTTCGAGCACTTTGTCCCAAACGGCGCGGTCGTTGGCCGCCGCCGCAAAGTCCGCGTACTGGTCGAGGGCCAGTTCGGCCTTGGGCTGCCCACCGCCGTGGCAGTTGATACAGAACTTGGCCAGAAACGGTTTGACCTGTTCGTTGAACTGGGTCGCCGAGTTCTGTGCCGCCGAGACCTGGGTCGCGGAGACCTGAGCCGCCGACGAGGGCTCGCCTTCGGCCGCCACCGCGCGACCCGCCGCCAGCGCGGCGCATGCCGTCAGTCCTGCGAGAAGGGGATTTCTTAGGTTCATGGCGCGGGGGTCGGAGATCGCGGTGGGGGCCGGGGCGGGGGGGAGCGGCGTTGGGTAGGCTAGCTCGCCATTATACCCTATTTGACCGGCAGGATTCAACCCGCTTCAAAGGTTAGGATCAAGCAAGGCCCAGCGGAGCGACGAAAACCAATCTCCGATATCCCCCCGACGCTGAGCAAGCCGCGTATGCGGCGAAAGCCGTCTCGGCGCCGCATTCCTTGCTTCCCCCACACTTCGCACCTCCTTTACGCACGTTTGGATCTCCGGTCCAGGGGATTCCGAGTCGGTTTTTGTCGCGTGGCGTTTTTTGGCCGGCGACGCGGCGCTGTCGCCGCCGCGCCACAGCCGTGTTCGCCCAGCGTCAAGCTTTGGCCAACGGCGGCGCGTTCTGGTATCGATTCTCGCCGCCTCTGAGAGGCTATCCGAAAACTATTTCGTCATTTTTCCGGGGGAATTTAGGCCGCGACCGCATAGTGGAACTCTGGTCGCGATACCGGTGCAAGCCTGCGCAGCATTAGACTCACGTTGCTGATTTGA
>Ga0307372_10001621_pt1 | contig 38857 bp, 31 predicted proteins | sample OX1MG_FD_202533 | JGI IMG/M metagenome (GOLD analysis project Ga0307372, IMG submission 202533) | Soil microbial communities from Risofladan, Vaasa, Finland - OX-1 | ecosystem: Environmental > Terrestrial > Soil > Coastal area > Acid sulfate soil | place: Finland: Risofladan, Vaasa | collected...
GACCTCGGGCACGCCGTTGATTGTGGTCGCATCCATACGCCATCGGCGGGGAATACATGGCAAACCTCGCTCCGCACGCCTCGAAGAGCAAGCTTCCGGAGGCGGCCCTGCAGATATTCGGACCAAGGGCTTCGCGGCCGCTGCGTATCACGCCGCCTGCGAACCGGGCATGGACGAATCCAGCGCCCAATGGCGGGCCGCTGTGGCTCGCTGAAGGACGAATTCGGATTTTCCTGGCAGATGATACCGCGCGACTTGGTCACCCTGCTGACGGATCCCGACGCCGCGAAAGCTGCTCGGACAATGCAAGCCGTGATGACGATGAGCAAGATCGACATTGCTCGACTGCAACAAGCCTAGCTGTGCTCCGCGAATACTGAATTCGCCGATCGAAGCGACTATCGGGATCTATGTTGAGGGGTCTTTGCGAACTGTACGGAAATACTTTCCCCCTCGCCCGCGCTCCGCGACCACCAAAAGACCAGTTCGCGCCCGCCTATGCGTGACCCGTTTTTTGCCGACTTCCGCATTTAATCGTACCGCTGCGCGTTCCACGGTCAATGTCGGAGCGCATCGACCGGCAATTTCATACGGCAGCGACAGTGCCCTCGGCGAAGTAGCCGCTTCCACGCGATCAGCATCGACAAGGGCCGCTCACGAAGAGGCATCGAAATGTCGCGAAACCGCGGACCGACATCGCTGATTACGCAATTGGCGTAGGTGGACTAAGCAACTCCATAGCGGCAATCACGAATGGTTCGCACGCCACGTTCGCTTCACTATTTATGGAGTGAAGGATATTTCGACGAACGAGAATTTGAACGACCCGAGGAGACAAATATGAAAACCGATACAGAGATTCGGCGTGACGTGGAATCTGAGTTGCAGTGGGATCCCAGCGTAGATGACAAGAAGGTTGCTGTCATAGTCAACGGCGGAGTCGTGACTCTAACCGGTGAGGTATGCCATTTCGCGGATAAATGGGCAGCTGAGGATATCGCCAAGCGGGTAAGCGGCGTGAGGGCGATAGCCAACGAGATTCAGGTCCAAATTCCCCTAGCGGGCGTGCGCAGCGATACAGACATTGCGGAAGCAGCGGCCAACGCATTGCGTTGGCACGTAGCCACAGGTGCCACACAAATCAAACCGGTCGTCATCAACGGCTGGGTGACGCTCAGTGGAAAAGTGCAATGGGCGTTTCAGAGGACCGCTGCTGAGAATGCTATGCGAAATCTGATGGGCGTCAAAGGGGTCATGAACGACATCGTGATCGCTTCTACCGTAAAGGTGGCGGATGTGAAGCAAAAAATAGAAGATGCGTTTAAGCGACATGCGCTTCTTGACGCAAAGGACATCGAGGTGAACGTCGATCGGTCTACTGTCACGTTGACGGGACATGTCCATACCTGGCAGGAGCACGCGGATGCCGCTTATGCTGCGTGGGCCGCACCGGGCGTCGCCAATGTCGAAAATCGCTTGGTGATTCAATAAAACACGGTTGATGTTCTCGCCGGACATGCTTCTCCGCATCGCTGCAATACAGATAACTGGACGGCAACCACGGAAGTCATGTCCGGCGCTTCATTTGCACGTCGCCACGGGAACGGCCGCCCCTTGAATGCGGCCATCGCGCAGGTCGCTCACTGCCTCATTCGCAGCATGTAGGTGATACCCTATCCCAATGCGCTTCGCGCATAATGCAGGTCAACCCGGACATCCGCGTGCGAATGCCGTTATGAAATTGTCCAGTCTCGTCATCTACTTCATCGCCGGTGGCGTGTTCACCACGCTCATCGTGGCACTGGAGGAGAGCGGCAAGCGGACCCTGTCCGGCCTCGCCACGCTCATCCCGGTGTTCACGCTCGTCGCGTATTTCTTCATCGGCCAGAGTGCGGGAGGCACCGCGGTCGGCCAGCACGCGAAGTGGGTTTTGGCGGGCACTCTGGTGTCATGGGTACCGTACATGCTCGCGGTTGCGTATCTCGCACCGAAAATCGGTTCCGACAAGGCCATTCTTGTAGGAATCGCCATATTCTTCGTGCTGGCGCTCTCGTATGTCGTAGTCGCGGGCCGTCTGCGCCTGTTTCAGTGAGCGCCGGGTCCGGTTCCGAGCGTGCTGGGGGCCGTAGGACAATGCCACGGTTCTCGTGCATTTGGGGATATTGGGCCGGAGCAGGGTCGCCGGCCGGCAACGGACCGACAGGCCGAGATTCACCAGAGCCAAGATGATTATGATGTGCCGTTGTCCGACGCCCCTACGGCACCGCGCCACTACGATTTAGGCAAAAACTGTTTCGCTTTCACCGCTGGCTCGCGAACCTGCGGATCCTCGACGTCGAGCGGAAGCTGCCGCCCGTCCGTCGCCTGCGCGTGCCACCTTCGCTGAATATGGTTGCAGGCGGCACTTCGGTAATTCGCCTCCCACAGCTTGTCTCATCGCCCATGATTTTATCCGAGCACGCGGGCATGGCGCAGGTTGTTGGCGCGTTCCGTGAACGTGGTGGACGTTGATGGCATTGCCACGCAGTTCCTACGTGGAGGCGGATTCTTTATCGCGTTGCGATTGGGGGGGGAACCGGACGGATCGGTGCATTTTTTGGCAAATACTACCGCAATAATCCATTCGTGTTCTCTTTCGGTCCGCACTCCTGCGGGAAAAGGTGCAACCTCCTCCGGCTCGCGGTCACATGCCCATCGCCTTGCGCAAGAACGCATCGCTCTCGCGCAGCATCTGCGTGCGCGCCGCCGAATCATCGAGCTGATGATCGAGCTCCTTCCAAGTGACCAATTCGTGCGGAACGTTCGCGGCCTTGAGCCGGTCCGCCATGCGCTCTGATTGTCCGATCGGCACGACATTGTCGAAGCCGCCGTGAAACAACAACACGGGGACTTTGATCTTATCGGCGTTATCGGCAGGAGACCCCTCGCGGGCGTGCGCGCCGCCGCCGAGGTAGCGGCTGACCAGGTTGAAATCGTTCCATCGCCGATGCGCCTCCTTGAGCGCCGCGAGGTCCGTCACGGGAGCTATGGCGACCACGGCCTTGAAGACGCTGGGGTCGACGACCGCCGACTGTAGCGCGGCGTACCCACCGTATGACCAGCCGACGATGCCGAGTTTTGCCGGATCGGCGATGCCCTGCTTTATCAGCCACCGTCCACCATCGAGTATGTCGCCGATCGCCGTCTGCCATGAACGGAATCCGTTATTCTCGAACCACGCATCGCCGTATCCGCTCGAGCCGCGATAGTTTGGCTGCAGCACCGCGTATCCTCGCGCGGCGAAGAATTGGGACAGCCAGTCGAATCCCCACTCGTCTCGCGCCGCCGGACCGCCGTGCGGCAGCACGATTGCTGGCAAGTTTTTTGCGGTTTCCTTGCCCGGCGGCAGCGTCAAATAACCCGGAATCATCGTTCCGTCCGCCGCAGCATATTGAATCGGCTTGACGGTCGCGAGCTTGACGCCTTCAAGCTGATTGCGAACCACAAAAAACGTCTGCAGTTGATGCGATTGGCGGTCGAACAGGTAGTAGACGCCCGGATCGCGATCGCTGCTCGCGAACACGAGAAGCTTCGATTCGTCGGCACTCGCATCGACGATCGAGATGTTCGTGAGTCTCGGCAATGCTTTGGCGAATGCGGCCACCAATTTTCCGAACTCGGGGTCGAAATATACGGCGCGCCGATAATTGGTCGCGTACGAAACTCCGATTGCGCGTCTCCGCCTGCCGATGCGCATCATCGCGTCGACGTCGACATCGGGTCGGCTGTAGATGAGCTTCTTGTGCATCGAACCGTCGAGCGCGATTGAATAGAAGGCCAGGCGGCCGTCCTTTTTTTCAAAGCCGTACGCGACATCGAGGTCGGGGTCGACGTTGACGGGGTCGAAACCGGTCTCGTCATACGAGTCGTAGTCATCCAGCATGTGCCATTCGCGCGACCCCGTCTCGCGGTACAGGAAGGAGATGATGCCGCTGGAATACGTGTCGGCATTGTAGTGAGCCATCTCACCCATGATTCGAACCGTACCTCTCCCGTCGGTGATGTAGATCACCGCGTCCGCGCGCGGTTCTTCGACCCGCTTGACGGCTAAATTGCGCGTGTCGACCCAATCGACGCCGAGCCCTCGGCGCGAGGATCCTAGGCGCGTACCGAGGTGATCGTCGGGAACATAGACGCGCGTCATCAGGACCGCACCAGCCTCTGCGGGCAGCCAATCGATGACGCGACCGCCGCCCAACTGCAAGCCGCGGCTGTACTCGTTCTGTCGCGTGCTCAATAGGCGAGGGTTGCTGCCGTCGGCGTTGACGGCGACCATCCTGGTGAACGGTAAAAATCCGAGATCGGGGTTCTTGACGACGCCGTAGACTTCACATACCAAGCGCTCGTTGGAAACCCAGTCGCAGCCGCCGAGCCGATCCGGACTTCCATCGGTCGCGATCGCGGCGCGGGGTTTTGCCCCGTTCGCGAGCTTCATCGTAAGAGCGGCGGCTGCCTGCCCGGCGAGCGGCACGAGGTACGCGACGCTGGTGCCGTCCGGCGATAACTTCAGATCTGCAACGCTGCGGCGAGCGCCAAACGCGGCGGCTGGATCGAACGAAGTCTGCGGTTGCGCACGCAGCTGCGGCCCGAGCAAGGCCGCGCCCACGGCCGCGATCAACCATTTCGACATCCCGCTCGCCTCGTTCGATTGCAGATAGGAATTTTCAGCCTAGAAGGAAAGCGGGTGGGCCGTCAACCCCATGCGTTGGAGTTTACCGACGCAGCGGATCTCCTGCGGTACGCCATTCTTGACATAGGCAACCCGCGGAACCGACCCGTCGAAGCCCTGGATCGCGACATCGTTCGCGTCCCGCACGACCCGCGCGACAACAGCGTCCGCGAGATCCTTTTCGATCTCGGTTTGGCCATAGACGAGCATCGAGCGACCGGCGAGCCCCTTGAGGTCGATTCGAACTCGAGCGAGCCGGCCTACTTCAGCCGCTTCTTCACCCGGGGGATGTGCCTCTCGTCGCGGGTCTTCCGGGCGCGCGATGGGGCGGAACTATGGGGTGCGGATCCTGAATGAGGCCGAGCTCGCGCACTTGATCACGCAGCGCGTCGATCAATTCGCGTTGCGCTTGCGTTGGCACCCAATTGCGCCGTACGGTCAAGCCGATCGCGCGCGTGATTCGCCCCGACGGATGCGGTAATTGGGCGAGTTGCCCCGCGGCGAGCTCGTGGTACACCTGATGTGCCGAGAGGAGCATTAAGCGATCGCTGCCCATCAGAATGGCGCGTGCGGCGACCAGCGAATTGCACTCGATCGGCGCGGACGGCGGCACGCCGGCGCCCGCGAACAGCGCATCGAAGCGCCGGCGCAGCGGCGACCCTCGGCGCGGCGCGACCCACGGATACCGCCGCAGCTCATCGCGGGTCGGCGCCCGAATCCGGCCGCGGCGCGCGGTGGCGAGCGGATGCCGGGCGCGAGCGATGATCGCGAGCGGATCGTCGAACAGGTATTCCTGGCGCACGTCCTGCGGCAGATCCTCCCGCAACGCCCCGACGAGAATGTCCGCAAGACCCCGGCGCAACGCATCGAGCATGCTCTCGTAGGGGCCGTCGAGAATCGAGACCGCATGGCGCGGCCGCCGCACCGCAAATCGAAGCACCGCGGCGGGCACGATCACGCTGCGCGCGAGCGGCATCGCGCCGATCACGGTGCGCCCGCGTTCCGCACCGCCGAGCGTCGCTACCTCGGCCCGCGCCTGAGCCAGTTCCGCGCTCGCGAGCTGCACGTGCAGCGCCAGCCGTTCGGCCTCGCGGCTGGGACGGACACCGTGGCTCGTCGTTTCGAACAGCCGTACACCGACGCTGCGTTCGAGCTGCCTTGCGGCGCGGTGCAAACTGCCGCGCGTCATGCCGAGCGACCGTGCCGCGGATCCGAAGCCGCCCCGTTCGACGACCGCAACCAGCGCTTTGAGTTGCGCAGCGCTTATACCGTGAACCGCGCTCGTTGCGCCGCGCGACTGGCGCCCGATCGCCGCCAGCCCATCCTCAATCTGCTGCAACGCGCGTGCGACGCGGACCGCGCACAGCCGGCCCGCGCCGGTCGGCGTGGCGCCCTGGCTCGTGCGGGCGAACAATGGTTCGCCGAATTGGCGCTCCAGCGCCGCAAGGGCCTGCGTGACGGCCGGTTGGCTCAGGTGAATCGCCCGGGCAGCCGCACTGATGCTGCCCTGCTGCGCGACCGCACGGAGAACGGACAGGCGGCGAACGTTCCATATCCCATCGATCACGAGATCTCCTTTCCTTTCGGGGAGCTCGTATGCAATCTCTTATACCTGGTGACAATTTGCAATTGGCGTCGATCCCGCGATCGGAACACAATTCACATGGGTACCACGAAAAGGGGGGGGGCTGGCCGTGCGCGTCGTGTACACGAACATTCGTCGAGCGGACCGCGCCGTCGTCGACCGCCTCGCGGTCTTCGGCGTTGCGACGGTGCACGAGGCCCAGGGCCGCACAGGGCTCCTCACCCCGCAGATACGCCCGATCTATGCGGGCGCACGGGTCGCCGGAACCGCGGTCACGGTGAGCCTCGTCCCGGCCGACAATTGGATGATCCACGTCGCCGTCGAACAGTGCCGCGAGGGCGACGTGCTCGTCGTGGCGCCGACCTCGTGCTCCGACGCCGGTTATTTCGGCGAACTACTCGCCTGTTCGCTGATGGCCCGCGGTGTTCGCGGGCTCGTGATCGATGCCGGCGTGCGCGACGTCCGCGACTTGACCGCGATCGGATTCCCGGTCTGGTCGAAGGCCGTCTCGGCGCAGGGTACCGTGAAGGAAACGCTCGGCAGCGTGAATGTGCCGGTCGTTTGTGCCGGGGCCTTGATCCATCCGGGCGACGCCATCGTCGCGGACGACGATGGCGTGTGTGTCGTGCCGCGCCGCAAGGCGGCGGAGGTTGCTGATGCGAGCGCCGAGCGCGAGGCCAAGGAAGCGAAAGTCCGCGCGCGCCTAAAAGCCGGCGAACTTGGGCTCGACATCTACGGAATGCGCGAGAAACTCGCGAACCGGGGACTCGTGTACCACGACCAGCCGCCGGAGGAATGAACCGGTGCTCCGTGCGATCCCGGCGACGCTCATGCGGGGCGGGACATCGAAGGGCCTGTACTTCGACTTAGGCGACCTCCCGAAGGAGCCTGCGGTGCGCAACCGCGTGCTGCTCGCCGCGATGGGTTCGCCCGACGTCCGTCAAATCGATGGCGTCGGCGGCGCACACCCGCTCACGAGCAAGGTCGCCGTGATCGGCCCTGCGACGCGCGCGGACGCCGACGTCGATTACTTGTTCCTGCAGATTGCCGTGGACAAGGCGCAGGTCAGCGACTCGCAGAATTGCGGCAACATTCTGGCCGGGGTCGGCCCCTGGGCGATCGAGAACGGCTACGTCCCCGTCGCCGGCCCGACGACGCCGGTGCGCATCCACATGGTCAATACCGCGAGCATCGCGGTCGCGCACGTACCAACCCCGAATGGCGCCGTCGAATACGAAGGCGACGCGCGAATCGACGGCGTTCCCGCAAGCGCCGCCGGCATCAGCATCGACTTTCTCGATTTGGCGGGTTCATCCTGCGGTGCGCTGTTGCCGACGGGAAACCCGACCGACCGGATCGACGGGGTCGAGGTGACCTGCATCGACAACGGCATGCCGGTCGTGATCCTCGATGCGGCCGATTTCGGCATTACCGGCGGGGAATCCCCGGAGACGCTCGAAGCCAATGCCGGGTTGACGGCGCGGATCGAGTCGATACGGCTCGAACTCGGCCCTCGGATGAACCTCGGCGATGTCGCGAAAAAAACCGTACCGAAGATGTCGCTCGTGTCGCCGGCGCGCCGCGGCGGCGTGCTCGATACCCGGACGTTCATTCCGCATCGGGTCCACGAAGCGATCGGCGTGCTCGGCGCGGTGAGCGTTGCGACCGCCTGCGTCGTGCCTGAGACGGTCGCGGCGCGAATCGCCGGCGATCCACCGCGTCCCGGCGTCCGACGGCTGGACATAGAGCACCCAACCGGCTTTTTCACGGTCGAGATGGACGTGACGAGCGTCGAGGGCCGGATCCGTGTCAATCGCTCGGCGCTGCTGCGGACGGCGAGAAAACTGATGCGCGGCGAGATCTTCCTGCCCTCGGCGGCCTGGGGCTCGCGATGACCGCCGGCTCCGCGCCGCTCGCGCAGATGCTCGATACGGTGCTGCGCGCGGCCCGCACGCAAGAACCGGAGAAAAAATGATCATCGATTGCCACGGCCACTACACGACCGCGCCGGCCGCGCACCAGAAATTTCGCGAAGCGCAAATCGCAGGTCTCAAGGTCCCTGCGGCCGCGCCCGCGGCACCCGCGCACATCTCGGACGACGAGATCCGCGAGACGATCGAGGCCAACCAGTTGAAGCTGCAAAAACAGCGCGGCAGCGACCTGACGATCTTTTCGCCACGGGCATCCGCGATGGGGCATCATGCGGGCGACGAGGCCGTGTCCGGCGCCTGGGCGCGCGCAAACAACGATCTGATCAAGCGCGTCGTCGACCTCTATCCGGAGAATTTTGTCGGCGTCTGCCAGTTGCCGCAATCGCCTGGCGTGCCGATTGCGCATTCGGCGCACGAACTCGGGCGCTGCGTCCGGGAACTCGGCTTCGTCGGTTGCAACCTCAACCCTGACCCTTCCGGCGGGCACTGGAATTCGCCGCCGCTGACCGATCGGCACTGGTACCCGTTCTACGAGAAAATGGTCGAATTGGAGGTGCCGGCGATGGTGCATGTGTCGGCCTCCTGCAATCCGAACTTCCATGCGACCGGCGCCCACTACATCAACGCCGATACGACCGCGTTCATGCAGTTCATCGAGGCAGACCTGTTCCGGGATTTCCCGACGCTGAAGGTCATCATTCCGCACGGCGGCGGCGCAGTGCCATATCACTGGGGCCGCTACCGCGGTCTCGCGGACATGCTGAAGCGCCCGCCGCTCGCCGAGCATGTGATGAAGAACGTGTTCTTCGACACCTGCGTCTACCATCAGCCGGGCATCGATTTGCTCGCGCGGGTGATCGACATCGACAACATCCTGTTCGGATCGGAGATGGTCGGCGCCGTCCGCGGAGTCGATCCCGAGACCGGGTTTTACTTCGACGACACCAAGCGCTACATCGACTCACTGTCGATTCCACAGGCCGACAAGGCGCGAATCTTCGAGAAGAACGCGCGGCGCGTCTTCCCGCGTCTCGATGCGATCCTGAAGGCGAGAGGACAATGAGTGCGGCGACTTTCGTGCCCGGCGGCCCCGGCTGGGCCGCGAACGGCGCTTCCGGCGGGTTCGTGATGGACGAAGACTGGCTGCCGTTCCATGCGCGTCCGTCCAAGCCGTCCTTCGCACCGCCGCCCGGAGCCGTCGATGCGCACTGCCACGTGTTCGGACCCGGCGCGTCGTTCCCCTATGCGCCGAAACGCAAGTACACGCCCTGCGACGCGTCCAAGCGGCATCTGTGGGCACTGCGCGATTACCTCGGTTTTGAGCGCACCGTGATCGTGCAGGCGACCTGCCACGGCGCCGACAATCGCGCGCTCCTCGACGCGCTGCGCTCGTCGAACGGACGTGCGCGCGGCGTCGCGACCGTGGCGGCGGACGTGACCGATGCGCAACTTCGCGCACTCGACGATGCCGGCATCCGTGGCGTGCGCTTCAACTTCGTCAAGCGGCTCGTCGACACGACGCCGCGCGAGGTACTCGTACGGATCGCGCACCAAATTGCGCCGCTTGGCTGGCACGTCGTCATCTATTTCGAGGCTGCGGAACTTGCCGAACTCTACGGCTTTATCGCGTCGCTGCCGACAGTCGTCGTCGTCGACCACATGGGGCGGCCCGACGTCACCAAGCCGGTCGACGGCCCGGAGTTCGAACTGTTCGTTCGGCTGATGCGCGAGAATCCCAACATCTGGTCGAAGGTGAGCTGCCCGGACCGGCTCTCCCGAATCGGGCCGCCCGCCTATCAGGACGCGATTCCGTTCGCGCGGCGACTCGTCGAGACCTTTCCGGAGCGGGTGCTCTGGGGCACCGACTGGCCGCATCCGAACCTGAAGACGCACATGCCGGACGACGGGGTGCTGGTCGACACGTTGCCCCGAGTCGCGACGACAGCGGATCTGCGGCGACGGCTGCTGGTCGAGAACCCCACCCGCCTGTACTGGAATCGGTGACGGCCGCAACTCAACGCAGGCCGCGAGGAGACATCACGATGGCGCTCGACAAGCCTTATTTGGACGTTCCGGGAACGGTGATCTTCGACGCCGACCAGGCGCGCAAGGGCTATCACCTCAATCAGTTCTGCATGTCGTTGATGACGGCGGAGAACCGCGAGCGCTTCAAGCGCGGCGAGCGCGCCTACCTTGGCGAGTGGCCGATGGGCGAAGCGCAGAAGGAGGCGGTGCTCGCGCGGGATTACAACCGCATGATCACTCTCGGTGGCAACATCTACTTCCTCGCAAAGCTGTTCTCGACCGATGGCAAGAGCTTCCAGTACACCGCGGCGACGATGACCGGAATGAGCCAGGAGGCCTACGCGCAGATGATGCTGAACGGCGGACGTTCACCCGAGGGAAATCGACGCCTCGCAGAGACCGTCGTTAAGGAGCGCAAGTAATGGCAAGAATCACCGCCGGAGTCACGACCTCTCACGTGCCCGCGATCGGCGCGGCGCTCGACAACGGACGCGCCGGCAACGCCTACTGGACGCCGGTGTTCGCCGGATACGACTTCTCCAAGCAATGGATCAAGACGGCCGCGCCCGACGTCGTGATCCTGGTGTACAACGACCATGCCAGCGCGTTCAGTCTCGACATTCTGCCGACGTTCGCGATCGGCTGTGCCGAGTCGTTCAAGCCGGCCGACGAGGGATGGGGACCACGTCCGGTGCCGGTGGTCGAGGGACATCCAGAGCTCGCGGCCCACGTCGCACAATCGGTGATCCAACAGGACTTCGACCTCACGATCGTCAACAAGATGGACGTCGACCACGGACTCACCGTGCCGCTATCGCTCATGTTCGGACAGCCCGGCCGCTGGCCGGTGCGAGTGATCCCGTTCGCGGTCAACGTCGTTCTCTACCCGCCGCCGTCGGGACGCAGGTGCTACGAACTCGGCAAGGCGATCCGGCACGCGGTCGAATCCTTCGACGAGGATCTGAACGTCCAGGTCTGGGGTACCGGCGGCATGAGCCATCAGCTGCAGGGTCCGCGGGCCGGTCTGATCAATCGCGAATGGGACGCGCGCTGGCTCGACCTACTGATCGACGACCCGGAGACGCTCTCGCGGATGCCGCACATCGAGTATTTGCGCGAGGCGGGCTCGGAGGGCATCGAACTCGTGATGTGGCTGATCATGCGCGGCGCGCTCGACCCGATGGTTCGGACCCTGCATCGCTTTTACCACGTGCCCGCATCGAACACGGCCGTCGGTCACGTGATCCTGGAGAATTCGCGATGAAGATCGTCCTTGCCGGCGCCGGCGCGTTCGGCCAGAAACACCTCGATGCGATCGAGGCGATCGACGGCATCGAGGTCGCCTCGATCGTCGGGCGGCAGCTCGAACCGACGCGCGAAGTCGCGCACAAGTACGGAATCGCGCACGCGACGACCGAGCTCGCGGAGGCGCTCTCGCAGCCCGCAGTGACCGCCGCGATTCTCTGCACGCCCACGCAACTGCACGCCGCACAGGCGATCGAGTGCCTGAAGGCCGGCAAGCACGTGCAGGTCGAGATTCCGCTCGCGGACCGCTGGGACGACGCCGAGGCGGTCGCGAAACTCCAGCAACAGACCGGACTCGTGTGCATGGTTGGCCACACGCGCCGCTTCAATCCGTCGCATCAGTGGATTCATCGGCGTATCGCGGCCGGCGAACTGCAAATCCAGCAAATGGACGTGCAAACCTATTTCTTCCGCCGCAGCAACACGAACGCGCTCGGACAGGCCCGCTCCTGGACCGATCATCTCCTCTGGCACCATGCCGCGCACACAGTCGACCTGTTCGCATATCAGACCGGTACCCCGGTCACGATCGCGCACGCGGTCCAGGGTCCGATCAATCCGGCGCTCGGCATCGCGATGGACATGTCGATCCAGTTGAAGGCCGGAAACGGCGCGATCTGCACGCTGTCGCTGTCGTTCAATAACGACGGCCCGCTCGGCACGTTCTTCCGCTACATCTGCGATAACGGCACTTACATCGCCCGCTACGACGATCTCGTCGATGGCAAGGACCGGAAGATCGACGTCTCCAAGGTCGATGTGTCGATGAACGGGATCGAGTTGCAGGACCGAGAGTTCTTTGCTGCCATCGCTGAGGGCCGCGAACCGAATGCGAGCGTGCGCCAGGTCCTCGCCTGCTACCGGACCTTGCACGAACTCGAGCAACAGCTGCGTGCGGCGAATTCCGGATAAGCGCCATAGGTCCATCGATTATCCAAGTCTTGATACGTTCGCCATTCGCCATTCGCCCTTCGCCCTACGTGCTGCGATGCGCTGATGCGCGATCTCGCGATTCTCCTCCTCCGTCCCATTGCAATTGGCGCCAGGCTCATCCGGCCGAGCGGCGCAGCGGACAAACCGCTACTCTCTGCTTGAAGAGTAGCCGACCCACTTGGACGCGTGAGGGGGAAGGTGCATGCCGGTATCCGAGCAGGAGGTTCCCGTTCTGGTGGTGGGCGGCAGCCTTGTCGGGCTGACCACCTCGGTGCTACTGGCGTCGCACGGCGTCCGGCACGTGCTGATCGAGCGGCACAGGGGCACGGCGATCCACCCACGGGCAGCCTCGTTTCACCAGCGTACGATGGAGATCTTCCGCAGCGTCGGCCTGCAGCAGGCGGTGGAGGCCGCTGCCGAGCGGGAGTTTGTCCAGAACGGTGCCATCATTTCCGTCGATGCCTTGAGCGGCAAGGAGCTCGCCTGCTTCTACCGCTCTTTCAACGAGGGGGTCGAGGGCTTGAGCCCCACCTCGCGGTTATTCATCACGCAGGTCGGGCTCGAGCCGGTGCTGCGCGAGCGGGCCCGTGCGCTCGGGGCCGATCACCAATATGCGACGGAGATGGCGAGCTTCGAGCAGGACGATGCCGGCGTCGTCGCCGTGCTGCGCCCTCGTGACGGCGGGCCGGTGCGAAGGGTCCGTGCCCGCTACTTGGTCGCGGCCGACGGAACCCACAGCTTGGTGCGCGGGCAGCTCGACATCGGCATGGCCGGACGCGGCAGCTTCGCCGACTGCGTGACCATCTACTTCAAGGCCGACCTGCGCGCGCTGATCGGCGACCGCAGTCTCAGCGTCGTCTACGTAAACCAGCCGGGGCTGCTCGCGTTCTTCAGATTCTCGATTACCGGGGACGCCGGGTTCCTGGCGGTCTTCGCGACATTCGACAAGGACGGCACCCGCAGCGGCCGCGTCGATCGGAATCTTGCTCCGGCCCGTTGCGCCGAACTCGTGCGCGCGGCGCTGGGGGTACCGGCCGAATTCCCTGTCGCGATCGACGACGTACAACCCTGGAGCGCGAGCGCCGTCACGGCGGCGGCGTTTCGCAAGGGGCGTGTCTTTCTGGCCGGCGATGCCGCGCATCTCATGCCACCCACCGGCGGCTTTGGAGGCAACACCGGCATCGCGGACGCTCACAATCTCGGGTGGAAGCTCGCGATGGTGCTCAATGGAGCCGCCGGCCCCCGGCTGCTGGACAGCTACGAGCCCGAGCGCAAACCGCAGTGCGAGCTAATCGTCGAGCAAGCCTTCGCGCGCTACGTCAAGCGCGTCGATCCATCCCTGTCGGCGGCGAATCTCGCGCCTCTGCTCGACGATGCGGCGATCGAGCTCGGATCCGTCTACGGCTCCGATGCCATACTGGACGAGGAGGAGGAGAAGCGCAGCGCCACTGTGCTGCTCGAGGACCCGCACAATCCCAGCGGCAGGCCGGGAACGCGCGTGCCTCACATCATGCTGCAGCGGAACGGGCTCCCCGTTTCCACGCACGATCTCCCCGAAAACGGCTTCGCCCTGCTCGCGGGCGCCGGCGGCCGCAATTGGATGGAGGCAGCCAACGCCTTGGCGGTGGGAGCGGGATTACCCCTGACGCCTCACCGGATCGCACCCGACGGCGATCTGGCGGACCCCGACGGCCGCTTCGAGAAGACCGTCGGAATCGGTGCACAGGGCGCGCTGCTGCTGCGACCCGACGGCGTCATCGGCTGGCGCGCCCGCGGCCCGCACGCGGATCCGCGCGCACGGCTCGATGAGGTGATGCGACGGCTGACATTCCGGCGCTGACGCCGCGCGGACTGCCGCGCGCCTGTCAACTATCGGCAGTAGTTCACCGTGTCCGATCCCGCTTTGTTCGGACACTCGAATTGGAAGTATCGGCGAGCGAACGGTAGCATGGGGCCATGTCGCTGAGGCCTCGAACCGCTTTTGTTTTGCTTTCGGCCAGTTGGGCCTGTTGACTCGAGCGCGTATTGTTCAAGAACTTCGCCACGTTCACGCCGCTGCTCGTTCGTAAAAGCTCAGCGCTGCGCCCATGCGGGTTCGAGGAGCTGCATGACTGGCTTATTGCGGACCACAACCCATGATTCATCTTCGGCAATTCGACCTCAATCTGCTGATATCGCTGGATGCGCTACTGCGCGAGAGAAACATCAGCCGGGCGGCCGACCGTCTCGGCGTCTCGCAACCGGCGATGAGCACCGCCCTGCACAAGCTGCGCGAATACTTCGACGACCATTTGCTGGTTCGCGTGGGACGCAACCTCGAGTTGACGCCTCGCGGGCTATCGCTCCTCGAACCGGTGCGCGAAGCCCTGCTGCGGATCGAGGCAACGCTCGGCACACAGCCGCAATTCGATCCGGCCACAACCCAGAGAGAATTCAAGATCATTGTCTCGGAAGAAGCGGTGCCGGACCTGCTGCCGGCCCTGCTCAAGCGCCTGGCGATCGAAGCCCCCGGCATGTGCTGCCGGATCCAGCTTATATCAGAGAGCATTCTGACGCGGCTCGAGTACGGTGAAGCCGATCTGTGCATTTGCCTCGACAGTCTGCGGCTCTACGCGGCCCGCGCTTGGCCGGATTCCCTGCGCATGATCCGGCTGCGGTCGGTGCGCTGGATCTGCGCTGTCGATGCCCAGCATCCGACGGTCGGCGACGCCTTGAGCGCCGAACAATTCTTCGCGTTGCCTCACGCATTCGGCGCACCCAGCGCCTATTCGGTCAGCACGGAAGAGCTCGTTCGTCGACTATTCGATATCGATCTGATCGTGCAACTCGCAGTACCCAGCCTGTTGCATCTGCCGCTGGTGCTGGCCGGTACCTCCTACGTCGCGACGATGCCGGAGCGAGTGCTCAAAATGGCCGCAAACTCCGGGTCACTGAAATCATTCCCGACCCCGTTCCCGACGCCGACCCAACATGAGGCACTCCTCTGGCACAAGCGGCACGAACCCGACCCCGCTCACGCTTGGCTGCGCAATCTGATCGTCGAGGTCGCCCAGCAGCTTCCGTGACCGGCGTATGGGGCGCATCTGCGCGCCGCTTTGATTGCGCCGCAGCCCGGCGCGCCAAGTGCCGACCCGGATGCGTCGGACCAATGAGGCTAGCGCAGCCGAATCACCACTTTGCCGAAGTGGCGCCCCGCCTCGACGTGTTCGTAGGCCGCGGCTGCATCCTCGAATTCAAAGACGCGATCGATCACGGGACGAATGCGATGGCGCTCGATAAAAGCGTTCATCGCCTGGAAATTCGCGCGCGATCCGACGTAGATTCCGCTCGCGGTGGCGTTGGCATGCAGCAGCGCCATCGCCGGGATGTCGCCGCCGAAACCGGCCAGGCCGCCGATCAACGCGATGTGCCCGCCGGCAGCGAGGCTCGCGAGCGACTGCTGCAAGGTACCGAGCCCGCCGACTTCCAATATCTGATGCGCTCCCACCCCGCCGGTCGCCGCACGAACGGCGTCCGACCACTGCGGAATCTTCGAGTAGTTGATCGTCGAAGCGGCTCCGAGTTGTTTCACCCGCGCGAACTTCGCATCGCTCGAAGTGATGACGATCGGCCGTCCGCCGGCGGCGGCGGCGAACTGCAGTCCGAAGATCGCGACGCCGCCGGTCCCCAGGATCAGTATGTGGTCGCCGGGCTGCATTCTGCCGCGCGTCACTAGGCCGTTCCAGGCGGTGACCGCGGCGCACGGCAGCGTCGCGGCCTCTTCGAATGAATACCCTTCGGGCGCGCTGACCAACCCGCCTTCCGACAGGCAGACGTATTCGGACAGCATGCCGTCGAGCTGGCCGCCAAGGGCCGAGGAATGCGTGTCGGCGCTCGGTCGGCCCCCGATCCAACGCTGAAAGAAGCACGCTGCGACGCGATCGCCCACCTTGAAGCGCGTCACGGCGGATCCGCAGCCAACGACTTCACCGGCCCCATCCGACAGCGGCACCAGTTTCGGTCGCGGCTGCATGGGGTATTGTCCTCGGATTATGTAGACGTCGCGACGGTTCAGCGACGCCGCGCGCACCCGCACCAGCACTTCGCGCTCTGCCGGCTCGGGCAGTGCGGACTCTTCGATCGTCAACTGATACGTACCGTCCGCCTGCCGAATCAACAAGCAGCGGCGCTGCTTTCCGCTCGATGTCATTGGGGGTTGCGCAATTCTATATCGCCATGCACACCGACTTGAGCTCAGTGTACATCTCGATGCCTGCCCGGCCCTGCTCGCGGCCGAAGCCGGACTGTTTGTATCCCCCGAACGGCATGCCAGCATCGATCATGGCATGGCAGTTCACCCACACCGTCCCGGCTTTGATCTTCGGCACCAGCCGCTGCACGGCGCGCAGATCGTTCGACCAGATGCTCGCAGCCAGACCGTACGGCGAGTCATTCGCCCAAGCTGAAACCTCGTCGATCTGATCGAACCGCTGGGCGACCACAACGGGGCCGAAGATTTCCTCGCGGACGATTTTCATATCGGGCTTGACGTCGACGACGACGGTGGGCTTCACATAATAGCCCTGGTGCGCCGGCGCATCGCCCCCGGTGACGATGGCCGCGCCCTGCTCACGCCCCGAGCGGAGATATCCCATCACCCGTTCGCGCTGCTCCTGCGAAACCAACGGCCCCATTTGTGTCCGCTCGTCCAACCCGGGTCCGAGCACGATGTCGCGCGAAGCGGCACTGAGGCCCTCGATGACCGCATCGAAGATCTTCCGCTGCACGAACAGTCGCGATCCGGCGACGCACACCTGACCGGCATTGAAGAATACCGCTTGAGCGGCGCCGGCCACGACGGAACGAACATCCACGTCCGCCAATATGATCACCGGCGACTTGCCGCCGAGTTCCAGCGAGACGCGCTTCATCGTCGGCGTCGCCGCGATGTTGATCAGCTTCCCCACCTCGGTCGAACCCGTGAATGCGATCTTGTCGATGCCCGGATGGGCGACGAGGAGCGCGCCGGTGGTCTCGCCGAGACCCGTGAGAATGTTGACCACGCCGGGCGGGAAACCGGCCTCGAGAATCAATTCGCCGAGTCGCAGCGCGGTCAGCGGCGTCTGCTCCGCGGGCTTGAGTACGCTGGTGCAGCCGGTGGCCAGAACGGGCGCCAGCTTTAAAGCCGCCATGAGCAGCGGGAAGTTCCACGGGACGATCTGAGCGACCACGCCCACGGGCTCGCGAACCGTGTAGGTATGAAACTTCGTACCCGGCGCGGCGCGCAGCGACGTCGCGAAGGTCGCGCCGTCGAGCTTGCTCGCCCACCCGGCCATGTAGCGGAAATGCGAGATCGCCCCGGGTATGTCGATCATGCGCGCCATGGAAATGGGCTTGCCGTTGTCGAGACTCTCGAGTTCGGCGAGTTCCTCGGCGTGCTCCTCGATCAAGCCCGCCAGGCGCCACAACAATACCTCGCGGTCCGCCGGCAGCATCTCCGGCCATGGTCCGCTTTCGAACGCCGCTCTAGCCGCTCGCACTGCGCGATCCACGTCGCTGCCGTCGGCGTCGGCGACCTGGGCGATTTCCCGCTCGGTCGCCGGATCGACGACGGAAATGCGTCCCTTGCCGTGCGGCTCGACCCAGGCGCCGCCGATCAACAAGCGCGGCGCACGCGTCAGGAAACGAGCGGTCACGTCGGAAACGGCCGGCTGCTCTGCGATGCCGTGAACTACGGAACTGGCGTGCATGGATGACGGCTCCCCAATGAATGCGGATCGGGATCTTCAGTAGCCCGTCGCCGCGACGATGACCGGATCAACGTTCCGCGCAAGGCGGCGGTCGAATGCGCTCCGCGCCCTGAACTCTCGCGGTGTCGTCCCGAAGCAGGACCGAAATACGCGGCCAAAATGCGTCGCACTGTTGAATCCGTGGTCGAAGGCGATCGCGGTGACCGTGCGCCCGTGCTGGGTTTCCGAAAGTAGCGCGCGCGAGCAGGCCTCCAGACGGCGTTTGAGGATATAGCGGGCGACCGTCTCGTCGTCCTCCGAGAATAGATAGTGCAGATAGCGGGTCGTGATACCGCAGGCCCGCGCGATCTTCATCGGCGTCAGATCGGGGTCGTAGAGATGCGCGTGGATATGGTTGATGATGCGGATCCGGTGCGCGGTGCCGCGCGAAGACCGCTCGGCATTCGTGCGCGGGATCCGCGCATAAGCCGCCGCGAGCAATTCGAGGATCGCCACCGCGATCTGCGACGCCGGAGCGCCGTCGACGCTTTGGCGGCATTGGAGCCAGAAGCTGCGCAGAAAACTCGACAGCAATCCGCCGACACCGTCCGCGGCGCGCATCGGAACTGCGGCGAGGGACTCCGGGCACGCGATGTAGCGGCGAAATCTGGCCGTAGGTATTGCGAGCGCCAGCATGCGACCCGAACCGGCGAACTTGACCTCATAGGGCCGTGTGCCGTCGCACAGGGTGAAATCCCCGCAGTGCAGTCGAGCTTCGCGGCCGTCCTGGCGCGCACCACCCTCGCCGTCGAGTTGCAGGTAGAGGAAGAAGCCGGCAGAGCGCATGGGCACTCCTGATCCATGCGAATGGCGCGCCGGTCCATCCGACGAGATCTCCGTTACCATCATGTCGCCTAGCGCCGTCCAGGTGGGCACGCCATTGACGGCCCGAGGCGCGCCACGCGCCGCGCTCCCCCCATCCACCCGATCATCTAACAATCTCGGGCCGCAACGTACAGCCGCGTCGGTCACCGCGAACGACTCCAGGTAGCTCATTCTTTTATGTCCCTCTGCGCGCAGTCACTCGGCGAGGCCAGCCCCCGACCTTTATACTGAGACCAATTTGCGCCAACAAGCAGGCTGCGTGTATAGGTGGTATCGCTTGGGAAGACGCGGGCGGCCCACCAAGCCTCGTGCGGCCGCCGCGGCAGGGTTCGCCCGCAGCCTCGTAGAGTTTCGCCATCGGTGGAACATGCCCGCCGGGCGCTCGGTACACTGTGGCCGGCCGAAATCGCCTGCGTCGCTACCTGCAGGCCGAACGCTTCGGCCACTTGCGGGTTACGAGTATCGAATTCCGTAGACGGCAAATGTTCCGGAGCACGGACACGATGAAGCAGGAAAACCTAGAGCAATTATTGCGGCGCAGCGGAAACCCGGTGCGGATGCTGCGCAATTCTCAGATCGGCGCCTACGTTTATCCCGTGGTGCCCTACGAATTCAGCAACTGGCGCACCGAACAGGAGGCCTGGCAGAAGACGGCCGTGCTCTTCGATCAGACGCATCACATGGCGGAAATCACCGTCAAGGGTCCCGATGCGCTGAAGATGCTGTCGACGCTGACGATCAACAGCTTCAACGGCTTCGTACCGGACAAGGCAAAGCAGATGGTGTCCTGCAGCCACGACGGTTACGTGATCGGCGACGGCATCCTGTTCTACCTGGAGATGGACGAACTTCTATTCGTCGGGCGCGCGCCGACGGTGAATTGGATCGAGTTCCATGCGAAGACCGGCGGCCATATGGTCGATGCGATTCGCGATGACCGCTCTCCTTCCTACCCGCGCGGCAAGGCGATCTTCCGCCGGCATTACCGGTTCCAGGTGCAGGGCCCCAATGCCGCGCAGGTTCTGACGCGCCTCAACGGCGGGCCTCTGCCGGACGTGAAATTCTTCAACATGGACTTCATTAACATCAAGGGCCGCAAGATACGCTGTTTGCGGCACGGCATGGCCGGGGCGCCGGGTTTGGAGGTTTGGGGCCCCTACGCCGAGTACGATGAGGTGCGCGAGGCGATCGTCGAGGCGGGTAAGGATTACGGCATGCTTGAAGTGGGCGCGCGCGCTTATTCGAGCAACACGCTCGAGTCCGGCTGGATTCCGTCGCCTCTGCCCGCGGTCTATACCGGCGAGCGGATGCGCGCCTATCGCGAGTGGCTGCCGGCCTCCGGGTACGAGGGTGCTGGATCCATCGGCGGCAGCTTCGTATCCGACAACATCGAGGATTACTACGTCACCCCGCATGCGCTTGGATATGGCCCGTTCATCAAGTTCGACCACGACTTCATCGGCGCCGAGGCTCTCAAGCAGCACGCAATGAAGCCGCACCGCAAGAAGGTGACCTTTGCCTGGAATCCGGCCGACTTCATCAAGATTTACGCATCGCTCCTCGTACCGGGCGGCGAAAATTACAAGTTCTTCGACTTCCCGAACAACAACTATTCGTCCGCGTCCTATGACCGGGTCATGGTTGGCGGCCGGACGGTCGGCTTCTCGATGTTCGGCGGCTACAGCTACAACGAGCGCACGGTGCTCTCGCTCGGCATCGTCGATTCGGACGTCAACGTCGGAGACGTACTGACGCTCCTGTGGGGTGAGGAGAACGGCGGCAGCCGCAAGCCGACCGTCGAGCGGCATAAACAGCTCGAGATCCGCGTGAAGGTAGCGCCGGCGCCCTACGCGACGGCTGCGAGGGAGAGCTATCACGAAGGGTGGCGTAACCGCCAGAGCTGAGACCCGGGATCGGCGGTTTCGCCGTCGCGCCCGGCCACCCTTCCGGCGCTGCCGCTTGCGCGCTTCATCTGCGCCCGGCGGTTCCCCGACGGGCCGATCACAGACCAATCCGGGCAACAGCAGCGGCGGTTGCCGAGTGATCGCATCAGTCCTGGCGCAGTCGATAGTCACTTTGAGTGGCGGCGTATTCGATGAAGAAATCGAGCGCGCCGGGATTCGCCATGGCGCTGCGATTCGCGGCCTTCTCCGGGGCCGTACCGAGCAGGATTCGCCGCACCGGCACCTCCATCTTCTTGCCGGTCAGGGTCATGGGGATGGCGGGCACCTCGATGATCTTGTCCGGCACATGCCGCGCCGTGTACTCGCGACGCAGTGTGTCGCGGATCTTCTCCGCCACGCCCGCCAGGCCGGCCGCGGGAGCGAGTTTGACGAACAGCGGCATGAAGAATCCGCCGTCCGGCAGATCCAGGTTCACGATCAGACTGTCCTCGATTTCCGGCAGTGCGGCTAGCGTGCGATAGATTTCCGCGGTACCGATGCGCACGCCGTAGCGGTTCAATGTGGCATCCGAACGTCCGAGCACGCTGCAGCGGCCGCTGGCGTTGATGCGGAAAAAATCCCCATGCCGCCAGACGCCGGGGAAATCCGCGAAATACGCCTCGCGATACTGCCGGTCGTCGATGTCGTTCCAGAATCGGATCGGCATGGACGGCAACGGCTCCGTGATCACCAGTTCGCCGACTTCGTCCATCACGCTCTCCGCAAGCTCGTTGAACGCCTTGACGGCCACGCCGAGCGAGGGCGCCTGAATCTCGCCGGCGCGGACCGGCAAGGTCGGAACGCCGCCGACGAACCCGGTGCAACAATCGGTGCCGCCGCTGCCGTTGGCGACCCACAGGTCTCGCTTGACGTCGCGGTAAAACCAGGCCATGCAATCCGGCGTGGCCGGCGATCCGGCGAGCGAGATGCTGCGCAGATCCGCAAGGCCGTAGCGCTCGGCGGGCACGATGCCCGCACGCGACATCTGTTCGACGTAGGTGGGGCTCGCCCCCAGCATGGCGGCGCGCGCATCCTGCGCCAACTTCCACAGGGCGTCGGGGATGGGATACGCCGGATTGCCGTCGTAGAGGATCGGGATCGCACCCGAGGCGAGGGTGCTCACCAGAAAGTTCCAGAGCATCCAGCCCGTCGTGGTGAAGAACAAAAAGCGATCGGCGGGATGCAGATCGAAGTGGAAGACCGCGTTCTTCGTCGTTTCCAGCAGAATTCCGCCGTGGCCCTGGACGATCGCCTTCGGCAACCCGGTCGTGCCCGAGGAAAACAGTGTCCACAGAGGATGGTCGAACGGGACTTGCTCGAATTGGAACTCGGCCGCGCCGACCGGCGGATGGTCGAGCAACTCGGACCAAGTGAGCGCGCCGGACCGTGGACGGCGGACATCGGTCGGATCCAGGTACGGCAGATGGATCACCTGCTCCAGGCTCTCGAGGCCGGCAAGGATCCGCTCGAGCTCGCCGCGGCGATCCAGCCGCTTGCCGCCGTAGCGATAGCCGTCGATGCAGAACAGCACTTTCGGCTTCAGTTGCGCGAGACGATCGAGCACGCCGCGCTCGCCGAAATCCGGCGAGCAGCACGCCCAAACCGCGCCGATCGCAGTGGTCGCCAGCATCGCAACCACGGTATGCGGAATGTTGGGCATCCACGCTATGACCCGATCGTGCCGCCGAACGCCCAATGCGCGCAATCGCGTCGCCACGACGCGCACCTGCGCGGCGAGCTCGGTCCAGGTCATGGCCTCGAGCGCGCGGTCCTCGGCGGCGTGCAACAGCGCAATCCGCCCGTGGCGCTCGCCGCGCAACACGTGCTGCGCATAATTCAGACGGGCGCCAGGAAACCATTGCGCCCCGGGCATCGTTCTGCGTCCCAGGACCTGCGTGTACGGACGACTGGCATCGATGTCCAAGTAGTCCCACAGCGCCGCCCAGAACGCCTCGACGTTCTGCGTCGACCAACGCCACAGCGCCATGTAGTCGCGGAACGACAGACCGCGATTTCGCTCCAGCCAACGGACGAATGCCGTTACGTTCGCATGCTCGATCCGCGCCTCATCCGGGACCCACAGAACGTCGCCGGCTCGCATCGCCCTTGACACCTCGGCATCGACCCTTGCGTATACTACAACGGTCGGCCGGTCCGGAACTTGAGGCTCACTCGCCCATGCGCATGCGCAGGCTGACGTACCACTCTCGCGGCGGGTTGTAGTAGCCATCGATGAAGCCGGCGCCGTAATTCGGCTGCCCGGTGGTGATGAAGCGATCGTCGGTCAAGTTCGTTCCGCCGATCGCCACGTCATACTCCGCGGACGGCGACACGAAATGGATGGACGCATCCAGCATGCGCGTCGCCGGCCGCCACAGCTGCGGCGTGTTCAAGGAATCGTTGAACATGCTCGACGTGTAGGTGAACATCGGCAGGAAGCGGATCATCGCCGAACTCGGCAGCACGTAGTCGTACTCCGGATCGAAGGTGAATTTCCACTTGGGAGTCTTCGGCAACTTGGCGTCCAGCGCCGATGTCCCGTACCCCGCCAAGCCGCAGGTCGGCGGTCCGGCCGGGCAGACCGTAGTGCCGTCGGGCAGCGCGTACTGCGGGAAATTGGCGTTCACATTGGCCGACGTGTAGTACGCATCCAGGTAGGATGCCGCGCCATTGAGCCGCAGCCCCGTGTCGCCGACCAAGGATTCGAACTGCAACTCCCAGCCTCTGATCTTGGCATTTCCCGCGTTGGTAAGCACCGGCGAGATGCCGCGCTGGATGTTGAGCTGAATGCCGTCGAAGTTCGTGTCGAAAACGTCCGTATTCACGATCAAATGCCGGTCGAACCACGAGGACTTCAAGCCGAGTTCCCAGGACTTCGAAGTCTCGGGACCGTATTCGGCGTCCTTCGGCGTCGGGATGACCGCCGACAGGCGCGTGGTCCAGCCGCCGGCCATGAAACCCTTGCTCCAGCTGAGGTAAGCCATCGCGTTGTTGTTGATGTGAAACTGGATTCCGCCCGTCGGATCGAAGATGTGCCACTGCTGACTGTCCGGTATATCTGGGAAGTAGCGGGTATACGGCTGCCCTGTGATTTGCGGCCCCAGTACGGAGCCCAGCGGAAAGGAGTTGAGGTCGCTCTGGCCGCCGAGGAAATACGCTTGCGCGTCGGTGTAGCGTCCTCCGAGCGTAAACCCCCAGTGAGCCGTCGGGTTGTAGTCGGCGTGAAAGAACGCGGCGTAATTGACGTTCTGCGCGTCGTTGGACACGTCGTACACGGACAACAGACCCTCGAACGGCACGTAGTCGTGCACGTAACCGGACTCCTTGAAGTAATACAGCCCGGTCACGTAGTTCAGTTTGTCGTGCATCGCGTTGCCGAGGAGCTGGAACTCCTGTGAGATCTGCCACTGGTGCTGCGCGTCCGTCACCTCGAACATCGTCTCCGGCGAACCGTCGAGATCCGTGCCGATGGCCCAGCGCAGCTGCCGGTATCCCGTGATCGATTTCAAGCGCAGGTTGTCGTTGATTACGTAGTCGCCGCTCGCCGAGAAGCCGAATATGTCGTTCTTGGCGAAATTCGGCCCACTGGCATACGTGGTGCCGATGTTGCCGGTATTGGTCGCGCCGTTATCGATATAGATGCGCGGATTGTTCGTACCGAGGTAAGGCGTGCCCGGATGGTTGTTGTAATTGTAGGGCCCCGGCGGTCCGCCGACGTATCCAGACCCGAGCAACGGCGCTCCGCCGATCGCGAGACCGGGCACCTGCCCGCGCGGCTGGGCGCAAGTGCCCGCGAACAGGCCATTGGGCGGCGAGCCGACTCCAAAGACCCCGAACGACGCCGAGGCGATCGCCCCGGGAAGTGTCGCCGCGTTGTTGCCGATGCACAGGTTATAGAGCGTCGAGAACGTGGCCGACAGCAGATTCCCCTGGAATGCGCCGAGCACGACGTTCGGCAATGCGGTCTGATTCTCGTGCGTCCAGTCGCCGGTAAACGTGAACCTGAGTTTGTCGGTTGCGTACCAGAGAACCTTCGAGCGCACCGTCGTGATGCCCGTTCCGCCGGAGTCATTCGCGGTCTGGTAACCGGACTTCTGATAGGCGGTTTGCGGGTCGACGACGAACGGAGCCTGCCCGTACGGGCTGCTGGTCGGATATGGAATGACGTGCTGCCAACCGTTCTGGTTCTGAGTGCCGACGGTGATGCTCGACAGCAGCTTGCCCTTGATGATCGGGATGTCCGCGGTGAATGCGACGTCGCGGCGATCGAACCTTCCGCTGGTGACCTGAGCGACGAATCGCGGCTTATTCCCCGGCGTGTGCGTGATGATGCTGATGGCCCCACCGATGGTGTTGGCGCCGAACAGCGTACCCTGGGGCCCCTTCGCGATCTCCACTCGATCCACGTCGAGGAGATTCACGTTGGCGCCCACCGTACGGGCAAGATAGATCCCATCGAGATACACGCCGACGGCCGGATTGGTGTTGATCGCAAAGTCGCTTTGACCGATGCCTCGAATCGAGGCCGAAAGCACCGAACTGTCGCCGGAGAAGGGCGAGCCCGCATCCAGCGTGACGCCAGGCGTGAGCTTAGCGAGGGTCTGTAGACTGGAGAGTCCCCTCGCCTGCATCTGGCTGCCCGTGAAGGCGGTGATCGCGATCGGCACATTCTGTATGTTCTGCCGGCGCTTCTGCGCGGTCACCACGATTTCTTGAAGCTGCGTCTGCCGCCCGGTCATCGACGGCTGCTGTTGCGCGGCACAGGCGACGTGGGACAGCGATAGACCCAGACCACTCACGGCGAGCGACAGGAAGACCCCTTGCCGTATGGGTTGGCCAAATTTCATAACAGTCACTCCCCCTAATCCGGAACAAATCGGCCCCGTTTTGTCTTGTGCTGCGGTTGGCCACCCGCGGGCTGGTTCGGGCGGCGGATTTCTCGGGAGAGGGCTCCCGCGCGGTGAATGCTCTTGTCGACGCGTATCGAGCGTAGCGCAAAAGCAAAAGCGAGCGCCCGGTTCAGAGCGCAACACTTATGAACCGACAGCGCAAGAGCGCCCGGGGTGGGCTGTGGCCGAGGCGCGACAAACCCATGCCGATCCGGCCTTGCAGTCGGGGAACAGATCTTTGCGCTATCGTCCGCATGCAATCCGCGTGGCCGCGATTACACTCCCGGGAACTGCAAGCGCAAGCGGGCGGCGCGTCGTACTGCCGCGCCGCGAGGAGCGAAGGCCATCGACAGCAAACTCAATACCCGGGCCTTTCCGCTGCCGAGCTCGATCGCGGTAATTGCAGGAACCGAGCGGGCGCAGGCTGCCTATCCGTACATGATCCAGTTCGAGGCGGCGGATGATCGGCGCTTCTGGTTCTACAATTCCATGCACTTCCCGGAGCCCATGTCGTGCTTCGACATGGTGACCGCCGAGGCGGCGTATTGCGCGCTCGGCGCGGCCAACACGCGGGTGCATTGCCTGCCCACCACGCTCGGCATCGACCACCGGATCATCAACGGGCGCGTGTACATCGGCGGCAACGCCGTCACGGACCCGGCACAGGTGGAGCGCCGAACCGCGGAGTTTCACAAGCGCGCGTTCTACTACTACGAGAACTGGGAGCGGCTGTACACAGCCTGGAAGCAAAAGATGCTCGCGCTCATCGGCGAAGCCCAGGCGTTGCCCGCGCCGCAGCTCCCGGAATTCGAGCCGCTCGAACACGTACACGCCGGTCGCGGCATCGCTTCCAACCATTTTCTCCTCGACGTCTACCAGAAGACGCTCGAGGGCTATTTCCGGATGTGGCACCACCACTTCGAATTCCTCTTGCTCGGCTACGGCGCCTATCTCACGTTCTTCGCGTTCTGCAAACGCGCCTTTCCGGAGATATCCGATCAAACGGTCGCGAGAATGGTCGCGGGCATCGAGGCGGAGATCTTTCGTCCCGACGAGGAGCTGCGGCGCCTGGCGCGCCGCGCCGTCGAGCTGCGCGTCGATGCGACGTTCCGCGACGGCGTGCCGGCCGAAACCATCATTCGCTCGCTGCAGCAGGTCGGTCCGCCCGGCGAGGAGTGGCTGAAGGAGCTCGCCACCTCCCGCGATCCCTGGTTCAACATCAACGTCGGCGATGGTTTCTACCACTATCACCGATCCTGGAACGACGATTTGTCCATGCCGTTCGCGGGACTGCCCGGGTACATTGCGCGCGTGAAAGCCGGCGAATCGCTGGAGCGTCCGTTGAAAAAGCTTCAGGAGGAGCGCCGCCGGTTGATCGCCGAGCATCGCGAGCTGCTCGGCACCGAGGAGGAGCGCACGGCCTACGATCAGATGATCGCGCTCGCGCATCGCGTATTTCCGTACGTCGAGGGGCACAAGTTCTATTGCGAGCATTGGTACACCAACCTGTTCTTCAACAAGATCCGCGAGTTCGGCGTACTGCTCGCCGCGCACGGCTTTTTCGCCGATACCGAGGACGTCTTTCACCTGACGCATTACGAACTCGAGGCGGCGATCATCGATCTGATGAACTCGTGGTCGACCGGCGCCGCCCCGCGCGGCCCCGCACATTGGCCGAAGATCGTCGCCGAGCGTCGCGCGGCGCTCGGCGTGTGGGCCAAACACGCAACGCCGCCGGCACTCGGCCCGGTACCGGACGTAATCGACGATCCGGCCATCGTCATGCTCTGGGGCATTACGCGCGACAGCCTGGACAGGTGGCTCCTGGCCGACGGCGAGCGCGAGAGCGACGAGATCCGCGGATTTGCCGCCTCGAACGGGGTCGTCGAGGGAACGGCTCGGGTGGTCAAGTCGGTGGAGGAGATCGGACGGCTGGGCAAGGGCGACATCCTCGTCTGCCAGATCACCAATCCCACCTGGGCGCCGATCTTCCAGAAGATCGCCGGCGCGGTCTCCGACATCGGTGGTTCGATGAGTCACGCCGCGATCGTGGCGCGCGAGTTCGGCCTGCCGGCCGTCGTCGGCACAGGCACTGCGACCTCGCGCATCAAGGACGGCCAACGGATCCGGGTCGACGGCGGGCGGGGCATCGTGACTTTGCTATGAGTTGCATCAGTTGGTTTGCCGACGTGGGCCTGCAGGACCGCCCGCATGTCGGCGGCAAAGGAGGCAGCCTCGGGGAGTTGCAGCGAGCAGCGATCGCGGTGCCGCCGGGATTCGTCGTCAGGACCGGCGCCTTCGAAGGCTTCCTCGCGGCGCGCGAGGCCGAAGCGCCGGTGCGTGCGCGGATCGAGGCATTGGATGCCGACGACCTGACGGCGGTCGCGGCCTGTTCGGCGGCTGTACGCCGCCGGTTCGAGGCCTCGCCACTAGCCGACGATGTCGCCGAGGAGATTCGCAATGCGCATGCGAGACTCGGCGGCCCGCATGGCCTAACGCCGGTGGCCGTGCGCTCCTCGGCCACCACCGAGGATGCGATCGGCGCCAGTTTTGCGGGTCTGCAGGACACGTACCTTTGGGTACGGGACGCCGCCGAGGCGCTGCGCATGGTGCGTCGTTGCTGGGGGAGCTTGTACTCGGTGGAATCGATCTGCTACCGGCGCAGTCGCGGCCTGCCCGAGGGCGCAGTGTCGATGGCGGTCGTGGTGCAGACCATGGTCGATGCCCGAACGGCCGGCGTGATGTTTACCCGCAGCCCGACCACCGGCGACCGATCGGTCGTCGTCATCGAGGGCGCATGGGGCCTCGGGTCCGCGGTGGTCGGCGGAGAAGTGACGCCCGATCGGTGGGTCGTCGGCAAGATCACCGGTGAAGTGTCCGTGCGGGATATTTCGGACAAGAGGATCCGCCACGCGCCGGCCATCGGCGGCGGCATCGAGACCGTTGCGGTCGAGGACGCCTCCCGGCGCGTACCGTGCGTGAACGACGAAGAACTGCAGCGACTGCGGACGATCGCGCGCCAGGTCGAACGCCATTACGGCTGCGCCCAGGACGTCGAATGGGCAATCGAGCGTGCAAGCGCAGAGGTGCTGTTGCTGCAGAGCCGGCCGGAGACCGTTTGGTCCGCAAAGGACTCCGCGCCGGTCGCGCGCGCCGCCGAAAACCCGATCAGCCACGTCATGTCGATCTTTGGAGGCAGGCGTTGACGCTCACGGCAAAGGACGTCGCTGAAATCACCCGGTTGCTCGAGGAGTCGCACTTCGACGAACTGTACCTGGAAGTCGATGGATTGAAGCTGAGCCTGCGGCGCGGTAACGGCACGGCGGCGGTCGAGACTCGCCGGCGGCCGAACGATGCGTCGCCGCCGCCCGCTCCCGCCGCGGCCGACGAGTCCATGCACGCGGTGACCGCGCCGCTCCTCGGCACGTTCTATCGTGCCCCGAAACCCGGCGCGCCGCCGTTCATCGAGGTTGGCTCCGCCGTAGCGAAGGACACCGTCATCGGCATCATCGAGGTCATGAAGCTGATGAACACCGTGCGTGCCGGAGTGAACGGCGCCATCGTCGAGATCCTGGCGCAGGACGGCACGCTCGTCGAATACGGAGAAGCACTGCTGCGCGTCCGCAAAACGGCAGCAGCGTGACGATCGAGCGAATTTTCATCGCCAATCGCGGCGAAATCGCCGCACGAATCATCCGGACGTGTCGCACTCTCGGCATCGAAGCGGTGCTCGCGGTCTCCGAGTCGGACCGGGACTCCTTGCCCGCGCGGCTCGCCGACCGCACCGTCTGCATCGGACCCGCGCGGCCGACCGAGAGCTATCTCAGGGTGGGGACCATCGTTCATGCGGCTCTCGGCGTACGGGCCGATGCAATCCATCCAGGCTACGGATTTCTGTCGGAGCGCGCGGAATTGGCCCGAACCTGCGAGGAGCGCGGCATCATCTTCATCGGTCCGACGTCCGCACAGATCGAGGCGGTCGGGGACAAGCTTCTGGCCCGCGCCGAGGCGCAGGCCGCGGATGTGCCGGTGGTACCCGGCGGCGCGATTGCCTCGCTGCAGGAAGCGGCGGCGCTGGCTGAACGCATCGGCACGCCCTTGCTCGTCAAGGCCGTCGGCGGTGGCGGCGGACGAGGCATGAAGCTCGTCGAACGCCTGCATGACCTGCCGGACGCCGTGCAGCTCGCGGCATCCGAGGCGGGCGCCGCGTTCGGCGACGCTCGCGTATATCTCGAGCGCTACCTACCCCGTGGCCGCCACGTCGAAGTGCAGGTTCTGGGCGACGGCTGCGGGCGCGTCGTGCATCTTGGGGAGCGGGACTGCTCGGTGCAGCGCCGCTATCAGAAGCTCATCGAGGAAACGCCGGCGCCGGGACTGACCGAGTCGTTCAGGCGCCGCATTCACGCGGCGGCGGTGCGCATCGCCGAACGCCTGGCATACCGCGGCGCGGGGACGGTCGAGTTCCTGGTGGATTCTGACTCTCAGGCGTTCTATTTCCTCGAGATGAACGCGAGGATCCAGGTCGAACACCCGATCACCGAGGCGGTCACGGGCATCGACCTCGTCGCCGAGCAGATAGCAATCGCGGCCGGCCGCGGCCTGAGGCTCGAACAGCCTGACGTCACAATCCACGGCTGCGCGCTCGAGTGCCGGGTGAACGCCGAGGACCCGACCCAGGATTTTCGGCCCAACCCCGGCCGGGTGCACGAGGTGAACTGGCCCGCGGGATGCGGAATCCGCGTCGACACGCACATCGAGGCGGGATCGACGATTCCGCCGTTCTACGACTCGCTGATCGCCAAGATCATTGCCCATGGCGACGATCGCCCCGCAGCCCTGGAGCGCATGCGGCAGGCGATCGCCGTAACGCAGATTCGAGGCGTGGCGACCACGCTGGCCCTGCACCGCGGAATTCTCGCGGACCCGGAGTTTCTGGCGGGCGGCGTCGATACCGGATTCCTGGTGCGGCACCTGAGCCGCGCGCGCTTGGCATCGGAGGCGGATCGTGGCTGAGCTTCAACTTGTGGAAACATCGCTGCGCGACGGCAACCAGTGCGTGTGGGCGGCGCTCGGGATCGACACCCCTAAAACCCTGACGATCGCACCCGTCATGGACAGGGTGGGATTCAAGGCCATCGACTTCACGACGTCCACTCACATGGGCGTCGCGGTTCGCTACAAACGCGAAGATCCCTGGGAACGCATCCGACTCGCGGCTGCGGCCGCACCCCGCACGCCGCTGCAGTTCATGTCGACCGGCTTCCGGTTCATCTCCTGGGAGACCGCAAGTCCGGAGTTGATGGGATTCGCGTTCCGGACGCTGGCGCGCAACGGCATCCGCCGCTTCTGTCTCGCCGACCCGATGAACGACGCCGACGCCAACATCGCCTGCGCGCACATGATCAAGCGGGGCGGGGGTGGGTACGTGATCGCCGCGCTCGTCTTCACAATCAGCCCGATCCACGACGATCGCTACTACGCGGAACGGGCCTGCAAACTCGCTGCCTGCCCGTCCATCGACGCACTGTACGTCAAGGACCCCGGCGGCCTGCTCTCGCCGAAACGTGCGGCCACGCTCATTCCCGCGATCAAGGCGCAGATCGGCGCCAAGCCCCTCGAACTGCACTCGCATTGCACGATTGGACTTGCCGAGCTCTCGTACATGGAGGCTGCCGATCACGGCGTGAGCGCATTACAGTGCGCCTCGGGCGCCGCGGCCGACGGAATTTCCAATCCGCCATCGGTTCGGACCGTCGCCAACTTGCGCACTCTCGGCCACACCGTCGACATCGATACGCAGGCGCTCGCGGAAGTCGAACTTTACTTCAATCGCCTGGCACAAAGCGAAGACCTGCCGGCGGGTGCCCCGCAAGGCTTCGATGCGCGCTACCTCGACCACCAGCTTCCGGGCGGCATGGTCGGCACCATGCGCCGGCATCTGAAGGAAAGCCGTGTTTCGCATCTCGAGGACGCGGTCATCGAGGAGCTGGGGCGCGTGCGCCGGGAGCTCGGTTGGCCGATCGTCATGACGCCGTTCTCGCAAATACTGCTCACCCAGGCCGTCATGAACGTCACGAGTCGCGAGCGCTACGCGACCGTGCCCGACGAGCTCATTCGCTACGCGCTCGGCCGCTTCGGCAAACCGACGCTGCCGATCGATGCGAACGTGCTGGAACGGATCGAATCGATGGCGCGCATGCGCGAACTCGCCGCCGAGCCGCCGATGGCGTCGATCGAGGAGATGCGCAAGAAACTCGGCGCGAACCTCTCCGACGAGGAGTTTCTCCTGCGGGCGACGATGCCGCAAGCCCAAGTGGACGCGATGCTGGCGGCGGGGCCCGCGCCACGACACTACGATCCTTCGGCCCGCCCCACAATGGACCTCATCCGCACGCTCGCCGCGCGGCGCGATCTCGATCACGTCGAGATCGACAAACCGGGGTTTCGGTTGCGGCTCGGCCGTTCGACCGCGACGCCGGTGCGGCCATGAGTTCGGCGGACGCGAAGGATCCGGCGCACGACGAGCCGGCGCGCATCGCCGGAGTGATGTTCGACGTGGACGGCACGCTGCTGTTGAGCGACCGCGCGCTCAGCGGTTACGAGGTGCTACCGGGCGCGGTGGAGCTGCTCGCGACGCTGCGCGAGCGCGATTTTCCGTTCGTGCTGTTTACCAACGGCAGCCACTATCCGCCCGCCGAGCAGGCGGCGAAGCTGCGCTCGGCGGGACTTCCGGTCGATGACGCGCAGATGTTCACGCCCTCGGTGGTGGCCGCGGATCACATGTCCCGCGCCGGGATCCGGCGGACCCTGGTATTGGGAACGCGAGGTGTCGGACACGCGCTCGCCGCAGCGGGCATCGAGACGGTCTACACCGGCGAGAGCCGCGCGGCCGAGGTGGATGCCGTCTATGTCGGGTGGCATCCGGAATGCGGCATGAAGGACATCGAAGCGGCCGCGCACGCGATCTGGGGAGGAGCGAAGCTCTACGCCGCTTCCGACGTGCCGTTCTTCGCCACACGCCACGGACGCACGATTGGCTACAGCTTCGCCATCGTCGGCGCGATCCGACGTCTCACCGGCGCACGGACCATCGTGACCGGCAAACCGTCGCTGCACGCGTTGCGCTTCGCGGCCAAGCGCCTCGGCAGCCCGATGCGGCACGTGGGGGTGGTCGGCGACGACCCGATCGTCGAAGTCGTCATGGCCCGCCGCGCAGGCGCCACGGCGCTGGCGGTGACGACGGGCATGACGACGATCGAGGAGTGGCAGCGCCAGACCGGTACGCGCAGGCCTCATCGGGTACTGCGCGAACTGTCCGAGGTGCTTACCTATCTGCCCTAGTGCGCGGCGCGGCTCCGAAAGGTCAACGGAGACACGCCGAATGCCCGCCGGAATCGGCGCGCGAAGTGGCTGGGATCCATGAAGCCGCAGCATGCCGCGATCTCGGCGACGGGAACATCCCGCATCCTCCGGTCGGCGAGCAATTCTCGCGCGTGCTCGAGGCGAACGCGCATGAGCGCCTCGACGAAGGTGGTGCCGGCTGCCGCGAACGCGTAATGAACGCCGCGCACGGAGATGCGATGCTCTGCGGCTACGGTACGCGGCGTCAGGTTCGGCTCCGCCAATCGGCCGCAGATCGTGCGCATGAGTCGCTCGATGGGAGAGCGTCCCTCGGCGCCCGCGCGACCCGATCTGAGGGCCAGCCTGAGCAGCGCGCCGATGTGCTCCACGACCTCGGCCGGCGGCAATGCAAGATCATCGCAGTCCTCGACATCGAGACTGGCCAGCGCCGCACACAGTGCCGCGCACCAGCCGCCGCCCGCGATCTGCAGCGGAACGAGCGCCTCGGGATTCGCCAGATAACGCCGCAGCCATTCGTCGGGGAGCTGCAGGACCAAGGAGCGGGTCGGCTGCGGACATTCGACTTCGTACGGTTCCGTGCCGTCGATCAGGACACACTCGCCCGGATATAGCGTTGTCGCGCGTCCCGATTGTTCGACCCGCACCCGTCCCGCGCGCAGTTGCATCAGCATGAACGATGCCTGCCGCGTACGGGCGATCTTGGCGCTGGTCCGGCGTACCCGCTGGACGTCCGCGCAGATCAGGTTGATCGTGCCCGGTCCGAAGTCCGACTGATCGAGGCTCGCGTGAAAGTCCGCGCGCTTCGGAGAATCGATCTCGAGCTCGAGGAATCGATCACAGACCGTGTCGATCCAATACGACAGCGCGAGGTCCGGATCAACCCCGTCCGTAGTCCAACGACGCGTCGATGTGACAGATTGCAATTGTCCCCCCAACCGTCCATTCGATCGCCTGTCCGACCACATGCTGCCTCTCTGCACCAATTCATGCAAGCGTCGACTGAAAGGGCCCGCTCCAGGCTCATGAGTGCGTCGCGGCAGGTCTCTGTTCGTTGGCACCGCTTCGAGCTCAGCGCGCAACCACGCGTGCGCCGGGTCATCCTGGCGTCAATGGATCGCTATCCGTCTTCTCGGTCGCCGCTAAGACGTTCAGCTCTCGGCACCGAGCCCAAGCGCGCGGATCGCGTTCTCTTTCAGGATCAGCTCGTGCACCTCGGGCTTGAAGCCCGCCTCCTTGAAGTCCTTGATCCACCGATCCGGGGTGATCAGCGGAAAATCGGAACCGAACAGTATTTTCTTCTTCAGCTGGCCGTTCGCATACTGAACGATCTGTGGCGGGAAATACTTCGGCGACCAGCCCGACAGATCGATGTATACGTTCGATTTGTGCATGGCGATCGACAAGGCTTCGTCGGTCCACGGCCACGAAGGATGCGCCATGATGATCGTCATGTCGGGAAAGTCCGCGGCGACGTCGTCGAGATGAATCGGCTGCGAATACTTGAGCCGCAGGCCACCGCCGCCGCGCATCCCCGTCCCTATCCCCGAGTGCCCGGTATGAAAGATCGCGGGCAGCTTGTGCTCCGCGATCACCTCATACAGATGATAGGCCATCCGGTCGTTTGGGAAAAAGCCCTGACAAGTCGGATGAAACTTGAAGCCCCGCACGCCGTGCTCGGCGATCAACCGGCGCGCATCCCGCGCGCCGAGCCGTCCCTTATGCGGATCGATGCTCGCAAACGCGATCATCATGTCGGGGTTGTCGCGGGCCGCGTCGCAGATCTCCTCGTTCGGTATCCGTCGATTGCCCATCTCGAATTCGGTGTCGACCGTAAACATCACGAGTCCGATCCTGCGCTCACGATAGTACGCGATCGTCTCCGCGATCGTCGGACGCGCGCCGGCCTTGAAATATTTCGACGCAGCCTCCTCGTACTCCTTCCATACCTCGTCGGCCGGCTGCCGGCACGAAATCTCGGCGTGCGTGTGAACGTCGATGGCAAGCAGCTCGTCGGTCTTCATGCGGCACTCCCGGCGCGGCGCGCCTCCCAGTCCTTCAATGTCACGTTGTCGCGAACCAGTCGTTCGAGCAGCGCGGCCGGTTGCCAATGCACCGGGCCGAATCGCTGCCGGTATTTGTCGATTCCATCGTACAGCGTCTTCAGTCCGATCGTCTCGGCGTAGAACATCGGGCCGCCGCGCCAGCGGGGGAAGCCGTAACCGCAGGTCCAGACGACGTCGACGTCGGCGCCCCGGAGCGCGATTCCTTCCTCCAGAATATTGAAGCCTTCGTTCATCAGCGGATACAGGCAGCGCTCGACGATCTCCTCGTCGGTATGAGTGCGCTGCGGGACTGCGAGCCGGCGCGCCGCCGCACGAATCAGCTCGATCGCTTCCGGGTCGTCGTGGCGCGCACGATCCCCAGGCGCGTACCGGTAGTAGCCCTTGCCGGTCTTCTGTCCGAGACGCTGCGCCTCGTAAAGCGCGACGTCGGCCTGGTAGTAGGTCGGGTCGGGGGAATATTTGTCCGCATTCGCACGGTGAACTTTGACGCCGACGTCCACGCCCGCCATGTCGAAGACGGCGAGTATGCCCATCGCCATGCCGAAATCCTCGAGGGCCCGGTCGACCTGCCGCGGGATCGCGCCCTCCAGCACAATCCTTTGAGCCTCCCGCGCGTAGCCTTCCATCATCCGGTTGCCGATGAATCCATAACAGACCTTCGCGAGCACCGGCGTCTTCTTCAGGACCTTCGCGAGTTCCATCGCGGTGCGAATCGCGACAGGCGAGGTCCGATCGGTGCGCACGACCTCGAGCAGCGGCATCACGTTCGCGGGCGAAAAGAAATGCAGTCCGATGACGTTCTCCGGCCGACGCGTCACGGCGCCGATCGCCCCGACGTCCAGCGAAGAGGTGTTCGTCGCGAGCAGGGTCCCCGCTCTCGTTACGCGGTCGAGTTCACGAAAAATCTCGTGTTTCAGGGCCAGATCCTCGAACACCGCCTCGATGACCACGTCGGCGTCCGCGAGCGCCGCGTAGTCGAGACTGCCGCAGATCAGCGCGAGCCGCCTGTCCCGGTCCTCGGCGGCGAGCCGACCCCGCTTGACCATCGAATCGTAGGTCGCCGCGATCGTCTTCATCCCGCGGTCCAGCGCCTCGGCGGTCGCATCGACGACGGTGACCGGCAAGTCCGCGTTTGCGAAGCAAATCGCAATTCCGCTGCCCATCGTGCCGGCGCCGACGATTGCACCTTTGCGTACCGGCCGCGGCTCGGTGCCGGGCGGCAGGCCCGGCACTTTGCGGGTCGCGCGCTCGGCGAAGAACACGTGAATCGAGGCTTTCGACTCGACGGTCGCCTTCGACCGGTTCGCGAGTTCGGTCTCGTAGACCAAACCTTGCGCCAGCGGCAGTCGCGAGCTCGCCGAGACCGCGTCGATCGCGGTCAGCGCCGCCTGGCGGTGCGGATAGAGTTTGCGGGCCCGGGTTCGGGCGCGCTCCAGTATCTGCGGGGTCGCGGTCGCCGGGTCGACCGATCGCGACCCGGTCGGCCGCACAGCCTTGCCGAGGATGCTGCGCGCGTAGTCGATCGCGGCCTTGCGCAGATTGCCGCCGACGACGGCGTCGATGAAGCCGAGTGCGACGCCGGTCTTCGCATCGACCGCGCGTCCGGCGATCACGAGGTCCAGCGTTTTCTCCACGCCGATCAGGCGCGGCATGCGCTGCGTGCCGCCCGCGCCGGGGATGATCCCCAACGTAACCTCGGGCAGTCCGAAGCGCGCATCGGCCGACGCGATCCGGTAGTGACAGGCAAGGGCGATTTCGAGTCCTCCGCCCATGACCGTGCCGTGCATCGCGGCGACGACCGGAAACGGCAAATCCTCGAGGCGATTGAAGAGCCGCCGATATTCCTCCTCCTGCGGCGGTCCCGCGAATTCGTTGATGTCGGCGCCGGAGAAAAACGTCCGGCCGGCGCACAGCAGTATCGCCGCGCGCATATCGGCGGCCGTCTCGAGCTCCGCGATCACTTCGAACAAGCCGCGGCGCACCTCGGCGCTGATCGTGTTGACCGGGGGATTGTCGACGGTAACGACGGCCACGCCGTCGCTCCGTTCGAGTTGCACGATTCGCGCACTCACGATGGATTCCTGGATGAGATTCCCTTCCACGCCCGGTCGGCACCCGCGAGCGCTTCGAGGAGCCGGAGCAGCTCTCGCCTGCCGGCGGCCCCGACACACCGCGCGATTGCCGCTTCGTGCTCAAAAACGATCCGCCACGCGCGCTTCAGCAGCCGCCGACCATCCGCGGACAGGTGCAACGCGTTCTGTCGACGGTCCTCTTCAGACGGGTTGCGTTCGATCCAGCGCATGCGCTCGAGTTCGGCAGCCAGGTTCACGAAGTTCGCGCGCTGGATCCCGAGAAGATCGCCGACCGCGGTCTGGCTGAGCCCCGGATTCGCGTCGATCACGACGAGCACGCTGAACGTCGCCGGCCGCAGACCGAGCGGGCTCAGGGACTCGGCGAGCTCGGAGGAAATCCGCAGCTGTGCTCGCCGCAGCAGATAGCCGACCAGACCGGTCAGATCGGTCGGCGCAGGCGCATCGCGATCGCGGTGCGAAACGTGGGCGTCAGCCATGTGGGCTCTGCCGCGGTCAACAATTATCTCTCATAACAGTAATTGTTATACGGGATAACTGGATTGCTTGTCCAGAGCGGCGCGCGACTCGGCCAGGTGTTCGAGTTCGGCGAACGGCAACTTGGCCGCGAAGGCATCTTCCGAAAACCTGTGCATCAACGCGGTGAGCCACCAGGAGACGCGTGTCGCCTGCCAGGTCCGCGACAGCGCCCGCGTGGGATATTCGTCGATCAGCGCAGTGCGTGCGCTGCGCTGATACTCGACGAGATCCTCGTGCAGCAGGCGCACGTCGGCCGCCGCGAGATTCAGCCCGCTCGATAACTCGGCCCCGCGAACGACGATTTCGTCCGCGAACGTCAGCAAACATCGTTGACGCAGGAAGGCCCGGCCTCGGCACTAAATGCCGGGATTAAGCCAATCGCAAGTAATTGATTTTGGTCGTGAGTGAAGGGCTCGAACCCTCGATCTCGGCATTATGAGTGCCGCAACTCGCAAATTATTCGTTGTCTGATCATCCACTTACCGCGTGGCGCCCGTTGCCGTTTAGCACCACGAAGCACAACAGAGCAGGACGGATTCCCGAGAAATTCCCACGCGCTTACATCGTGAAGGACTGTGCTCGATCCGCAATCAAAATCGCTGTACGCGAGCAAGGCAGGCGTCAACCGAGATTTCGAACATTCGCCACGACTTGGATAAGCTCGTGGGTCAGTCGACGGCGTCCGGCGAAGCTCAATTCTTACCTACGTCGGGCTGAAGCAGAGGCCCGATCAGCTTCATATATCGCTCCGCCCACGACGTGCGTCAAGAGGCATAACTGACGCGTTCGCCGCGCAATACGCGGCCGCAACGATTGCATAACGGCTTTATTTGCGCAGGCGGTGAGTAGTGCGCCGCGCGGTGCTCTTGCTCTTGCCCTTGCCCTTTGCGGAGCCGCCCATCTTCTTACCC
>Ga0307372_10001626_pt1 | contig 38788 bp, 36 predicted proteins | sample OX1MG_FD_202533 | JGI IMG/M metagenome (GOLD analysis project Ga0307372, IMG submission 202533) | Soil microbial communities from Risofladan, Vaasa, Finland - OX-1 | ecosystem: Environmental > Terrestrial > Soil > Coastal area > Acid sulfate soil | place: Finland: Risofladan, Vaasa | collected...
CGCATCGCGCGCGGCATCAGGTACGAGGCGACGGTGAAGTTTTCGTAGTGCGAGCGCGCCACCCGCGCGCAAAACTCGTAAGCCTGGGCGAGCGCCGCGGCGTCGGGTTCGGCCGCCGCGCTCGAGACCACCGTGGCGCGCACGCCGGGCGCACACACGGAGCCGGGATTGTTGGCACCCTCGGCGTCCACGTCAGAGGCTCGCGGCTGCCGGCTGCCCGATCAGCTCCTGCGCCTGAGCGCGGGCCCATCCATCGACCTCGTAAAGATCCTCCAAGGTGCGCGCGGAGCCGTTCTCATGGCGCATCATAACGGTTTCGATATGGCGCGGGATGTCGGCGAAGCGCGCACGCCCGCCGAGAAAGGCCGCGACCAGTTCCTCGTTGGCGGCGTTGAGGCAGGCGGCCATCGTGCCGCCCGCCTCAAGCGCCTGGTACGCCAGGCGCAGACACGGGAAGCGCACCGGGTCGGGTTCCTCGAAAGTCAGATTGCCGCGCTCGACCAGCGACAGCGATTTCAGATGGTCGAGCGGCAGGCGTTCGGGAAAAGCCAGCGCGTAGGCGACCGGGATCGCCATGTCCGGCTCGGCCATCTCGGCGATCACGGAGCCGTCGATCATCTCGACCATCGAATGGATTACGCTTTGCGGATGAACGACGACCGCGATGCGCTCGGCGGGAAGATCGAACAGCCAGTGCGCCTCGATCACTTCGAGGCCCTTGTTCATCAGGGTCGCGGAATCGATCGTAATCTTGTCGCCCATCCGCCAGGTGGGATGGTTGAGCGCCTCGGCCACGGTTATCGAGGCAAAGCGATCGGGCGGGAGGCGGAGAAACGGACCGCCCGACGCAGTCAGGATAATGCGTTTGAGCGAGGCCCGGCCGCGTCCTTCCAGGCATTGGAAAATCGCGTTGTGTTCGCTGTCGACCGGGAGCAGGCGCACGCCGCGCTCGCGCACCGCAGCGGTCATCATCTCGCCCGCGATAACTAGCACTTCCTTGTTGGCGAACGCGATGTCCTTGCCGGCCGCGATCGCGGCCAGGGTCGGACCGAGCCCGCGCGCGCCAACCAGGGCCGAAACGACGATCCCGGCCGCCGGATGAGTCGCCACCGCGACCGCGCCCTCGCGTCCATGATGAATTTCGGTCCCGCACGACGGACCCAGCCGGCGCTTGAGTTCGCCCGCCAGATCGGCCGTGGCGACCGACACCAGTTCGGGACGATGGCGTTCGACCTGGCGAACCAACAGATCGAGATTGCGCCCGGCCGCCATCGCCACCACGTGGAAACGGTCGCGAAAGCGATCCACCACGTCGAGCGTGGTGACGCCAACCGAGCCCGTGGAGCCGAGAATTGCGATCGACTTCACGTCCGCCTCTTGAGCTTCAGTGCGCGGCTAGTTCCGTCATCCGTCTGCGCAAGCGCCCCAGCGCCATAAGTGGAAAGTAGTGCGCATAGAGATGGTAGCGCAGATAGAAATGATTGGGAAAGCCGGTGCCAGTGAACTCGGTCTCCTCCCAGTCGCCGCTTTCGCGCTGGCGCTCCAGGAGCCATTGCAGGCCGCGCATCAGATGTGGGCTGACGCCGTCCTCGCCGGCCAGCAGCCCGATCATGGCCCACGCGGTCTGCGACGGCGTGCTGGTGCCGCGCCCCCGCCAGGCCGGGTCCTGGTCGCTCAAACAGCTCTCGCCCCATCCACCGTCCTCGTTCTGTTTCGACTTGATCCAGGCGACCGAGCGTTGAATCCAGGGTTCGCGCGGGCTGACGCCGATCGCGCGCAACCCCGAGAGCGCCGCGCTGGTGCCGTAGAGGTAGTTGACGCCCCAGCGCCCCCACCACGGGCCGTCGTCCTCCTGCTCGCGCTTGAGCCACTCGATCGCGCGGCGCGCGATCGGATGGTCCGCGCGATAACCGACCACCGCCATCATCTCGAGCACGCGGCCGGTCAGGTCTGGGCAGGTCGGGTCGGTGGCCGATTCGGTGTCGGCGGCGAAGGTCGCGTAGTTGAACCAGGTCGCCTTGTTGTCAACGTCGAAGGCGGCGAAGCCGCCGTCCTTCGATTGCATGCCCATCACCCAGTTGGCGCCGCGGCTGATTGCATGTTCGCGCGCGGCGTCGTCGCCGGCCGCGGAATCCGCGAGCACCATCAGGATAACCGCGGCGTCGTCGACGTCGGGATACCAATCGTTGAAAAACTCGAAGGCCCATCCGCCGGGCTCGAGCTCGGGCCGTTTAATCGACCAATCGCCGGGCTTGAAGATCTGATGATCGATGAGCCACCTGGAGGCGTCGCGCAGCGCCGGATGCGCGGGCGCAAGGTCCGAATCGATCAGCGCCTTGGCGGCGAGCGCGGTGTCCCAGTTGGGCGAAACGCAGGGCTGGAAGAGGATCGAGTCGCCTTGATCCCAGATGAGCTCGTGCGTCGCGTCGAGCGCCTTCTTGATCACCGGATGATCGTTGCGGTAGCCGAGCCCCTTCAGCGCCATCGCGCTCAGCAAATAGCAGGGCTGGATTCCGCCCCACGATCCATTGGCGTCCTGATGGTCGAGCAGCCAGCGCTCGGCGCGGGCGATGGCGTCGCGGCGCAGGCCCTTCAGATGATGGCGGTCGTATAGGCGCAGCAGCCGGTCGGCGAGGTTGAAGAATTGGCGCGGTGACCACCAGTGCGCCGGGCGCGGCAGCTCGAACTTGGTGAAATGCGGCGGCTGGATATAGAGCTCGAGCACGCCTTCGCGCCAATCGATCTCGACCACCGGGCGCGCCGCGCGCAACAGCATCATCGCGACCAGCGTGCCGCGCGCCCATGACGAAAGCTCGTAGATGTTAACCGGAAGCCAGTCGGGCGTAAGGATCCATTCCACCGGCAGCGCGGTGGTGCAATCCCACGGCACCTGGTTCATGGCCGCCAGATAAACGCGCGCGAGCGTGCCCGAGCGGGCGATTCCACCGCGCGCGAGGATCCATCGGCGCGCCTGCATCATCTGCTCGTCGCCGGCGCGCAGGCCCGTCAGCTTAAGTGCGAAGTAGGCTTCGATCGAGGTCGAAAGATCGCCTTCGCCGCCCGGAAACAGGTTCCAGCTTCCGTCGGGCTGCTGCAGATCGAGCAGATGGCGTCTGAGCTTGGCCTCCATCTCAGGGTCGCTGACGCCCATGAAGCGGTTGAAGATGATGTACTCGGCGTTCATCTCGCCGTTGGCCTCGAGCGCCGCCTGCCAGTAGCCTTCCGGATGCTGAAGCGCGAGCAACGCGCGCTGAGAGTGGTCGATGCTGGACTGGAGCTTCGCGCTGAACTCGTCGTGCGGCGGGGGCGCGACAAACGTCTGCTCCGAAACTCTGCCGTTGGCGATTTCGATAGCTTCACTCATAGGATTCGAGATTCCTGCCTGTCCTCTGCTCGTTATCGGTAGAAGTGCGGGATTCGGATTTCCCCACCCCCTCTCCACCTCGCACGGCCATCCCCTCGGGCGCTGCCCTCAGGGAAAAACCGCGCACTTCAACACCGTGCCGCGCTCGAGCATCTCAAAGACCCCGGCGATATCCGCGAGCGGACGCCGTGCATTGATGATACGGCCGGCGCCGAGGCTGCCCTGCGCGAGCAGCTCGAAGGCGCGGCGCACGTCGCGCGGGCGAAAATGAAACGGGGCGATCAACGTGAGATTGTCGTAATGCATGCGGCGCGTGTCGATCTCGAACGCAGTGCCGGCGGGACATCCGCCGAAGAACACCACCCGGCCGCCGCGCCGCACGCGCGCGAACGCGTCGCGCCATCCCTCGACCTGCCCGGTGCACTCGATCACCAGGTCGGGCCCGAAGCCGCCGTTGAGCCGCGCGACTTCGGCCGCCGGGTCGTCCGCGGCGGTGTCGATCACGCGGTCGGCGCCGAGCCGTCCCGCCCATTCGAGGCGATCCGCGCCGCGCCCGGCGACCACGACCTCGCGCACCCCGGCCGCGCGCAGCGCCAGCATGTGGAGCAGGCCGAAGGCGCCCGCGCCGACGATAAGCACGCTCTCCGCGGGCTCGGGCCGCGCGAGCGCCTGCGCGTGAACGACGCAGGAAAGCGGCTCGAGCAGCGCGGCCTCTTCGAAAGCAAGCGCCGCCGGCTTGCGAAAGGTGCTGCGCGCGACGACGTGGGCCGGGAGCAGCAGAAAGTCCGCATATGCCCCCATCACCATCTTCTCCATCGCTTGCGGGCAAAGATTTTCCTGTCCACGGCGGCAATGGAAGCACGCCCCGCACGGCGCGGTCGGCGCCGCCATCAGCTCGTCGCCGGTCTTGAACCCGCTCACGCCTTCACCCGTCTCGGCCACCACGCCCGCAAACTCGTGCCCCAGGGGCGTCGGCAGACGCCAAATCGGATGGCCACGGCGATAGGTCTTGAGATCGGTGCCGCAACTGAGCGCGCACTTGACTTGCAGCAGAAGCTCGCCAGGGCCCGGGCGCGGCGGCGCGAAATCGCACAGCCGCAGATCGCCCGGCGCGAACAGCACAGCCCGGCGCGCATGGGCCGGCACCGGCGCAAGCGCGGCGGGAAAAGTCTCGGCCACACCTGGCTTCACAGTCTGCGCTCCACGGCGAAACTCGCCAGCGCCCTCAGCGGTCCGGCGCGATGGTCGAAACCATCGAGCGCTTGATGCGCGCGGCGCTCCAGATCGCGCGCCAGCTGCCATGACCTGTCCAGGCCGATCAACCCCGGATAGGTGTTCTTGCCGTGCGCGACGTCCTTGCCGGTGCGCTTGCCCATCTGCTCGGTCGAAGCCTCGACGTCAAGGATGTCGTCTATCACCTGGAAGGCGAGCCCGAGCGCGCGCGCGTAGGCCTCCAGCGCCGCGAGCTGGATTTCGCCGGCGCCACCCAAACGCGCACCGCCGCGCACCGCGGCGACGAATAGCGCGCCGGTTTTCCTGCCATGCAGATATTCCAGTTCCTCGACCGTCATGGCGCGGCCTTCACCGAGCAGGTCGATCGCCTGCCCCGCCACCATCCCGGCCGAACCCGCCGCCGCGGCCAGTTCGGCGACCGTCGCAAGCAGGGCCGCGGGCGCCACGCCGACGGAGGGTGCAGCGGACCCGGCGAGCATCTCGAACGCGTCGGTCAAAAGCGCGTCGCCGGCCAGCGTCGCAATCGCCTCGCCGTATATCTTGTGATTGGTCGGACGGCCGCGGCGCAGATCGTCGTCGTCCATGCACGGCAGGTCGTCGTGGATAAGCGAGTAGGTATGAATCATTTCGATCGCGCACGCGAACCCCATAGCGGCTTCCAGCCTGCCGCCAACCGCTTCGCACGCCGCCAGCGCCAGCACCGGACGCAGCCGCTTGCCGCCCGCAAGCAGACTGTAGCGCATCGCCTCGAAGAGCCGGCCGGCCGGAGCGTCGGTCTGGGCGACCGCGCCGGCGAGCGCGCGTTCGACGACCGCCGCGCGATCGCGGAGGTAGCGCTCGATTTCCAGCGGCGCGCCGCCGTCGCCCACGTGCGCACGGTCGGCGGCCGGCGCGGCGCCCGGACGCGCCTGCGCGGCGCCCTTGGGCACGTGCGTATCGCGCGTGCGATCGGACTTGCCTTCTGCCATCAAGCTACCGTCGTCTCACCATCAAAGCCATCGCACCGAGCGGCGCGGCGCCAGCGCTCGCCGCTGGCGCCGGCACGGTCGCCTCGGCCGATTTTCCGCCGGTCCGCCGCCCAAGCGCCCGCACCGCGCCAGGCGCGACCCTCCCTCAGATCGGGTCACGTCCGATCAGGCCATGTAATGGCGTACCATGCGCCACGAATCCTTCAGATTTTCGCCAAACTGCAGCGCCGCGGTGCCCTCGAAGCCGGAGTGCAGCTTGCAATCACGGCATCGAACATCTTGCTTGGTGCGGTAGTATTCCCAGTCGGTCGCCTCGTGCATCTGGCTGAAGGTCTTGTAGTGGCCGTTGGTGATCAGATAGCAGGGGCCCTTCCAGCCCTGCGGATTGCGCGTGACCGTAGTCCAGGGGCTGCAGAGCAGGTCGCGCTCGCCGACCAGGTAGTCGAGATAGATCGGGGTGTTGATTATCTTGTAGTCCTCGGCGAGCTTGCGCACGCGTTTGAACTTCTGCGGCATGTCCTCGCGCTTGAGGTAAATGTCGTCGTTGGTCAGCACCTGGTAATGGTAGCCGGGCGTGAGCAGCATCCCGTCGACGCCGAGCGCGCCGAGCATCTTGACCAGTTCCTCGATCTCCTCCGCGCCGGTCTCGCGAAAGATGGTCGAGTTGGTCTGCACGCGATAGCCCTTCTGCTTGAGCAGCTTGATCATGCGCACGCAGGTGTCGAACACGCCGTCGCGATCGACCACGCGGTCATGGGTCTCGCGCATGCCGTCGATATGGACGTTAAAGCTCAGATAGGGGCTGGGCGCGACGTGGCGAATGAAACGTTCGAGCAGGATCGCGTTGGTGCAAATCTGCACGTGACGCCGACGCTCGAGCAGCCCCTTGGTGAGCGGCACGATATGCTTGTACATCAAAGGTTCGCCGCCGCAGATCGAGACGATCGGCGCGTTGGCCTCATCGGCAGCGCCAAGCGCCTCCTCCAGCGGCATCTGGTCGCGAATGGTGTCCTTGTACTCCACGATCCGGCCGCATCCGATGCAGGCGAGGTTGCACGCGTGCAGCGGTTCCAGCATCAGTACCAGCGGGAAGTATTTCTCGCCCGCCCGCCGCTTGCGGCGCATGTAGCGGCCAAGATCCAACATCAGTTTCAGCGGTACGCGCATCTAGATGGTTTCCTCAGTCCCGTTCCTGAAAAACAGGGTTAAGCGACGGCCTTGCCGCCTTCGGTGGAGTGCTGCGTGGAATCCCGGAACAGCCATTCCTCGAGCATCGTGACCGCCCGGTCAGGTTCGTCGGCCATGCCGCCAGTGAACAGGAAGCCGATAAGCGAGCCGTTGAGCGCCGACACCATGAGACCAGCGGCCGCCTCGGGCGCAAGGTCGCGCGAGCAAAGATTCTTCTCCTGGGCACGGCGGACGATGTCGACCATCAATTCGCGATAGCCCTCGTACAGTTTCATCACCTGCGTGGCCAGCTCTTCGGGGACCTTTTCGCCATGCAGCAGTTGGCCCAGGAAAAAACGCACGGAGGGAGCGTTGTCGCGCACGAAGAGCAGGTAAGAATGCACCAGCTTGCGTAACTGCGCGCGCTCGTCCAGCGCCCCGACCTCCTCGGCAAAGTCGATGAAATACGGCTCCAGCAACCGGTTGAGGACCGCGAGGAATAGCTCCTCCTTGGTCTTGAAATGCCAAAAAATCAGCGCCTTGCTGACCTTCGCGTCGCGCGCCACCTCGGACATCGAGGTTTCATGAAAACCCCGCCGGGCAAACAGACGGATACCCGCCTTGAGGATTTCATCCCGCGAATCCTGAGGTTTTTCCGCCGAAATCGAACGCGAGTCAGACGCCATATACTCCGGCGGATGCTCCTTGGCTGCCTCCCTCGACCGACTGCACCGACTGCTCGGACGGGCCAAACGGGAGAGCCTCTGCGGGCTTCCAACTCGGCCCGCAGCCACTCGCTAACCTACCGGTCAATGAGCACTTTATCGTCCGACTGCTTAAAGTCAATAGGGGTTGATGGCCTGAAGTAACAGACAATTCACGCAAGTTTAACTCACGCAAGTTTAACCTGCCCGCCGCCGTACCGACTCGATTCCTGCGCACCCAGGGTCAGCGCCAGCGCGGCGCGCGCCTCGGCCAGGTTCTCCGCCGCCGTCGGCGACTCGACGCCTTCCAAAACCGCGCGCTCGAAGTCGGCGGCCATCGCGGCGAACCATGCCGAATGATAAGAATCGTCGGCTTCGGACGTCGTGGAGAGATCTTCCGACTTTCCGGACCGCGCGGTCAGGATCACCCGGTCACCATCGATTTCGAGCGCAGCTTCGCTGCCATACAGCATCGCACGCGTGCGCCTGACCGGTGAGCGCCAACTCAAATGGGCCGAGGCAATCCTGTCGGCGGGGAAAATCACCCTGAGGTCGGCCACGTCCTCGACCAGGCTCTTCCGCTCGACCGGGCTCTCCTGTTGGACCGGCGCCGACTGAGTGACGCTCGCGAACGCGGCGACGGCGGTAGGGTCCAGGCCGCCCATCAGCCATCGCATCAGGTAGAAAACGTGCCATCCGTGATCGACCAGGATTCCACCGCCGCTCGCCGCGCCCAGGCGCCATCGGCCGCTTGCGCCGAGGCCGATGCCGGCTGGCGCCGTGCGCAGGCGGTCGAGCGCAACGTAGCGGATCTCGCCAAGTCGCCCGTCCCTGATAAGGTCGTGGGCGAGCCGATAGGTCGCGGCATACTTCCAGTTATGCACGCACATCAACACGCGTCCACGGCTTGCGGCGGCCGCGCGCAGGGACTCGAATTCGCCGGCCGCGAGGCACAGCGGCTTCTCGACCAGCACGTGAGCGCCCGCCGCAAGCGCGGTCAGCGCCGTCGCCGCATGATAGGCGGGCGGGCTTGCGACGTCGACGAAGTCCAGGCGTTCGCCGTCGAGCATCAGTTCGAGGTCGTCGTAGACGCGGATGTTCGGGATGAGGCGCATTGCATGATGGCGCCGCTCGGAGAGCGGGTCGTGAATCGCGACGAGATTGACCTCGGGCCGCGTACGCCATCCGGCCAGATGCGCCTGCGCGGCAACTTCGCCGAAGCCTGAAATCGCCCCGCGCAGCATCATCTTCAACCCGGCAAGCTCTCTCAGCCCGGCAATCTCTCAGATGTAGACCCTGGCGAGCCGCTCGAGTTCCGGTGCGTACTGGTCGGGGCCGAGCGCGCCGGCGACCAGCGCGATCACGAAGCGGCCAACGCCGAGCGCAGCGTATTCGCCAAGCTTGTCCTGGGCCTTGGCGCGCTCGTCGCCAATCGCGCCCATCACGGTGAGATCGAGCCTGCCGTAGTCGCGGCCAGTCTTGTGGCATTCCTCGCGCAACTCAGCGGTAGCCTGTTTCATCTCATCGACGCCGATGCGAATCGGGCACCATCCGTCACCCCACCGGGCGACCCGCTTCAGCGCGTTCTTGTCGCGGCCGCCGAGCAGCACCGGCGGTCCGGCAGGCTGCGCGGGGCGGGGATAGGATCGGATCGCGGGAAACTTGACGTACTTTCCCTCAAACGACGCTTCGCCCTTGGTCCACAGCGCGCGCATCGCGGCGACGTACTCGGCGGTCTGCGTCCAACGATGCGGAAAGTCGCCGCCGAGCAGTTCGGTCTCCTCGCGCAGCCAACCGGCGCCGATGCCGAAGATGAAGCGGCCGCCCGAGAAGTTGTCGAGACTGCCGATCTGTTTGGCCAGAATCATCGGGTTGTGCTCGGGTACCAGGCAGATGCCGGTGGCGAGCTTCAATTTTTTGGTCGCGGCCGCGGCCATGCTGAGCGCGACGAACTGGTCGCCCATGTGCGAATAAACCGGCGGAATCGGTCCGCCCTGCGGAAACGGGGTCTTGGGATTGACGGGAAGAATCGGATGTTCGGGCACCCACATCGATTCGAAACCCAACTGCTCGGCGGCGCGGCAAAAGTCGGCCGGGTTGGCGGTGTCCTCGGTAAACGGCATCAGCAGTCCGATCTTCATGCTGTCACCTCTTGCGTTCATCGGATGAGAGACGCGATCGAGCGCCGCGTCCCAGACCGATTTCTGGCAAAAAGCGGCCGCGAATGCCAGCCGGAGAATCCGCTCACTGAACGCTTATCGGAATGCGCAGGTCGAAGACCGAATCGATCGCCACTCCGCCCCGCATCGCCGGAAAGAAACGCCACTGCCGCAGCGTACTCAGCAGAATCTGGTTGATCCGCGGATCCGCGGTCGGCTTCACCAGCGTCACCTTCACGTTGCCATCGTAGGAGACCTCGAAATGCGCAACCGCCACCGCCTCGAAGGCCACTTCGCGCAAGTCGTCGGGAATCTTCGGCACCGGCGAATAGATCGCCCGCGCGCCGAGACTGTCGCTGCCGAGCCCTGACCCGCCGCCGGTACTTTCCTTCGCTTGCGGCGTGCCACCGCCCTCGGCACTTGCGCCCGTCGCCGGCCTGGTCGCGGCCGTGCTCGATTCGGCCGGGGCCTTTCGCGTGCCGGCCAACGACGGTGGAGCCTCCGGGATGATTCGCTCCTTATGCGGATGGATCGGCGCAATCATTTTGCGCCGGACCTCGAGATGAGGCTTGGGCCGCGCCGGCGCGACGGGATGCCTAGGGGCCGCGGGGCCGGCCTGCAGTCCTCCAACCACCGGGGGCAACTCGACGATCCGCGCTTCGATAGGCTTGAGCTCAGGCAATGACGGCGCCGTCTGCCTGAGCATCAGCCCAAAGGCGAGCAGGAGCGCGGCCCAGATCGCAACCGATAACGGCGCAATCCAAACCAGCCGCCGCCACGGTTCGTCCAGGAACGGCGAAGCTGTTTGGAACGCACCGTTCATTCGCGCTTGACCGCGATTAGAAAGTGTTCCACCCCGGCCCGGCGCGCCTGCAGCATCGCCTCCACCACGATGCCTTCCGGCGCGGCGCCGTCGGCGTTGACCACCACTCCCTGATCGTGCCCTTGCAGCATGCTTTTCAGCGTAAATGCCATCGTCGCGAGCGTGGTCGGAGTCTTGTCGAGAAATATCCTGCTATCCTTCGTAATAGTCAGTGCGACCGGCTCCTTGTGTTGCAGGTTGGGTGCGTCCCCTTTGGGAAGATTGACCGTGATCGAGTTGAGACTCTGCATCGACAGCGACGCCAGCATGAACGTGACCAGCAGGAAGAACATCACGTCGATCATCGGTATGATCTCGATTCGGCCGTGCCGCGAACCTCGTCCCCTGCGCAGTTTCATCGCACGCCCCGCCCTTCCCGCGGGGTGAGCGGGGTCAGGCTGGCGACCCCTTCCTTGGCCTCGGTTTCCTCGTCCAGGCGGATATGGTCAATCAACTTCGACCCCAGCCGCTCCAAATGGTCGAGCGTTCGCGATTGCATGCGGGCGAAAAAGTTGAACCCGAACAGCGCGGGAAGCGCGATCAGCAGGCCCAGCGCCGTCGATATCAGCGCCTGCGCCACGCCCGAAGTCACTTGCGTCGGCGCGACCAGTCCCGATCCTCCGATTACCTTGAAGGCGGCCATCATGCCCATGATGGTTCCGAGCAGGCCCATCAATGGCGCCGCGGTAACCACCGTCTCGAGTACCCACAGACCGTTGCCGAGACTCTTTTCGATGTCGCCCGCTTCATCACCGGCGCGCGATTCGACCCACCACGCAGGTCTGTCGCGATTGTCGCCGATCACTTCGAAGAACCGCCGGTAAACATTCACCGGCGCGAGCGCCGCCAGTTGCCGGTCCATCTCATCCCAGGAAAAGTCGTAGGTCTCGACGAGATCCACCAGCGAGCGCGGCAATCGCAGGCATCGGTAGTATGCTACCGCGCGGTCGAGAATGATGAGCACGGCAATAATCCCAAGGAGCAAGAGCGGATATACTATTGCGCCGGCGTATTGCAGCTCGTTAAAAGCACTCCTGATTTCATTCATCACCAATTCCTCATATGCAGTCGCTTGCGTTCAGGTCAGGCGGCATCCTCCGTGCCTCAGTGCGCGCCAGTCCGGCTGAACGAAGGAAGATCCCATTTGATCCCGGCATAGAACGCGCGGCGCGGACCGTATTGCGCGGCGAAGACGCCGATCCCGGTGCCGTTGCGAATCTGGTAGGTACGGTCGTTGAGATTGATTACCGCGGCGCGCACTTCCATCGCGCCGGCTTTGGGCACAACGAAGCGCTTGGTGATACCGGCGTCGATCTGGATGTAATACGGCAAGTTTCCCGTGTTGGCGAAGCCGTCGCGAAGGCCGCTGCCATAGATCCCGTCCAGGCTGAACATGAATCCCCGCCAGTTGTAGACCGCGCCGGCCGAGGCGGAGAAGGTCTGGTCGTGATCCAGGAAGATGTAATGATTACTGATATATTTGAGTTCATCGGGAGCGAAATTGAATTGTCCGGATTCGACCTGGGTGCCCTGGGCGACGCTGTAGTCGAAGTTCTCGTACAGATACAGATGTTCGTGAGTGTACGAGCTGGTTTGCTCGACTCCGTAAACACGGCCCTTCGCGTAGTTGAAGGTCTCGAAAATCAGCGCCGGTCCGAACTGTCCTTCGTCTATCAGGTCGCGCGCTTTCTTGTAGTATGAGTCGATTCCGACGTTGAGTCCGGGAATCAACTGCTGCGTTACCCCGGCGTCGAAATAATGGTCGCGCTCGACCGTAGGGTTGCCGTTGCCAAGGGAAGCGGGCGCGCCGGTGGTGTTAGCGAACTTCCGGATGGTGCCAAGGGTAACGAGTTCGGTCGGCGGCGGCGTGAAATAACGTGCGTAGGCGGCGTGGAGCGTGGTCCCCTTGAAAAGCTTGTACACCGCGCCCACCCGCGGACTCGCCTGGTCCGCGCGCGTCAACCCGTCGTAGAGGTCGAAGCGCACGCCATAGTTGATCGTGAGTTTCTTCACCGGCTTCCATTCGTCCTGCGCGTAGACACTGTAAGTCCAGGTCTGGAGCGCCGTGTTATCGACGATGGAGATGGGGACGGTCGAGGGAATTCCGGTGGCAAGATCGATCGGAAAAGTAGCCTCGTGATTGTCGATCTCCGCGCGTTCGGAGTCGATGAAAGCGCCGAGACGAAACGTATGCGTCGCAAACGCCCTGTAAGTCGTATCGGCCTGGACGCCGTTTCCCCAATCGCTGCGGAAAACTCTGGAAGCGGCGCCGTTATAGATCAGGTCGCCGGCGAAATCCGGGTAGAACGAAACCGTCGAATAGCGGCTGAACGGGGCGATCTGATAATCGAAGTTCGGCCCGATCGTCCCTTGTAGCGCGAACACTCCGAAGTAGTTCTGCTCGAACTGATTTTCATCGACGCCCGCCGACGGATAGACCGGAACTCCCGAAAGCGTGAAGACCTGCGGCTGGTCCGGGTTTGCCGGAATCTGAAAGTGATTCACTGCCGATCCCGTGATCAGACTCAGGCGCGTCGTGGGGTTTAGAAAATACGAAAAATAGCCGAACCCCTGGCCCTGGTAGGACTGGTCGTGAATCGGCGACGGCCCTGGCGTGGGCGGCTCGAGCCCGCGGCTGGTGCTCGCGTATTGGCCGGTTACGAAGTAGCTGAAATTGCCTTGTGAGCCGCCGTATTCGAAGCTCGGCTGAACCGTCGAGCGCTGCCCACCGTAGAATTCGACATCCCCACCATTATCCAGCAATCCCTCCTTGGTCTGGATGTCGATGACGCCAGCCGTGCGCAGTCCGAACTCCGCCGGAAGGGCGCCGGTCAGCAGGCTGATGTTCTGTGCAAAGCGCGGGCTCAGCACCTGGCCAAACCCGGTGATCCCTTCGGGCAGCTGAACTCCGTTGATCCGGTACTGAAGGTTGGCATGGTCGCCGCGGACGTGGAGTTGGCCGAATGAATCCTGCACCACACCGGGTGCCTGAAGCAGCACCTGGTTGAGCTGGGTGTTGTTGCCCTCGGGTAATTCCTGGATCGCCTGCTCGCTGAAGTGATAAACGCTGCCTCCCGTTTGCGGCGACAGACTGTTGCGCGCCCGGTTGAGGCGCTGCGCAACCACCGCCAGGCTGAGCGTCGCTTCCGACTGGAGTGCGAGGGTCAGGGGTTTCGCACCCCGCCCCGTGACGTTGACGATCGCGGTCGCAATCTTGAAGCTCTTCTTCGAGGCAACGATGGCATAGACCGCGGGCGCGATGCCGGCGAAGGTGAAGCGGCCATGGGCGTCGCTTTGCGCCTTCGCGACGATCCTGCCCGCGCTGTTCTGAAGTTCGAGCCCGGCGCCCGCAAGCGGCCTGCCGAGCGCGTCGGTAACTGTTCCAGTGATGGCTTTCCGAGCCGGCTTCGACGCCTCTGCGCCGCCGGCGGGCGATACAAATAGCTGGGTCAGCAGAGTTGCCAACCCAAACACAAGGATTGGGAACGATCGCATCACGCACTCCTCCAATGCGAAGCATTGCGCCGCCATGATTTCGCGGGTGCGGCGCCGCGCGTGGCGAAAAACCACGCGTCTCGACTATTCAGTTTCTCGGAACGGGGGAGTTCAGACCGATGCGGGCGGGGCTCTGCCGAAAAGATGCGAATGGTAAGACGAACGCGACTCCGCACTTGTCGCGCAGGGAGCGATCAACTCCGCCAGCACCGGCGCCGTTGGATGAGGCGCAACGACGAATGCGGCCTGGCTATGGAAGCGGACCAAACAGAGCGCGCATAGACCGTCAACGCTGACGGCGGCGTTCGCTATGTATTCGCGCTGCGAGGGAAAGGGATGGAAATGCGCGATGCCGGCCGTCTGCGCAAGAAGCAGTATGGCCGCGCCGATACAGGCTATTCTACGTATCCAGCGGCGACTGCATATCTGCGATGTGGGCTGCATCAAATGGCCGCCAGCAGCGGTTGCGCTTCGCCGCTAGACACCGATCAATTTGTCGGCTTTCATCGCGCGGGTCAAGTCAAGTCCGCCAAGCGCCCTGAAAGGCCCGCGATGCGACAGGCTATTTCCAGCCGAAAAAATCGCGCGCCCAGATGAAACGACCGACGCCCGCCGCACGCGCCGCAGCCGCGTCGATTTCCTGATCGCCAACCATCGTCGAGCCTGCCATATCCACGCCATAGAGCGCGCCCAGCTCGGTCAGCATCCCGCCCCTGGGCTTGCGGCATTCGCATCCGTCGGCGTCGTCGTGCGGACAGATCTGCCATCCGGTAACGATGTCGCCGAGCTGGCGGTCGAGTTCGTCGATCGCCGCCTCGACCTGTTCCATGCTCAAACGCCCGCGCGCAATCCCGGCCTGGTTGGTGACGACGAAAATCAGATGGTCGCGTATCGGACGCAGCTTCTCGGTGACGCCGGGCAGTAGCTCGACCACGATTTTTCCGTCAGGGCCGAGCGGAAGCTGGCGGGTGTCGTCCATCTTCACCAGCGTCCCCGCCAGGTCGCAGAACAGTCCCCGATTTCCGGCATCCTCAGCCATTGCCGACTCTCTATGTACCGTTTAGGGAGCGTTGCGCCAGTCGAGATGGTCGCGGACGTGGGCGAAAACCTCGTCGAGAATTTCCACCCCCGCTTCGGCCTGCTCGCGCGTAATGACCAGCGGCGGATTGATCCGCATGCGCGGAAAATAGCCCATCACCAGAAGGCCGCGCTCGAGCGCCTGTTTGAAGATGGCCTCGGTTATCGAACGCCCGAGCAGCTCCCTGGACTTGCGATCGCGCACCAGGTCAAGCCCGATCAGCAGGCCCTTGCCGCGCACGTCACCGACGAATTCGTACTTTTCCTTAAGCCGCATCAGGCGCTCGAGCAGAAACGCGCCGACGACGGCGGAATTCTCGATCAACCTTTCGCGCTTGATGGTGCGCAGCGTCTCGGCGACCGCCACCGCGGCCAGCGGATTGCCGCCGTAACTCGACGACGACGCGCTCGGCTTGCCGAACGGCTCGCTCCGTCCCAGCTCCTCGCCGAGCAACACGCCGGAAACCGGAAACCCGGAGCCCATCCCCTTGCCGACCGTCACGATGTCGGGCGCAACGCCGCTGTGCTCGATTCCCCACATCCGCCCGGTGCGGCCGAAGCCGGTGATCATCTCGTCCGCGATGAGCATCGCGCCATGCTCGTGCGCAAGTTGCTTTATCGCGGGCAGGTAGTCGTCGGGCGGAATCACGTTGCCCGCCGTCCCTTGCATCGGCTCGACCACCACGGCCGCGAGCGCGCCGGCTGAGCTGTGCTTGAGCTGCTGGCGCGCGAAATCGACGCAGTACATTCCACAGTCCGGATATTCCAGCTTGAAGGGGCAGCGATAGCAGTCGGCATACGGCACCATGTACTGGCCGCCGGGCAGCGGGCCGTAGCCCTGCTTGGATTCGTCGCCGATAAGCCCGATCACGCCGCCGGTCTTGCCGTGAAAGCCGCCCCAGAAGCTCAACACCTCGTGCCGCTTGGTCTTCGAGCGTGCGAGCCTGAGCGCCGCCTCGACCGCTTCGGCGCCGCCGCTATATAGATGAGCGCGGTTGAGGCCGGCGGGCGCGACCTCGCCGAGCATCCGGAACGCTTCGGCGCGCTCGGGCGTGGCGAAAGTGCCGACGATGAGCCGCGCGGCCTGATGCGCGAGCGCCTGTGCCAGCGCCGGATGGCCGTGACCGAGGCTGGCGACCGCGACGCCGGCGAAAAAATCGACGAACACGTTGCCGTCGACGTCGGTGAGCGTCGCGCCCTCGCCGTGATCGAAGGCGAGGCCGGCGAGCAGGGAGATACGCTGGCGGCCGGGCGCGATGTGGCTCTGCTCGTCGGCGAACAGCGCGCGCGAGTTTGGCCCGGGAATCGCGGTGCCGATCTTCGGTTGGAGACCGGGCCCGCGCGCGGCCGGCGCCTCGCTCGCGGATCCGTTGGCGATGCCGCCGTCATCGGCGATTGCGGGTCCCTGTACCACCTTCGCTCCGCCGGCCGCTTTCGGCGTGGGGGTTTGCGACTTGCTCATGCTGCGGCCTGCCTGCGCCCTCCGGGAAAAAGTATGGCTTAGAGGCTCCGGCGCAGCCGGCGCGCGAGCATCAGGCAGCGCCGCGCAATCGCGCGGGCGGCGGCTTCGCGTACCCGGCTGAAGCTGGGCCAGTCGTTGAAATCGATCATCGTAAACCGTTCGCCGTCGATCACCGCGTCGCCACCCCACGCCTCTAGGCCCAGGGTGGCGGCGGCAGCCGCCGCGCTCCGGGCCAGTTCGAGCCGCACTCGATCGGACATCGAATCCTGTCCGCCTCGCGCGCCTTCTGCATCCAGCGCCGCGAAGTACTCGCCGCCGCTGACGCCGTAGAATTTTACCACCCTGCCCTCGACCGCCTGCTGCACATAGGCGACCGGCACTCCGCGCCGCGCCATCCCGGCCAGCGCCGAACGCAGCGCGCCACGGCTTTCTACCCGCTGCACGTCGTCGGACGCAAGCGCGTGCAGGTCGCCGCGCTTGACGAACATCGGCGCGTCGAGGTCGAGCACGCCGAGCGGCGACAGGTCTGGCGGGCGGGCGCCGGTCCTGACCAGCGCACCGGGCGGCACGGGCACCCCGGCATGGACCAGGCCGGCGCACAGCAGATCGCGATAGCAGTTGCGAATCGCGAGCGCCGAGTTGACCGCGGTGGCGCCCTGCCGCTCGAGCGCGGCCAGGCGGCCGAGCGCGCGCTCGCCCTGACACATCGCGAGCACCAGGTCGGCACCGGCGGGCGGATCGTCGACCAGGCGCGCCGCGCTGATGGCGGCGACTTCAACTTCATGGCGCTCGAGCTCGCCGAGCACCGCGTCGAGAATTGCCGCGTCGTGCGTGACTTTGCCCGGCGAAAACTCGGTCTCGCGATAAACTCCCAGCGCGCGCATCGTCACTCGCCGCCGCCCCCGGACGTGCCGCGCCTCGGCGCGTGGGCGATCATCGCGCGCGCGGCGGCGAGGTCGGCCGACTCGTCGACGTCTATCGTCGCCGCGAGCTCGAGCGCGGCCAAGCGCATCCCGCTCGCGACCGCCATCGCGAGCAGCTTGCGCATCGCGTCCAGGCGCTCGGCGCGCGCGCGCGGCGCAAAGTCGAAAATCGCCGCGGGCAACCAGTAGAAACCCGCCGTGACCATCGCGCTCTCCCGCTCGCCGAGCGCCGCGATCGTCGCGCCGTCCGGCCCATCCGACACGACCTGGGCGAACAGCGGCCGCCGGTCGCCGCGCCATCGCACCAGCGCGAGCGCGCCGTCGAAACGCGCCGCCGCGCCGGCGGTCAGTTCCAGCGCGCGCGCGGCAAAGCGACCGAGTTCGGCCGCATCCACCACCGCGTCAACCGTGGCAAGTAAAAAATGCCGGACGCCGCGCAAGTGCTCGCCGAGAGCAAACAGCGATTCCATTGAACTCGCAGTGTCCCGCACCTGGAGTTTCAGCCACGGCGGAATACGGACCGCGCGGGCCGCAGCGAGGGCGGCGGTCTCGGAGTTGACCAGCGCCACGACGGTCTCGGCGCCCGCGCGGTGCAGCATTCGCGCCTGCCGCACGAGCATCGCCTCGCCGCCCAGCTCGACCAACGGCTTGGGCAGATTGTCCACCGCGCCGCGCAGACGCTCGCCCCGGCCGGCGGCGATAATCGCGCCGCAAAGATCGCCTACCATTTAAGATCCTTCAACTCGTCGAGCTTATCGATCGCATGGTCGACCACCGCGGCCGCCTCGCGCGCCTGCGGATGCTCGCCGGGGCCCGCGTGATGCCCGCGCAGCCAGATCGAACGCATGCCCAGCTTGCGCGCCGGCGCGCAATCCTTGTGCAGCGAATCGCCCACCATCGCCACCTGGTTGTGTGGCAGATCGAGCACCTTGAGCGCGGCGACGAAGATGCGCTCGTCGGGTTTGAAGACGCGCATGTGCTTGGAATCGATCGCAACCTGTATAAGCTCGCGGATCCCGGCCTCGAACAGGACCACTTGCAGGTTGCCGTAGAAATTGGAGACCACGCCGAGCTTGAAATCGTGCGACAGCTCCTTGAGCAGGTCACGGCTGCGCGCGAGGCCGGCGGCCGACTCTTCGGCGAAGCCGGACGCGATGCGCTCGGCGAGGTCATGGCGATCCTCGCCGAGGCCGGAGAGATGCTCGCGTACGCTGTCGGGTCCGTGGCGATGGAGATGGTCGAACTGATGGGCGACGAGCAGCCTCACCAGCTCGCGCAAGTTGTGGCGATGGATCTCCTCGCCAGCCTGGTAAGCAGTGCGCGTGGCATGCGAATAGGCAATGTCCAGCTCGGCACGGCTTAGCCGCACGCCGGCGGCGTGGTAATGGCGCACAAAACGATCCAACCAGTGATGCGGATGGTCGAGTGTGCCGCCGAAGTCGAACAAAATCGCCCGGGTGGGACTGGCCACTGCGCCAGCTTATCAGCCCTCGCAATGGGCCTCCACAAATGAGACCGTTAAGAACTGGTAATGCGCAGGGTTTTCGTGAAAGTTAAGACTTATAGACCGACGGGGGGCGGATTCATGGACGAACGGCCTGACAGACCGCACGGTCAGTACATTGACTCAGCCCGCGAATTAGACTAAAAGCCTTGGTTCAACAAGGCTTTCTTTGATTGATACAGCTCTAATCAACCTTCCCGCCCGTGCGGGCAACATAATCTTCGGGCGATCGCTTCTGGAACGCCTGATGCTTATTTGCCAACGCGCGGGAGTGAAACGCTTCTTTATCGAGACCGGGGACCCCGAAGATAGTGGCCTGCGCGCCTCGTTGGGCTCCTTTCGCGATCATCCCGAGGTAAATTTCGTCGATTCATTCATTCAGGTTCTCGAGCAAATGCCAGCCGACGCGCCCTGTATCGCTTTGAAGGGAAATCTGGTGCTGGCGACTTCGCAGTTGCGCGGGCTGCTCGCCAGTCAGGCGGCCCGGTCCGGCGAGATCGTCAGTCTCGCGAGCACCGACGCCGCGCGCGGCGGCACTCTCGCGGTGGGGCCCCTGGGCCTCTTAGTCGGCGGCTCGGGCACTCCGCCCTCGCAACTTAAGCCGGAAGGGCAGTTGCCATTTGCGCTCGACGGGCAGCCCGCGGATGTCCATGAGGCCGAATTTCGCCTGGCCCGCGAGCTCCGACGCGAGAGCGCCGACAAGGACGCGCTGATGGCCCGATGGGTCGACCGGCGGCTGTCGTGGCGAATCAGCCTGCGCCTGGCGCGCACCGCGATCACGCCCAACCAGGTGACGCTCGCCAACACGGTGCTGGGTTTGACAAGCGCGGGGCTGTTCGGCTTTGCGGGCTACTGGCCGCGTCTGATTGCGGCGCTGATGTTTCTGGTCTCGGTGACCTTCGACGGAGTCGACGGCGAGCTGGCGCGGCTCAAGATGACCGAGTCGCCTTGGGGTGCGCGGCTTGACGTTATGACCGACAACCTGGTGCATGTGGCGCTCTTCGCCGGCATCATGACCGGGTGCTATCGGGCAAGCGGCAGCCGAGCCTACGTCTACCTGCTCGCCATCGTGCTGGTCGGCTTCGGATTGTGCGCGCTCACGACCTGGCGCGCGACCCGCGTCAACGGCGAACGGGCCGAGCAGTTTATAGCACAAGTCGAACGGGTGAGCGGTCGCGACTTCGCCTATTTGCTGGTCGTGTTGGCGCTGCTCGACAGGATTAGCTATTTCGCCTGGGGTACGGCATTTGGCACTTACATTTTTGCTCTCGTGATGTGGTGGATGACCGCTCGCCGCAACGGACAAAGCGAGATCGAAAGGCGGCCCGCGCATGCGCGACGCCGCCAGGAGGCAGTGTGAAAAAACCGCGGATCCTGCTGGTACAACCGACAACGATCCATTTGGACGGCACGCCGCACAAGACGCGCTGGCGTCTGATCATGGGTTTGATGATCCCGCTTTTGGCGGGACTGACGCCCGACGACTTCGACGTGACGCTGTGCGACGAGCGGCTGGAGGAGCTCGACTTCGACGGCGGTTGGGATCTGGTCGGGATGACCACCACCATCGGCGCTTCGCTGCGCGCCTACCAGCTTGGCGACGAGTTTCGCAAGCGCGGCATCCCGGTCGTGATGGGTGGGTTCCATGCCACGCTCCAGACCGACGAGGCGCTCAAGCACGCCGACGCTGTGGTCCAGGGCGAGGCCGACCTGGTTTGGGAGCCGCTCTTGCGCGACTGGCAGGACGGCAAGCTCAAGCGCACCTACAAGGCCGACAAGCTGCACGATCTGAAAAACCTGCCGCGGCCGCGCCACGAACTGCTCAAGCTCAACCGCTACCTGTTCAAGGCGGTGCCCGTGCAGGCGAGCCGCGGATGTCCGTACCGCTGCTCGTTTTGCGAAATCCCGGTCTTCTACGAGGGCAGCTATCGCACGCGCCCGATCGAAGACATCGTCGAGGAAATCAAGCAGGTCATCGCGGTCACCGGTTTTCGCCGCTTCCAGTTCATCGACGACCAGATAACCGGCAAGCACAAGTTCGCGCGCGAACTATTCCGCGCGTTGATCCCGCTCAACATCCGTTTCTCCTGCCTGTGGACTATCAATTCCAACCATGACGAGGACCTGCTCGACCTGGCGGCCCAGGCCGGCGTGTTCCACGTTAATATCGGGGTCGAATCGATAAGCCAGGACAGCCTCCTGTCGATGAGCAAGATCCAGAACCACACCAAGGACTACAAGAAACTGCTCAAGCGTCTGGAGCACTACGGGATTTACTACTCGCTCAACTTCCTCTTCGGACTCGAGGAAGACCATCCGGGAATCTTCGACGACACGCTTGCCTTTCTTCACGAGGTCAAGGCGCCCGAGGCGTTCTTCAACACGGTCACGCCGCGCAAGGGCACGCCGATGCGCACCAAGCTCGAGCAGGAAGGCCGCGTCATCATCCCCGACGCCGACATGTACACCAATAACTTCCGCTGCATGTTCGTGCCCAACAAGCTCTCGCCGCAACAGGTCGAAGAAGGCGTGTGGCGCTGCACCAAGGAGTTCTACTCGTTCAAGTCGATGTTCAAGCGGCTCCTGATGCCGCCGGGCAAGTTCACCTGGCAGGGGCTGACCGAGAATATGCTGTTCTGGTACGGTGCCAAGCGGCAGATCGACCCGGTCGATTACTACTAGGCCGCACGTACCGCCGACGGCCCGGCCGGCGGGGCGATTGAGTATCGCCGGGCGATATCGCCGCGCGCCAGAGAGCCGATTGGGCGCGGGCCAAATGCGATGCGGCGCAGGCGATGGTTGCAGAGCATGCTCGTCCTCATAATGTTCCATCGGTTTGAGGGAGGGAGGACATGAGCGCAAACGCCAACGCGGACGCGGCGCGCACTCTTTTCGACAAGGTTTGGTCGCGTCACGCCGTCATTGTGCGACAGGATGGCGCAACTCTGCTCTACATCGATGTCCACCTCATTCATGAAGTCTCGCGTCCGTCGTTCAAGGCGCTTTTCGACCGTAATCTGAAGGTGCGCCGGCCCGATCGTACCTTGGCGACTCCCGATCACTACGTGCCCACGCTCGGACGTGAGCAGCCGGCGGCAGCCCTTAGCTACCCCCATCGGGAGATCGTCGAAGCGTTGACTGCGAATACGCACGCGACCGGCATCGGCCTGTTCGGCCTCGACGATGCGCGGCAGGGAATCGTCCATGTCATCGGCCCCGAGCAGGGCCTGAGCCAGCCCGGCATGGTGATCGTCTGCGGCGACAGCCATACCTCGACCCACGGCGCTTTGGGCGCGTTCGCGTTCGGCATCGGCAACTCCGAAGTCGAGCACGTATTTGCCACTCAGACGCTATGGCAGGCGAAGCCCAGGAACATGCGAGTAACGCTGGACGGCCGGCTTGGAGCTCAGGTTCATTCCAAGGATCTGATTCTGGCCTTGATCGCGAAAATAGGCGCGGGCGGAGGCGCCGGTCATGTAATCGAATATGCCGGTGAAGCGGTCCGATCGATGAGTATCGAGAGCCGCCTCACGGTCTGCAACATGTCGATCGAGGCGGGCGCGCGCGCCGGGATGGTGGCGCCCGACGAAGTGACCTTTCAGTACCTGAGCGGCCGGCCCTTTGCGCCCAGCGGCGCTGACTGGGATAGGGCCCTGGCCCACTGGCGAAGCCTGCCCTCCGACGACGGCGCCGTGTTTGACACCGAGGTCAGCCTCGACGCCGGCGCAATCGCACCGATGGTGACGTGGGGAACCAGTCCGCAGGATGCGCTTGCGATTACGGAATCGGTGCCGGATCCGGCGCGCGAACCGGCCTTGGAGCGGCGCATCGAGATGCAACGAGCGCTCGAATATATGGGGCTCATCCCGGGCACGCGACTTGAGGCGATCGAGATCGACCGGGTGTTCATCGGCTCCTGCACCAACAGTCGTATCGAGGATTTGCGCGCCGCAGCCAAAATAGTTCAGGGCGCGCGTGCGGCGGTACCCTCGGTGGTCGTACCCGGATCGACCCCGGTCAAAAGGCAGGCGGAGGCCGAGGGATTGGATCGGATCTTCATCGCGGCCGGTTTCGAATGGCGATCGGCGGGCTGCTCGATGTGCGTGGGCATCAATGGCGACCTGGTCGAGCCGCGGCAGCGATGCGCTTCGACCTCCAACCGTAACTTCGTCGGCCGCCAGGGCGTTGACGCGCGGACCCATCTGATGAGCCCGGTGATGGCGGCCGCGGCCGCCATTACCGGCCGGCTGACCGACGTTCGCCGGCTTGCGGGAGAAAAATGATGGACCCGTTTACCTGTCTCGAAGCGATCGCGATGCCGCTGTCCATCCCCAACGTCGACACGGATCAGATCATACCGGCCCGCTTCCTGGCCCGCGCGCGCAGCGAGGGCTTCGGCGACGTTCTCTTTCATGATCTGCGGTTTGCGCAGGATGGCAGCCCCAAGCCCGACTTCGTTATTAACCGCCGGGAATTCGCGTCTGCCCGAATCCTTATCGGCGATGTCAACTTCGGCTGCGGCTCTTCGCGCGAACATGCGGTTTGGGCACTCGCGGACTTTGGCTTCAGGTGCGTAATCGCGCCCAGTTTCGGGGACATCTTCCGCAACAATTGCTTCAAAAATGGATTGCTTCCCGTCTCGCTACCGGCCGAGCGGGCGGCGATGCTGAGAAAGCTCGTGGAGAATCGCCCGGGGCTTTCCATCCAGGTTGATTTGCCGAAGCAGACAATCATCGGTCCCGACGGAGCGATCGACAGCTTCCCAATCGACTTCTTCCGCAAGCGGCTGCTAATCGAAGGAGTGGAGGAAATCGCCTTCACCCTCGGGCTTGAGGCGAGCATCCGCGCCTTCGAGCGCGCCTACGAAGAGGAATTTCCCTGGTCGCGCGGATGGGGCGAGTGACGGCTTCCGATTAGACGGGTTTGAAACGCGCTGCCCGCTCATGCCGTGGGCGGGGCGAAGACCGCGTTGTCGATGAGCCGCGTCTTGCCGATCTTCGCCGCAATCGCCAGCACTACCGGCCGTTCGATCCGCGCGATCGAAGCGAGCGACTCCGAATCGACCGCCTCGATGTATTCGATTCGTAGTTCGGGCGTCGCGCTCAGCACCGCGCAGGCGGCGCGCACCAGCGCGCGCGGGTCGCGCGCGCCGGCGGCAAACTCGTCGCGCGCGGCCTCCAGCGCCGCGCTCAGACTGAGCGCGCGCTTGCGTTCGTCGGCCGAGAGATAGGCGTTGCGCGAGCTCATCGCCAGCCCGTCGGACTCGCGCACGGTCGGCATCGGCACGATCTCGAGGTCGAAGTTGAGGTCCTTGACCATCCGCTGGATCGCGCGCAACTGCTGAAAGTCCTTCTCGCCGAACATCGCGTAGTGCGGCTTGACGATATTGAAGAGCTTGGCGACCACCGTGGTGACGCCGCGGAAATGGCCCGGGCGATGAGCGCCGCACAGCCCCTTGGTGACCTCCAGCGCCTCGACCCAGGTCTGCGCGCCCGCCGGATACATCGCGTCCGGTTCCGGGGCAAAGACCAGGTCGACCGGCACGTCCTTCATCATCTCGCAGTCGCGCTCGAAGGCGCGTGGGTAGCGGCCGAAGTCCTCGTTGGGCGCGAACTGGGTGGGATTGACGAAAATCGAAACGACCACGGCCTCGGCCCGCCGCCGGCCCTCGCGCATCAGGCTGAGATGCCCCTCGTGCAGGAAGCCCATCGTGGGGATGAAAGCGATTCGCTTGCCCGCGCGGCGTATCGCGTCGGAGCGGCACTGCATTTCGGCTGGGGTGGTGATGATTTTCACGTTCGGCTTTCCTTTTTGGCGCGATACCCGGCCAATTTCGCCGCGGACAAAAATGCGGGGCCACCGCGCACCGGCACCCCGCATCGAACGTGCTCTCGAAAAGCGCTCAAGCCGTTCGGGGTCCCGGTCCTGTTTCAGGGTTCCGACAGAATCCGGGCGCTAGGCCAAGCCTATGTCCACAATGCTCCGTCGCCGGAGTGTCGCCGCCTCGTCCATGGGTCTCGCCGGGTCAAAGCCTCGACGGAGTGCCATCTATTAATATGATGTCTCGTCTGAGTAAAGAGCTCTCGGCGTCCCGGCAAACCGCCCCCCGCATCGGCCGAATCCTAGGGATACAATTTCGCCGCGCTCGGCGGCGGCATCTCGACCGGCACCTGCAAACGTTTGCCGCTGCGCAGGATGTTGAGGTAGACGGTCTCGCCCGGCTGCGCGTCGCGCAACTGGTCCTGAAAATCCATGAAGTTGGTGACCCGGTTGCCGTCGACTCCGATGATCAGATCGTAGTTTTCACCTAACTGGATGGTTTCGATCACCGGGACGGCCAGCACCGCCGGCGGAAACACCAGCGAAGCCGCCACCGCCGCGCCCTCGAGCACGTCGTGGGCCTCGCGATGCCCCGCCTGGACCCCCGCGTGCTCGGCCGGACCGCCCGGCTCTAACGCAACCACCAGCAGGCCATCGACCTCGCGGCCGCTCTTCGTCCGCCGCGCGCCCTCCTGCAATTCCACTCCAAGCGGCGAGGCATTGACGCCCTCGTTCATGAACTCCTGAAGGCTGTGCAACTGCGGCTCACCGAGCGGCATCTCCTGATTCGCCTCGTAGTTGACGACCTGCGAGCCCTGGGAGCCAGCCCCTGTTCCGGGTTGGGCCGCCTGTTGCTGCGCGGCCGAAGGGATGACCGTGGTTCCCAGCGGAGCTTCATCGGGACTTCCGCTCCGCTCCTCGGAGTTCCCGCTCGGCTCCTCGACCGCCGGCGCATTCGTGGTCGGAGTCGGCGCGACACCTGCCGCCCCCGCGTCGGCGGATACCCCGGCCGCATCCGAGGCAGGCGCCACCGCCCCGGCCGGAGACCATCCGGAAGCGGGCGAACCCTTGGTGTCCTCGTTGATGAGAAAAGTTCTGGCCCCTCCGGCAGGCGCCGAAACCTCAGCCGCCGCCGCCGCGATGGGCGCGGCCGCCGCTACCCCGGAGGCGGCCGGCGTCGCCGCGGCCGAAGCGGAAGCAGCGAGAACCGCCGCGGCGCTCGACCCGGCCGCGCTCGCGGTCGACGGCGGCGCTTCAGGCGCCGCGGCCATATCGGCCGGCGGCGTGGCCGTCGCAGCCGGCACCGCCACCGCCCGCGTCGCTTCGTCCGCCGCTGGTACGACGGCGGCGGACGACACCGCCGCGGGCGACACGGGCGCCCCCGTCGTGGCGCCGAACACGCCGATGGTCGCGGATGGGCCGATGGGCGGCTCGTCCTGGGCGAGGACCGGGCTTATCGCGCCGAGCGCGATAAGCCCGACCGCGAGCGCCGAAAAAGTCGCACCGCGGCCTGCCGGCCGCGAGCGCGGCCGTTTAGTTGAGGCTCCAGCGGCTCCCATGTTCGACCACGCGCCCCTCGTTGCGGAGCTTTTTCAGATGCGAGCGCACTGAATTCGCGGCGGCGGCGTGCAGATATTCGGGCACGTCGAGGTAAATCTTCTTGACGATCCGCATCGGCTCGAGCGGCTCGCCACCGGCCAGCGCCTCGAGCACCTGGCGCTCGCGCAGTTCGCGATGCGCGATGTATTCCTCGATTTTCTGCCGCGCATTACGAATCACCGGGCCGTGGGCGGGGTAGATCAGCGCCAGGTCCAATTCCAGCAGACGGCGGAGCGAAGCCATGTACTGCCCGAGATCGCCGGTGTCATCGGGAATCACCGTGGTGCCGGCGCCCAGCACCACGTCGCCGGTGAACAACGCCTTTTCCTCTTCGAGATAGTAACAAAGATGGTCGGGCGCATGGCCCGGCGTATGAATCGCGCGCAGCGTGGCCCCCTCGGTCCTGACGATCGCCCCGTCTTCGATCGCAGAGATCGGCGCGCCGGCGGCCTCGTCCTTGCCCGGCCACGGCTTCTTGAGCACCTCGAGTTCGCCGAAGCGGCGATGCACCTGCGGGATGCCGCCGATGTGGTCGGCGTGCGCGTGAGTGCAGACGACGCGCTCGAGCTCGTCGGTGGCACTGACCTCCCGAAGCGCGTGCGGGAGCAACTCCTCATACACCGGCACACCGGCGCCGGTGTCGAGCAGCAAGGGCCGGCGCCCCACGCCGACGATGTAGGTGTTGGTGCCGGGGCCGGTGAATGGACCCGGGTTATGCCCCAACACGGTTGCCACGCGATCGGAGTGGCGCGCGAAGTCGGGCAGTTTCAACCCGATCATTGAATCGGTGACGACGCGCTGCGGCTTCGGCATCAGGTCTCTCTGGCGCCACCGAGCGCATAGGACGCCGGCGCGCGCCGGTTGCGTTCGAAAATCAGGCGCAATCCCTTGAGCGTCAGAAATTCGTCGACCACCTGGATCGTCTTCGACTCGGGCGCGATCAGGCCGGCCAGGCCGCCGGTCGCGATCACCTGGGCGTGCTCGCCCCGTTCTCGCTCGATACGGTCGACCAGTCCGTCGACCAGCGCCGTGTAGCCGAAGATGAGGCCCGACTGGATCGCGCCGATGGTCGTGCGGCCGACAGCCTCGCGCGGGCGCACCAGCTCGACCTCGTACAGCTTGGCGGCATGCTTGACCAGCGCTTCCATCGAGATTCCCAGTCCCGGCGCGATCGCGCCGCCCACGTACTCGCCGCGCCCGGTGACGTAATCGAAAGTGGTCGCAGTGCCGAAGTCGACCACGATACAGGCGTTGGTATAGCGATCGTAGGCCGCCACCGCGTTGACGATCCGGTCCGCGCCGACCTCCTTGGGATTCTCGTACAGGATCGGCATCCCGGTCTTGATCCCGGGGCCGACGATCAGCGGCTCGCGCTGGAAATAGCGATGGGCCAGATCTTCCATCGTGCGATTGAGCGGCGGCACCACGCACGCGATCGCCACGCCCTCGGGACGTAGCGGCGGCTCCAGCCCAACACTTTGCAACAGCGCGCCGATCATCACCCCGTGCTCATCGGTGGTGCGCTCGGCCTTGGTCGAGAGCCGCCAATGATTGAGCAGGCGGTCGCCCTCGTAAATCCCGATCACGGTGTCGGTGTTGCCGACGTCGATCGCTACCAGCATGGCCCTACCATCGTGCATGGTTCTGAATGTTTGCGGGGTTTCACGACAGTGGACGAGTATTCGCGAGCGTCTACCTGTGCCCGAATCCGCCGCCGAATCCCGGCATTTGTGGGAAGCTCCCGTTAAAGCTTCCGTTGAAACCCCGGGGAAAACCTTCCATGGCTCGCGAATACCCGTGGAGAACGAGCGGCGGCAGCGGCGCCGCCCGAACCATGGGCTGCGGCATCCAGGCCGCCGGCCCCGCGAGAGACCGCACGGACGCGAATGTCGGCGCCGCCGGAGCGAAAGTCCCCAGCGCGTAATTCGGCGCGTAATAGGGTCTGACCGGCACTGCGATAATCACCGGCGGCGTCTGCACGATTCCGAAGTCGCCGGGCTCTCGCGCCGCCGTCTGCTGTCCTTGGTAAGCCCGGACGGATCCGAGGGAACTATCGGTGCTGTCGGCGTTTTGCGGGCTGCCATCGGCGGCGGCCTGCTGCACCCAGGGGCCGGACTCGCCGAGCGTGGAACCGTTCACCGCAACACTCTCATCGGTTGGATTGTCGGCGGTTCCCGCGCCCGCAACCGCGGGATCGTCCGCAGTGCCGACGACGGCCGTGGGAAGCCCGTCAACACCCCGGCTGGTCGAACCGGGACAATCTGCAGCGCAAGCGTCGGAAGGCGCGGACCCGGCATCGGTCCGATACACCGGCGGAACCACCAGGACGTTATCGACCCGTTCCCAGGAGGAAACGTCCTTGCCCGCGCTCTGGGCCTGCGACGTACCGGCGATGACCACCGCGAGCATCGGCGCGAAGGCCGCAGCCGTAATCGTAATCGCCACCACGCCGCACCGCCGGGTTGCGCTGTAGGATTTCATAAGGTCGAGCCGGGTCTCTCCAGCCGGTTCCCTCCCGGATCGAGGCAAGGCTATCACCCACCCCGGCAAATCGACAAGCCATCGTGCAACTATCCGCGGGCAAACGACCATGCGGGATAAGCGCCGCCGGCGGCGGCGGCGCGCGATTTGGCCTCGCGGCGGGTTTTCAGGTGGTGGCCCGCTCGGCTAAGATGCGCGCCATGTCAGAACCCAAAGTAGCATTGGTTACCGGAGCCGGACGGGGAATCGGACGCGACATCGCACAGCGCCTGGCCCGCGAGGGCTATGCCTGCGGGCTCATCGCGCGCACCAAGTCGCAGCTCGAGGAGACCGCCGAACTTATCGTCAAGGCCGGCGGCAAGGCGCTGGTTACACCGACCGACGTTTCCAGGCGCGAGCAGGTATTGGCGTCGGTCGAAGCGGTGGAGCGGGAGTTGGGGCCGATCTCGGTGCTCATCAACAACGCCGGCGCTTACCTGCGCAAGCGTTTCGAGGAGATCACCGAGGAGGACTTCGACTTTCAGCTCAAGGTCAACACCTACGGGCCGTTCTTCTGCACCCAGGCGGTGGTGGGCAAGATGGCGGCGCGCGGCGGCGGAACGGTCGTCTTCGTGCTGGGATCGGAGACCCGCGGCGGGCCGGCGCTGTACTCGGCCTACACGGCCTCCAAGGTGGCGCAGCGCGCGATTGCGGAGTCGCTCGCCTACGAGTACATGCACCTGGGCGTCCATTCGGCAACGCTGGATGTCGACGGAGCCGTAGACAGCCCGCGCGTGCGCGAGGCGGCGCCCGAGGCCGACCCGTCGCATTTCGTGCCGCCCTCGGCGATTTGCGACGAGATCGTGCATCTGATCAACCAGCCGCGCGGCGCGTGGACGTTTTCGATCGACATGCGATCGTTCGTGCAGTGGCGGCCGCGGGTGGCGGCGAAAAAAAAGGCCTGACGCACGGCGCGCGCGGAGACGGCCGCGGGGCGCGCGGGCGGCGCGCGAGGCTGCATTTCGATCCGCGCGCAACTATACTGGCGTGGCGCTTGAAGGGTAGCGGCACGGGCTCCGCCGGAGAACGTACCGGCGGGCGCAACGGTTCAATCGAGACTTCCGCCCGGGTCGGGGCGTGGCGCAGCCTGGTAGCGCACACGCTTGGGGTGCGTGTGGTCGCCGGTTCAAATCCGGCCGCCCCGACCAATTCCCCCCTGCGGACTGCGCGCAAGAGCTTCGGCGATTCGTGCTTTTTCGATCGTTTCAGGGATTTTGGATCATCGCATGGCGCGCTCAACGAGCACCGTGCGCGACCTCGTGGCCCTGGCGAAGTGAAGGAGCGGCTTGACGACTCGGCAGTCGCGCCTCGCTTTCAAGCCGGGCTATGGCGGACTACGCGCCGCACCCACGTGCTAGGCCATCTCAGCCCGGGTGAGGCCAGCCCCAGCGCGGGCCGCGAAAATCGAGGCTCAGTCGCGCTGGATTCCGTCGAGCATCGTCCACAGCGCGCCGATTGAGCGGTCCGCCGCCGCAATCACCGCGGATTCGCGTTCAGGCGTATCGGCGAGCTTCTCGATCAGTGTCGCGCCCGTGCGCGCGTGGTCCGCGTCGGCTTCGCGATGAACGCTGAAAAAAGCCACCGTCTCCGCGCTTTCGATTCCATAGAACCGCTTGAGTCCGTCGATCTTGGCCTCGGCCACGGCTGGCATCTGCGATTCGTACACGTAAAGGGCGGCGAGACCCGCTTCGAGCGACGCCTCGCGACTGAGGTAGCTGAACGTTTCGACCAGATTGCGCGTGCTGGCGCGCGGGATGGCGGATCGAACCTCGTCGCGCGAGACGCCGAGTCCATGCGCAAAGCGGATCCAGAGCTCAGGATGGTTGCGCTCGCCACGTTCCTCTTCGATCAGGTTTTCCAGGAGCGCCTGGCGCGTGGCAAGGTCGTCGCAACGTGAATGGATCGCGCTCAGGTAGCGCGGGAATGCCTCCACATGGCGATAGTACTGGGCAGCATAGTCGCGCAAAGCCGATCGGCTGAGGAGGCCCGCGCTCCAATCCTGATAGAAGGGGTGTTGCAGCAGATGACGTGCGGAAACCATAGAATCAAGCTGGTTAATCAGACCGTTGGTGCTCATGGCTAGTCCTCCCAATCGAAACGCGCCTCAGGTTATCTGACGCGGCGAGCACAGTCGAGACGCATCCACGGAACAGGACGGCGATGAATCCTGGTATGAAAACGACTCTGGCCATGCCGACACATATGTCGGCGCGGCCCCTGGCCTCGATCGCGCTTGCGACAACGCGGGATGGACTAACATCGGTCCGGGCGCCGCGGACCGTCTGAAATGGCGGGCCGGGCTCACCCGCCAGTTTTCTTCAGCTCGACCGGCGCATAGAAGGGACGGTCCCCGAGCGCATCGAGGGCGCGGAAGAATTCCGGGCCGGATGCGCTTCCGTCCTCTTCGAGCTGCATCGTCTGACGCAGGTAATTCCAGCGCTCCGGGCACAGACGGCGGGTCTCCTGAAAGTAGCGCCTGGCGTCTTGCGTGTGTCCCTGGCGATGAAGATACTGCCCGATCCGGAAATTGGCCGTGGCGAGCGGGTCTACGTTCGCGGGCGCATGGACGCGCCTGCGCACCTCGCCGGCCGAGAGCGCGTACTCGCTGGATTCACCGTTGGCGACCCAGTCGCGGATGGCGTCCACGTACGTCCCCCGGACGGCCTTCGCCCGCTCGATCGCGTCCTTCTTCATCTGGAAGGTTGAGCGATCCATCGAACGGAACTCGTCGCAGGTCCCGGCGACCTCTGCGGGGCGCACGATATTTCCGCTCTCGTCGATCCATACGGCCATCGGGACGTTGGTCATGTTGTAGAGGTCGGCCACCACATGACGTTCGTCGATCAGGTTCGGATAAGTGGGAGCGGCGGCCCGGTCGCACAGGGCCGCGTCCCATCCCATGAGTTCCCGAAACAGCGGGTCGATCCGCACCGGCTCCGCCGGCCGGATGAAATCGCGTACCGCGGCCGCCCCGCCGCTATCGAACGCCACCGAGACGATCACGAAATTGCGGTCTTTGAGTTCGTCGTAGATTGCCTGCCAGACCGGCAGGTCGAAGCGGCACCCTCACCAGCTTGCCCATGAAAGCAGAAGCACCTTGCGGCCCTTGTAGTCCGAGAGCGAATGTGGGTTGCCGTCGATATCCGGCAACCTGAAATCGGGAGCCTTGAGCGAGGCGAGAGTGGCGCGCCGCGCATCCGCCGACTCACCGAAAAACCAAAGCGCATGGGAATCGTCGTGGACTACCGGCTGGCCGAGTTGGCGCGCCAAAGCGGCCAGGTTGACCAGGTCGCCGGCACGCAAAAACTGCTCGCGCCGGGCGGGAGGAATGGGAACGCAGCGCTCATCGCGACACAGGCCCTGCGGTTTCAGCTCCCAGCCCGTGGCCGCCTGCAGCTCGCCCACCGGCATCCAGAGATCGTCACCCTGCGCCCGCGCGTCTTCCACGGACACGGCCTGGTCTTCGAAGATTATAGTCACTGCCATCGGCGGTCCCTCCGGCGCAAGCATTGGCGAGACGGCGTAAATCCTTCGAATCTCGGACACGGGCGGCGATGCGACCCCCGCAAAAAGTGCGCATCGCCGCCTGCCATAACCAGCGCCGCCGCGCATCGCATCGCGTCGCGCGCGGCGCGACCGGCGAACCTCAAGCCGTCGCCGCAAGCGCCTCCGCATGCGCGACCGGTTCGGGCTTGCCCGAGGTCCCCAGCGAAACCGAGCCCGGCGCTCGCCCGAACGGATCCTTCAAGCCCAGCATTAGCGCGTGCTCGCGCAGCGGCGGAATCACGGGTTTCCGGAGTCATCGGTATGCTTCCGGAGTGTCTATAGTGTCTATAATAAAAAGCTCCTGAAAGCTCTGGCGGCAACGTACCCTATTACAAACGCTCCCGCGAGAGTAGCCAAAAGGTTGTCGCTGCACAAACTCAGAGGGTCCGTCTGAAACCTCGCCCGCGTAGTCCATTCCCTTCGATACACATTCACGCGTATTGTCGTATCCTTTTTCGATCGCGTCGCGGCCGATCTTCCTGAGCTTCTTCGATCGTTTCACTCGCAGTCGCGGCTGCCTTGATCAGATTGTCCATTGCTACATCCTACTTGAGATTGATGAGAAATAAATAGTCAAACGGGCCTTTGCATAACCAGACCCACGAGAAACAGCACCAGGAAAATTACGAAAAGAACTCTCGCCATATTCGTGGCGGCTCCAGCGATACCACCAAATCCAAGTACGCCCGCAACGATTGCTATGATGAGACAGACGACCGCCCAATAAAGCATATTCTTTTCCTCCTAAAACTCTTGGCCTTTGAACCGAAACTTTCCACCGGCCGCGTAATGAGTCTCAATCGGTGCCATCCGGCTGGCACTGATAGCCAGCAAAGAATGTGCCCGTGAAGAATCTGGGACGATCGATTTCAGGACGACCGTCATTTCAAACCCCGAATCGGAAGGCCATCACTCGTTTTTTTCGATACCGCGCCCAGTCTGTTTGTGTTCGGGATTAGACGAACTGCCCTTTTTACCCGTTCGGCGTTGAAGAAATTGCCGATCGGCGCAGTGATACCACGATTTCAGCGGCTTCGCAGGTGGCCTTCGTCTTGCTTCTCTATTTCATTTCAACGTCGCGGCACAGCCGCTCATAACTCACAGGTTCACGAGAACGATGGACGTCAAGACGATGCGAGGCGTTTGTTCGACTCGCAAGGAGGCTGTTATGAAGAACACCTTTGGATTGAAGATTATCGCACCAGCGTTAGTACTCGGAATGTTCGCGGTAACGCCGGTCTCCGCACAGGGAGACAACGGATCAGCCAGCCAATCGATGCATCAGGCCGGAGCGTCAGCCGAAGACGCAGCATCAGACACGGGCCATGCAATAAAAAATGCGTATCACGGCACCGTGACCGCGTTGTCGGATACTGCGATCACTGCAAAGGTCAAAACTGCTTTGCATGAAAACAAGACCACGACCGGCAGCGATATCCACGTTGACACCGTGGCAGGCGTCGTAACGCTCAAGGGTACCGCGTCGTCAGCCGATGCTTTGGCGACTGCGCCACAGGTCGCGCAACAGACCAGCGGCGTTAAAGAAGTGAACAACGAATTAACGCTGGCTCCCACCGCAGTGCGATAACGCACGGCGGGGATCAATTCTCGCACGTCGCGCTTCCATCGTGGCGGGTACGCGCCTGGTCAGGCGCTACCCGCTACGCATCGGAAGAACGCGTGCTTGTAATTGCTGTTCGAAGACGCGGGCGGCGATGCGCCCCCGCAAGGAGCGCGCATCGCCGCCCGCCATGACCAGCGCCGCCGCGCATCGCGTCGCGCGCGGCGCGCCCGGCGAACTTCAAGCCGTCGCCGCAAGCGCCTCCGCATGCGCGACCGGCTCAGCCTTGCCCGAGGCCCCCAGCGGAACCGAGCCCGGCGCTCGCTCGAACGGATCCTTCAAGCCCAGCATTCGCGCGTGCTCGCGCAGCGGCGGAATCACCTCCTGCGCGATCAGCCTCATGCTCGTGCGACGCGCCTCGGTCGGTATCGGGCCGTCGTTCTGCCAGAAGGCGAAGATGCCCGGCCGCAGTACGTCGAGGATGTGCTTGAGCTTGGGGATGACCGACTTGGGGGTGCCGACGATGATCTGGTTGTTCTTTTGCGCGCCCTCGTAGCCGGCGTAAACCGCCTTGCGCAGCGCCGCGACGTCGACTTCGCCGTCGAGCGACTGGAACAGGGCGGGCCCGTTCGGATTGTTGGGGTCGCTGAACTGCCGGGCCATCCGCCGCGTCGCTTCCTTGGAGTTGTATCCCGGCGGGAACATCCATTCGCCGCGCGCGAAATGGGAGAGTCCGCCGCCGTAGAGGTCCGCCTTGCCCAGCTCCTGCGCCTTCTCCTCGGTCTCGGCCACGAAGACCTTTTGCAGGTAGCCGAAATTCTCGGTGCCAGCCTGGTAGCCCTCTTTCGCCGCCGCCTGCGTGTACATGTTCCACATCTCGACCGTCGGTTCGAGGTAGGTCGAGAGCGCAAGGTACGGGTACTTGTGCTTGGCGCACCACAGCAGGGTCTCGGGACTGACCAGGCCGGGGATCCAGATCGGCGGATGCGGCTTCTGGAGCGGCAGCACCCACGGATTCACGAAGCGGTAATGGAAGTGCTTGCCCTCCCAGCGAAACGGACCGGGACGGGTCCAGGCCGCGATTACGAGATCGTGCGCCTCGTTGAAGTATTCGCGGTTGTAGGCCGGGTTGGCGTTGTTGGCGAGCTGTTCGCTGCCAGCGCCGCGCACCCATCCGCCGACCAGCCGTCCGCCCGAGATCATGTCGATCATCGCCAGCTCTTCGGCCAGGCGCAGCGGGTTGGCCACCACCGGCAGCGGATTGCCGAGCAGCACGATGCGGACCTTCTTGGTGATGCGCGCGAGGATCGAGGCCTCCATGTCCATCACGGCGCCCATGCAGAAGGGCGTACCGTGATGCTCGTTGAGCATCACGCCGTCGAAGCCGAGTTCCTCGGCCATCATCTTGTCGTCGAGATACTCATTGAGGAGCTGCGCGCCCTTGGCCGGATCGAAGAAGCGATTGGGCACCCCGAAGAAGCTCTGAATTTTCAGAACCTCGTCCTCAGGAACGTAAAGGTACGGCCGTTCAGTGAAATACATTATGTGCATATCAAGCCCTCCGTTTCCGTCTTGTGAACTCCGCCGCGTCGTGCATTTCCCGACTGCATCTGGTCTATAAAAAAGCGCGCGCGCCGCATCGCAAGGGCGCCGCGCCGTTATGCCCCAAGGCCCTCCATCGAGCCCACGTATTCGGGCCTTCCCGTGGGTCCCAGCGGTGTCGATCCGGGCGTGCGCTCGAACGGACCCGTAAGACCCAACTCTTTGCCGATCTCGCGCAGTTGCGGGATGACCTCGGTACCGAGCAGCCTGAGACAGGTCATCCGATCCTTGGCCGGCGCCGGGCCGTCGAGCCAGAACGAGAAGATTCCCGGCCGCAGCACCGAGAGCACCTTGCGGAGCTTGGGAATCACGGTCCTGGGCGTTCCCGCGATCATCTGCAGGCTCTCTTTCGATCCGTCGTAGGCCGCGTGGATGGTCCTGCGCAGCGCGTCGAGGTCCTCGGTGTGATCCTGGGAAACGAACGAGAGACCGGGCGTGTTGGGGTTGGCGTACAGGGTCCAGAGCCGCCTGGTCGCGGCCTTCGAATTGTAACCCGGCGGAAACATCCATTCGGGGCGCGCGAAGTGCGAGAAACCGCCGCCGTAGAGGAAGTGGCGGCCCATTTCGTCGGCTTTCTCCTCGGTCTCGTGCACGAAGACGGGCTGCAGATAGCCGAAATTCTCCGGCCCCGCCTGGTAGCCCATCTCGGCCGCCCGGTCGGTGTACATCCTCCACATCTCGAGCGTCGGCTCGAGCATCGTGGCGAGTGCGACGTAGGGGTAGCGATGCTCGGCGCACCAGCGCACCGTCTCGGGACTGATGAGGCCGGGAATCCAGATTGGCGGATGCGGCTTTTGCAGCGGCAGCACCCAGGGGTTCACGAAGCGGAAGTTGAAATGCTTGCCCTCCCATCGAAACGGACCCGGCCTGGTCCAGGCCGCGATCACGAGGTCGTGCGCCTCCTCGAAGTATTCGCGGTTGTAGGCCGGGTTGACGTTGTTGGCAAGCTGCTCGCTGCCCGCGCCGCGCACCCATCCGGGCACCAGCCGGCCGCCGGAGATAAGGTCGATCATCGCCAGCTCCTCGGCCAGGCGCAGCGGATTGGCGGCCACCGGCAGCGGATTGCCGAGCAACACGATCTTGACCTTGCTGGTGCATCGGGCGAGCACGGCGGCCTCGACGTCCATGACCGCGCCCATGCAGAAGGGGGTGCCGTGATGCTCGTTGAGCATCACGCCGTCGAAGGTGCCGAGCTCGTCGGTGTAGATCTTCTCATCGAGGTACTGGTTGAGAAGCCGGGCGCCTTTTTGCGGATCGAAGAACCGGTTCGGCACGCCGAAGAAGCTACGCCGCCGGAGCACCTCATCCTCGGGCACGTGATGATACGCCCGCTCGGTAAACCACATTACGTGCATACCGGTTTTCTCCGAAACATCAACCCAGGAACGCGCGCACCTGCTTCAGAAACTCGGCCGGCTGCTCGACTCCGGGATAGTGTCCGCAATTGTCTATCGTCACGACCTTCGCGCCCTTGATCGAGCGCTGATAGACTTCGGCCGCGCTCAGCGGCACGACCGGGTCCTGCTTGCCCCACAGGAGCATGGTCGGCAACCCATCGATTCCCTCGAGCAGGTGCGGCAGACTGGGGTTGAACATGTACGGCTCCCACGCCAAGCGCGCCGTCTCGGCCCGCGCCTCTTCCCAAGCCTCGTATTGCTCGGGCGTCTGCTCGCCGCCGAACAGCTTGGTGAAATCCGGCTTCTGCGGGTCAGCCGCGCCACGCGTCAGGTAGACGCGCGCGGTCACGGTGAACATGTCCATGATCTCACCTTGGGGCGGACGGATGCCAGCGGGCGCAACCAGGATCATTTTGCGGAACTGGGCCGGGTTGGCGGCGGCCATCTCGGCCGCAACCCAGCCGCCAAGCGAATGCCCGAGCACGTCGACCGGCCCCAGCTTCTGCTCGCGCACGTAGCGCTGGTAGAAGCCGGCCAGGTCGCGGATGCTCATGATCCAGTCGGCCATCGCGGTCTTTCCGAAGCCCGGATGAATCGGCGTCAAAAGCGCGCGATCCTTGGCCAGCTCCGAGTTCCACGGCATCCATCCCGGCCATCCCAGTTCGCCGTGCAGGATCAGCAGCGCCTTGCCCTTGCCGCCCTTGACGATAACCAGTTCCGTGTCACCGACGCGGACCTTCTCTTCGGTCCATTGCTTCTCTGCCATTGAGAGTTTCTCCCAAGTTGTGTTCGTGGCGTCCTTCGGGTTCGTGATTCCCGCAACCGGTCCGCCCGTGGAAGACCAGCTTCGATCGAATCCAGCTTTAATACAGTGCCATCCTATTTGCCACCGGATTTTCCGACCGTTTGCCCGGCCTGAAGCCCCACCCCAATAGCCCCCCCCTGCCGGCCGCCCCGGCGCCGGCAGGGCGGCCGGTCCATAAAAGATGGCCTACGTCCAGCTAGAAGATGGCCTACAATGACGTATCAGCGAAAGCTATAATCATGGGGCGGTATGATAGGGCGCACGATGGGCTGGAGGCCCATCATGCCGACCATCATGGGGCGGGATGATGGACTGAACGATGGACGATTTAGCACAAGCTCGCGAACGGATGGTGGTCGAGCAACTCGAACGCCGCGGCATTCGGGATTGTCGCGTGCTCGCCGCGATGCGCATGGTTGAGCGCGAGCGCTTCGTCCCGGTCGAGTATGCGGCGCAGGCCTACAACGACGAGCCGCTGCCAATCGGCGCCGAACAAACCATCTCACAACCGTACATGGTCGCCCTGATGAGCGAGGTCGCCCAGCTCACCGGCGTCGAGCGCGTGCTCGAGATTGGCACCGGCTCGGGCTACGCCGCCGCGGTACTCGCACGCCTGGCCGCCACCGTTTATTCGGTCGAGTGCCTGCCGGCGTTGTACGAGCGCGCGCGCGCGCGGCTGGAGGCGATGGAAATCACCAACGTCCACCTGAGCTGCCGCGACGGATCGGAGGGATGGCCCGAGCAGGCCCCGTTCGACGCAATCCTGGTGACCGCGGCGATGCCCGGCATCGCGCGCCCGTTACTCGACCAACTCCAGCCCGACGGACGGCTGGTCGCGCCGATCGGCGAAGATGACCTGCAAACCCTGGTGCGCATCAGCCGGCGCGACGACGCCTGGCACGAGGAATATTTCGGCGAATGCCGGTTCGTGAAGATGACCGGCCGCCACGGATTCAAGGAGCCATAATTCGCACTAAAATCTCGTAGAATCATTCACGAAATGCCTGGCGAAATATTTGG
>Ga0307372_10001627_pt1 | contig 38750 bp, 38 predicted proteins | sample OX1MG_FD_202533 | JGI IMG/M metagenome (GOLD analysis project Ga0307372, IMG submission 202533) | Soil microbial communities from Risofladan, Vaasa, Finland - OX-1 | ecosystem: Environmental > Terrestrial > Soil > Coastal area > Acid sulfate soil | place: Finland: Risofladan, Vaasa | collected...
TCGCGGGCAATTGCCGGATCTGGTCATCACCGATGTCAACATGCCCAACGTCGGCGGCCTCGAGTTGACCAAACGCCTGCGCAGCCACCACCGCACCGCGCGAATCCCGATCATAATGCTCTCGGCTCTAAAACAGCCCTCAGACATACTCGCCGGGTACGCCGAGGGCGCCGACGAGTACATTCCCAAGCCGATCGAGCTCAGTGTCCTGGCGGCGAAGGTGGAAATCCTCATCCGGCGCTACGCCAGCGCCGGCGCAGAGACACCCAGCGGAGGCAAGGTGGTCTTATTCATGCACGGCAAGGGAGGCGTTGGCACCACCAGCCTGCTGATCAACTGCGCCGCCGCACTGGCCCGCGAGAGCTCGGTGCGAACCTCCATACTCGATCTGAATCTCGAGTTCGGCAACGCCGCCATGCATCTCAACTTGCTACCCGCGCGGAGCATCGCCGATCTGGCCCAGTTGGGATCGGTCGAGGTCGATCAGGAGATCTTCGCCGACTTCGTCGCGCGCGACGCCCACGGGGTCTCGGTCGTCATCGGATGCGATCGCCCGGAGAAGTCGGAGCTCGTCACCCTGCCCGCCATCCAGCTCGCCCTGGACCGTCTGCGCGAGATCAGTGATGTGATCCTGGTCGATGCGCCCGCCTCGTTCTCAGAGCGCAACCTGATCGCGCTTGACGCGGCCGATCTGGTCATTCTCGTCACCTCCGGCGCCCTGCCCTCACTCAAGTCCACGCTCGACCTGATGGAGGTGCTGGTCAAGATCAAGGTGCGGCCGGAGCGCATCCGCATGGTGCTGAACCAGTCGACCTCGCGCGGCGCGACTCAGGCCCAGGCGAGCGAGTTTTTCGATCGACCGCCGGAGCTGGTGATTCCCCACTCCGAGCTCTTCGACGACGCCGCCAACACTGGTCTCCCCGTGCTCGACGGCCGACCCGGTCCCGAGCTGGCCGCGGCCCTGGAATCCCTGGCCCAGCTGGTGCGCGACGGCGTCTACGACGGCCCTTAGGGGCGGCCACGCCGAGCGCCCGACCAGAACTCGGTCCGCAGCCCCAACTAGCGAGGTCGGCCCTGGACCAGGCGTCCCCCGTCGTCGGGACGCAGGAGGCTCAGGGGGTTGCGGCCAGCAGGCCCGGAAGTGGGCGGTGAGAGATTCGAACTCCCGGCCTCCTCGGTGTAAACGAGGCGCTCTAGCCAGCTGAGCTAACCGCCCCCAGCCACGTGGGGCAAGTCTATCCAGCTGAAAGTAGGCGCAATGCCTCCGCCATCTGGGCGTCCAGGTCGGCGTTCGTCGCTCCGCCCACCGGGTCATACATCAGGTCTCCAGCCGGCTCGGCAACGGCCACCTCGGGCGTCAGACCCACGTGGTCGATGGAGCGGCCGCCGGGCAGGAACCAGTGCTCGACCGTCAGATGCAGGTCCCCTCCCGCCTGCAGGCTGAAGTCCTCCTGGACCGACCCCTTGCCATAGGTGGTGGTACCCACCAGGCGGGCACGCGCGTGTTCCTGGAGCGATCCGGAGACGATCTCGGCCGCCGAGGCCGTCTCTGCGTTGACCAGCACCACGAGCGGGACGTGGGGTGCCAGCACCCTGCCGTCGACGTATTGCGGCTCCATCGCACCTCGCCCGCGCACCTCGAATGCCACCCCGGACGGCACCAAACGGCTGATCATCGCCTGGGCCGCGCTGACCAGGCCCCCGCCGTTGTCGCGCAGGTCCAGGATGATCCCTCGGGCACCCGGTAGCTGGGAGCGAAGCGCAGAGTCAAACTCGGCCGCGGTGCGGTCCCCAAACTGGTAGACGCGGATGTACAAGATGCCGGGTGCGGGGTGCTCGGTAATCACCGTGGGAGCGCTGAAGCTCGCCCGCCGGACCGAGATGGTCAGGCTGGCGAGGCCGCGTCGCACCCCCAGCAGGACCTGACTGCCTAGCGGTCCGGAGATCAGACTCAGGGTCTGAGACTGGGTCAAACCGGCGGTATCCTGGCCCGCGATGGTGACGACCACGTCGCCGTCCGATAGCCCGGCGGCCTGCGCGGGCGAGCCGGGAACTATGCCGGTTACGACCGGCCGCCCGGCTTTAAATTCAACGTAGGCTCCGATCACGCCTTGATGGAGACCAGCCAGGGACTGCTCCTGGCGTCGGTACGCGGCAGGATCCAGATAGCGGCTGAACGGATCGCCCAGGGCCGAGACCATCCCTGCCACCCCGGCCTGCCCCAGTTTTGAACCCGCGGTGGCGGGATCGTAATAGTTGGCCCCGATGATCCGCAACGCCTGGTCCATCATGGCCTCCGCCCGCATCGTGCCTGAGGCGCCAGGCAGGATCAGCGCGGGAACGTATTGGGGCAGAGATTGATCAACCCAGATCCCGGATGCGAAGGCGAGCACGAGCAGGAAGACCGCGACCACGCCCCCGATCGCGCGCCGGAGACTCAAGTGCGGCCTCGCGGGACCCTACCGGTTCCAAGCACGAGGGGACCGCTCACGTGGGGCCTAGACCCTGACGAATCGACGCACCCCGATGTAGCTGCCCACCCCACCGAGCAGGAGCCCGGCCCAGACCAGATCCTGACCCAGGGTCCCAGCAAAGCGCGGATCGTAGGACAGGGGTAGGAAGAAAAGCTGTGACTGCAGGCCGTCGACCAGCGGACGATAGCTGAACAGAATCAAACCCAGGGCCAGCCCGGCGGCGATCAGACCCGTCATCAGGCCCTCCAAGATGAATGGCCCACGCACAAACCACTCCGTCGCACCGACCAGTTTCATGACCTCGATCTCCTGCCGCCGGTGGTAAACCGCGGTACGGATCGTGTTCATGACGATGACTATCGAGGCGAGGACCAGCACCGACATCAGAGCCAGACCGGCGACGGTCAACCACGCCGACAGGCGTAGCAGATTGCTTATAAAGTCGCCCTGATAGTCGGTGGGAGCGTTGCGGTCGGCCCCTGACCAACCCCGCGCCAGAGCGTCTATCTGAGCGATCGCCGCCAGGTTGTTGACGGTGACCTCGATCCGCGCGGCCACCGGGTTGCCACTCAGCTCCTGGAGCAGGAGGCGGTTGGTTGGATCGGACTGAAAGCGCGCCAGCTCCTGCTGCTTGGTCAGAAATCGGACCGAGCTGACGTCGGGACGCCTGCGCAGCTGGTTCGTGAACTCCTGAACCGAGGTCATCGGGGTGTTGTCGGAGACCGAAATGCTGATGACGCTGACTTTCTGCCGGTAGCCCTGCAGCACCTGGCCCAGGGAGTGGCCAACCACCATCGTCATTCCGCAGAGGCAGAGGATCAAGGTGACCGAGATGACGGCGGCCATGCTCACGGCGGAGTTGCGCCAGAAGCTCTGCCAGGCGCTCTTAAGCGCGAAGAGCAGATGCCGAATGATCTTCATGGTACCTCCCGGAACGGTCGTCCCTGACCACCTGGCCGTCTTGAATCACGACCACCCGACGTCGGAGGATGTCCACGATCTCCCGGTTATGGGTGGCCATGACCACCGTCACGCCCCTCGCGTTGATGCGCAAGAAGAGCTGCATGATCTCCCAGGCAGTGGCCGGATCGAGGTTGCCAGTCGGCTCATCGGCGACGATCAGCTTGGGCGCGTGAACCAGAGCCCGGGCAATGGCAACCCGCTGCTGCTCCCCGCCCGAAAGCTCGTGCGGATACTTGTCGTCCTTGCCCTCGAGCCCGACCGTGGCCAGCGCATCTTGAACCTTCGCCTTTATCTCCCGACCCGATTCGGCCATCACCCTCAGGGCGAAGGCGACGTTCTCGTAGACCGTGAGCCGGGGCAGGAGTTTGAAATCCTGGAAGACCAGGCCGACCTGGCGCCGGAATCGTGGCAGCTGCCGACGTCGCATACGGCCCAGTTCCACACCATTGATAAAAATCTTCCCCGAGCTTGGTCTCTCCTCCCGAATAAGGAGGCGGATGAGGCTTGACTTGCCGGCTCCGGAACTGCCCACGAGAAACACGAAGTCGCCCTCGGGAATTCGGAGATCAACGTCACGCAACGCCTCGGTGCCGTTGGGATACCGCTTCCAGACGTGCTGGAGGCTGATCACGGCGCGGTTTGAAAACTCGGGCGTTATGAGCATGGTGGAAGGACGTGAGCAGGACTGTTGCAAGGCGCCCCAGCGCCGCTCGGAGTATACCTCCCGAACGAAGTTGGGTCAAACGCGCGCATTCCCTCAGCGAGAATCACACCATGGCGTCAACGTTCCCTCGCCGGGTACCACCCCGCCATGATGCCTGCCGCCACGCCGGAGGCCGCCCCGGACGCCTCCCGCCATCTGCCTGTCAGGTTGTTGACTCATGTCAACTTTGCCGGGGAGAACGGCCCCTTGGGTGCGGGGCACATTCGCGCCGGGCGATAAGGCCGGGCGCGTCTACACCGCCTGTGCCACGCCTTAGATGCGGCTCCTGAGCCAGGCCTCGATGAAGGGTTCGATGGCTCCGTCCAGCACCGCCTGAACGTTCCCCACCTCGATCCCGGTCCGCACGTCCTTGGCCAGGGTGTAGGGCTGCAGAACATAGTTGCGAATCTGAGAGCCGAACTCAGCCGGCATCACCTCTCCCCGGAGCTCGTCTCGCTTGCGCCTCTCCTCCTCCTGATGGGCCTGGAAAAGGCGCGACTTAAGCACCTTCATTGCCAGCTCGCGGTTCTTCATCTGAGATCGCTCGTTCTGGCAGGAGACCACGATGCCGCTGGGCAGGTGGGTTATCCGGACGGCGGAGTCGGTTTTGTTCACGTGCTGGCCGCCCGCCCCGGTGGAGCGATAGGTATCGATGCGAAGGTCATCGGAATTTATCTCCAGCTCAGCCTCCTCCGCCTCGTCGAGTTCTGGCATCACCTCGACTAGAGCAAACGAGGTGTGGCGGCGATGATTCTGGTCGAAGGGCGATATTCGCACCAGCCGGTGCACTCCGTGCTCGGCGCGCAGCAGACCATAGGCACGCCGGGCACGGACGATGAACGTGGCTCCCTTGAGACCGGCCTCCTCGCCCGCCGCCGTCTCCAGGATCTCGACCTCGGCTCCCGGCCGCAGCGTCCCGACTTCGTCGGCCGAGGGCTGCGCCCATTTGCCGTACATGCGCAGCAGCATTTCGACCCAATCCTGGGCGTCGATTCCACCCTGGCCGGCACTGATGCTGATGACCGCGTTGTGTCCGGCGTAGGGATCGTTGAAGAGCAGCTCCAACTCGCGCTTTTCCAGCTCTCGTCCAAGGGCGGCCTCCTCACTTGAGAGCTGTCGCGCCATCTCCTCGTCCGAGCCAGCGAGATCGGCCAGCTCGATCAGATCGCGGGCCGAATTCTCAATCCGGGCCCAGGCGTCTACCTCAGAGCGCAGCTCGGAGGATTCACGCGCCGCCCGCCCGGCGGACGCCGGGTCATCCCAGGCCCCTGGAGCAGCCAGCCGGGCCTCCATCCCCGCCGCCCGCTCGGCCTTGGCGGAGAGGTCAAAGATGCTCCTTCAGCGCCAGGATCCGGCGAAGCAGCTCGGCCGCCGAGCGGCTATCGGCCATGGCAGCGCTTGAATTTGCGCCCCGACCCGCACCAGCAGGGATCATTGCGCCCGATTTTGCCCCGCTCTCCCGCCCCGACCGCGGCCAGCGCTCGAGGGTCGCCCCCGCCCATCGCCCGCTCGAGCACTGAAGGTGGGGTCGGGGGAGGCTCCTGGGCGGTGACCTGGACCCGGAACATATTGGCCACCACGTCGGTCCGGATGCCTTCGATGAGCTCGTTGAACATCTGAAACGCCTCGTTCTTGAACTCGACCAGGGGATCGCGCTGGCCGTAGGCACGTAGCCCGATCCCTTCTTTGAAGTGCTCCATCGTGGTCAGGTAGTCGATCCACTTCTGGTCGATCGTGCGCAACATCACGAAGCGCTCGACCTGGCGCCGGATGTCCTCGTCGCCCATCGTCTCCTCCTTGGCCGCGTAGGCCTCGACCGCGGCGTCGTAGAGGTGATCTATGAGCCCCGCCTGGCCGGCGGACAGCGCCTCTTGAGGAACAGTGGTGTGCTGAGCCAGGGGGAAATACTGGCCCAGGTACTCGACCAGACCGGTCAGATCCCAGTTTTCGGGGTGGCGGCCCACGCAGTGAGCCTCCACCCCACGGCTGATGACCTCACGGATGTAGTCCAGGATGTTGCTCCTGGTGTCGACGCCCTCTAAGACCTTGCGCCGCTCCGAATAGACGATCTCACGCTGCTGATTCATGACGTCGTCGTACTCGACCACGTGCTTGCGAGCGTCGAAGTTCATGCCCTCGACCTTCTTCTGCGCGCTCTCGATCGAGCTCGCCACCCACTTGTGCTCGATCGGCTCCACGTCCAGGCGTTCCATCAGACGCCCGATGCGATCTGCGGCGGGGCCGAAGATGCGCATCAGGTCGTCCTCGAGCGAGATGAAGAACCGGCTCGACCCGGGATCGCCCTGCCGCCCCGCGCGCCCCCGAAGCTGGTTGTCGATGCGCCGACTCTCGTGCCGCTCGGTACCGATGATGTGCAACCCGCCGAGCTCGGTCACGCCCTCACCGAGCACGATGTCGGTACCGCGGCCGGCCATGTTGGTGGCGATGGTGACGCCCCCGCGCTGGCCCGCGGCGGCGACGATCGCCGCCTCCCTCTCGTGCTGCTTGGCGTTGAGCACGGCATGATCGACCCCGCGCTTGTCAAGCATGCGCGACAGCCGCTCCGACTTCTCGACCGAGACCGTACCGACCAGCACCGGACGGCCGACCTGGTGCTGCTCCAGCACCTCCTCGATCACGGCCTCGAACTTAGACTCCTCGCTCTTATAGATGAGATCGGCGGCGTCGTCGCGAACCATCGGTCGGTGGGTCGGGATCTCCACCACCTCCAGGCCGTAGATCTTGTGGAACTCCTCGGCCTCGGTCAGGGCCGTCCCCGTCATGCCGGCCAGCCTGTCATAGAGGCGGAAGAAGTTCTGAAGCGTGATCGTGGCCAGCGTCTTCATCTCCTGCTGGACCTGGACCCCCTCTTTGGCCTCGACCGCCTGGTGCAGACCGTCAGACCAGCGCCGGCCGGGCATGGTGCGCCCGGTGAACTCATCGACGATCACGACCTCGCCGTTCTGCACCAGGTAGTCGCGGTCACGCAGAAACAGAGCCTTGGCCTTGAGCGCCTGATTGATCTGATGCGCCTCGGAGATCCGCTCCAGGTCGTATATGTTGGCCAGCCCGGTCCAGCGCTCGAGTTTGGCCATGCCCTCCTCGGTCAACGAAGCCGATTTGTGCTTGAGCTCGACCGTGTAATCCACCCCCTCCTCCAGCCGAGCCGCGAGGCGGGCAAACTGGGCATAGAGCTCGGTCGAGTCCTCGCCCTGGCCGGAGATGATGAGCGGCGTACGGGCCTCATCGATGAGAATTGAGTCGACCTCGTCGACGATCGCGTACGCCTGCTCGCGCTGCGCTCTCTGCTGGACCTCGGTCGCCATGTTGTCGCGCAGATAATCGAATCCGAACTCGTTGTTGGTGCCGTAGGTGACGTCACAGGCGTAGGCCTGCGGCCGCTCAACCGGGCGCAGATGCTGCAGCCGCGGATCGGAATGGGCTTCGTCCACATAGTCGGGGTCGTAGACGTACGAGCTCGGCGCGCCTGGCGCGGCGGAGTGGATGACGCCGACACTGAGACCCATGAGTTCGTAGATGGGGGCCATCCAGCCGGCGTCGCGGCGAGCCAGATAGTCGTTGACCGTGACCAGGTGGGCTCCTCGCCCTGCCAGCGCGTTGAGCGCCAGGGCCAGGGTTGCCACCAGCGTCTTGCCCTCCCCGGTACGCATCTCGGCGATCTTGCCCTGGTGGAGAACGATGCCGCCGACAAGCTGCACGTCAAAGTGGCGCATGCCGAGCCGGCGGCGGGCAACCTCGCGGGTCAGAGCGAAGGACTCGACCAGCAGGTCATCCAGCGGCTCGCCCTCGATCGCCCGCTCCCGGAGGACCCGCGCATGCTCCCGCAGGGCGGAATCGTCGAGGCCCATAAGTCCGGGTTCCAAGGCCGAGATCTCCTCGGCCGTGGCCAGGTGCTGCCTCACCTCGCGCTGGTTGGGATCGAATAGGCGGGGTAGGAGTCGCAATCAGAAGTCCTCGTCTGCGGGGGCGGATGGGCCGATCCCTAAGCGATGATACCCACCCGCCCGCGCTCCCAATCGGCGCTGGGAGCGACTCTGACCTAGCCCCGCTGCCAGGCGTTGCCCATCCGGGGATCGGGGAACAGGGCCAGGATCTCGGTCGGCAGGGGCAGACCCATGGCGAACATGCGATCCAGGATCTGGGGCCGGATGCCGGTGGCGACGAACTCCCCCTGGAGCTTGCCCTGGGCGTCGGCGCCCTGGGACTCGAATTTGAAGATCTCCTGCATGGTGATGGTCTCGCCCTCCATACCGGTGACCTCGGCAATGCTGGTCACCCGCCGGGAGCCGTCCCGGAGGCGGTTCAGCTGGCACAGGATGTTGATCGCGCTCGCGGTTTGCTGACGGATCGCCTTGACCGGTAGATCGACCCCCGCCATCAGGACCAGGGTCTCAAGCCGCGCCAGCGCATCGCGCGGGCTGTTGGCGTGGAGCGTGGTCATTGACCCGTCGTGGCCGGTGTTCATGGCCTGGAGCATGTCCAGCGCCTCGCCGCCTCGACATTCACCGACCACGATGCGCTCCGGGCGCATGCGCAGCGAATTGATCACCAGCCTTTGAATCGTGATCTCACCCTCGCCGTTGATGTCCTTGGGTCTGGTCTCGAGTCGCACCACGTGCTCCTGATGGAGCTGGAGTTCGGCCGCGTCCTCGATGGTGACGATGCGATCCTCGACCGGGATGAATCCGGAGAGAACGTTTAAGAAGGTGGTCTTGCCGGTGCCGGTGCCGCCCGACACGATGATGTTGGCCCGGGCCAGCACGCAGGCCTTCAAGAACCCGAAGCCGGCCTCATTGCAGCTCCCAAAGCGCACCAGGTCCTCGACCTGAAACGGATCCTTGGCGAATTTGCGGATGGTCAGACTGGGTCCGTCCACCGCCAGCGGGCGGATCACGGCGTTGACCCGGGACCCGTCAGCCAACCGGGCATCAGCGATCGGGACCCGCTCGTCGATCCGGCGCCCGACCGAGCGCACGATGAACTGGATGACGTTGACCAGCTCCTCCTCGCTCTGGAACCGGATGTTGGTCAGGACCACCTTGCCGCCCATCTCGACGTACACGTGGTCGATGCCGTTGACCATCACCTCGGTCACCCGGTCGTCCATGACCAGAGGCTGAATCGGCCCAAGTTGGGCGTAGTACTCGTCGAGGTTGATTCCGGGGATGCGTACCGCCATCTGCGCGCCTTCCTCCCAGGGCTTGGGTTGCCCTCGACTATATCCGAAGGCCCGCCCAACTGCCCCTACCCAAGGGACCTTAGCCCTGGTTCATCCATTCTCGAGGCGGAGCTGGTCGCCCCGACTCAGTCCCACCCGAACTAGATCCAGCCTGCCCCCGGCGAGCTCGAATACCGAGCGCGCCCCCAGGACCAGCGGCACCACGCGCCAGGGTCGAAGTTGAGGGTAAACCCGAACCACGCGCATCTGGCGGTCGACGAACACCGCGTCGATGGCAAAGCGCATGAAGAACATGTGAATGCCGTTGCAGGGCTCGATCCACATGCCGCCATCCAACTTCAGCTGGTGCCGGAACATGAGTCCCACTCCGCGACCGAAAAATGTTCTGGGGCGCACGATCGCGGTCGCCAGGACGGTCCCGGTGGGCTCGTGGACGAGCGTCAATTCGGACTCGCATCGGGCGGCCGACCAGCACTCCCGTACCCTTTGAGGCGATGCCCAGCTACCTCTCGCGCGGCTATTCGCTGCACTATGAGGAGGCCGGACAAAAGACCGGGCCCGCCGTTGTTTTGATCCATGGTTTCGCCAGTGACGCCGGGCTCAATTGGCGCGGAACGGCCTGGATCACAGCCCTTGTGCGGGCCGGATATCGAGTCCTCGCGCCCGACTGCCTGGGCCACGGGCAGAGCGATAAACCCCATCTCGCCGCCGACTACGACCGGGTCCAGATGGCCGCTGACGCCGCACTCCTGCTGGAGCAGCTGGCGCCCGCGGGCGCGGCCCTGATCGGGTACTCGATGGGAGGCCAGATCGGCCTCCGTCTGGCCCTGAGCCGGCCCGACCTGATCCACCGCTGCGTCATCGGCGGCTGGGACGAATCTCAGCGCCTGAGCGTGGCCGCGGTCGCCCGGCGCTTGCGCGGCGAGCCAGGCGGAGGAGGGCAGGAGGAGGAGTTCCTCAGCTTTGCCGCGGCCCGACCGGTCAACGACCTGCTCGCGCTCGCAGCCTGCATCGAGGGACCCGCCGAGCCCCTGGCGCTGGCGGAGCTGGCCTCCATCCAGGCTCCTACCCTGGTCGCGACTGGCGACGCTGATCACCTGGCGCCCGAGGCGGCGACTCTCGCCCGCCGACTCGTCAACGCCCGTCACCTCTCCCTGGCCGGGCGCGACCACATGTCGGCGCTGACCGCGGGAGCATTCAGACTCGCCGCGCTCGAGTTCTTGGCCGAACCCTGAGGGGTCAGCCCCGAGCCTTGAGCAGTATCAGGACGGCGGGGCCGAGCAGCACTACCCACAGGGTCGGGAAGATGCAGCCGACCATGGGCAGCATCATCTTGAGGCTGGCCTGGGCCGCCTTCTCCTGGGCACGCTGCCGCCGCTTGCGCCGCATCTCGTCCGACTGCAGGCGCAGAATCCGGGCCACGCCCACGCCCATCTGCTCTGACTGGATCACAGCCTGGACGAAGTTGTGCAGGTCTTCGACCCCGCTCCGGCGCCCCATTTCATCCATCGCTTCCAGGCGCGGCCGGCCCAGACGGGTCTCCTGGAGCACCTTGCCGAACTCGTCGGCGAGGGCGTTGTCGAACTTCTGGCTCACCCGACTTATGGCCGCATCGAAGCCCAGTCCAGCCTCGACCGCGATCGTGAGCAGGTCCATGGTGTCAGGCAAGGCGAGCTGGATCTCACGCTGGCGCTGCTTGACCCGAGTGCGCAGCCAGTAGAGTGGCCCGTAGAAACCCAGGACGCCGCCGGCCCCGGCGATCAAGGCGATCATGGCCGGGTTCTGGGTCAGCGTCCCGATCAGCAGGCCGAGGGCGAACAGGATCACGCAGGCGACATAGCGCACGGCCGTGAAGTCCTCGGGCGAGAGATCGCCGGGGCGCCCGGCCAGGTCCAGCTGAGCCAGCAGCTGATAGCGCTGCTTGGCCGACGTGCGCTCGGCGAAGTAGCGGCCGAAGCGTTCGATGGCAGGGCGCATGAAGCGATCGCTGAATGGCAGCTGGAGCACGATGTCGTCTTCGGTCATGACCTTCTCGACGCCCACGTAGGACTGCAGACGTTCGGCCACCATGTCCGCGGCGCTGGCGTTGGGCCGACGCGCCAGACCGACGAAGAACATGAAGACGCCGAGCGCCGCCAGCAGGGCCAGGAGCAGGGGAGTCATCTAGACCTCGATCGCCACCACGCGCCGGATGATGAGGTTGCCGATGAAGATCAGGAAGGCGGCAAAACCGAGCATGGCCCAGCCGATGAAGGACTGGGTCATGGGTTTGAAGTAGGTCGGGGTGACCAGGTACATGAACAGGCCCAGGACGATGGGCAAAAAGGTTATGAGGGTGCCCGAAGCCGAGGCCTGAGCGGTCAGCGTCTTGATCTCACCCTTGATGCGGACGCGTTCGCGGATGGTGTGGGCGATGTTGTCGAGGATCTCGGCCAGATTGCCTCCGACCGAACGGTGGATCGCCACCGCGGTCACCAGGAGATCGAAGTCGGCGCTCTCGATGCGGCGGGTCATGTTCTGGAGCGCCTCATCGACCGAACCGCCCAAGTTCATCTCCCGCACCGCGCGCGCAAACTCGATCGAGATTGGCGGCGTGGCGTTCTTGGCCACGGTGTCGATCGCCTGTGCGAACGAATAGCCCGCCTTCAACGCGTTGGAGAGCAGGACCAGGGTGTCGCCGAGTTGGTCGTTGAAGGCCTTGAGCCGGGCCGCCATACGTCGTCGCACCCAGAATCCAGGGACGAAGTAGCCGGCTATGCCAAGCACGATCATCTGGATCCCGACGCCGAAGCGAAGGAGGCCGACCAGAGCGAGCAGACACACCGCCCCGACCTGGATCATGAGGAATTCGGAAGTGCGCAGTTTCAGGTCGGCCTTGGCCAGCTGCTCGGCCAGCGGTAGCCGGCCGCGCTTGGCGTTGCCCTTGCCGGTGCGCTTGGCGAGGGGCTCAAAGAGCCGGTTCAAGCGTTCCCGAAGGCTGGCCGGAGGCGCCGGAGGCGCCATCGCTGCGCCCGCGGAGCCGAACTCGGCGAGGCGTCCGCCGAACTGGTCCGTAGCGCTCCGGCGCCGGGCCTGTCCGATACCCATGACGACCAGGAACACACCGCTGGCGGCGATGATCGCGCCGACTATGGTGATCAAAGCGGGGTCCTCCTAATCAGTAGAGCTGGGCGGGCGGCGCCAGAGGCCGGAAGATTTCTTCTGAGACCTCCTCGCCGCTCGACCTGAGCTGTTCCATTCGCATCGGGATAATGCCGGTCGCGGTGTGGTATCCGATCGCCTTGCCCTCATCGCTGACCCCGACCTGGACGAATTTGAAGATCTCCTGGTAGCGGATTTCGCCGCCTTCGATCCCGATGATCTCGGAGACGCTGACGATCTTGCGCGGACCACCGCGCAATCGCTGTTGCTGGACGATCAGATGCACCGCCGAGGCCATCTGCTCCCGAATCGCACGGGAGGGCAGCTCAGCTCCAGCCATCAGCACCAACGTCTCCAGCCGGCCCAGGGCCTCGTGGGGATTGTTGGCGTGCAAGGTGGACATCGAACCGTCGTGGCCGGTGTTCATGGCCTGCAGCATGTCCAGGGCCTCGCCGCCTCGACATTCACCCACGATGATGCGATCTGGGCGCATGCGTAGGCAGTTCCGAACCAGATCCCGAATCGGTATCGCACCCTTGCCTTCAACGTTGGACGGGCGCGATTCCAGCGTGATCACGTGATCCTGCTGAAGCTGGAGTTCAGCGGCATCCTCGCAGGTGATGACGCGCTCCTCGGCCGGAATGAAGGAGGACAGGATGTTGAGCAGCGTCGTCTTGCCCGATCCGGTCCCGCCCGAGACCAGGATGTTGAACCGGGCCCGGACGCACGCCTCCAGAAATCGGATCAGCGGCGGGGTGCCAGAGCCGAAGCGAAGCAGGTCCTGTGGTCCCAGCTTCTCGCGCGAGAATTTTCGGATCGTCATGCACGGCCCCTTGAGGGCCAGGGGAGGGATGATGACGTTGACCCGGGAGCCATCCTGCAGGCGCGCGTCACACATGGGCGTCGACTCGTCGACGCGACGGCCCACCGTGCTCACCACGCGGTCGATCACGAGCATGAGCTGCTTGGAACTCTCGAAGGTGACGCCGGACAGCATCAGCTGCCCGCGCCGTTCGACGTAGATCTGCTTGGGGTGGTTGATCATGATCTCGGAGATGTCGGGGTCATCCACCAGCTGCTGAAGTGGGCCCAGACCGAGTACGTCGTCGAGAAGTGACTCGACCAGCCGGTCGCGCTCGGTCTTGGTCATAGTCACGGTGTTGATCCGGAAGTACTCGTCCGCGAGCTCTTGGATCTTGTCCCTCACCCCGCCCCGATCGGTTACCGTCAGCTTGTCGGCGTAGCGCTCGAGCAGTTTGGAGTGGACGTGGACCTTGGCCGCAGTGAAGGCGGGGCTGGCGCCCTCGGCTGCCGGCGTGGGTACGCGAATGGCCGTGGTCAGGGCGCTCAGGGTCTGGGCGGTGGCCGGCGCCGGCGGCGACGGAGCCGGGGACGTTAGGGTGGCGGGCGGAGGAGTATGCAGGCCCGTCGCCGACGGCACCGGGGCCGATCCGGGCGGCGGCGTGGTGGGCGGCGCCGGGGTGCCGGCTGCGGTGACGGTGGCGGCCTCCTGGCTCGCCTTGACCCGATCGAGCAGTCCCATGATCAGCTCACCTGTGCCCGGCGCAGAAGACCGCGTCGCGGTCGCTTACCTCTTGTAGCCTTGGCGTCCTCCAAGGGTACCAGACAGCCAACCAGTTCTCGCATCTTGCGGGAGATCTCCGCGTCCGGGTTGGAGAGCACGACGGGCACGCCCTTCTGGATCGACTGGAGCACCATCCGGCCCTGGCTCGGGATGCGGACCGAAACCTTGGTGTGCAGGTTGGCCTCGAGCTGATCGACGCTGACGTCGGACGGCGCATCCGAGCGGTTTAGGACCAGCAGCACCCGATCGAAGCTCAGCCCAAGTTGCTCAAAGAGCTTGAACACCAGTTTGGCGTCCTTGATCGCGGGCACGTTGAGATCGGTGATCACGATCATCCGATCCGCGCACTCCATCGCCTCCAGCATCTTGTCGTCGAGGTGCTGCCCGCAGTCGACGATGACGTGGTCGAAAGCCGCCTTGAGCGTGGTGATGACCCGGCGCACCTGCTCGGCGGTGACCAGGTCGGCAAGCTCGGGGGAAAGGGGTGAGGCCAGAACCCGCATCCCACCCGGGGCCTCCGGCATCAGCGAGCCCAGGAGTGGAGCGTCGACGTGAGGCCAGGCCGCGGTGACGTCGGCCATGGTGCCCTGGGGGTCCAGGCCGAGCATCACGGCCAGGTCCCCGAACTGCAGGTCCATGTCGACCATGGCCACCGAGGCACCGGTCTCCTGGCCCAGCAGCGCGGCCAGGTTGATGGCGATCGTGCTCTTCCCCACACCTCCCTTGCCGCTGAAGACCACGGTCACAATTCCGTTTTCCCCGTCGGGTTTGATGGGCGGTGGCAATGGTGGGAGCGGGGTCGAGACGGTGCCTTCCAGGATCGGGCGCGGACGCGCCGCCGGGCGCACCTCGGGCAGATCCTGCATCATCGGCGCGGTCAGTTCGGGACGAGGCCCGCCCTCCCTGCCTGGAGCTGGAGAGGGGCGGGCGGCGGGTGGCGCGGGCCGAGCGCTTTGGGGCGGGTCGGTTACGGAATCGGACGCGCCGGGTGCGGGCGGCCCGGTCCCAGCCATGGCAGGGGAGCCCTGCACCAGGCGCTGGGCTCGGCGCCGGGCCTCGGGCGTGCGCCGCTTCCTCGCCTCGAGCTCATGCACTCGCCGAATCGCGGCCAGCAGCTCGTCAACCGGGTAGGGCTTGGTCAGGTAGTGGCGGGCGCCCGCCTCCATGGCCCGGCGCAGATATTCGCGGTCGTCCTGAACCGAGGTCAGGATGACCGGCGTAAGGGGCATCTCCGCTCCCAGCTGCTCTGTCGCCCGCAGCCCGTCCATGTCGGGCAGGTTCAGATCCATGATGATCACGTCGGGATTGAACCGACGCGCGGCCTCCATCGCACCGGCTGCGCTGGAGGCGTCGCCCACGACCTCTATGTCGGACTCAAACGCGAGCAGGCGGCGCAGATTCGCCACCGTCCGGGGGGCGTCGTCGACGAGGACCACCCGAACTTTGTCGGCCGTGCCCGAGCTCGGTCCGTTGCCTACTTCGTGAACCCCCACCTCTGATCCACGTCCGCCGGCCTCACCAGGCCTGCGGCCTGAGCGTTGGGGCAGGAGGGATCTGGCTTGGTGTCCTGAGGTTGATAATCGTGGTACGAGGGCAGCGTGTAGCTGAGCTGGGCGTTGAGCGTCAGCCACTGCATGAAGTCGGCGTCGCACTGGGTCATGACCACGGTCAGGCTTGAGGGTACGCCGGCGGTTGACTGGCCGGTCCCACCGACCGCCCCCGTCTTGAGCACGGGCACGTTGGTGAACACCGTGCGCGTCACCATGCGCGGCGGCGAGCCCGAGTTCGTGGTCTGAAACACGCTCGTGCTGACGCTGGCCACGACATTGATGTAATCGCCTGGCTGGATGTAGCCCGCCACGCCCTGGAGCTCGCTGGTCTTGATCGTGGTGGCTACAAAACCCTGTGGGATGGGCAGGTAGGCGGGTTGGCTGCCGGCGACCAGATCCCCGCTTCGCGCCAGCATGTTCTGGGTTATGGCCTGGCCCTTGGCGACGTTGATCTCGGCCACGGGGCCCAGACTCAAGACGGCGGACACGCTGCCGAAGGAGGCCGGGGGCGCATCCGAACGCGCCATTCGCTGCACCGTCAGATCGGCCTTGACCAGGGGCGCGCGAAGCGGAATGTCACGCGCCGCCACCACCACGCTCACGGCCGGACCCGACGGGCCGCCCTGATTGGCGAGAGCGCCGACGAGGAAGACGAGCACGAATGCGAGCAGGGCCAGCACGGCTCCGACGATGATGAAGAGCCGGCTGCCTCCAGGCCGTAAACGTGACGGGGCCGGTGCGACTGCCAAGACCTACCTACCTCCGCATTGCTTGATGGCGCGCCAATTATAGAAATCGCTCCCAAAGAGCGAGCCGCGGCGTGGGCGGCCTGAACTCGAAGCCCAGGACCAGGCGATCGGAGCCTGGATCAGACTTCGGCCGGCCGCCGGGCCGAGAAGGGCGGCCGCGCCGCTCCTCCCCGCCAGCGCGTCCGTCCGCTCCGGGCTCACGCCCCAAGCGCGGTGGTCACGTTGGTCAGCATGTTGGTCAGCTGTCCGCCCACGAGAATTATCAATACCAATCCGACGATCGAGACCAGGATCAGAATCAGGGCGTACTCGACCATGCCTTGCCCGGCCTGGGGCCGGTGGCGGTGCCGCTGGACCCGCGCCAAGCGTGACGCGGGGGCGGCCAAGGTGTGCATATTCGCTTTCTCCTCCCGGCGTAGGCACCTGGGCAGAGTCGTATCGCGTCGGCCTGCTGCTCATTGATGCCTCCCGTTTTAGATCCGGCCCGATAAGGGGAGAGCCCCGCGTCGGGGCTCTCCATGACACGCTCTTAAGGGGTATTCGCCTCGAGCTCTAGGTGCCCAGGGCGGCGACGACGTTGGTGAACACGTTCTTGATCTGGCCGCCCATCGTAAGAAGAATGACGATAACGACGATGGAAACGAGCACCAGGATCAGGGCGTACTCGACCATGCCCTGCCCCTCTTGGCGGCTCAGAAGACTGCGAAGCCGAAAGTAAAGATTCAACACTGCTTTTCACCTCCTTCTACCGGGAATCCGTCGGATCTAATGACGGTGTGGACAGGGCATACTTGCGCCCGATCCCATAAGACGGCGGCATCATAATCCGCCGCCGCCGCGAAAGCAACTTTTTAGAAGCTGATTCCGGTCCGAGGGGCTCAGCCTACGAGCGGGAAGATCGCCTCTACGCTGGTGCCCGAACCGGGCTGGCTGCGCACCTCGAGCTGGCCTCCGACCGCCTCCGCCCGCTCCTTCATGTTGAGCACGCCCAGCTTGCGCCGGGCGCTCGGCTGATGGTAGTTCCGGGGATCGAATCCCTGGCCGTCATCGCGAGCCCGCATCCAGATCCGCGCCTCCTGGATCTCCAGCGTGATCTCAACCGTACGCGCTTTGGCGTGACGGTGCACGTTGGTCAGGGCCTCCTGCATGATCCAGTAGAGGCAGTCCTCCACCTCGGGTGGCATTCGCCGCTCCTCGCCGATGACGTTGAAGCGGCAGACCACGCCCGTTCGGTCCTGATACTCCGAGGTGATGCGACGCATGGTGGCGACCAGCCCCAGGTCATCAAGGGAGACCGGGCGGAGCTCGAACATGAATCGGCGCATGTCGTCCACGGCGTTGCGGACCGAGTTTTTGAACTCCTGCAGCTCGGCGGTGAGCAGAGCCGGATCGCGGCGCTGCAGCCGTTCCAAAATTTCGGCCTCCAAGACCAAGTTGGACAGCACCTGGGCCGGGCCGTCGTGCAGATCGCGGGCGATTCGGAGCCGCTCCGCCTCAACCGCCTGATAGGTGTCGAGCGCACTGGGGGCCTGCGCGGCGGGGGCCGGAGAGATGAAATCCGCCATCTGCTCTAGGAGATCGAGCTTCTCGCGCGCCTGCTCGAGCTGATCCTGGAGCCGCTGACGCCGCACCGCCAGCCCCTCGGCGTGCTCATACACGTTCTCTCGCTCGTGGGGCGAGAACTTCTCCGGGTTGCGGGCGACGTGGCGCCGTATCACCTGCGACTTCTGAAGTTCGTCGCTGAGCTTGTCCAATTCGGCCTGAAGTCCGGGCATGCGCGCCGCCACGGCGGCCGCCTCGGCCGCCACCTGGGCCGAGGGACCCGATTCCGTGCGGTCGTCGACCGGCTCGGACGTCGTGCTGGCGTCAGTCATCTCACCACTCCAATTCGACAGTCTATTGGGAGCCGGGTGCTACGGTACCCAGCCGATGCAGGGGCACAAGACCAAAATCACAACACCGCGCTGGCGATCAGCCGGCTACTGGGCAGATCTGGGTCTGGGACGCCTCCTGCCGGCGCTCGTTTTCTCGCCCCTTTGGGTCGACAAGCTGCTCTTAACCGCAGCCGCAGCCCAGCTCCTGGGGCGCGGCCGGGGCGACCCCCTGGGCCTGGCCACCCAGGTCCTGGGGTTGGCCTACTTCACCCTGCTGATCGTGCTCTACGCCGTGCGGCTCCCCCGGCTGGCCGGGGACAGGCGGCCACAGCTCGTCCTGGCCTCGCTCTTCGGAACCTTCGGCGTCCTCCTCCTGGGAGTCCTCCCAGACCACGCCCGGCCGGCTCTTGCCGCCCCCGCGGCACTGATCCTCCTGGCCGGCCTGGCCTATACCGTCTGGGCGCTGTCCACGTTGAGGCGGTCATTCTCCATCCTGCCCGAGGCGCGCCGGCTGGTCACCAACGGCCCCTACCGGTTCAGCCGCCATCCCCTCTACCTGGGCGAGGCGCTGGCTGCGATCGGCCTTCTGCTGCCCCAGATCACCCCCCCGCGGGTGGTGCTCATAATCGTCGTGTTGATCGCCCAGTACGTACGGATCAAGGCCGAAGAGACCATCCTGGCTCGCCAATTCGGGGCGCCCTACGCCGACTACCGCCGCCGGGTCCCCGCCTACCTGCCCGGGCCTTGGCCGCGCTGAGCCAGCGGCTCGGTCCGCGGGCGCTGTTCCTGGGCGGGATCATGATGGCGATTCTGGCCGCCCTGGTCCAGCCGGTCGAGGATCCCGACTTCTGGTGGCACCTTCGCACGGGGCGCTGGATCGTGGAGCACGCCGCCCTGCCCAGCCACGACCTCTACACCTTCACCGTTCCCAGCCACATCTGGATCGACCACGAGTACCTGACCGAGATCCTGATGTGGCTCGGCTACCGCATCGGCGGCACCTTCGTCGTCGCGCTCGGGTTCGGCGCCCTCACCTTCGCCGGCTTCTGCCTGATCTGGCGCACCGCCGACGTGGCCCGCCGTCCCTACCTGATCGCCGGCCTCGGCCTGGCCCTGGGCGGAATCGCGGGTGGGCCCATCTGGGGACCCCGGGCCCAGATGGTGACCTTTTTCTTCTCCTGCCTGGAGCTGCTCTGGCTGCGCTGGTACATGCGCGGCTCGAGCCGAGCCATCTACTGGTTTCCGTTCGTGATGGCGCTCTGGGCCAATCTCCATGGCGGATGGGCGGTCGGCTTCGCGTTCCTGGGCGTCGCACTGCTCACCGAGGCGGTGGGATGGGTGCTGGATCGCGAACCGGGCCACCTGATGCGCCTGCGCCGGCTGGGGTTGATCAGCCTCGCATCCGCAGTGGCGGTGGGGGCCACCCCGCACGGGGTGGCGCTTTACCTGTATCCCCTCAAAACCCTCAGCAGCGGAGCCCAGCAGAGTCTCATCGTCGAGTGGTTCTCGCCCAATTTCCACCTCAATTCAATGCGCCCACTCGAGCTCATGATCTTCCTTTTGATCATCGCCTTCGCGCTCCGCCGGCCCAGCACCTATGACCTGCTCCTGGCCCTGGCCACGCTCGGCCTGGCCCTGGAATCGGTCCGACACATCGCCCTCTTCGTGGCCGCCACCACCCCTATCCTGATCGACCACTGGAGCGGGATTTGGAACGAGCACAGGCGTCCTAACCGGCTCCGGCCGATCGCCACCGTGCGCCCCTGGATGGCCGGGGTCACCATCGCCGGCCTGCTCCTGATCGCGCTCACCTCGGGCGCCTCAATGGCCCGGGGGGCGCTGGCCCAGAACCGGATGCTGGCCCAGAGCTTTCCGGTCGGGGCGGCGAATTGGCTGGCCGCGCACCCGGGAGTGGGAACCAGAATGTTCAACGAGTATGGATGGGGCGGCTATCTCATTTTTCGTCTCTATCCGGCCCCCCAGCGTCGCGTGTACATCTTCGGCGAGGCCGAGCTCATGGGAGACCCCATGCTGCTCGAGTACGAGGACGTGCAGACGGTGCGGAGCGACTGGCTCAGCGTGCTCGACCGGCGCCGGATCGACTACGTGGTCGATGATCGAGGGGGCGCTTTGACCAACGCGCTCGAGGCCACGGGCCAGTGGCGGATCGCCTACCAGGACCACGTGTCCGTGATCCTGGTCAGGCAACCCTCCAAACCCTGACCCCGGGCGCCGAAAACGCGGGACGGCCCAGGCCTGGAGGCGGCGCGGAGCCGAATTCATCGGACCAGAAGATGTAGCTCAGGTGGTAGCGGCGGGCGAGCGCCTCCGCACTGGTGTCTCCGATCAGGGCCAGCCGTGCCTCTGCCCCCTTCTGGAAGTAGTTGTAGGTCTCCGAGTATTGACCCACGTAGACGCTGTCGGACGAATACGCCGGTATGTAGAGCCCCATCCGGGCCGACGAGAGCACGGCCCCGCGGGGCTCGGAGTCGAGCCATAGCAGCCCCTGGTATTCGGCGGCGGAGATCGAATACTGGGGCGTGCGGGCGTAGACCATGGGGGCCGCGAGCAGAAAGAGGCTGCCGACGGCGGCGAAGGCGACGTAGGAGAAGGGAAGCAAGCGGCGGCTCCGAAGACTTCGAAGGCGTGGCACCACAACCTGATAAAGGCCCCGCGCGGCGAACACGTCGAGGGGCATGTAGACCCCGTCGAAGAATCGCCGACGCAGGTTTCCGGCCGGGTTCGGCAGCCACAGGATGGCGCCCAGGAGAACCAGCCAGGCGAGCAGAAACACATCGTCACGCGAGCGCCGCTTGAGCGCGGCGGGCAGGGCCAGGGCGGCGAGCAGGAGCTGAGGCGCCAGGGCCAGGGAGAGCGAGACCACGTCCGGCGGCAGGTTGTTTCGCCATTGCGCGCTCCAGCGCAGGACCTCGGGGCTGACCCGATACTCGAGGTAGGAGTAGCCCACATAGGGCAGGGCGATGGCGACCGCCAGCATGGCCGCCACGTAGCCCCGGCGGGAGACCGGACGCGCGAGCAGCGCGACGGCCAGTGCCGCCCAGATCAGGATCGGCATCTGGGCGTGAATGGAGGCCTCGGCCAGCCAGGCCAGGCCGGCCAGCACGCCCAGGCGCAGGTTGGAGCGCTCGGCGGCGGCGAGGGTGAGCAGAATGGCCGCAGCCTGGAGCGCCGCCACCCAGATGAAGTGGGGCAGCGAGAGGATGGAATAGAAGGCGGAAAGCTCGGGCATCCTCCAGTCCAGGGTGTCGGTGGTCTGACCCATGACCACGGGGTGACCCAGGGCCTGGATCACGTACCCACAGCCCAGCCCCAGAGCCATGAACCAGAGCGCCCAGCGCCGGGCGGCGGGGTTCTCCACGAAGCGTCGGATGAACGCCCAGCCGGCCAGGATCAGAGCCACTGAGCCGACCATTCGCGCCACCTGATAGGTGGCCAGAAGGGAGAGTGAGAGGAGACGGGCGAGATGGCCCAAGGCGAGCCAGAAGATGAAGAAATAGATGCCCGGGCTGGGCTCGGTGCTGTACCGATTGTGCCAGAGCCAGCTCCCCTCCCAGCCCTGCTGCATCTTGGCCAGGTAGGTGTTGGCGTCATCGCCCAGATAGAAGAAGCCCATGAACACCCGTCCCGGCGCCTGATCGGCCGCCGCCACCAGGTACGGGATCAGGGTGACGAGGGCGAGGGCCAGCCCGAGCAGCAGGGCGGTGCCCCAGCCGCCGGAGCGAAGCCGAGCGGCCATCAGCGCCACCTCTGCGCAGCCAGTCGCAGCACCCCGGCCAGACCCTTCATGACCTCGCTCCGCGAGACCTTGGAGCGACCCGAGGTGCGATCCTCAAACCGAATCGGGATCTCGCAGACCGCGACCCCCTGCTCGAGGCATCGGTAGACCATCTCGACCTGGAATTCGTAGCCCGAAGAACGTACCCGGTCCAGCCCGACCGCGACCAGAGCCGCGCTCGAGTAACAGCGATAGCCGCTGGTCGCATCGCGCACCGACCAGCCGAGCAGGAGCCGGCAATAAGCGTTGGCTCCGGCGGAGAGCAGGCTGCGGTGCCAGGGCCAGCCCGAGACGCCCCCTCCGGGGATGTAACGGGACCCGATCGCCAGCCCCCCCACCCGGGCCGACGCAGCCACGATGGCATCCAGGTGCTCGATCCTGTGGGAGCCGTCGGAGTCCATCTCGACCAGGAAGTCATAACCGCGCTCCAGACCGAGCTTGAACCCGGCCAAGTATGCCGACCCCAAACCCAGCTTGCGCGGCCGGTGCATTACCGCCACCCCCGGATCCTGAGCCGCGAGCTCCGCGGCGATCTCGCCCGTGCCGTCAGGCGAGCGGTCGTCCACCACCAGCACCTCGTAATCCAGAGTCCGCACGCCGGCAACCACCTGAGCCAGGCTGTCGCGCTCGTTGAAGGTCGGCAGGACCACCAGGACCCGGCTCATGTTCGGACCCGGAGCCGGAGCAGGTCACGCAACATCTGGCTCGAGTGGCGCAGCGGCAGCACCCGGCTCGAGTCGGAGTTGAGCCAGCGCACCGGAACCTCCTCAATTCGGCAGCCCCGATTCCGCGCCCGCCACAGGATCTCCACGTCGAAGGCGAAACCGTCGGTCACGAGGCCGGCGAACAGGCTCCGGGCGAGCTCGCCGCGGAAGAGCTTGAAGCCGCACTGGGTGTCCCAGATGCCGGGCAGGAAGAGCGACTGGACCAAAAGGTTGAACGACTTGCCCATCACCACCCGGTGCAGAGGCTGGTCAATCTCTCGCGCCCCCCTCTTGGCGCGCGATCCGATGGCGACATCGGCGCCCCGATCAAGTGCCGCCTCGAGCCTCGAGAGCTCTCCGATGGGAGCCGAGAAGTCGGCGTCAGCGATCAAGACTCGAGCGCCGAGCGAGAGCGCCACGCCCTCGGCCAGCGCCCGGCCCTTGCCCTGATTTCGGGGCAGGATGAGGGGCTTGATGAACGGTTCGCGCCGGGCCAGCTCGTGCAGGAGTCCGGCGGTACCGTCGTCGCTCCCGTCGTCGACCAGGATCAGCTCAAGACCTGGAAGACGCTCGCGCAGACTCGGCAGCGCGCCCGCCAGGGCGTTCGGCAAGCGCTCGAACTCGTCGAAGCAGGGGATGACCACGCTGAGATTCACTGACCGGTCATCGTAGACGGGGGCCGCCGGATTCCGCCCCCGCTCAGGCGCGTTCCAATACGACAAGGAGCGCGAAAAGGGGCAGCGCGAGCATCCTCCGCGCTCGCCAGGGCTGGTGCACAAGGCGCCAGAGCCACTCCAGGTTGGCGCGGCGCCAGCTCGCCGGGGCGCGTCTCACCCGCCCGCTGAGGAAGTCCAGGACACCGCCCACGCCCATCGCCAGCGCGACCTTCAGCTGTTCGCGGTTACGGGCGATCCAGAGCTCCTGGGCGGGATGCCCGTAGGCCACCAGGAGGACCGCCGCCCCGGAGCGGTTGACCATGGCCACGATCTCGTCATCCTCTTCCACCGCCGGCGATCCGGAATGGGTGCCGCTGATCAAAAGTCCGGGATAGGCTTGAACCAGGGCCTGGCCGGCCGCCTCGGCCACCCCCGGGGCGGCCCCGAGCAGGAACAGACCCAGACCATGCTGCGCGCAGATGCGGGCTAGCTCGGGCACGGTATCGGCGCCGGTGACGCGCTCCGAGTTGACGCAGCCCCGGCGCCGCAGCGCCCACACCACCCCGGCTCCGTCGGCCAGGCACAGATCCGCCCCCTCCAGCGCCCGGTGAAATTCAGCCTGTGATCGCGCCCGCATGACGAATTCGGGATTCACGGTCACGACCATGGCCGCACGGCCTCGCCCCTGGCTCAGCTCTTTAATCAGCGCCAGTGCCCCGCCCGGCTCGAGACAGTCCACTCTCACCCCCAGAACTCGGCGCTGCACCACCCCGATATCATCCGACGCGTGTCCCCCCTCGCGCTCTCCTGCGACCTCTCCGGCCTCGATCTGGAGCATCCGCTGGGTCAGGCCGGGTTCGCGCAATACCTGCTCCAGGGTCTAGGCGGGGGCGTCAGCTTGGGCCCGCCGGCGCGCGGACGCCCGACCCTGATCCTCGACGGGCGTCCCCGCCTGGCCTGGGGCTCCGCCTCGGTGAGCGCGGTCTGCGACCTCTCCCACGTCTTCGCCGCCGCCGCCATGGGCCGGAGCGAATGGCTCGGGCGCAATCTGCGCACCGCGCTGCTGGCGCGACTCTCCACCGACCTGGTGGTCCCCTCGGACGAGGTCGCCCGGGGGCTGGAACTCTACCTGCGGGTGCCTCCGCGGAGGATCCTGGTCATGGTCCCGAGGCCCGGCCCAGAGTATCGCCGCGTCTCGCGAGTCCAGGTCGCGCAGGTACGTTCCGAGTACGGCCTCGATCGCCCCTACCTGGTCTTCGTCGGAGCGGCCAGCCGGCGCAAGAATCTGGCCCTGCTGGGCCGGGCCTGGCGAGCCGCTGCCGCCCAGATAGAAGGCGGCCTGGAGCTCGTCATGGTCGGTCCCGAGCCCGCCGGGATCGAGGGGGCGAGGGACATGGGCTGGCTGCCCAGCAGCCGCCTGGCCGCGCTCTTAAGTGGAGCTGTGGCTTACGTCAACCCCAGCCTGTGGGAGGGCTCGGCGATCGGCGCGGACGAGGCCATGGCGTGCGCTGCTCCGACCTTGGTCGCGGCCCGCGGGGCCCTGCCGCGAGCCGTCGAGGGCGCCGGCCTAGCCCTGGACCCGAGCGTGCTCGAGGACTGGGTGTCCGCCATCGTGGCCGTGGCGAGCCGGCCTCAGCTGCGCGGCGAGCTGGGGGCCGGCGCCCTGCGCCGGGCGGCCGCGCTCCGAGCCCAGGTTCAGGACTGGAGCGGTCTGCGGGGGCGGCTTTATGACCTCAGCGGGGGCGAGGGCTGACCGCCCTCGGCTCGTTCGATGTCCGGCGCACTCCTGCTACCTTGCTTCAATCGCGCAGCAGACGGTCGGACCGAACCCCGTCTCGGAGCGCCGCCCGGTGGTGGCCGTCGACGCCGCCCCGGCCGCGCGTCAGAGCATCACCGGGACCGAGCTCTACGCCCTGGAGCTCCTGCGCCGACTCCCGGCGGCGGCGCCCTGGTGCGATTTCGTGCAGTACTCATCGCGGCCCGGCCCCCGCTCGGGACTGGATCTCACCGTGCTGCCCACCCGGCGTCTGTGGGCCCAGGTGCGGCTTCCGATCCGCCTTCACCGCACCCGGCCCGAGCTCTTCTTCAGCCCCGCTCACGTCGTTCCCGTGCTCGCCCCCGGCCCCAGCCTGACCGTGGTCCACGACCTCGCATTCGAGCGCTGGCCTAAGGCCTATCCGGCGCGGCAGCGAGCGTATCTACAGTTCACCACCCGCTGGGCCGCCCGACGCTGCCCGCTGTTGATCACGGTCTCCAAGTCCACCGGGCGCGACCTGGAGCTGTACTACGGGGTGGGCCCGGAACGGATCGTGGTCGTCTCCCCCGGGCTCACCCCGCCGCCGCCTCCCCCCTCCGCCGCCCAAGTGTCAGACCGACTCCGGCGCCTGGGTATCGAGCGTCCGTTTGCGCTTCAGGTGGGCCGGGTGGAGGCGCGCAAGAACCAACTCTCCGCGCTGCGCGCGGTCGAGCTGGCGGGAGAACTCGACTACGTGTCCGCGGGTGCCATCGAAGACTCGGCCCTGGCCCAGACCCTTGCCCGCTCGCCGCGGGCCAGGATCCTGGGGCGAACCTCCCCCGCCGACCTCGAGGCGCTCTACGCCGGGGCCGAGGTGGTGTTGGTCGCCAGTCTGTATGAGGGCTTCGGGTTCCCTGTGCTGGAGGCCATGGCGCGAGGGGTTCCGGTGGTGGCGGCCGATAATTCCTCTCTGCCCGAGGTGGGCGCGGACGCCGCCCTCTACGTGGGCGACACCTCAGATCAGCGCGAGTTCGCGACCGCCATAAACCGGGCTCGATCGGAGTCGCCCGCACTCGCCGAGCGCGGGCGACTCCGAGCCCAGGCTTTCTCGTGGGAGCAGACGGCCGCCGGTGTGGCCGAGGTGGTTCGCCGCCTCATCGGTTGACCTGAGCGGCCGCGGCGAGCGTGCGCAACGTGCGCTCGGCGGCGCGGTCCCAGGTCAACTCGGCCGCCCGCAACAGCCCGTCTGTCCGCATCTGGCGGCGCAGCTCGGGATCGCCCAGCACCTCCTGCAGGGAGCGCGTCCAGGCGGCCACGTCGTCGGGTGGCAGCAGCCGCCCCGCGCCCCCGACCAGCTCGGGCAGGGACGACGTTCGCGAGGCGATCACGGGCACCCCGCAGGCCATGGCCTCCAGCACGGTCAGGCCAAAGCCCTCGTACCAGGCCGGATGGGCCAGGCACGCAGCCAGGTTGTAGATGGCGGCCAGGTCCGTGCGCGGTACCTCGCCGAGCAGATGGAGCTGACTTCCGGCCCTGGCCACCCGGCGCATTAAGTCCTCGCTCCTCCAGCCCCATCCCCCGACCACGACCAGGGGCGGTCGGTGGGGCAGCTGGACCCAGGCCTCGAGCAGCGTGGTCAGGTTCTTGCGCGGCTCGAGCGTGCCCACGAACAGGATGAAGCGCTCGGGCAGACGCCATCGCCGCCGGGCCTGGAGCAGGGCTTCGGGCGGCAGCGGTCGAAAGCTGGGCGCCACGCCCTCGGGCACGACCGTGATTCGATCCTCGGGGATGTCGAAAAAGCGCTGGAGGTCGGCCGCGGTGCTGGATGAGACCGCGATCAGGTGCTCGGCTCCGCGCAGGGATCGCGGCACCACGAGACGGACGCTGAGCCACTGCCCGGAGGGAAACCACCGGGGCTCCTGGTAGATCGCCAGATCGTGGACGGTGAGCACCGCGGGGGCCTTAAGCCGTCCCAGCGGCATCTGACCGGCCGGGCCCCAGAACACGTCCGCTCCGGCGCGGTCGAGCCGTCGCGGCCAGATGACGTGGCGTCCGATCAAGCGTGGACCTGGAACCAGCCGCGAACTCGGCGGCTCCGTGCCGCGCAGCTCGGGAGGCAGCCACACCGTCCATCGGACCTGGGGCTCCGCCGCCCGCATCGATTCCAGCATCTGGGCGGTGTAGACCCCCATCCCCGCCTGGGGCCGAGCCAGCGCCTGACCATCGACCGCGACCCGCAGCCCTGCCAACCTCATCTGAGGTAACGCTGGTTACGCCGCAGCACCTCGAATTCCTCCAGCGCCAGGCCCGTCCCCCGCACGACGCAGGTCTGGGCCTGCTCTGCGACCAGCACCGGCAGGCCGGTGTGCATGGAGACGTAGCGGTCCAGCCCGCGGAGCAAAGCTCCACCGCCGGTGAGCATGAGACCGCGCTCGAAGATGTCGGCAGCCAGCTCCGGAGGCGTCTGCTCCAGGACGTCGCGCACGCCCCTGACGATGTCCGCCAGGGGCTCCGCGATGGCGTCCACGAGCTCGTGGGAGCCGACGGTGAGGCGGCGCGGCAACCCGCTCAGGGCGTCGCGACCACTTACGGTCGCCGAGAGCTCGGTCTCCTCGCGCACGGCCGCGCCAGCGGCGATCTTCACCCCCTCGGCGCTGCGGTCGCCCACGATCAGGTTGTGGCGGCGGCGCAGGTGCTGGACGATGGCCTCATCGATCCGGTTCCCGCCGCTGCGCACCGATCCGCTGACCACCAGGCCGGACAGGGAGATGACCGCGATCTCCGTGGTTCCACCGCCGATGTCGCACACGGCCTGGCCCCTGGGCTCAGCGATCTTAAGCCCGGCGCCGATGGCCGCCGCCAGGGTTTCGTCGATCAGCCACGCCTGGCGCGCCCCGGCCGACATCACCGCTTCGATCACAGCCCGGCGCTCGACGCTGGTCACGCCGGAGGGCACGCAGAGCATGATCTCCGGCTTGAAGAGGCGCCGCCGGCCCTGGATCCGGGAGATGTAGTGGTGGAGCAGAGCCTCGGTGACCACGAAATCGGCGATCACCCCATCGCGCAGCGGCCTGACCACCTGCATCGTCTCCGGCGTCCGTCCCACCATCTCGAGCGCGGTCGCGCCCACGGCCAGAATTCGGCTCCCGTCCTGATTCAGAGCCGCCAGGGCGGGCTCGAAAATGACCACCCCCTCCCCCCGCACGTGGACCAGGATGGTCGAGGTGCCGAGGTCGATACCGATCTGCTTGGAGAGGCGCACCTAGGCCCGCGCCCGGGACCGCCCTCTACTCATAGGTCGCCTCGGCCGCGCCGGCGACGGCTGCCCCGCCTCCCCGGCGCGCGACGCGGGCGCCGATTCCGATCAGCTTGCCCACCATGTCCTGATAGCCGCGATCGATGTGCCAGGGTTGGTGGATGCGGGTCTCGCCGTCGGCGCAGAGCCCGGCGATGATGAGGGCGGCTCCGGAGCGGATGTCGGGGGCGGAGACGTCCGTCCCGCGCAGCCGAGCGGGCCCCTCCACGCGGGCGTCGCGACCCCGGATGGTTATCCGCGCCCCCATCTTGACCAGTTCAGGGACGTGCTGGAAGCGATTCTCGAACAGGTATTCGGAGATCACCGATTCGCCCTGGGCCTGGGTCATGAGGGCCAGATACTGGGCCTGCAGGTCGGTCGGAAAGCCGGGATGAACGAAGGTGCACATGTCGACCGGAAGCACCTGAGCCGAGGCGGCGCGGGCGATGCTGACCCGCTCCGGAGCCACCCTGATCGACGCCCCCGCCTCCTCCAGCTTCAAGAAGAGCTGGGTCAGGTCGCGCGCGGGGCAGTTCTCCAGGGTGACATCGCCTCCGGTGGCGACAACCGCCAGCGCGTAGGTGCCCGCCTCCAGGTAGTCGGCCACGACGCGGTGCCCGGCGCCGTGCAGGCGTTCAACGCCATCGATCACTATCCGGTCGGTGCCGGCGCCGGCGATGGCCGCGCCCATGGCGTTGAGGAAACGCGCCAGATCCTCGACGTGGGGCTCGCGGGCCGCGTTCAAGATCTCGCTGCGGCCTTCGGCCAGCACCGCGGCGAGCATGATGTTCTCGGTCCCGGTCACGGTCGGGAGGTCGAATATCACGCGCGCGCCGCGCAGCCGGTGGGGCGCGTGGGCGGTGATCTGGTCCTCGCTCTCGATCACCTCCGCCCCCATGGCGCGGAGCCCGCGGACGTGTTGTTCGACTCGGCGAGCCCCGATCTGATCTCCCCCGGGCTTGGGTAGGCTCGCATGCCCGGTTCGGGCCAGGAGCGCACCCAGGAGCACGATGGAGGCGCGCATGCGACGCCCCAAGGCCTCCGGGACCGCACTTCCCAGATGCGCGGCCTGGATTCGGCTCCGGCCCGCGCCCAGCTCCACCTCCGCTCCGAGCCCGCGCAGGATCTCGGCCATGAGGGTGGTATCGGCAACCTCAGGCAGGTTCTCCAGCTCGACCGCGTCCGCGGTGAGCAGCGAGGCGGCCATGATCGGAAGCGACGCGTTCTTGGAACCGCTGATCGCGACCTCGCCCGAAAGGCGCGCGCCTCCCCAGAGCGACAGCGTCTCCCCCTCTCCCCCCTGCACCCTTAGATCCTAGGGCCAGGCCACAGAGCCCGCGACGGCTATGTACCGCTCCTGCCGCGGCGGATGCGGGCCAACCGCAGGCGGGCCTCAGCCATCTCCAGATTCTGGAGCAGGATCGACTGCTCAGATGCGGTCAGCTCTCCAGCCATCGCCTGCCGAGCCTCCTCGCGAGCGCGCTCGGCCGACTCCTCGCTGATGTCCTCGGCCCGCTCCGCCACGTCGGCGAGCACCGTGACCCGGTCCGGCAGAACCTCCAGAAAGCCGCCCCCGACGAAGAGCTCTATCTCCTCGGCACCGTTGCGGATGGACAGCAGGCCCGGGCGCAGCGTGGTCAGCAGAGGCGAGTGCCGGGGTAGGATACCGAGCTCACCCTCCACCCCCTGGCAGACCAGAAAAGGCCGTCCCTGGCCGTCCACCTCGCCCTCAAAGAGCAGGCGCTCGACGCTCACCACCCGCAGCGCGACCCCCACCCGCTACGCGTTCCCGGCCAGGATCCGCTCGCCCTGCTCGCGCGCCTCGTCGATCGTGCCGACCATATAGAAGGCCTGCTCGGGCAGATCGTCGTGCTTGCCCTCCAGGATCTCCTTGAATCCTCTGACCGTCTCTTTGACCGGCACGAAGCGGCCGGTCTTGCCCGTGAAGCGCTCCGCCACGAAGAAGGGTTGGGAGAGGAATCGCTGGACCCGCCGGGCCCGGGACACGATCTGCTTGTCGTCCTCGGAGAGCTCCTCAATACCCAGAATGGCGATGATGTCCTGCAGCTCCTTGTAGCGCTGCATGGTTCGCTTGACGCCCTGGGCGACCTGGTAGTGCTCCTCTCCGACTGCGTGCGGGTCCAGGTAGCGGCTGGTCGAATCGAGTGGGTCGACCGCGGGATAGATGCCAATGTCGGTCAGGGCCCGGTTCAGGGTCACGGTCGCGCCCAGGTGGGCGAATGTGGTCTGAATGGCCGGGTCGGTCATGTCGTCGGCCGGTACGTAGATCGCCTGGACCGAGGTGATCGAGCCGGTGAGGGTCGAGGTGATTCGCTCCTCCAAGGCTCCCATCTCGGTCGCCAGGGTGGGCTGATACCCCACCGCGGAGGGCATCCGGCCGAGCAGGGCGGACACCTCGGAGCCCGCCAGCAGGTAGCGGAAGATGTTGTCCACGAAGAGCAGCACGTCTGCTCCCTCGGTGTCTCGGAAGTACTCGGCCATGGTCAGCGCGCTCAGCGCCACCCGGGCTCGTGCGCCGGGGGGCTCGTTCATCTGCCCGAAGACGAGCGAGGTCTTGTCCAGGACACCGGCGTCGCGCATCTCGTAATACATGTCGTTGCCCTCGCGGGTGCGCTCACCGACGCCGGCGAAGACGCTGCGCCCCTGGTGCTCCTGGGCGATGTTGCGGATGAGCTCCTGCACGATCACGGTCTTGCCCACCCCGGCGCCGCCGAAGAGCCCGATCTTGGAACCCTTGACAAAGGTGCAGATGAGGTCGATGACCTTGATCCCCGTCTCCAGGATCTCGATCTTGGTCTGCTGCTCCTCGACCGGAGGGGCCGCGCGATGAATCGGCCAGCGCTCTCCACCCGTCGGCGTGGGCTCGTCGTCGATGGCCTCTCCGATCACGTTGAACATGCGGCCCAGGGTCTCCGTCCCGACCGGAACCGTGATCGGCGAGCCGGTCCGCTCGACCGCATCCCCACGCCGGAAGCCGTCGGTCGAGTCCATGGCGATGCAGCGCACCGCGTTGTCGCCGGTCTGCTGCTCGACCTCCATCGTGACCCGACGCCCGTCCCCGGTGGTGACCACGATCGCCTCCATGATCTCGGGCAGCGCGCCGGCGGGAAAGGTGACGTCGACCACCGCCCCGATGACCTGGGAGATTCGGCCCGCAGCACCGGACGCCTGCGGCTTGACCTTGGTCTTAGCCTTCGCCATTTATAGACTCCTTGCCTTCATCGCCTAACTCGATGCGCGCAGCGCTTCGGCGCCACCCACAATTTCCATCAGCTCAGTGGTGATCCCCGCCTGGCGCACCTTGTTCGCCGTCAGGGTCAGGGACTTGATCAGATCGCCCGCCGCCTCGGTCGCGTTCTGCATCGCGATCATGCGCGCGGAGTACTCGCTCGCCTGGTTCTCCAGCAAGGCCTGATAAACCTGGGTCTCAACGTAGCGCGGCAGGAGCTGGTCCAGCACCCCCTCGGGATCGGGCTCGTAGATGTAGTCGGCTCCGGCCCTGTCCGGGCTCGCCTCGGGCAGGCTCAAGGGCAGCAGGGGACGGATGACGGGCTCCTGACGCAGGGTCGAGATCCATCGTTCATAGGCCAGTAGGACGGTGTCCACCCGACCCTGATCGAACTCTTCCAGCGCAGCGGCGATGGAGGGCAGAATCTCGTGGATGCGGGGACGGTCGGGCACCCCGGTGCTCTCCGCGACGACGTCTCGGCGAAGCCGGCGCTCGAAGTCGCGCCCCTTGCGGCCGATGCACACGTAGCTCGCCTGGCCGCCGTGGTGCTCGTTCAGATGGCGCTGGGCGGCGCGCAGGGTATTGGTGTTGAGCGCGCCGGCCAGACCTTTGTCTGAGGTGATGAGGATCACCAGCGCCCGATTCCCCTCCCGCCGCTCGAGGTAGGGATGCCGGTACTCGACCGCACGCGCGGACGTGGTCTGCAGCACCTCCAGCATCTTTTCCGCGTATGGCCGCGTGGCCTGGACCGCAGCCTGAGCGCGGCGCAGCCGGGTCGCAGCCACAACCTGCATCGCCTTGGTTATCTTCTGCGTGTTGCGGATGCTCCGGATGCGCAGCCGGATGTCGCGGAGCGAGGCCAAACTACTTCCTCTGCCGCCTCGCGGCGGGCTTGGCGGCGGGCTTGGCGGCGGCCTTGGCTGGGGCCTTGGTCTCGGCCTTGGCTGGCGCCTTCGGCTTGCCCTCGGGCTCGGCATCGGCCACCTGGGTGCTCTGGTAGTCGGCGTAACCCTCGACCCCGAACTGGCGGTTCCAGGTCCGAACCGCGTCCTCCACCTGGGCCGTCGACTGGTCGTCCCAGCGCTTTTCACGCTCCAATGATTCGGTCAGGGAACGACGCTCGCTGAGCAGAAAGCGGACGAAACCGGCCTCCCACTCAGCCACCTTGTCGACCGGAACGCGGTCCAGGAAGCCTCGGGTGCCGGCGAAGATCAGGCAGACCTGAACCCCCACTGGAATGGGCTCGTACTGGCCCTGCTTTAGGATCTCGGTCAGGCGCTGACCGCGGTCGAGTTGGCTCCGGGTGGCCTGGTCCAGGTCCGAGGCGAACTGGGCGAACGCGGCCAGCTCACGGTACTGGGCGAGCTCGAGCTTCATCTGCCCCGCGACCTTGTTCATGGGCCTGATCTGGGCATCGCCGCCGACCCGGGAGACGGAGATACCGACCGAGATCGCCGGCCTCTGGCCCGAGTTGAACAGGTCGGCCTCGAGAAAGATCTGGCCGTCGGTGATGGAGATGACGTTGGTCGGGATGTAGGCCGAGACGTCACCGGCCTGGGTCTCGATCACGGGCAGCGCGGTGAGCGAGCCCCCTCCGTTCTGCGCATTGAGTTTGGCGGCGCGCTCGAGCAGCCGGGAGTGGAGGTAGAAGACGTCGCCCGGGTAGGCCTCGCGTCCCGGTGGCCGGCGCAGCGTGAGGGAGAGCTCGCGGTAGGCCCAGGCGTGCTTGGTCAGGTCGTCGTAGCAGACCAGGGCCTCCATGCCGTTGTCACGGAAGTACTCTCCCAGAGCGCACCCGGCGTAGGGGGCGATGTAGTTCAGAGCCGCGGAGTCGGAGGCGGTGGCGGCAACGATGACGGTGTAGTCCATGGCGCCCGCGGCCTTCAGGGTGTCGTGAACTCGAGCGATGCTGGCCGCGTTCTGGCCGATGGCGACGTAGATGCAGTAGAGATCCTTGCCCTTTTGGTTGATGATGGTGTCGAGCAGGATCGCGGTCTTGCCGGTCTGGCGGTCGCCGATGATCAGCTCGCGCTGCCCACGACCGATCGGGATCATGGCGTCGATGGCCATGATCCCGGTTTGAACCGGGGTGTCCACGCGCTGGCGGGTGATCACACCGGGAGCGATCTTCTCGATCGGGCTGAGCTGGGTGGTGGGCACCGGCCCCTTGCCGTCGAGCGGCTGCCCGAGCGGATTGATCAGCCGCCCTAAAACCTCCATCCCGACCGGGACCTCGACGATGCGCCCCGTGGTGCGCACCTCAGCCCCCTCCTGGATGTGCTCGTAGGCGCCCATGATGACGGCCCGGACCTGATCCTCCTCCAGGTTCAGCGCCATGCCGTAGACCTCGCCCGGGAACTCGATCAGCTCGCCGGCCATCACTCCGGTCAGCCCGAAGATCTGGGCGATGCCGTCTCCGATGCTGACCACCCGACCGACGTCGGCCGATACCGTCTCGGCCTCAAAATCCCTGAGCCGCTGCTTGATGACCTCGCTGATCTCGATACCCAACTCTTGTTTTCCCTCTTCGTGCTTCAGGTGGGCGCCAGGCGCCGGCGCAGCTGGCGCAGGCGCGATCTGACGCTGGCGTCTATGACCCGGTCTCCGAGCTGAACCACCAGCCCGCCCAGGATCGCGGGGTCGACCTCGACCTGGAGCCGCACCTCCTTGCGCAGCCGGCTCGAGAGCTGGCTCAAGAGCCGCTCCCGTTCCGCCGGCTCCAGCTCGACCGCGCTCGTGACCCGAGCCCGGACGCGATCCTCCTCCAAATCCCGCAGGCGCTCGAACTCCTCGATCAGCTGGCCCAGCTCGAACACCCGGCCCGAGTTGACCAGGAGCTGGATCAGGTTGTCGCCTCCTGCCTGCGCCCGGCCATTCAGGGCCAGCAGGGCGGCCTCGCGCCGCATCTCCAGGGGCAGGCTGCGGTTGGCCAGGATGGAGCTCACCTGCGGGTCCGCGAGAACTCCGCGCAGCGTCTGCAGGCGCTCCGCCCACTGCGTCATCTCCCCGTCCTCGCGGGCCAGCTCGAATACCGCCCGAGCGTAGCGCCTAGCCCCGCCAGCCACGCTTCAAGCTCCTCATCTGGACCCGCTTCGCTGAGCCACCTCGGCGATGGCCGCGTCGATCAGGACCCGGTGCCGGGCGGAGTCGAGGCCGCCTGCGACCACCTTCTCGGTCGCTGCCACGACCAGGTCGGCCACCTCGGTCCGGACCGCCTCGATGGCGCGCCGGCGTTCATTCTCAATGTCGGCCCGGGCGCTCTCGGTCATCCGCTTGGCCTCGTCCTCGGCCCGCTGGTGCAGATCCTGACGCAGGGCCTCAGCCGAGCGCCCTGCCGCCTCCACGATCTCGGCGGCCTGGGCCTGCGCGCTCTGGAGCTTGGCCTCGGCCTGCTTCAGGCTGGCCTCCGCCGCCTCCCTCGACTTCTCGGCCTGGGTCAGCTGCTCGGCCACGCTCCGCTGTCTGGCCTCCGCCGCGCGGATCACAGGCGGATACACCCAGCGGGCCAGGATCAGGAGCATGACCAGGAAGGCCACCACCTCGGCCACGAACGACAGGCTGAGGTCCAGCAGTCCCGCCACCGCCAGATGAAGGCTTGCGGTCAAGGCTAACCCCCGACCGCCGCCGCCACGCCGACGATGAAGTAGAAACCGAGCGCCAGGTTGATGAAGTACATCGCTTCGACCAGACCGATGATGATGAACATGATGCTCTGCAGGCGGGCCTGTGCCTCCGGCTGGCGGCTCACTCCGGCGATGGTGGCGTTGCCGGCCAGGCCGTCACCGATGGCGGCACCGATGGCGCCTCCGCCGAGGGCCAGACCTGCCCCGATCAGGGCGCCTGCGAGCGCGATGGCGTGATTCATGTGAGGTCTACCTCCTAACTCACGTGGTGTCCGGTGGCGGGCACCGGCGCTGGCGGATGGGGGTCGTGGCCGTGGCCCTCCTCCTCGAGACCCTCTCGCGCCATCCCGAAATAGATGATGGTGAGGAGCATGAAGATGAAGGCCTGGATGGTGCCGACGAAGAAGACGTCAAACGCCTTCCACAGGATCAGGAGCCCGATTCCCACGGCCGAGAGGGGCTTGACCAAGAGCGGACCACTGGCGGCGGCGCTGATCAACAATCCGATCAGGTAGACCATCAGGAGCCCGGCGAACATGTTGCCGAACAGCCGCAGGGCCAGGGTCACCGGCTTGACCAGCTCCTCGATGATGTTGAGCGGCACGAAGAGGACCCGGAAGGGAACGGGAAGCTCGAAGGGCTTGGTGAAGCGGCGCAGGTAGCCCAGCGGACCTAGAACCTTGATCGAGTACCCCTGGACCACAAGGATGACGACGATGGCCATGGCCAGGGTCTGGTTGAGATCGGCGTTGGCGGGATGAATCAGGGGCGCGGGCAGGGGAAAGAAGTCGATCCAGTTGGCGATCAGGATGTACATCCCGATCGTGGCCGCGATGGGAATGATGAACTCGGCGTCCTCTGCGACCGTTTCCCGCACCAGCCCTCGGGTGTAATCGAGCAGGAATTCGAGCACCATCTGAAGCTTGCCCGGGGTCCCATGCTGCAGACTGCGGACCACGAGCCAGCCGATGAGCAGCGTGACCAGGATCGCGATCAGGGTCGAGACCAGGGTGTCGATTGTGATGCCGCAGTAGTAGAAGCGGAGCGCAACCAGATTCAGCGACTGCGAGCCGTTACCGCAGACCGGCAGCAGCGCATGTGTGCCGGGGGCGGCATCGGCCAGGTAGCCCAGGGGCGACCTCATCCGCGCACCAGGCTGAAACCCGCGCTGGCCGCGAGCACGAGCTGGCTCAGCGCCACGCCGAGCAGCGCGAGGATGATCTGGTCCCCGCCCACCAGGGCGCCCAGGGCCACCGCGAGGGCGCTCAGCAGACCCAGCCGTCCCAGGCTGCTGGCACGAAAGTCCAGATCGGCTCCCAGCGACCAGCGCGCCAGATGGCCGTTGAGCGAACCCAGGAGCAGGCCCCCGACCAGGGCCAGGCCGCCGGGGGCGTGGCCGCTTGCGACCATGCCCGCACCGAGGGCGAGCGCCAGCCCGGCGCAGACCAAGAGCGTCATCCGAAGGGGGTCCACAGAGGGACTCACAGGTATCGCCTAAACCTCGTCACGACCACGGCCGCCGCGGCGGCCGTGCCCACCAACAAACCCGCAACCAGAAAGATCGATCCGCTACCGACCCGACGGTCCAGCATCAGACCTAGGACGAATGGCACCACGAAAGCTCCCGCGATGAGTACGCCCATCGCCAACATCCCTCTTCCCGTGGGATAAGACCGCTGGCCGCCGTCGCCACCGGACGTCATCCCCGCCAGAGTTTAGCTGGTCGAGTCACTGTCCAGCAGGCCGTGGAAGAGCGAGGCCGCCAACCGCCAGCGCACCCCCTGCAAGCGCTCACCCAGGAGGGTCGAGACGGCCACCACCATGAGCACGATGGCGATGGACAGAATCCGCTTGTGGCCCAACACCATGAGACCCGCCGAGCCCAGGATCGCGGTCGCCGAGTAGAAGACGACGCAGATCTCGGGCTGGGTCAGTCCGAAGTCGAGCAGGTGGTGATGAATATGGCGGCTGTCCGGATGCGCGATCGACAGTCCAGCTCGGCGGCGCCGGAATATCGCCAGGCCGGTGTCCAAGATGGGCACGGCAAGGGCCAGGATAGGGACCGCGAGGGCGAACGCCACGGCATCCTTGGCCACTCCCAGAACCGATATCAGGGCCAGGGCCAGGCCCATCGAGTAGGCGCCTGAATCGCCCATGAAGATGCTGGCCGGATGAAAGTTGAAGACCAGAAAGCCGAGGCAGGCGCCGGCCAGCGCGCCGGCCAGTATCAGCACATCGGGCTGATGTGAGCGACCGGCCGCGGCCACCAGCAGGATCAGGGCCACGATCGCCACCACCCCTCCAGCCAAGCCGTCGACGCCGTCGAGCAGATTCACCGTGTTCTCCATGCCCAGGATCCAGAACAGGGTCACGGGCAGCGCCAGCCAACCCAACTCGACCACCTGGTGGCCCGGAATGCCGATGAAATCGATGCGGAAACTGGCCCCAAATCCGAGCATGGCGACGAGCGCGATCGTGGCCTGTAGAAGGAGCTTGATCCAGGCCGGCATTTCGCGCGCGTCGTCGATCAGGAATATGAGCGCGGTCAGCCCCAGATGGGTGCGGTCGTGGGTGGCGAACACCAGGACCGAAAGGGAGAACGCGAGGTAGACCGCCAGCCCTCCCAGGTAGGGCACGGGGCGAACGTGAATGTCCCGCTCCCGCGAGGGCTTGGAGACAAAGCCAAGTCGCCGGGCCAGGAGCGCGGCCAGCGGGGTCAGGAGCAGCGCGGCGGCAAGAGCGATCAGGGTCGGACGCGCCGCCGGTCCCAGGTGCTGCTGGATGGAACTCCAGGACTGCGGGCTGAAGAATCCGCTCGAATTCATCCCCGCGCCCTGGGCGTGCTGACCTCAGCCCGGCTCAACCGGCCGTATAGGGGAGCGGGTACCTGGTGCATAGATCCAGGGTGCGCTCCCGGATCTGATCCAGCCTGGCTGCCTCGCCGCCCGCCTGAACCGCCTCCAGCAGATCGACGACGCAGTCGGCGATCTCCACCATCTGCTCCGGTCCCATGCCCCGGGTGGTGACGTTTGGGGTGCCGAGCCTGATTCCGCTGGGATTGAACTTGGAGGCCTCGTCAAACGGAATCGCGTTGCTGTTGAGGGTGATGCCCACCCCATCCGCCAGGTCCTGCACGGCCCGGCCCTTGAGCCCGAGTGGGCGCAGATCACAGAGCATCAGGTGATTGTCCGTACCGCCTGTGGTCAGACGCAGGCCGCGCTCGCTGAGGCGCTGAGCCAGGACGGCGGCGTTGTCCACCACGCGCTGCGCGTAGTCCTTGAAGGCGGGCTTCAGGGCCTCCCCGAAGCAGACCGCCTTGGCCGCAATCGCGTGCATAAGAGGGCCGCCCTGAGTGCCCGGGAACAGGGCTGAATCGAGCTCCCGTCTGAGCTCGTCTCCGGCCGCCAGGATCATCCCGCCCCAGGCGCCGCGAAGCGTCTTCTGGGTCGTGG
>Ga0307372_10001630_pt1 | contig 38672 bp, 37 predicted proteins | sample OX1MG_FD_202533 | JGI IMG/M metagenome (GOLD analysis project Ga0307372, IMG submission 202533) | Soil microbial communities from Risofladan, Vaasa, Finland - OX-1 | ecosystem: Environmental > Terrestrial > Soil > Coastal area > Acid sulfate soil | place: Finland: Risofladan, Vaasa | collected...
TGTCGGGTGAGCGAAGCGTAATCTTCCCCCGCAGTGGTAGCAAGGGCGCACTTACGAAAAGTTTCCGGCCTTCGGCCGTCAACTTTTCAGTGCGCCAGGGGCTCCGGCTGGCGCCTCCGTCCCTGGACCCTGGGGAGGTTGCAGCTGCGCGGCGCCGATCGCCGGCCTCTTCGGGCCGGCGATGGTCGTGCGCGACAGACGCCGCGCGAGCGGCGCGGCGCTCTGGCCGCCGGCGCTCATCGCCGCCGCGTCCCCGTCCGCACGCTTCGGTGCCGGAGTCCGGGGATATGCGAGAGGCCCGCACGCGACGGCGTTGCGGGGGACTGAGGGGAGGGGACGGCGATGCTCGAGATCAGACCTTGCGGTGAATGCTCTGGACGGGAGTTCGGACCCTCGAGCCTCCGAGCGCGGATCTGCAGGGAATCCTGACGGCCGGGACGCGCCGATCGGCGTGCAAGGAGCGAGGATGAGCGATCAGACGTGGAAGGCGGTAGAGGCGTATTTCGACGGCGAGTTGATCGGCGCGGACGCCGTGCTCGACGCGGCTCTGCGCGCGAGCGCGGCGGCCGGGTTGCCGAACATTCAGGTCTCTGCGAGCCAGGGCAAGATGCTCTATCTGCTCGCGCTCACGCAGGCGGCGCGGCGCATTCTTGAGGTCGGCACCTTGGGCGGCTACAGCGCGCTGTGGCTCGCCCGGGCGCTACCGCCGCAAGGGCGCCTGGTGACCCTGGAAATCGATCCGCATCACGCCGAGATCGCGCGCCGCAACTTTGAGCACGGCGGCGTGGCCGACCGCATCGAGCAACACGTGGGCCCGGCGCTCGATAGCTTGGCGCGGTTGCGCGCGCAGCGGGTGGCGCCGTTCGATTTGGTGTTCATCGACGCCGACAAACCGAACAACTTGAATTACGTCCAGGCCGCGCTCGCGCTGTCGCGCGAGGGGACGCTCATCGTCGTCGACAATGTGGTGCGCGAGGGCGCGGTCATCGAGCCAGCGCCGGATGAGGCGGCCGAGGGCGTGCGACGGATGACGACATGGATTGCGCGCGAGGCGCGGCTGAGCGGGACGGTGATCCAGACGGTCGGAGAGAAGGGCTATGACGGCTTTCTGCTCGCCCGCGTCCAGGTCGCCGAAAGGGCATAGCGAATGGCGAACTATCACCTGACCGTTAAACCCGTCTCGCGCGCGGCCGGCCGATCGGCAACCGCGGCGTCTGCGTACCGCAGCGCCACGCTGGTCTACGACCGCACGACGGGGCAGAGTTTCGACTACACACGCAAGCGCGGCGTCGAGCACGCCGAGATCGTGCTGTCCTCGGCTGCCGCGAAGCGCGACATCAACTGGGCGCGCGATCGGCAGGCGCTCTGGAACGCCGCCGAGATCGCCGAGAACCGTTCGAACTCGCGGGTCGCGCGCGAGTACGAGGTCGCTCTGCCGCACGAATTGAACAAGGCACAGCGCCAGGCGCTTGCACGCGAGTTCGCGCAGGGCATCGCCGACCGCTACGGCTGCGCGGTCGATTTTGCGGTGCATGCGCCGCACCGCAAAGGAGATCAGCGGAATTACCACGCACACCTGCTCACCACCACCCGCACGATCGAACCGGGAGGCTTAGGCGAGAAGACGACGATCGAGTGGTCGGACACGAACCGGAGGAGGGCGGGGCTCGAGCCCGCGGCGCAGGAGATCGAGCACGTCCGGGCGCTGTGGGAGAGGACGGCGAACGAGCGGCTCAAAGCGCTCGGGATCGAGGCACGGATCGACCGACGGAGCCTCGAGGCGCAGGGCATCGAGCGCGAACCCACGACACATCTGGGGCCGACGGTCTCGGCGATCGAGCGGCGCGGCGAGCGGTCCGAGGTCGTGCAGCGGATCGCCGAGCAGACGAAGGCGCAGAACCAAGAGCGCACCGTCGAGCATGCGCGGCTCGAGCGCGAATCCCGACAGATCGAGAGCGCGATCCTAGATTTGTCGGGGAACCTGCACGCGGCGCTCCTCGAGCGAGATCGGCAGCGGAGCGCCACGAAGGCGACGACGCCGGCGGTGGGGAAGAGCGTGACCGAGCTGCAGCGCGAGGGCCGGGAGGCGTGGCTCGCGCGGCGGGCGGCGGAAAAGGAACGAGAGGCCGCCGCGCCGGGACCGGAGAAAACCCCGGCGCCGGCGAAGTCGCGTGAGGCCGACCGACCGCTCAGTCCCCAGGAATTACGACGCCAGGGGATTGAGCAATGGAAGGCATATCGAGAGCAAGGACTCAAACCGCCCAAACCGGAGAAGCCCCAAGAGAAGGAACAGGATCGATCACGCGATCGCGACGGGCCGGAATACGAGCGCTGACTGATGTTTCGGTTTCGCACCGTGGTGGCACGAGCACGCCGATCTTGACCTTGGTTTTTGATCGGTGGTACCCCAAAACGCTCGCTGGTTTCGGGGGTTATGCGGTTTGAGCTACCGGGACGCGCAAATACTACCGCACACGGCGTGAAAAGCGGCGGTGGTTTCAGCGGCCTACCTCCTGGCTGCGACCAACCCTTTTATCTTGTACTCCCATCGGGCCCGCAGTTTAGCGTCCTGCCGGCCGCCGGCGCGTCGTTTGGACTCATTGCCGGCAGAACTCGACAAGCGCCGCCGAAGCTCTATTATCAGTGCCCATGAGCACGCTGAGCCGCATTGTCATCGATCCTGCGATCTGCCACGGCAAGCCTGTCATCCGCGGCACCCGGTTGCCAGTGACGACGATTGTGGGCAGTCTCGCGGGCGGCATGTCGTTCGAGGACGTCGAGCGCGAGTACGACGTCAGTGCCGACGACATCCGCGCGGCGCTACGCTTCGTGGGTGAGCTCGCCGAGCAAGAGTCCTTTCACCCTCTGCCTGCCGCCTAGCTCGGCATGCGTTTTTTGCTGGACGCGAATTTACCGCGCGCGACCATCGGCGTGCTGCAAGAGTGTGGCCATCAGGTCGAATTTGCGCGCGACGTAGGGCTCGCCATGGCTGCGGATGAGACCATCGCCGCGTATGCACGGCAGACCGGTGCGGCGCTGCTCACCAGGGACTTGGATTTTGCCGACGTCCGACGGTATCCACCGGATCAGTACGCTGGTCTTGTCGTGTTGCGATTGCCGGACACTGCGGTGGCCGCGGAGATCGCGCACACGGTGAGGAGATTTTTGATGGAGCCGGGGTTTTGTGATCACCTGGCCGGACGGCTCGCGGTGGTCGAAGTGGACCGCGTGCGCTTCCGGCCCCCCCTGACCGGATAGCCGGCCAACGCCGGAGACGGTCCTCTACGGCCCTGAATTCGTCGCTTTTGTTCGGTGGGACGTGCTCAAAATCCATGACGGCCGCGCTCTAGTGCGTGTTAGGCGTCACTTCTGTGCGAGTTCCGCGATAAACTCATGAAGCCGGCTGGAACGACCTTCTAGAGATTTCTTGAGACCAGGGTTGGGGTTTGAGACGTAAAACGTCATTCCATTGAAATTGCTGAATCGAGCAGCATACGAGGCATCTAACGCTTCCGTGAGATATGCCTCGACCCGCGCCACCCATGCATTGTGTTCACCAATCGGCGGCGGATCGTTATTGGCACTTGCTGATATAGCTTCCGCTTCCTTTAGGAAGCCTCCCAGTTTCTCGCGCTGAACTTTAAGCCTCTTGGACAGGTCGTTAAGGCTATAAAGGTACATCGCGACTGCGCAGAGAACTACGGCGCTCAACGCGGAGACGAGTGCGGATATGTACTCGTCCTTGGAAAGGAAGAACCATACTGCTCCAGTCGCGAAGACGCTGGCGACGAACCAAACGAGCTGAATAACCCTCTCCGCAACAACGCGCTTCAATATCGCTCCAAGTTCAGCACGCGCCAATGATATAAATGGCGCCTAACGGTGAAGTTGAGGGGCCGTTCACTCACGCCGCCCCGGCGACGCGGGCGCACAGCCTCTTTCGGCGCCGGCGGCGCCAAACCGCTCACGCATCACGGTCCGCTCCAACGATCGTTCGAAAGTGTCATAGATGGCCCTGAGTTTTCGCGCGGGCAATGGCGAGGCCAATTATGCAGGTAATAACGAATACGCCTACACAAATCAGTTCCCACCGCAAAAGCGAAGCACCAGCGGCTGTGTAGTTCTTGGACTTGTATCGAGCAAAGGGATTGATTAATAGTGCCCAGCCGTTGGGGCCGCGGTAATGCCGGCGCGCACGGCGATGAAATATAAAGGCCAGCACCCACGCCGCTAGCCCTACCCCATATACCGCCAAAAAACTCCCTAAGCCGGATGACACGTTGTTGTTCATTCGTTCCCTCTACCGCCGATAGGCCTCGGGGGCCGCAAGTCGCCACGTTTCGCCGAATTATCCGCCATTCTCGGCACGCCGGGACCGGAGAAAACCCCGGCGCCGGCGAAGGCTCGCGATGCCGACCGGCCGCTCACTCCCGAGGAGCTGCGGCGCCAGGGGATCGAGCAATGGAAGGCGTACCGGGAACGGGGTGTGAAGCCGCCCGAAGTGGAGCGCGAGGCGGAGAAGGAGAAAGAACGCGCGCAATCGCGCGATCGCGATGGGCCGGAGTTCGAGCCATAACCGAAGTAGCGCCATCAACAAAAGGCGCGTGGCTTTGTCGTTCGGCCGCCGTTTGATCGAAGACTGCGGTATCACGGCTCAAAGAAAATGCCATCGAGATCTATGAATCTATCGGCCAGGACTTTGAGATTATTGTTTAGCCCACTCGAAACCGCCGCTACGAAGACACTCTTTCCCAGCCGTTGGCACTCGGCGACGAGTGGGGCGTAGTCTCCATCGCCAGCGACCAGGTACACGACATCAAGATTGTCTTGGTATGCATTGCTGAGCGCGTCCACGCTCAGCTGGATGTCTACCCCCTTCGGATTCCGAGCGTTCTTGAGTTTTTTAAATACCTTAGGGTAAAGGGTGTTACCAAGACCAGGTGCAAGGTTATGGCCTGGCGGGTTGTACTGTACGAACGTAAGGGCCTGAATCTGCCCAGCAATCTCTAGCTGTATTTCGTCTGAACCCACGGCGTACGTGTAATAGGTTGCACGGAGCACCACGTTCAGCGCGGGCCAAACGGCACGAGGAGCCCATGCGAAGACATCTTTAAGGTGGCGAGTGTCATCATTTCGGCGTCTACCGGCGGCAATCATGTCTTGGTAGCGGCAAACGAGATTTTCGCCGTCGATAAAAACCATCATCCTTCCGAGGCGCGGTAAGGGTTGCGGTAGCACGTTCAAGATGGGGCTCCTTCTAAGGCCATTGAAGTAGGGCATCGGTAACGTCTGGCATTCAAGTTGCTTAGTGGCCGCACGACGCCCACGAATCAGCGCTAAATTTCTGGATGGTCGTCGCGTAAAGCGCGCGCATTGTTTCGCGAAGTAAGCGACCTGGGAGCGTCCATGAGCATATTTTCGCTGGCCTAACGTTTGACATCAGCAACCGCAACCCCAACCAGCTCGCACCCGCGAAACGCAAGATAGACCCCGGCGCTTCGCTGGTCATACCATTGAGGATCCTCTCGAACGACGGGTTAGGTGCCGTCGCGCTTCGCTATGCTCGCCCGAGCACCTTCGGGCAACGAGGAGAACAGTGCGGCCCGCTTCTTCGGATAGCTGATCATTTGCTCGGCTATGAAGTTGACCAAGCCAAAGAGCGCGTTCGCGGTGCGGCTGTCTTCATTGAGGACCATTTCAAGAGGATGGACTGCGTTGTTGCCGACCACTCGGACGACGTCGAGAGCCTGCTGGATCTCAGGGTTCAGGCCGCGCTGGACAAGCGTTGCGATGTCCTCGTTGATGTTCTTCCCAGGAAGACCAATCTGTCTCGTCAATTTCTGAATGCACATCCGCAGGATAGCTGCCGCAGCTCGTGGCGATTGCTGAACAACCGATGCGGCCTCCAGATAGTCGATTTGGATATCGGCGTCAAGGTCGGAGTTGGGCTGTTCGACACCGCCGCGGGATGGGCAAACCATCCTGTCACGTTCCCACAGGCTTGTCTTGCCGCAGTGAAAGCAGACGGCAACGTAGTACTCATGGAGCAGTAGATCATCTTCTCCTTTCGGGATCGAGTGAGCCTTACCACCGACCGCCATGCCGACCTTCTTGCCGTTCTGCGTTGTGTTGAAAGGGTCGATTGCGAAATGATGAGTTCCGCCTCCGGCCTTTGGCATTGAGTGCTGCTGCGGACTACCTTGATCGTCCCGCCAGTTACCCTGGCGACCCGCGACGATGTACCACGCTTGCGAAGCGTAGACACCACAATGTGCGCAGTTGAACTCTAACTTGGCGAATTCAGGCGGGTAGGACGATTGCGGCATGGTGTTCATGGTGCCTAATTTCCGATAGGCTCTCAGTATCGCAAATCTCCACGTTTCGCCGAATTATCCGCCTTTCTCGGCACGCCTGGGCCGGAGAAAACCCCGGCGGCGGCGAAGGCGCGCGAATCCGATCGATCGCTCAGCCTCGAGGACTTACGGCGCCAGGGGATCGAGCAATGGAAGGCGTATCGGGCCAGGGCGTGAAGCCGCCAGAAGTGGAGCGCGAGGCGGAGAAGGAAAAGGATCGATCACGTGATCGCGACGGACCGGAATTCGAACGCTGACGATGGCACGGGGTACGGGCGAATTTGTTATCGGCGTGGCGCCGGCAAGACCAAGTGGCTTGAGCGGCAAAGCCATTGAAGTTTGCCATGGTCAAGGTCAGTGTGGCGCCGGCGGAAGGGTCGATCGAGATTGATCCTGCTGGCGCGTAGGTACGGGTGCGCGGGATTGTCGATGGGACGGTGCTTGAGCTACGAGGCTGTACGGCGCTCAATAAGGACGGTGCCGTTATCCTCGGTTGCCACGCGCACGGGGAATGTATCCTCAAGACTGGCCAACCAGCCATCGATGTTATCGAGAAAAACGACTCCCGTGACTCGTAGATTGGCCACGGCCGGGTCGACAATAGCAATGCGGCGCGTGGAGTTGCGCGATAAATCCGCTACAACTCCTGCCAATGGCTCATCCACATAGTGAAGACGACCCTGCCGCCAGCCGGCAACCCAAGCGGTATTGACAGCCGCCACTACTGGTGCCTTATCGAAGGGCTCTAGCGACACGCTCTGACCGCCTTTCAGCTGAATTATCTCCGCTTTGGAAATCACGGCCGATCCGGTCCCTTGTCGCCCAGTAACGGGTTGTCTTTGCGGCGTGGAGATCCGAACCTCTCCTTCCGCCACCGTAACCACAACGCCACCGAGGAGGCGGTTTACATCGAAAGCCGTTCCGATATCGGTCACCGTCGTGCTGCCCGCGTGGACGGTGAAGGGCCTTTCTGGCTCCCTCGCGACCCGGAAATACGCTTCACCGCGCCCTATTACGATCGTGCGAGAGTGCGGAAGAAGTGTGGCGATGAGGGATGATCCACCCCCCACCGAAATGATGGAGCCATCTGGCATCGTCAGCGTTCGAGTCTCTCCTGGGCCCGTCCGAACAGATGTCCGCCAGCCTCCCTGTAGTGTCACGTTGATCAGCGGCCAGTAGATCATCGCCATGACCACGATTACTGCGGTCAAACTCGCGCCAGCAAGTGCAACCCCGAACGGCCGAACGTGCACTCTGGACCGGGCACGGCGCTCACATGGCGGCCGCGCCACGGTCTTGGACCGGACGCGCCATGCTGTGACGCTCTCCATGCCTGAATAGTCATCCTGCCGCACTTCCGCCTCAGTGGGCCACCGCGCGGTCACGAGATCGCTCAGCCGCCAAAATGACTCCACGCGCTGAAACGCTTCTCGGTGCGCGTTGCTAATCGAAAGCCAATGCTGCCATTCAGCAATCCGGTCAACCGAGACGCCATCCGACCGCAGCTCGATGAACCACTCGGCAGCCTCGTGGAGCAGAGGATCGTTCTCGAGCTGCGATTGCTGCAGGTCATCCATCAATGTGTCCTCCCTTCCCCGCCCGGGCCGCATCGAGTCCTGCCCGGCAATAAAGGAGCGCCCGAACCAGATGGTTCCTCACCATGCGCTCACCCAAACCCATCTGCTTAGCGATATCGGGAAGATCGAGGTCGTAAACTTTGTGGAGCAGGAAGGCTCTGCGGCACTTGGCCGGTAAGTCATCGATGAGGCGCTGTGCAAGCTCGAGTTCCTGAGCGTCGTTGGCAGACTGTTCCGGGTTGGGTCCGCAGCGGAGTTCTTCGAGGAACTTCGTTTCACGTGCGGCCCTCCGCGCGGTCTGCTCGTGACGAATGCGATCCACTGCTAGGTTCGCAGCCGTCTTGAATAGAAATGCACGCAGAAAGCTTATGGCCCCTGGCTGATCAAGCTTCAGCAGCCGGACGTAGGCTTCTTGAGCAACGTCTTTCGCCTCCTGCTGTGAGCGCAGCCGCAGGGCAAGGAATCGAATCAATGTCTCATTGTGTTCACGAAAGAGCTGCCCGATAAGCTCTGCTCGGTCTTGCGGCCCCCCCGCTGCCAAGTCGGGCTCAATCGGCTTCGCCTGTACTGGATCGGTCATTCTGTTGCGTAGCCTACGCCCAGAGCGTTCCTCGAACTATAGACTCTAGACGAATGAGCATCGCGTCTTTGCAATCGCTGCACTCACACTCGCGCATTACAAATTCTCAGGGGTCGCTCGTCTAGAGGGGCGAGACCGCGCAAAGTGCAGTCCGACTCAAAGAGCAACATCTGGGGGTGTCATGTCGAACAGCAGAGTTACGCCAGTCAGCGGGACCTTCACGCGCATGCTCGCGCCGATGTTTATGACGTTCATGCTCGTCGTCCCACTAATATCAGCGCACGCAGTAGACATCGCTGTACACTTCCACATCCGGCCGCAGGCGCTATCTTCAGCCTTAGTACAATTTGCAGATCAGGCTGGAGTGCAGTTCACGGCGGCGGGTACGTCGCTCAGAGGAGTCAAGACCCTCGGCGTGCACGGAGATTACGCGCCCGCCATGGCTCTCTCAATCCTGCTGCGCAGGACGGGCCTCGCGTACCGGTTTATCGATCGCCGGACCGTCGCCATCAACCGCCCAGGCAAGGTACACCAGGAACAAAGGCGCCGACGGCACAAGGAAGGGAAGAGCGACTCTTCCGGGACGTTTTTGCTGCCTCGACCCGCTAGTCCGGTCGCTCCTTCGGAAGTGGCAAATGCGGTCACATCGGCAGAATCCCTGGGCGATTCAGGTAACACTCTTATGCAAGTGATCGTGACGGCGACCCGCAGTCCCACGGCAATTGACCATATCCCTGGAGCGGTCGAGGTGATCTCCGGGACGATCCTAACGGCCATTCAGCACTCGTCATTAGACCCGGATCAGGTGCTCGCACAGGCGATCCCAGGCTTTTCGGCATCGAACGATGACATGAACACTGCGGGGGAGTTACTGCGGGGAGCGCGACCGGAGTTTCTGTTGGATGGAGTGCCGATGTCTACGCCGTTACGTGACGTCGGGCGTATGTCTGCCGCCATGGTCGACCCGGCGCTAATCCAGCGGATCGAGGTGGTAGATGGCGCATCGGCGATTGAAGGGTTGAACGGGTCGGGCGGCATAATCAACTACATCACCAAAACGCCCACCCAAACAGGCGTCTTCAATACCGTACAGACGGCATTCGAAACGCAGTTTCGTTCCAATCATATTGGATGGAAAACAAGCGATCTCACCATGCTAAAGAGAGGGAACCTCGATTTTCTCCTGTTTCTCGGAACCCAATCGCGCCCGATGTACTACGACGGACGAGGAAATTTGGAATACATCAATCCTAATGGCTCATACGAGGACTCGAAGGCGAACGTGGTGACCGCAAAACTGGGTTACGATTTTGGTGCGAATCACTCGCAGCGAATTCAACTGTACTTCAATGACTACGACCTTACAGGAAACAATAATTATAACAGTCTCATACCGGGAGACCGCGCATTAGGTATCGTGCAGAGCGCACAGCGCGGACCGGGCCCAGGTCCGGCAGCTACAAATCAGACCAGTGAAGCTACCGCAACGTACACGAATTCAGATATCGCGGGCGGTCTTCTTACCGCGATCGCCTACCATTCACACGAATACTTCCTGTTTCCCTCCGGCGGAGTTGACCCTGCGAAGCAGGATCCCAGAATCGCCGCGATTGGTACGCTCATTGATGCGTCCGCCGTCATCAGCGCGAAGGATGGTGTCAAGGTCTATTGGGAGAAATCAGATTTTCTGATTCGAGGGTTCGACCTGAATTTGGGTTACGACTACAACTCGGATCAAACAGCCCAGAATCTAGTGCTAACGAATCGGATCTGGTTGCCGTCGCTGCAATTCACTGCCAACTCAGGCTACGTTCAGATGAGTTTTGACCGGGGTCCGCTCACTTTGAGTGCGGGTGCGCGGTACCAGGCGGGGCGAGTTTCCGTGCCCACGTTCCAGACTCTCTATGAGACTGCTCCTGCAACGGGTGGGGTTACATTTATTGGGGGAGCAAAGCAATACAACACGGCAGTATACAATCTCGGCGCGGTCTATCGCTTCCTGCCGGCTTGGTCTACATTCGTAGGGTTTTCACAGGGCTATAAGCTGCCGGACATCGGGCTCGTAATCCGCAATACCAAGAAGCCCGGACAATCGATGAATACGACGGCAGCGGTCAATCCTGTTGTCACTGACAGTTACGAGGCTGGCGTGAATTGGCGCGGGTCCAGCGCCAGTGTCGGTGCGGATGCGTATTACGCGAAGTCGCCGTCCAGCACGAATGTCGTGACGGATCCGAGCACGCTCTTAGAGACGGTGTTGCGCACTCCGCAGGTGCGGAAGGGAATCGAGTTTTCCGCTGATTGGATTGTAGTCCCGAGGTTAACGATCTCCGGTTCATATTCACATATGCTCGCGTATACCTCGCTCGCCCCTGGATTGCCTGCGGATGCAAACATTCCGCCGGGATCAACAGTTGGCCAGGAACCGGATAAGGCTGTGCTCGCTCTCGAGTGGAACCCTCTGCGCGCAGTCTCGCTCAATCTCACGGGCAGTCACTATTGGGGTCAGAACCTCAATTCGGGACTGTCAGCAGACTGGTATTTCTTTGCCAGTCCGTACACTGTAGTCGATGGCGGCGCCACCTACGATATGGGCGCATATGGGTCCGTGTCGCTGGGGGTCTCAAACCTGATGAACACATTCCACATCGTGAACGAAACTGGTACGGATAACACCACGTATTACTCGATCCAAGGCCGCAAATTCACGGTCACGTATCAGATAACGTTCTAAATGACGACCCTCTGGGAGGGTCGAGCGCGAAGGTTACGTACCCCTAAAGTGCTAACAGCCTACGCGGCAGTGCTTGGGAGCATGTTGCGGACGTCCACGTGGCGAGATGGTCCGGGTGCGGAAGTGGGCAGGGGAAGAATGGAGGAGGCATGAAGAGCGCCCTGCTACTCGGTGTGTTGGCGATCAGTGCCGTATGTAGTGCTGGTGAGCCGGCAAGCGCGCATGTGCCATGTGCTGATATGTTGAAACTGCGGTTGCCGCTCGCGACAGTCACGATCGCCGAGGTGGTTGCACCAGGTGCATTCCGGGCACCAGTCGGCGATCCGCAGCATGGTAACTTCTCGGACCTGCCGGGATTCTGCCGCGTCCATGGCTTCGTGCACCCAGTGCCCGGTTCAAATATTGGCTTTGAGGTATGGCTGCCACTCGGGAAGTGGAGTGGACGACTGCACATGGTCGGTAACGGTGCATACATGTCGAGGATCTATTGGCCGGAGTTGGCTAATCGAATCCGCGAGGGCGATGTAGGGGTCGCAACCGATACAGGTCACAAGGGCGGATCGCTCACGTTTGCTGTAGGACACCCGCAGCGCATCATCGACTGGGGTGAGCGTGCGGTGCACGCGACCGTCGTGATCGCCAAGCTCATCAGCCGAGGATATTTTGGCAGGTTACCGCGTTACTCTTATTTTAGTGGATGCTCCACGGGAGGCGAGGAGGCCCTCTCCGAGGCGCAACGCTACCCGGATGACTTCAACGGCATCATTGCTGGCGACCCGGGCAACTACCGCACCTCACTGAACATGGCGTTTCTCTGGCAATTCGAGCAGAACCATCGCCCCGGAGACGATACCCATCCGATCCTGAGCGTCGCCGACCTCCAGTTGCTGCACGGCGCGGTGATGCGGGCCTGCGACGCTGCCGACGGAGTGCGGGATGGGGTGATCAACGATCCGCGCGATTGCAAGTTCGCCGTGGCATCGCTCCTCTGCAAGCCCGGAAGCGAAGGACACTGCCTCTCGGCGGAGCAGGTTGCGGTGATTCGTGCCATGTACGCGGGTCCACACGATCCGCTGACCGGAGCGCAGATCTACCCCGGCTACACGCTGGGCAGTGAAGGAGTGGTGGTAGCGCCGCACCAGAAACTGCCTGGATGGTCCGCGTACTGGGCCGATCTGCGCAGGCCGGCCCAGCCGATTCGGGCCGACTTTTTCCGCTACTGGGTGTTCGCCAACCCTGAATGGAACTGGTGGCGGTTCGACTGGCACAGCGATCCCGCCATCGTATCGGCCACTATCGGCCCGAAGGTGAATGCCACGAACCCTGATCTGCACCGGTTCGCCGACCACGGCGGTAAGCTCATCATGTTCATGGGATGGGCGGATCCGGTCGGCTCGGCCCTCGCGGCGATCGACTACTATCGGCAGGTGGATGAGTTCACCGCAAACCATATCGGAGTGAAGGACACGAGGGACGCGATGCGCGCGACCGGAAAGTTCTTCCGGCTCTACATGATTCCCGGCATGGGGCATTGCGCTGGCGGCCCGGGCGCAACTCACTTCTCGACCGCGACGCGGGATTCCACACCCCCTGTGAGTGACGCGAAGCACGACATGACTATTGCGCTCGAGAATTGGGTTGAAAGGGACGAGCCGCCGCGTGCCCTCATTGGGACGCACTATGCGGATGAGAAACGAAAGGTCATCGCCTTCCAGCGACCGCTTTGCGTGTTTCCCCAGGTGGCGCGCTACATCGGAGGTAGCACCAAAGAGGCGGCGGGCTTCCGGTGCGAGACGCACCACTGACGGATCGGCTCCAAGCCGCGTAGGCGACCTGGTGGTCTGGTCGGCTATACACATTTCTGCCCATCCGTCTAGAGTCTTATTCGCTTAATTTAGGGCGAAACACCCACTGGCCACCTCCGGAATCCGGGGGCAGACTCGGCTGACGAACAAAATCGACCCGGGATGGACCCTGCGATGCAGCACCTCGAGGCGCTCGCTCACCGGTTGACGCTCTATACCAGCGGCACGCGCGGGCTCGTGGTCGGCTACCTCATGGTCGGCGTGTTCGTGTTGGTGGGACTGGTGCGCTCGCGGGCCCGCTTCGGACTCTTTCTCCTTTGGCCGATCGTCACGGTGCCGGTGACGATTGCCGCCGCGATCGCGGCGTCGGCCGTGTTCTGGGCGATCGAGCAGTTCACCCACGCGCACCTGACCGACTTCGATTACGTCGGGATCAGCATCATTGTCTTCATGGTCGTCGGTTTCTGGGGCGGCCGGTATGTCGTTGCGCGCGATGGCGCGAGCGGCCCGATGTTCAACCGCGGCGCGTGGGTGAGTGAGGCGGGCGGTCGCGCACACCGCCGGCGACGCGGTGTCCCCGATCGCCTCGCGCTCGCGGGTGTTGTTATTGCGGCCGAGGACGAGGTCAAGCACTTCAAGTTGATCGGTGCGACCGGGACCGGGAAATCGACCGCGATGCGCGAGCTTCTGCACGGGGCGCTCGCCCGAGGGGATCGGGCCGTGATCGCCGATCCCGACGGCGCGTATTTGTCGCGCTTCTACGATCCGGAGCGGGGGGACGTGATCTTGAATCCCTTCGATGCCCGGTCGGCGAAATGGGACATCTTCGCGGAATTGACCAGCGTCTACGACGTCGAGCAGCTCGCGCGCTCGCTGATCCCGGATCAACGCGGCGATCCGCAGTGGACGGCGTTCGCACGGACCTTTTTCGAGGCCGTGATGCGTCAAGCGGCGAGCGCCGGCGTCCGGGACATCGGCGAGCTGTACCGGCTGCTGACCGCAGCGCCCCCGGATGAGATCCGCCTGATCGTCGCCGGCACCGCGGCGGCGCCCTTCGCCGAAGAAGGGAACGCGAAGATGTTCTTGGGGCTTCGCTCGACGGCGAGTGAGCACGTCAAGAGCTTCGATTACATCCGCGCGCAGCAGGGCAGGGCGTTCTCGGTCCGGGAATGGGTGCGAAACGGCCGGGGAGTTCTGTTTCTACCGTACCAGGCGGAGCAGATCGCGGCGGTGCGCTCGGTGATCTCATGCTGGATGCGCCTCGCGATCTACCAGACGATGAGTCTCGGGGAGACCGACAACCGGCTGTGGTTCGCGGTCGACGAGCTCGATGCATTGGGCGCGATCGACGGTCTCGCCGGCGCGCTGCCGCGGCTTCGCAAGTTCGGCGGTCGCTGCATCCTCGGCTTCCAGTCGATCGCCCAGGTGAGCACGACGTATGACCAGGGCCCGGCACAGGCGATGGTCGAGAACTGTGGCAATACCCTGATCCTGCGCTGTTCGGCGAGCGAGCACGGCGGCACGGCGCGGTTCGCCTCGCAGCTCATCGGCGAGCGCGAGGTCGTGCGGATCACGCATTCGCGCAGCCGCCACGACGTCGGCCTATTCACCGCCGGCAAGGAGACCGTGAGCCGGAGCGAGCAGCATGCGATGGAGTACGCGGTACTGCCAGCCGAGATCGAGCAGCTCGCGGATCGCACCGGGTACCTGAAAGTCGTCTCGCACCCCGGCTGGATAAAGATCGAATTCCCGGTCTACGACCTCCCCGCGGTCGCCGAGCCGTTCGTACCCATCACCCAATCGGTGGCCACCGCATGACGCCGAGAAACCGATCGGATGGCGCCCTCACCTTCGAGATCGAAGGTGCCCTCGTGCGCTGCGAGCCGCTCGGTCGGAGGCGCCTCTGGCACTGCGACTGCGGGTATTTCGAACGGATGCGAGGCCGGCACGGAAAGGGCTTTTGCCCTCACGTGGCGGTTGCGATCGAGCATGCGGCCGAGACCGGGCTGATCGATTTTGAAGAGCAGGGCAAATTTTCAGTGGCGAGGCAATCCACTTCCTCGAGGGCCAAGACATGACAAGCAATGAAACTGTTCCAGCGGCAATTGAACTCGATGCGTACCGTGGCCGGGGTACGCGCGGCTGGCGCATTCCGACGGACCCCGAGGGGCAGCGCGGGCTCCACCAGGAGCTCGTGACCGTCGATACGGGCTGCGCCTTTGGTGGCGAATGGGAGAAGGCGCAACTGTGGCAGATCCTGGACGGCTACGGGTGGCTCCGTTGGCACGAGCCCTTCGCGAGTGTTCGCCTCGCGCCCGGCGATCGGCATCTCGTCGGCGCCGGCGAACGGCGCCTGGTCGTCGCCGCGAGTACGCTGCAGATCCTGATCACCACGGTTGACGTCGCGGCACTGCCTGCGGCCGAGACTCACTGAGGTCAAGCCCGCGCGGGATCGTCGCGCGTCCGCGACGACCTTGCGCTGGGCGGCGAGCCGCTCGGCCAGTGAGCAGCTCCTGGTCGATCGGTCGGCGCAGTCGCTGGCGCCGGATTCCGTCTATCATCCGATGCGGGTCGGGCCGGATTTCTTCTGGAAGATCGGTGCGGTGATTCTGAGTTCGACCGGTGAAACTCGGTCACCGACGGTGCCGCGGTGGGCAAGACCTGTGGCATCAACCCAATTCGAGCCTGGACGTACGTACGATGATGCACGCGTCGTCCAATCCTTTTCCTGGCAACTGGCGAGAAGCGCAGCGCGGAGACCGGTGAGGGGCCCGTGGTGGCCGAGTACTACTGGGGTGTCGGGGCGCAGCCCTGACCAAGTGGGGTCGTGACAATTCCGGACTCGTTCCGGAATTGTTTAACGAACCCCTACCTTGTACGCCCAGTGCAAAGATCCGCGCTCGGAATCATTTCGGGTTGGCCGCGGATGTAGGGGCGCTTCACGCTGAGGCCACCGAGTACGGAATGCGGCGCGGTGTCTTGATCTTTGCTATCCACGTGTCATCGTTAGCGTCAGCCCCATGACCCGTTTAGGCGATTGCGTTCCTATGCAGATACGCTCCTGGCCCTGCCCCTCATGACCCGCGAAACGCTTCCCGCCGGAGCATTCACATGGGGCTCCATTCAGTGGCGGTACGACGTGGATCCTTCCGTTCACTGGCAGCGCTGCGACGCAGAAGGTCTCGGTTGTCCGCAGGAAGTATTCACGCAACTCTTTCACGAGGATGCCCATAACGCAGACTTCGCGGCGATCATTGCGCGCGCGGTGGATTGGGGGCGAGTGCGCTGGGAGCTTGAGGAGTTGTCTGGAATCGCGCTGCGGCAAGTTTGCGTTGACCGCGGCTATCAGCATGCGCTCGATGAAGCGCGAGACCGGGCCACCCGGTTTGGCATCATCGATGATCGGGCGGAGGTCGTCGCGCACTGGCGCGACGCGCGTTCCTGGTTCGTCCCGCCGGTCATTGTCACTGGGAATCTGTTGGGTACGAGCGTGGGCTATGAGCTGCTCGTGGGATTTACGCGGCTCGGTAATCTGCTCGGGCTTCTGGATCGGCAGGAAATACCGGAGGTACAAAAGCATTTGGTATGGGTGGGTCGGGGGATGCGGAAGGATTCGGGGTGAATCCATTGCAGTGTCTGCACCGACTCGACACGGCGGCCAGTCGGGACGATGATCGCATATTCTCTGCCGTATCCCATCGAGGCTCTACCGCATGTTGACACCGAGTCAATTGATTGCTGCTCGTGTAGGCGCCCAGGCGAGACCCTATTGCTCACCATTACCGCGACTGCGGATAGGCTCTTCGCTGACCACACGCCGGGGCACCGTATTTCGGGTGCGCGAGGCGGTGGTGCTGGTGGCCGATAACGGCGCCGAGTCGCCCTCCGTCATCGTCGAGCGATTTCGCGACGGGCAGGTGACGGAGTTTCTCCTGACAGTCGGCATACTCGCGAACCTAACCCGCGGTGCTATGCACAGACCGGGCGCCGGGTGCCTCATCGATTGGGCTCAGGCGCTGCGCCAACGACAGTGTGTCGTGCGACGACTGGTCTTCAACCCACCCCCGGTCGCGCGACGATAAAGACATGGAGGAGAGCGGCAAGTGTGGGGGTACGCCGGTTTGGCCGGCGACAACGCTGCTGAAACCGAACGAGCAGCCGCCTGACACCCCACATTTTCTTACGCTCTCGAGATCCGCGCGGGCATAGCGCATGGTGTTCAGGCCGGCATGCCCGAGCCACCGTTTGCAGGAGTCCACCGTACCGCGCAGGACTCGGCGCCAGATGCGCTTGCGTGCGCCGCGATGCTTTCGCCGGCCGTGGCTGCAATCGATCGGCGTGCTGGGTGTGCTGCAGATCACAAAATAGCCGGCGATCTCATCGATCAGAACGGGAAATCGCGAATGCATCACATTGCACGCTACGTGAACAACTTAACGTGCTGCGCCGTTTCTGCAGAAATCTGGTTACAAGTAAGGAACAAAGTAATGGGCAAAGGTACGCGGATTACTGCGTCGGCCGCGCGAAGAGCGACGACGACTAACTGGAGCCGACTACTACAGGTAGGAATGTTTCTCGGCGTTATGGCGCTTACGGGCTGTAGCGGATCGAACAGTGGCGGCGGAAGCACGCCGACTGCATCGCAGGCGGGCCAGTTCGTTGATGAGTTCGTCCAGGGAGCAAGCTACTACACCAGCACTGGCTCTGGGGGTTGTACCGCCGGCACGCCTTGCACCACTGACTCCACCGGCACCTTCAAATTCGCCGCGGGCGACATCGTGACGTTCACCGCGCTGGGCGTGAAGCTCGGATCGGCGACGTTGGCCGGCAATTCTAGCGGCAGCGTGACGCTCGTCGAGCCCAACACGTTGACCGGCGAGTCCAGCCCGACCGGAACCAAGGCCGTCGCGCTGGCCACGTTTCTGCACATGATCAGCACGACGACGGCGCAGGGCATCCAGGTCAACTCCAACATCGGTTCCCTGGCCACCGCAGTGCCCAATGCCGACGCGACCCAAATCACCGATTTCACGGCTCTGCAGACCAGCATCAAGCAGAGCAGCGGGCTGACAGTCAGCGTCCCCTCGACCAGCACCATCACCTCGATCCTGACTCAGACGGCAACGCTGACGCCGGCGACGTTGGGCTTCGACGGCTCGGTGTGGCGCGGTACCTGCGACTCGGGCTGTGGCGGGGGCACCTTCACGTTGGCGGCGAACGGCGCGGCATTCGGCTTTACGGACGACGGTGCACTGATCTCGGGGACGTGGAGCGTCAATAGCGACGGATCGATCGCGCTCAGCTTGGTCAGCTCGGATGGCGGGAGCGCCAGCGGCACTCTGCCCGCCGGCAAGACGAGCTGCACCAGCTGCTTGGCTCTGACCCAACACAGCGGCGGCACGACCACGTTGAGCCTGGCGGAGGTATCGGCCGGCGGTTCCTCGAGTGCGAGCAGCGTGGCGGCGAACGCGTACGCCGGTCTGTGGTACGCGACCTTCACGCCGAACGCCGCAGGCGCAGCGGCTGGGCTGGGTACCGCGGGCGCCGTATCCGGAGGCGCCGTGCTGGTCGCGGCCCCCGACGGCAACGTCTATGGCATGACCGACGATGGAAGCTTTTTCTCCGGCTCGTGGTCGCTCTCCAACGGTCAGGGCACGGCCACCGTAACGATCAAGACCAGCTCCTCGACTTCGCTCGCGGGCACGGTTAGTTTCGATCTGTCGCAGATGAGCGGAACCCTGGACGTCGGCGGCACCAGCTACGGCACGTTGGCGTTCAACCGTAGCAACGGCACGTCCGCATCCCCCTACTTCGTTCTTCATTCCTCGAGCGGGAGCAACCTCATCGGCTTGGTGCTCAATCTCCAGGTTAACTGGAAGAATATGGGCGGATCGGGCAGCGGCGGGTATCAGGAGAGTCTCGCCCTGGACGCGCACGTCGACGACAGCAGCGGCAACCGCCTGGTGTCCACGGTTGCATCCGAGCAGACCTACATCCTGTTTGGCACCTCCACCGTACCACCGACGACTGACAACATCGGACTCTCCTATCCGGCGGGTTCCGGCGCGACCTATCATGTCACCTTCGGCGGTGGCGGCACGACCATGACTGATCCGGGCGGCATGACCTGCAGCATCGCGAACGGCAGCGGCACAGTCGTCGATGCTAACCAGGGCAACCCGAGCGCGTATCCGACGGTGACCGTCACCTGCAATTGACGGTCGCGTGGGACGATCAGCCGGGGCGTCTCCTGCGGGACGCCCCGGTTTCTCCAGAACGCTGGCAACAGTCTGATCCTGCGCTGTTCGGCTGCCGAATCGGGCGGCACGGCGCGCTTTGCCTCCACCCTGATCGGCGCGCGTGATGTCACGCGGGTCACGCACTCGGTGAGCCGCAGCGGCGGGGGATTCTTCTCCGACAGACCCGAGACGGTGAGCGAAGGGGAGCACCAGGCGACGGAGCCCGCGGTGCTGCCCGCGCAGATCGAGCAGCTGCCCGACTGCGCAGGCTACCTGAAGTTCGCCTCGCAACCGGGGTGGATGCGGGTGGCGTTCCCGGTCTATGAAACCGAGAAGATCGCCGCGCCGTTCGTGCCGATCTAATCGGCCGAACTCAGCGCGCGCCGCTCCGCATTCGCCGCCCACAGGACTCTTGGGCGATCGAGCCGCTCCGCCCAGCGACTGCGCGGGCGGCCGGCGAAGAAGCGCTTTAATGATCGTCGGCCAATCCCCGGAGGCTGCGCGACAAGCAACTCGGTCAGTCCGTCGAACTGATCGGGCACCTGCGCGAGCAGGCCGATGGCTTCATCAAAATAAGGGCGTACCGCGCGGTTGAGAAAATCCTCAAGCCCAAAGCCCTCGGGTTGGTCGGTGCGCCTTAAGATTTCGACCCAATCACTCGGTTAAATTCCAACAAAGGTACGTAATGTCCCACAGGAATGTCGTCAATGGCCTGTGGACCAAGGCTTTCGGTCAATTCTGCAGCTCCCACGGCGACCACCCGGTTAGTCGGTCAGTTTTGGGGGCTTGATTCCGACCGAGTCTTTGAATTTTTCCTCCGACAGATCGTATTCTCCCAAAAGGTTGACGTGCTCCCAGGCGGTCGCCGACCCATGAGCCATCGCCTTTAAGAATTTCTCGCGCTTGACCGGATCATCGATCTCGGCGAGTTTCTGCGACAGGTATAGGTAATTCCAGCAGATGATGCAATTCTTGATGAGCCGTTTGCAGGCCTCGGCCATCTCCTGGTCTTCTTTCTCCGCCTGCAGGAATTCGCGCGGGTTGCCGACCGAGACCGCCCGGGTGAAGCGGTGCACATGCTCAACGCCGTGGAGAACTTTCTCGATCGACATGCGCAGCACCGGCTCGTCGATGAAGCGCAGGATGAACAGACTCTTCAGGGGCTGCCCGAAGGCCTTGAGGGCCTGGTACAGGCCGTGTTGCTTGGAGTAGGAATTGAGCCGGCGGAAGATGTCCGAGGCAGTCGTTTCCTTGAGTTTGATCGTGGCGATGAAGCGCAGGATGTCGTCCCAGAACTGAATGATGTGATCCTCGTCGACGTAGCCCTGGGGCTGAATCTTCCAGCTCGATCGATCGACGGATTGGCGGCTCCGGAAAATATAGCGGCGCTGCCGCTTGAGGTTCTTGAACCGCGGCGCGTAAGCGACGCCGATCAAATTACTGGTGGCAAAGATCGCCTCGCTGTAGCCAAAGGCATCGGTGGAATGGATGTCGCTTTTGACCACGTCGTTGTGCAGCAAGCCATCAATCACGTAGGCGCTCTCGCGGTCCGCGGCGCTGAACACGAGGGAGTGCCATAGCAGATCACGCTCGTCGCGAAAGGTGTAGACGCTGACGCCCTGTTCCTTGCCGAAGTATTTGAAGGAGTGGTTGGCATTGAGCGAGTCGACCCGCACTTCGAATTTCTGCCCGTCGCTGGAGGTGTGCAGGCGACCCTGCGTGCGGCGGAGCAGGTTCGGCAATTCGAGGCGATTCATGAGCTGCAACACGCGATCATCCGCGGCGTTGACGTTGTCCACCGAGAAGTACCAATTGATGGCATTCTCCAGCTCCGTCTCGCTCAAGGGATGGGAAATCCGCGCCATCTTGCGGATGCCGATGGTACAGCCAAGACCAATGATGCCGGCATAAATGACCCGGTCCTCAGCTCGGCCATGATGATGGCGTTGCTGCCAGTGCTGGAATTCCTCCATCCAGCTGGTGTGATGATTGACGGTCGCCAGGATCTCGAGCATCGGCACGAAGTCGCGCTCGGGGAAGAACTGCTGCATCGAGCCCGAATCGCTTTCCTCCTGGGTCGGCGTGCTGAGCGTAAAGCCGACCTTCTTGAATTTGATGTGGGGATTCTCCCCGTCGAGAATGCGTGTATTGGTGGTCAGGTATTGCTGGTACAACGCCTCGTCCAGTTCCGCGAGCACTCGATGCGGGTCGACGAAGGCCTGGAGCCCCGCCCGTTCGATGAGCAGGGTCCTGTCGCGCTGCCAGCGGTCGCGGTCGATCAAGTACGCATCGAGTGGACGGTACTTGTAGGAGTGTTCGAGGTTCAGGGTGCCGGACCTGATGCCGCTCTGCACCTGCAGGAAGAGCAGCGCCTTGTAGAGCGACACGCTGAAGCGGCCGTCCCGAGACACGGCCTGGCGGTCATCGGGGGTCAAGAACTCCACGGGTGCCGCTTTATCGACCGCCCCATCCTTGAGTTTGAAATACTCGATCGCCTGGCGCAGTTCCCGGGCGCTCGGTTCGGCCAGAAAGGTCACGGCCTTGAGGATGGGGCTCACGCGATTTTGCAATCGTACGGACTTCGCCGCCAGGATGAGATAGTAGTCATCCTCGCTCAACTCCGTCGCTACGGCCGCTTTCAGTTCGTCGAGCTGATCCGCGTCCAATGATGTGGCGATGTGGTTGTCGGCCAGCAACGCGCGGATGCGTTGCACTTTCTCGGTATCGCTGAGATCGCTGTCCTGGGCCACGCCTTTGATCTTGGCCAAGGTCTCCAAGACCCCGTGATCCAGGAAGCCGACGAGCGTCTTGAGCGAGTCGTTGCGCTGCTCGCGTCGCACGTAACACTGATCCTTGTGCTCGCGTTGGGCGCTGTTCTGGAAGGACTGCAGACTGCTCAAGAGGACATCGACCAAGTTGTCGTGCAGCCGGTAATATTGATGCGCGATGAAGGCGGTCAGGTGCAGATATCGTTCGTGCGCACCGCGCCGGGTGAGCTGAAAGATCTCGGCTTTGATGACGCCATAGGCATAGTATTGGATGCCCTCAGGGCCGAGATTGAGGTGGTCCAGCACGGGTTTGAGCAATCGAAAGCGTTCGTGCACCAACTTCAAATCGGCAACGCGTTCTTTCACCTTCGAGGGCTTGGTCGATTGCGATAGCTTCTTCATCGAGGTCAGTTTGTAAGCGACAGTTTTCCCCGGCGGCGATCCCTCCTCGGTGCTTTCCTGCAGCAACAGCGCATCGAGCAGGCCCCGGGTTTCCGGCGTCAGCAGCGCCTCGATGGTGGCGGTCAGGCGGCGGTTGTGCTGGTTGATGGCGCTCAAGATCAGGGCGGCCAGGGGGAAATAGCCCGGCACCTCGACCTTGTCGCGCACCAACACCTCGACGGCGCGCGAGAAAATCACCGTCGGTTTCAAATGCGATTGGACCAGGCGCGCGATTTCCGCGGCGAGAAGCGCGCGGCCGTGGGGCTTGAAGGGGCGAAACCCGTAGAACTCCAGGATCGCCGCTTGATGGCGCGCCATGGTTTGCCTCGGGTAGTCGGTGAGGTCAATCGTCTCCTGGGCCGCGGCGATCCGATCGGAAACGTACGCAAGGTCGCGTGGATGGAATGTCGGGACGGGGTAGAATTGTTTGGTCGCTTTGAAGTAGCCGCAACTTAGGAGAAAGACGAGCCTGTTGGTGGCCGTACGCAGGCTGGTGGCGATGTCCTGAAGCGGCGCGGGAAAGTCGAAGCAGCGTTTGCGCTCGGCACTGTTGAAGATCGGCGGGGATTCGAACACCCCGCGTTCGACGCTGTTCAAGATCTTCATACGCGGCATGGTCGGCTCCCTGACCTTCAAGACGGGGTAGCGCTGCCGCGATCGGCAGCGAGGGCGGAAATAACTATTTCGCACAATAGACAAAAGGCGAAGTAGAATGCGCCCTGGCAGGCATGAATGAAAGGCAAACGGGTCGCAAAGCGGGCTAACTTCGTATCGCCAAACGAAAAAGCGAAATCCGCTGTCGTGGCTCAGCTCGTGCGGATCGCGCGCAAGGCCCGGCTGGGGTACGACGATTTTCTCTATATCTCGCAGCAAGCCCGCAAGAAACTGGGCCTGCGCCGGGGACGCAAAGAACGCCGGCTGCCTCAGCTGCTCCCCGATGCCGATCTGAAACGCTTCTTCCGAGCCATCCAGGACTGCGGTGACGTGCAGCACGAGATCTTGCTCAAACTGCTCTTCTATACAGCCGTCCGCGTGAGCGAGCTCGTCCACATCGAGGTCGGCGATGTGGATCTCGATGCCTGCAAGATCTTCATCAATCGCGGCAAGGGCGCCAAGGACCGCTACATCTTGTTTCCGGCGAGCTTCCGCCTGGTGCTCAAAAGCCACCTGCACGCCGCGCCGCGCAATCGATATCTATTCGAGACTCGGCGGTTCGGGGCGTTCACGACGCGCCGCATTCAGCAGATTGTGCAGGACTACCGAGAGAAGGCCGGCCTGTCGCAGCCGATCCACCCGCACCTGTTCCGCCATCAGATGCTGACCTACCTGACGTCCAAGGGTCTCTCCGACGCACAGATCCAGCTGATTTCCGGCCACGAAAGCAAAAAGAGCCTGGAGGTCTACCAACATCTGTCGCTGGAATCGGTCGATAAGGCTTATCAGGACGCGGTTCAGACCGTCGGGATCTGATCCGGAGCACCCTCAATCCGTCAAATTCCTGTGGGACATTACGTACCTTTGTTGGAATTTAACCCACTCACTCCGGAAATGGCCCTGACGCGGCCCTCCAGCGTCGAGGTCCAGTCGCAAAAATTCTGAAACGTGGCGCCCGACGGGCGTTGGTGCAGATACAGAGCCAAGACGCCGCCGGATAGGACGAGAAGGTAGCTGTGCTGGTTCTGGGGGATAGCCCAAAAAGCGCGCCCGAAATGCTCTCCCGATGCCGTTCGACCCAAAATGATGCGCTTGACGTAGCCGCCGCACTGGACTGCCATGACCGCGTGGCCCACTTCGTGGCGCGCGACGGTTTCCAGGGGCAGCTGGCTGTACAGGATCGACAGGAGCGATGCGGTTTCCATGTTGGAATTCTGTTGGGCCTTTGGCAGATCGGATTGTCTGCCCGGCTCGCGCTCAACCCATACTACCGTAGCCGGTCTCTCCGGCCGATTCCCCCGAAATAATTGGCGGCGCTGAATGGCCGCTTACCTTGCCCGTCAGGAGTCGTTCGATTTCACTCCCGGCCAAAAGCGATACTAGATCTCATTCGATGGCTCACCGATAAGCAGGCATTCGTGGCCTGCGGTAAGCTAACGAGGCATTTCAATCTAGTGTAAGCCGTGCCAGCTGCGATGAGCCGCACAATCCGAGTATATTTTTGCGAGAGGTCACGTCGATCACTTAAGGTGACGACAATCGGCATAGTGGTCGCCTTACTTGCTAGTGGCTTTGCATTTGAATGGGCGAAGGGCCTATACCTATACCTTGCGCTGGGTGTCGCTATTTGTGGCGTCGCGGTTATGTACGGCGGCATGCTGTATCTCGATCGATCGAGGTGCCCCAAGTGCAGTACGCGCATCGGCTTCCGAGTCAATCAGTACCGCCTAGTGCGCCTTCCTGGCCGGTACGGGCGCGTCATGGATGCTTGTCCGAAGTGCAGTAGCAGCTTTGATGAGGCCATGCCGAGTCAGTAGCTCTTGGGGTCCGAGACCGTGAATGTATATGGACGCGATCACCTAACGACGCCCCTCTCGGTTCAAGTGGTTGCCACAACATTTCCACTTCGGCACAGCTGATACGGCACCGAGTAGGGGTGCCCATGCCATTAATGAAGAGCGGCGAAAACACGCGAGTTACTGAGCCGGAAGGTACGTTTCTCAAGCGATTGAATTTTCTATCGTGCGTCAGCGCCAATGCTCGTTTTCGGGGAAGGTTTGCGATTTTGGTTGCCTCGAAGCGGCCATTCACGACAGACAGCAGTGGGTGATGACCCGCCTGATACCTGACGCCGCAAGGCCGGGGGAAAAAAAAGGGGAGGGGGGCTTGCCTCTTCCTTTGATCCTACCCCATCGGTCTCGCCGTCAAGGCGCTCCGTTGCTCACGCGCGCGGCGCGTTCCTCTACTCGCCGGGTGGCCTGCGGCCAGCCTGTGACGGCTGCGCTGCGATGGGACCCCTCCGGTCTCGGGCAATCCCGCCCGAGCAGACCGGAGAACGACGATGTCGAATCACAATCTCTTCATCCATGGCGCCGACGGCGCATCAACTCCCGCCACGACCGAGCAGATCCTGGCGGCGGCCCGCCAGGCGCTCGCGCACCGGGTGCGCCGGGGAGCGTCATTAAGCTCGCCGCAGAAGGTTCGCGAGTATTTGACGATGCGGCTCGGGCACCTCGATTATGAGGTTTTCGCAGTGCTCCTGGTCGATCAGCGGCACAGGGTCATCGAATACGTCGAGCTCTTCCGCGGAACGATCGACGGGGCCAGCGTCTTTCCCCGCGAAATAGTGAAGCTGGCGCTGGAGAAGGGAGCCGCCGCGTGTGTACTTCTTCATAATCATCCGAGCGGCGTAAAAGATCAGTCTCACGCCGACGAGCTGATCACGAAACGGATCGCGGCCGCTCTGGCCTTGATTGACGTGCGTGTTTTGGATCACTGCATCGTCGCCGGCACGGAAGTTCTGAGCTTCGCCGAGCAGGGACTTCTCTAGCTCCGGCCGCCGGCTTCGCCGCCGGCCTTCGGGTCGGCGGCTATCTGCGGCATGCCGCATTTTTTTTTGACCCGAGTGGAAAATCGACCGCCTACGATTCGATTGCAGCGGCGATCGCACGCTATCCCTGGACGTTGATACCCCCGGAAATCGCGTAATTGCGAGGGTGAAACCTCAGCATGCGTAGATTCTATGTGGCATGGTCATGCTCAATGCACCAGAAATGGATTGCTTAGATGCAGTGATGTTTTTGAAGTGGATATAGTTGAACCACTCATTGCCAATTCATGTGCGGGAGTCGATCATGAATTCCAGCGCTGTTAGCACGGTGATGTCATGGCGAAGAAACTGATAACCGTAAACCTGGATGCTGTCATCGACGACAAGGCAACCTCGCATTACATTCACTCAACGCTGCGCGAGCATATTGTCGAACATGTGTTCGTCGGAGATGCCCTGCGGCTGCTATGGAAACTCGGCGTGACTGACGTCGAGGTATTGCGTTCCGAATTCGATGCCGGCGGCTACGATCTCGTGATGAGCCGAGGAAAGGTGGATCGGCACATCCAGTTCAAGACGGTCACGGTGGGCGGCAAGGCCGCCAACACAAAAGTCAGCCTAAAGTTGATGGACAAGCCCAGCGGCTGCGTCATTTGGATTGTCGTCACGCCGAAACAACTTCGTTTCGAGTACTACCTGTGGTTCGGCGGCCTGCCGGGTAGGCCGTTGCCGGACATTTCCGAGTTTAAAGTGGCGAAGCACAGCAAGGGAAACGCTGAAGGCGAAAAGATCGAACGGCCGAACCATCGCATCATCCCTCGTGGTCGGTTCGAACGGCTCGATACACTTGATGCCGTTCTAAAAAAACTCTTCGGAACCTTGGCATGAACCAATACGTCGCCCAATGGGTCGTATTTTCTGCCACCACAATCGACCGCCTACGATTCGATTACAGCGGCGATCGCACCCCGCCTCTTGGTCTTGATACCCCCGGAAATTGAGTACACCGATTTCCGGTCGGGACGGCATCACCGTTTACTTCGCCAGCGATACGATTTTGTTGCCGAGCGAGTACTGACCATTTTTCCCCCGCCGGCGGCGCCGGCGAGGCTTTTCTCCCATTGCACGAAAACGAGCAAATGCAGAGAAAGGGGGGCTTGCCTCTTCTTCTGATCGTATCCCATCGTTCTCGCCGATCAAGGCGCTCCGTAGCTCACGCGCTTCGCGCGTTCCTCTACTCGCCGGGTGGCCTGCGGCCAGCCTGTGACGGCTGCGCTGCGATGGGACCCCTCCGGAATCGGGCAATCCCGCCCGAAAGATCCGGAGAACGACGATGTCAAAGACACTCAACAAAACCGACCTGGCGCAATTTACCGGCAGCAAGAACTGGTATCGCCACGGGATCAACCGCAAGGTTCTCTTCACCGATGGCGCCAAATACGTCGCCGATCAGGCTGGAGCGTACTGGCTCCTCGATGAGATCGCGATCAGCCAACTTGAGGCGTGCATTGCCGCCGAGGAATTCCAAGTCTGGAAGCTTGCGGTGAACGCCGATCACACCGGTGCGTTGACCTGCGACGATGGCAACGGCCGCGTGGTCTTCAGCAAGGAGCTCGAGTACACCGACTTTCCGGCGGACGGCATCACGCTCTGGTTCACCAACAACACCATCCTGTTGCCGCGCGAGTACTGACCGCTTCGCCCCGCCGGCGCCGCCGGCGGGGCTTTTCTCCCGTTGCTAGTGCATCAGTGCGGCGACGGCGAAGTAAAGAGCAGCGATGCACGATCGTCGTGCCGGCGCCTGGATCTTGATAATGCGCGCGACAGGGGGATGTGGATCACTGTGCAGCGCGCTGCCGTGTGATTAGCAACACGGTACGCTCTGAAACACAGAGAGACACTGCCTCAACGTTTTTTCCGAGAGCCAGGGGGGCTAGTCGTGAACATCGTCGATCGCATCGAACTTGAAATCGCCAACTTCTCGGCGGCCGCCGGCGCGCGACCCGCAAAGATGAAACTCGGCCGAACGCAAGTCAGGGCACTGAAAGCGTTCCGAGACCAATACTCTAGTCATCCTGACCGTAACGCCCGCGGCAGAACGTCTCCAAACTATGAGGGCATACCTATCGAGGAGACCAGCGCGGAAGATCAGTTTGATCTTGAATGACTTTCCAAGCGCACGGCAGATTTGCCGTCATGGCTAACTGTAGCGGCCCAATATTCTTAGCTAATCTGATCCCGAATTGACCGATGTTCTAGGGTCCTGCGAGTTATGTTCTCAGGCCGCTACACCTAGCAATTGCTGCTGCGACTCAGATCACGGTGATTTTTTTCCTTCCGGGGCAAATTGATTTCCGGCGTGTCTCCCACAAACTAGCGTCCCGCACAGGGAGTGGCAATGATCCAGTTAGAAACAAAAGCCGACCCGAACTGCTTGGACGTCACCTGCTTGCGTCAAGACTTTCCAGGTTCCGTGGACTTTCGTGTCGAGCGCCTTCGTCGTTGTCTTCAGGCGGGAAGGACACCAGAATCCCTAATGACCGAGAAAAGGTACGCACGCGGCGACTTGGCTGATGCGCAATATTTTATGGGTCGTGGGTTAACCCTAGCTCGCGCGTGGGATGACCAGGAATCGAAACTCTGGTACCGCGCTGCTGCGGATAGAGGGCACATTGCCGCTCGGAATTCCCTATTGTGGCAAAGCGCAGGTCGCAATTGGAATCAGAAAATTGAGTCATTGCGACGAGCGCTAGAGGATGGTGACGAGCAAGCAATCCGTACGTGGATTTCAATCTACCGCAATGAGACGTCGACACCATTACCTGCCATGGTGGAATATCTGCACCAGTGGGCGGCCCGAGGCGAGGCATTGGCCCAGCTTTATCTGGCTGATGGGTACGCTAAGGGTTGTTTCGCAATGCAGCGCGATCCGGAGAAGGCGTTTGGGTTGTATTTGCTGGCTGCCCAGCAAGGCAATGCAGAAGCTCAATGCGCCATTGGCATTCACTATGCCTTGGGGAAAGGCGTCCAGCAAAACGACGTGCAGGCCGTGCATTGGTATCGGGAGGCCGCGCGGAATGGAGACGCTGAGGCCATGGCCTATTTGGGTTATTCCTATCGAATCGGCAGAGCGCCCTTGAAGCAGTCCATGCAGGAAGCAAACCGCTGGTATCGGCGCGCGGCCCTGCGTGGTGTTTCGTTTGCTCAGTGCGAGATGGGCTTGAGTTATCTACATGGCAGAGAACTGCCTCAGAATTACACTCGGGCGAATAGTTGGTTTGCACGTGCCGCGCGAGGCGATCATGTCGAGGCGACTTTCGAGCTGGCGCAGTCGTACTTTAGTGGCCGCGGTATAGCTCGTTCTTACTCGAACGCGGCCAACTTGTATGGGTCAGCGGCGCACAGTGGGCACGCATCAGCGCAGTGCAACTTTGCCTATATGTTGCAAACTGGCCTCGGTGTTGAGACGAATCTCTTTGAGGGATCCCGGTGGTACCGCGCGGCTTCGGAGCAAGGCTTGGCAGTTGCACAAGACAATCTAGCCGCGATGTACATGGATGGGTCTGGCGTCGAAAAGGACCTGACGGAAGCCGTGAAGTGGCGTCGCAAAGCCGCGGAACAAGGGCTCGCGAGCGCTCAATACAACCTAGCATGGATGTACCTGAACGGAGTTGGTGTTGACAACGACCTTACGATGGCGCTCCGCTGGTGCTACGCGGCCGCGGAACAGAATTTCGCAAGCGCCCAAAGTTGCCTGGCATGGATGTACGAGAACGGAGTAGGGGTTAATAAATCCCTCGATGAGGCGATAGCGTTTTATAGACTTGCGGCTGCACAGGGTGATGAACTGGGCATTCAAAGTGTTGCGCGCTTGGTTGCCTGTCGTGCAAATCCGCGTCCGAATCTAGAGCCCGAGCCCGAGCCCGAGCGACAAATTCCGTTAGCGTTGACGAATGCTCCGAGCCCAATTGAAGAGCAAGAAGTTTTTAGCTTAGACCAAGAACTGTTGGACAAGCATGGCCGTGAACTTGACGCGGTTGCACAGCAGCACGTGCCACTTGAATTTAAGCTCTTCATCCTGCCGGCTTTGACGGCTAGGGCACTTCGCGATGGAATCACGGCGCAGCAATATGAAAGTAGGTGGCGCTGTGCGTGGCGGGTCACACACCGGCTTTTTGAGGCCCTTCATAAACACCGTAAATATCCGGAATGCTTTTGGCAACACCAACCAATAGAGTTCTTCGAGAATCAATACTTGGTGCGCGGTATCAATATCAGAAAGGACTTTCTGCTAGACGCCGCAAACCTATATCTCCGGAGTCCTGACATTCGGACCAATCGGCTCGACTGGATCTTCCTGGATGCGCTCGTCTTGACGGAAGTGATTGCGAGGTCCGATTATGCTAAACAAACGCTAGTCGGTATATCCAGTCAATTGGCAGTGGAATTCGAGCACTCCGACATAGCAAAGTATTACCGGTTGAGGCGAGAGTTTTGGATAGTCGGTTTTGTATTTAACTATGTCGCGTGGCCGACCGTGGCCTACGAGCTTTTCGTGAACGAACGGCGGACGTGGGCGCTGGCGACCGCCGGCTTATGGGTGCTATTTCAAGTCGTTCGAATCGTGATTGGCTTCATTCTACGGCGCGAGCGGCATGGGGCGATAAAGGTAATGCAGCCACTCTGGAATCTGTACAGCATACTCGGTGGAAGGACAATCTCCCCCAGGAAGCTCAAAGAGGCATTGGATAGCGCGGCCGCGGTCGGCATCGTATTCGATGGTGCGGCGTTCAGCATCGTCGACCGCATCATCGCCAGAGACGTGACGGCCTTCATTCCAACACAATGATGATGTCGCGTCTGGCAATCCAACTACGTACCCCGGGCGATGGTAGCGACTGCGACATGAAGGCGCCGGCGGGGGAGGGGCTGTTTGGCTGTGAGGCGAGATTCATTGCCACAACCGAGACGGTAGGTCAGGCTGCAGGCGCCAGCGCCAAATACGCGCCCAGCGGCCGGCCGGCGGTGGCCACGTACGACAGATCGTAATTACTTTGGGCGGTAGCTCTCCCTAGCTGCCGACCTGCTCCCAGCCGGCGTGTACGTTTGCGGTAACAAAGAAATGATGGTTATGTGAGATGGGTCAAGGCCCACCAGCGAATCATTCGACACATTGGCTGCGTCGAGCACGGCAATCCCGAGCGAGATTACAGACGATTTACACCACTTCTATGTGAGGGTTTATGACGTACAGATATGTGGTGTGGTTCCTCGTCGCACATCTGCAAACCGCTACTGGCTGGCAAACCTGGCCGGTCGCCGTGTATATGGACCCTACCGTATGTGCGCGCGCTGCCGCTAAAGCGATGCAATCCGCGAAGCCGGGCGAATGGTCAACATGTCAACGCGCCAAAACTACGCTAAGCGGGCTAGGTAAAACGCGGAACCACGCGACATGCAAGGAGGGGCCGTGCATAGAACATCAGGTGTCACCGTAACTCGTACAGCCAAACGCCAACGGCTAAGCAGCCAGGCAGTTTCGCTTGCTATCGCAAGGAACAGTGCGGCTTACAGCAGACGGTTACGATCGGGCTCGTCGATGCTGCGATGAATCGAACCATTTCTTGCCCGCCGAAGAAAATCGACCGCCTACGATGCGATTACAGCGGCGATCGCACCCCACCCCTGGACCTTGATACCCCCAGAAATCGCGCCGAAGTGTATCCCCATCGCCAAACTCGACGGTGCCGGCCGGCGTGTAATTCGTTCTGGGTGCATTCGCGGGTTGCGTTCCCAATGTACGCTATTCAGAAGGTGGACCCTCCGGCGAGATCGGCGAGGCGTCACTGCAAGAGAATCACGGCCACGTCATCCGGTAGCGCACCGCTCTTAAGCCGCACGCTGTCGATGAGCGCATCCACGCCGCGAGCCGCGCAAGTGTGAATGTCGGCGGCCCGGACGTACTTAAACAGCCCATCAGTGGCCAGCACCAGCCGACCCATCAGTTGCGCCTTAAATCTCACGGGGTACGCTTGACCGGAGCCTAGTCGCGCGCGGTTTTGTTGCGCCGTTAAGTCGCGCACCGGGCTGCCCCGGGGGAGCATCCAAGCCCCCGAATCGCCGACACTTGCGCCCCGGCATTCGCCATCGTCTGAAATGTCCACGACAACGCAGGTAGTCTCGCCGCCCTGTGCTTGGCGCTTGAGCAGCTGATCGACGGCGAGAAGCGCGCGCATCCAATCGGTAAAGGGCGCCTGAGCGATCCGCGACAATTCAGCAATCGCAAGATCTGCAGCCATACCGCCTCGGCCACCGTTACCCGCGCCATCGCAGATTATCGCGACGGTACGCTTGCCGTGGCGCTCCACTAGCAGCCGATCCTCATTGGCGCCGCCACTTTCAACGCGATGCGTGACTGAGATCATCGGCGTGGTCGGATGCTACCGGGACGCAAGTAAAACGAAGGTTCCAGTCGCCCAGATATGGCCATTGAAGATTGAATGCGTCGTTGTCTGGCTGTCGCTTTAGCACGTCGTTCCAGCATACAGCGGGTTGCGCATAGTAATGCCAAAGCCGGACTGATTTTGCCGAGCGGGGGACGCCGCTTGGCTAACTCGTCCCGACTGCAAGGGAATATATCAAATTCCGCTCCGCATCGAGAAGCCGCTCACAGAGCGCGACCTGTTGATTGCGCCATAATTGCACGAACGCCGATCACAGCGGCGTATTGACCTGCGACGACGGCAACGGCCGCGTGGTCTTCAACAAGGAACTCGAGTACACCGACTTTCTGGCAGACGGCATCACGCTCTGGTTCACCAACAACACGATCCTGTTGCCGCAGGAGTACTGAGCGCTGCGCCCAGTCGGCGCCGCTGGCGGGGCTTTTCCACCATTATGCGCTGCATCCGCGACGCCCAGCATGCCGCCCTGGCTGCAATTTCTGCGATATCTCTTCGCCAATGGTTCGGCACAGCGTGCCATCATCTCCGCCGGATCGGGACGCTTTCAGTTTCAAGCAGTAACGGAATGGTCAGAGGTGCCAATATGGTCGAAGTGATACGAACGGCCGCCACGAGAGGCGTGCTCGTATTGACCTGCGTGACGTTACTGGTAGGGTGCGGACGCCGGGTGGTCAACGGCTACTACGTTTCGCGCGGCAGCGCCGACCAAGTTGTGATGGCGCAAATCGTGGAGGCGCCGCGAGGTCACCTCAGCGGCGCGATCGTAGTGACGACAGTCGATGTCACTGGGACAACCCCGACGGTCTCCAGCCATGGCGTCCACGGCAGCATTAGTAGCCAGAACGTCAGTCTCAGCACGACAGGATGGTTCGGCCTCGGCACCATTCTCGTCGGGAGCCTCGCCGACGACCGTTTGACCTTGAGCGTTGGAGGCAATCAGGCATTCACCCTCGATCGTATGTCGGAATCTCATTACCAGAGGCGCATCCAGGCACTGCAGCGTCTTCAGTCCAATATCGTGGCCACACGCGCGGCTGCGCAAGGGCTGCAGGAAGCGACCGCGTATGCGAAGCAGCTCGTTGCAGCGCTTCAGCAGTACCAAACGTGGGGGCGTCAACGAACCGCGAACCAGAGCGCCGTGCGCACTTGGTGGGACGGGAAGATCAAGTACTACACGACCTGTCTGGCGACAATCAGTCCGCTTGCCGCGGCCGGGGTGCCGAAGTGGAAATGGCAGGCATGCGCGATCAACGTGATGAACGACGTCTACTATCGGAATCAGATGCTGTCCAGGGTGCACCAGCTCGAACATGAAGCTGCCACGAAGAGCGCAAATCTACGCCACGGGGTTTCGACGGAACCCGCCAAAGCGCAGGCGGCCGCGCAGGCGTTGCACCGTGTTTGCCCACGCGCTCAGAACCCAAAAGCCTGTGATGTACTGTGGCAGAGATGGACAGCTCAAGAGCCAGCGATGGTTCTGACCGCGGATGTTGTGGCCTTCAACGCTCTCGTTCCGCAAGTTGACCAAGCCGTAAACAACGACGTGGACGTTGCGAAGACGGACGACGCCAAACTCGATGGGATCGCGGCGAAGATCGGGAAGATTTACTGGGCGCGGTAGTCATGGTGTGTTCCGGCCGGCGGATTTGCACATGCCCGGGCGGAAGGAGCCTCTCGAGATCAAGCGCCCCGAGCGCGAGGGCAAGCGGCGCGCTCTTGCAGCAGTTCCCAATGGTCTGGATAACCTATTTTATCGAGAAGGAAAGGGTTCGCCCGATAATACGCTGTTACGGATAGGGATTGTTTTGCAACTAGAGAGGGTCTGACCTGGATCAAATAGGGGGAACTGGAAAGTGCAGCCAACGTTCCGACGAGGTAATCGTCAAAGACTGCATTGCTCTGGAAATCGCAACGTAGAAAAGCTTCGCCTGAGCTAGTCTTTCTCTTTCGAAGTGTTTAGCGTCTGGTATCACCACATGGTCGAATTCCAGGCCCTTAAGCAGCAGTGGGGTCGACACGGTCCTCTTTGGGAGCTTGCGCCCCGACATGTTGACTCGCTGCCTGACGCTTGTTGTTGCAGTGGCCATTGAGTCGGCTCTGCCGGCGGCGACTTCCGCGGCTGCGCGTTCTGCGTCGCGCCATAGCTCGCCACGAAAGAGCTTCCAACGAGGGTGCCTACGGCATAGCTGCGTGAACTGCACAGCGGCATCGGCCCCATTTCCATTGCCAAGCGCCAACTCAATCTCTCTCAGAGAGACTTCAAAGGCGCTATCTTCCGGATTAATTGTGTCGCCATCAGCTACCGGACGCTTGTGGAAACTGTCGTCAAGAAGGCGGGAAATGGCTCGCTGTCTGCCGGCACCGTCAATTGCCCCGTCCCAAGCTTCTGCAAATTCCCGCAGTCGGTTGGCGGCGATTTCCTCAATTGCTTGGTAACCGCCACCCGCAGCCTTCGCAAGTCGGTAACAGATGGTCTTGTTGCAATGGATCGCTGCGAAGGTGCCGTCTTTGCCTTCAACCCCCTCGAATAGCGCCCCCATGTCGAAGGCGTCGTCGGATTCTCGATAGGTGATACGCGGGTCCGCGAGGTCAATGGCCTCGCCGTGCAAAAGGTTTTCCCGAGTTTCAGCGATCCACTCACCGAGAGTTGAGTTCTTCGCGGTCCAGCGATGAGGGATTTCAAGTGTTCCAGCTAGAGGAAATTGAGGATGAACTTGTGCGCTCCAATTCAGGGTGGCTCCTGCAAACTCGAAGATGCCTTGCATCGGGTCGCCGAAGACAAGCGTCGGCACGATAGACGACAACGCCGTCGCGAGTTCATGCTGCAAGCTGTCGCAATCTTGGTACTCATCGATCAGGATGCGATCGTAGGAAGCTAAGACGACCTCGCGGATAGCGCTCACGGTGAGAGCAAGCCTTGACCCTCGGTAAAGCTGATTCCACTGGACGCCCTGTGGCATGCCCGCCGGCGGCTGGGCGATCCCGGGGAAGGAGTGTGCGTATCTCATCGACCATCCAGCGATGGTGTCAACAACCACGCGCCCGTATGGTACGCCGAGTCGCTTTAGGCGCGCGCGGAGGACATGAACCCCAGCGTGGGTGTGTGTCAATATCAGTGCTCGCCGCCCCATCGCAGCTACATTGGCGATGATCTCGGTCTTGCCGTGGCCAGCAGGGCCGACGATTGCAGCATTGCCAAGGTTGAAAAGGTATGCAGCGTCAGGCATACAGCCATGCCTCAATTTGCGTGAGAGTTTGGGCGAGCGGTGAAACAGGCGCCTCAGTTGCAATGCGCCAAACCGCAGGAGCGAGTCCTCGTCCTATGCGCTGATCCTTGAACCACCTCTTTCGATCAGCGACCTCGGCGATCGCTTGGCGCAACTGCTGTCCGTCAAGTGCACTAAAGATCCACCAGTTAATGAATGGGCCGCGAATCGCTGGGAGGGTCAGGTCCGGAATCATGATGCCCAGGTTGTTGTCTACCGCATCAACGCCGCGTTCTGCGCGCGCAAATTCCAGCATTTCCTGCACCACATCATCTGAAGCGGCGGAAAAAATCGCCTGCTCAGTATTCAGCCCACCACCATACTCCATGACCATAATGCCGGCTGCCGCCAACGCGGATTGATTGGCCGCCGATAGGGCCTTATCGGAATCGCGGTAGAACGCCACGAGGTAACCAAGTGAGTTTAAAGCGAGCGCGATGGCGCATGCTTGCTCCCCATTGCCGTCCGCAATGGCGCCGCCCAATTGCTCGATCGGCTTTCCTGCGTGGCGAGCGGGCCAGTTTTCACGAAGACCCAGCAGTATGCCGACCTCGGTATTGCCCTCGGTGACTAGAATGCGGCGAGCAAATAGCGCTCGCGGCGTAAACCGCATTAGTGCTTGGATGGGTTCTGGCGATAGTGGCTTCGTTAGTGTCGTATGTCTGCCGGGTTTAACCGTCTGCACAACCCGAAGGCAGTCAGCTCCGACCTCAGCAAGAGTGACATCCGAATGGGTCGTCATTAACACCTGGCCCGCGGGGTTGTGGTCATTGTGGGCCTTCGCCTGGTCGGCCATAAGTTGAGCGATAGCTCCGATTATTCGATGTGGCTCCAAGCCATGCTCGATCTCATCGATCAGCACAATTGCACCCTCGGAGATTGCCGCCTTCTGAATGGCCAGTGTGGCAAGCCGGCGCGTGCCGAGTCCCGCAAGCCGTAGTGGCACACCATCGTCATGTAGGGCGATGGCGCCCGACGACAAACCAGATCGTCCGAGCTCCAAGCCCGGCTTATAGGAACCCCCGACATACGCTCCCAATCCCTTCGCGAGCCGTTCCGCAAGTTCGGCGGCATCGGCCAATTCCTTGATCTCGTCGAGCTTAGCGCTGGCTCGCGCGGCACGGTAGGCAGCCGCTAAGCGTGAGGATGCTTCATCGGTTTCTCCGGTGAGTTTGGCAAGAATCGAACCTTGACCCCACGCCAAATGCCTCGCATCCTCACCTGCAAGCCTTACGAGGCCGAATAATGCGCGATCGCGATTCGAAAGCGTCCGCGGATCATCAATCCTGTCGCACACCAACTGCCAAACAGGTTCCATAGTGGCATCCACGGTGAGGCAAACCGTCAGCACTGGCTCGTCGTCATCTTCCGGTTCGTCACGAAGCTGACCTGCAGTGGTCCAGCCTCGAACATATAGACCGAGACGCTCATCGGACTTCAAGACCCGGGAGAGTTCGCCGACAGTGACCTCGACGCGAATCGAATGACTCGTATCGCAGTTCAGGAAATCAGGCTCAATGAAGAAGAACCAGCGGGACGAGAGAGCTGCCTCTATGGCGTCCAACACCGTCGATTTTCCGGAATCGCCGGGACCAATAAGGCAACAAAAAGATTTTCCGGGCTTCCAGTCCAGCGCGCCAATGCCTCGGAAATTGTCTATCTTGAGTTGGCGGATTTGCATGCGTTTCCCCCGATCCTTGGAGTTGACGAGACGTCTAATCCAACCTCATGTTGTCGCACCAGGCACATCCCAAATACGTTGCTTGATATGTGCGGCGGGGTCGCAGAGACCTACTCCTGTTCGCTGCACCGCAAACATCTACGCAAGTGCCAAGACCTAGACCTCTGTAGTCACTCGAATAAAAAAGTATACGGCTCCAGGTCGAGAGCCGCTGCCTTCGAAGAAACTATTTAGATCACTATCCTCTCAACCTCATCAACCGCCACCTCGTCGTCCCGCCGATCATATAGCGCCGTGGTCCGCGGCGATTCGTGCGCCGCCATCTGCTGCGCGAGCTCGCGCCGGCCCCCATTGCGCAAATATTGAGTGATGCCAGTCGCCCGGAACGTGTGATTGCCGATCCGGGTCTTGATTCCCGCCAGCATCGCCCGCCGGCAGATCATCCGGTAGACGTTCGACTGGGCGAGGGGATTCCCGGTCAATACCTTGGTCTTACCCCGAATGCTGCGGAACAAGTACCCCTTGAAATCATCCGCGATACCCGCTGCATTGATGTAGGCATCGAGATACGCTTCCAGATTGTGATTGCACGGCATCTCGTGCCGTTTGCCGCCTTTCTCATGCAAGCGGACCCAGCCGCGACGTCCTTGCGTGTAGTAATCCTCGATCCGCATCTTGATGACCGCGCCGACCCGCCCAAACGTGTAGATCATCATCGCGATGAGCGCCCGATCCCGGAGGCCGACCACCGTGAAAATATCGATGGCCTCAAGCAGCTCCCGAGCCTCATCCTGCGCCAGGACTGGCGTCTTGCCTTTCTTGACCGTGTACTTAGGTCCCCGGACCGGTGCCGCGGGGTTAGTCGCTATCACCTGACCCACGACCAACCAATCAAACAGCATCCGGATCGCCGCGAGGTGTTGTTTGACCGACGGCTTGGCCAGCCGCAATGTTAGCTGTTCGATATAGGCCGCCACATGCAGCGGCTCGATATCGACGATCTCGTTGAACCGCTGGCGTGCGCACCAATCGGCAAACTCGCGGACCGCGTGCAGATAGGCCCGACGCGTGTTGACGTTGCGGATATTGGCCGCGAAATACTCGATGAATCGCTTAGCCGCTTCGGGATTGGGCGCGTACAGCGCCGGCACGGCCGCCAAGTTCGCGCTACCCGCGGCGCTGCGTCGAATCAGACTCTGGGACGGACCTGCTTTAGGGACCATATATAAGAGTGGGATCCTACCACCCTTTATTGAGTATGATAACGTCCTTTATCATAC
>Ga0307372_10001633_pt1 | contig 38615 bp, 37 predicted proteins | sample OX1MG_FD_202533 | JGI IMG/M metagenome (GOLD analysis project Ga0307372, IMG submission 202533) | Soil microbial communities from Risofladan, Vaasa, Finland - OX-1 | ecosystem: Environmental > Terrestrial > Soil > Coastal area > Acid sulfate soil | place: Finland: Risofladan, Vaasa | collected...
AGGGGCCGCACCCGGCAGGTGCACGCCACCGCACCCATCCACCAGGCATCTAGCCGCGAAACCCCAGCTCACAGCACCCCGGAAATCGTCAGTCCATAATTCCCGGGTCACGCTGAATACCGGAGGCTGATAGGAGACCGTCCCGGCAGAACCATTGGTGGTGATCCGCCCGGTCACGTCCACCCCGCACCCGGTCCGCGCCTGCTGCGAGATCACGACACCGGTCACACGGAACGGCGCATGATGGAAACGCAGGAACAGCACTAAGCCGCTGGCCGCCAGCAAGACCACGGTGAGCGCTGAGCCGAACAGCCGGCGCAGCCTACGCGGGCGCCGGAAGGCCACAGGCGGATGGCCGGTGCGCCAGACCCGATCCGCCGTCCATCCAGCCTGGTCAGGGTGCTGTGTTCCCACCGCGCAAAACCGCATTATTTACCGGGATCGGGAGCGCTTGCAGCAGCAGGGCACGATCAGGCGAACTGAACATATCGCGGTGGAAATGAGCGCAGCGCCCGACTATGTAAGGCAATATTGCAGCGCGAGTGGCCCAAGAGGAACCAAGTGCGCTGCGAGCGGTCCCGCCGCGTATCCGCGGGATTCTCGTTGCTCCGTCGGCAGACTGCAACTATGGAAAAGTATCAGCTCCGCCGGGAATTAAGAACTGGACAATGTTTGTGCGCCCGGCCGGGACCGACGCAGCTGCTAACCACTCTCAGTCGGCGATCGGCGCGAGTCCCGCCCAGATTAGGCGGTTCTACGAGCATGCCGTTATAACAGATCGGTCACATTCCGTGACCACCTGGCGAGCTCCGCCCACACCCTTCGGCAGGATCGTCGCGAGTCCAGGGACACGCGGCGGCATCTGCGGACAGCGCGGGGATCTCCGGGGCCGGTTACCGGGAGGAGAGGCCAAGCGCTTCGGGATGGGCCCGGCGGTAGTGCTCGGTAAGGACGTCGCTGGCCTTGCCGGGGCGGTAGGCGACGGTGCGGTGGCAGATCTGGCAGCGCATGACCGGAAGATGGGTAACGGTCACAGGGAAGCGGCGGGAACTTGAATTGCTCATCACCGCTCATGATGCCAGCCCCGCCGGAGTGACCTTGCCCGATGCTCGTGCCACATGGGCAGCACGCTCGTAGCGCGCGGCGTGGGTGATCGTGCTGAGGGTGACGGAGTACCTGATGATGCGCCGGTCGGGCGGGTGCGGGCATGCCACGACCGCGCCGGCCCCGCCCCGGGTGCGTGGCGGGCGGGCGTGCTACGGGCCGAATGTGGAGGCCGCCGCGACGCTGCTGGCCTCTGCGGATGTGATCGGGGTCGAGCGGGCCGCGGACCTGATGAGCACCCTGCTGGGGGCACCGGTGTCGACGGGGTTCGTCTCGGCCTGCCTGGTCCGCCTGGATGCGGCTTTGCTGGCCGCCGGGTTCGAAGAGGCCCTCAAGGACGCGCTGAAAGCGGCGGACGTGCTGGGTACCGGCGAGTCCCCCGCCCCGCTGACCGCCGAAGCCACCGCGGCAACCCGCACGTGTACACGGTGCGCACCATGCGCGCTTACACCGGCGGCGGGGCGGACCTGGTCTGGGTGCCGGGCACCCCGCCCACTTCGACTCCTGGGTGTGGATTGGCGCCGGGGAAAGCGAGGTTGCCGACTGCTTCGCCTGGCGGCAGTCTGACGCCACCCGCTCTGCGCTGAACAACTGGTGCTACTGGACGCTACGCCGGGCCGGGCAGACCCCCGGCAGGCCACCGCTACCCTGAACAGGGCAGGAACGGCAGCCAAGAACGAACTGCTCTATCAGCACGGGATCAACTTCAATGACCTGCCAGCGTGGCAACGGCGCGGCATCGGCCTGTACTGGCAGACCTTCGACAAGACTGGGGTCAATCCCCAGTTGCGGGCCGGAGTCACGGCCCGCCGGCGGCGGCTCCACGTGGATGACGACCTGCCCATCAAGGACGACTACCGTCGTCTCATCGCCATGATCTTAAGCACCGACCAGACGCTGTGACCCGCTGTCACCTGGCAGGTAGTGACGTTTGGCCTCTGGGCACCACCAGCGGTTTCCTGGAGACTGGTTAGCCGACCGGGTGTGCTCAGGTTTGGGGGCGGCTCGTGAAGCGCCGTGACATGCTGACCGGACTCGCCGTCGCCGTGCTGGTCACCGGCTGCAGCGAGAAAGCGCCTTCACAGGTGCAAGGGCGCCATCCGCGCTATGGCAAGCCGGTCGCGTTGCCCGCGCCCGCCACGGACGGCTCGATGTCGCTGGAACAGGCCATTGAGCGGCGCCGGTCCCAGCGCTCCTTCCGGCCGGACCCGCTCCCGGTCGCCGCCATCGGCCAGCTGCTGTGGGCCGGGCAGGGAATCATCAGCGCCGACGGCAAGCGCACCGCCCCGTCGGCCGGTGCCCTGTACCCGCTCGAGCTGTACGTGGTGACCCCCACCGAAGTGATGCACTATCTGCCTTGGGGCCACCGGGTTGAGATCCGGGCCGGGCCTGGCCTCCGTCCCGCACTGGAAGCCGCCGCGTTCGGGCAGGCTCCAGTCGGTGCCGCCCCTGACATCATCGTCGTGGCCGCGGTGCCAGGCCGCACTCAGCGCAAGTACGGCGCCCGGGCCGAGGCGTTCGTCGAACTCGAGGCCGGTCACGCCGCCCAGAACATCTTGCTCGAAGCGACCGCTCACGGGCTGGCGGCCGTGCCCGTCGGCAGTTTCCACCCGTCCAAAGCAGCGACCGCGCTCGCTCTCCCCGCCGGCCAGGCGGTCCTTTATCTCATCCCCGTCGGCCTCGCCCCATGAGCGCACCCTGCCACGGCCTGACGGTGACGTGTCATCACCTGGTCGATCTGCTGTTGTGGGCTACCACTACCGCGTGCCCGGGCAAGCCCAGGGCCAGGTGCCCGGCGTCGGCGGCGCCGTCACTGATGACCTGGATACCGCCCACGCCGATTGCCCCCAGAGTCAGCCCGGGCTGGGACCGCACCGCCAGCTTGCTGGCTATGACCACATCCAGCGTCGCATTTGAGCGCGCTGGCCACCCCGAACCCGACGCCGCGCGGCACTGCCAGCACCACCACGTCCTGGCCACGGAGGAATCCCAGATGCCGCGCCCGGCCAGCCGGGCAGGCCCAGGCCCAGCCGTAGATGGCCCTCTGCACGCGGTGCGGCCATGGCAGCTCCCTTCCCTGTGTTCCCGACGCTTCTGATCCCACGTCGTGGTGGCTGTCTCGCCCAGAAGGGCCGACCGCCTGTGCTGGCGGGACCTTCGGCCCTGGAGACCACCTCCTGGCCCGGGATGCTAAAGGGGCAACGGGCGAGTTTCGCCAGCACCGTGGGGGCGGTGAGGTACCGGGCCGGGCGGTGTCCCCAAGCTCCCGGCGGCGCGGCAGTGGCAGACCAAAGGAGCGATCTCGTGAATAGCCGTGTGGAAGATGTGATGACCAGGGATGTGGTCGCTGTCCGGGAAACGGCCGGGTACAAGGACATCATCGCCGCGATGCGCCAGCGGCACGTCAGCGCGTTCCCGGTGCTGGACTCGGCCGATCACCTGGTCGGGGTGGTTTCCGAGGCAGATCTGCTGCTTAAGGAGGTTGGGCTGGAAGCCCTGGCCGGGTACCTGATAGCGACAGGCCGCCGCGGGGAGCGCGCGAAGGCAGCCGGCGTGACCGCAGCCGAGTTGATGAGCAAGCCCGCGTTGACGATCGGCCCGGGGGAGAGCGTGGCTGCTGCGGCCAGGCGGATGCACGACCGCCGGGTGAAGCGGCTGCCGGTTGTTGACGATGCGGGCCGGCTGGTCGGGATCGTAAGCCGGGTGGATGTGCTGAGCGTCTTCGGCAGGCCCGACAACGAGATCCGCGATGAGGTGGTCAAGAAGATCATCGTCGTGGATTTCACGCTCGACCCCGATGTATTCGATGTGACAGTCAGGTCCGGCATCGTTACTATCACCGGGCAGGTCGAGAACCCTGCCGTCACACTTCAGCTGATCGATGCGCTGCAGCACGTCGAGGGAGTCGTTGACGTGCGGAACAGGATCAGCCACCCGCCAGCAGACCAGCCGAAGGCCGCGGTGTTCCTCCGGCCCCGGGCACCCGGATAGTGCACGACCTGTGCGCGACAGGCTGCCCCGTGATAGGCGACCGCAGCTGTCGGCGTCGATGGGTCTTACCACCTAGATTGAGTCCGAAGGTCACTTGTCGCAGCTTGGGCATGCGGAAACACTGGCCGGTGGGAGACCGCCGGCTGGCGACCGCTGCATCTTGTGGACGGGCACCCCGCCGCCGTACGCGGATGGGCATCGAAAGGGTGGATGGTGTCTTGGCGCGCGGTGCCGACGTTCGTCGCGGGCGTGCTGGCGACGCTGGCTGTTGCCCTGTTGTTGCGATGTCGCGGATCCGCCCGGGCGGACTCGCCTGTCACCGACCGGACGGTGCGGTGGTGGGCGGCGGTGTGGCTGCGCGCAGCGGGGGCGCGAGTGGTTGTACATGGCCTCGAGCATGTCAAGTCGGCAGCCGCCTACGTCGTTGTGTCCAATCACCAGTCCAACCTCGACTCGATGGCGTACCTGCAGGCGCTGCCGTTGTCGCTGCGGATCCTGGCCAAACGTGAGATGTTCCGGATCCTGCTGCTCGGCCCCGCGATGCGCACTGTCGGGATGATCGAGGTGGATCGGGATTCCCCCGACTTCCGCCAGATCGACGATGCTGCCGCCCGGTCTCTCGCGGCCGGGCACTCGCTGCTGGTCTATCCGGAGGGCACTACCTCACCGGATGACACGATCGGTGACTTCAAGGATGGTGCCTTCATCGTCGCGGTCACCAACCAGGTCCCGATCCTGCCCGTTGCCATCCATGGCACCTGCGAGGTTTGGCCACCGGGGCGAAGCGTAATCCACAGCGGCGAGGTGCGTATCGTCGTAGGACGCCCCCTGCAGACCAGCCGCCTGACCCATCACGACATTGCCGGACTGCGTGACCAGGCACGGGACGTCATCCGGTCGGCCCACCGTGACCTCGTCGAGTCAATGTCGGCGAAGGCGGTGTCATGAGCGGCCTCGGCGGTGGGGTTGCCCGCTAGCCGTCGGCGGGTCCGGGCCGCTCGCCGGCTGGCCGGCTGGCCGGCTGGCCGGCAGGCAAGCTCACCTCCAGCAGACCGTGCAGGAACGGCTCGGCCAAGGCCCGCACATCGCCTTCGCCAAGGTTGACTTGCCAGAACTGGAAGCGTTCGGGTGGGGACCCAGATCGACATGTCCGTGAAACGGCTAGCCACGATCAAACGTGGCTTCGACTTGACCGAGGTAGCCGAGTTCGCTGCGCAGCCGTTCCCGCAGCGCCCGATGGAGGGCCGGTTCCCTGGACTGACGTTCAGCACGTCCTACCTTGGGTTCGCCGCTACTCTGCACACCCGGCCCGGGATCGGCGCCAATGGTGACGGGGCGAAGGCGTTCAAACTGCTCGCCCGGATCCAGGGCGGGCGTCGGTTCGCCATGTGGACGGCCTCTACAAAATCACTTCTTCGCCCTGTGATGCGCTCATGATCAGAGCTGACTCAGTCAGCCGTCAGGCGTGCCCGGGTAGTCGGCCCCGGTACAGCTGAGCGCGGGCGACGCGCACCCGGGGAAGGGACTTTCGCATTCCTTGCAGGGGCATTACGGCCCTTGGGGCTCCGCCCGCGCCGCAGTGACCTGGGTAAGAAGCGTCAGGCCATGGACACGTCAGGAGGGGCTATGTCTCATCGCAAAGTACGTGAGGTGATGACACCCGATGTCGTAACAGCCGGCGTGGACACTCCGTTCAAGGAACTGGCCGCGATCATGACCAGGCGGGGCGTGAGCGCCCTGCCGGTGCTCGACGGGGAGGGGCGCGTGGCCGGGGTGGTGTCCGAGGCGGACCTGCTGCCGAAACAGGAATTTCAGGAAGACCCGACAGCCAGGCCGCTGCCGTGGTGGCGCCGCTGGGCGGCGCGGGACCGGACGGCGGGCACGATCGCCGGGGACCTGATGACCGCGCCTGCGGTCACGATCGGCCCGGACGAGTCCGTGGTGGCGGCGGCCCGGCTGATGGAACGGCGCAAGATCAAGCGGCTGCCTGTGGCCGGCCCGGATGCCCGCCTGGAGGGGATCGTCAGCCGGTGTGACCTGGTGCGGGTCTTCCTCCGCCCGGACGCCGAGATCCGGGAGGAGATCATTGACGAGGTATTCACGGACTTCCTCGGGACCAACCCGGCGCTGGTGCGCGTGACCGTCACGGAGGGCGTGGTGACCCTGGCTGGTGAGGTCGAGAAGAAAAGCATGATCCCGTTCGCGGTGCGCATGTCACGGTCGGTTGACGGCGTGGTCGATGTCGCGGACGAGCTCACCTTCACCGTGGACGACACCCGTCTGCCACCGGTCCCTGACCTGACCAGCTACTGACCGCGGCGTTATCACCCACCTGATTGGCCATCCGGATGGTGGCTCACCCAGTCGCCCGGCTCGGGTTACCTCAACCGGCCACCGCACGGGACCAGCATCGCAGCCGCCAAGCAGTCCACCAGACCAGCACGCACCAGGTAGCACGAGGGGCGTTTCGATGGGGGAGCGGCCTGAATGTCCTCAGTGGACGGCTGAGGCTTTCAGTGCCCGGGCCGGGGTGGGGATTGCAGGAGGTCGCAGAAGCGGCGGGCGAAGAGGTAGGCGTCACCGGGCCAGCGTGCGGACAGGTAGTTCCGGTCCTGAACGACGAAGGCTGGCGTGTCGCCGGTCACGGCCCCGGGTGTCATGAGCGTGATGGGTCCTCGCTGGAACTGGCTGCCCGGGTCGTCCAAGGCGGCTTTGACCTCATCCTCGACATAGGCGGGGTAGGTGCGGTAGTAGCGGCCGAGCCGCCAGCCGGTGACCAGGTAGGACAAGCGTTCCATGTATTTGGGCAGGCAGGTGGTCCGGCGGCCGGCCAGGACGCTGCGGCCGGTGGCGGTGTCGTGGGTGCGCGCGAGCACCAGCACTCCGTGGCAGATCGCGCCGACCGGCCTGCCCAGGGCACAGAACCGGGCGACCTGCTCGCGCAGGATCGCCGAGCCGAGGTATTGCCGCATCCCTGGTGCATGCCCGCCGGGGAGGAGCAGGCCGTCGAAGCCGGCTATGTCCAGGTCCGCCCACCCCGCCGTCGAGATGAACTCCCCGGCCTTGGTGAGTTGCTGGTAGAAACCCTTGGCCTGAGGCGCGGCCCCCAGCTGCCCGAACAGCACGCCGGTCAGTAGCCGGGGGTCGGCGGCCGGGAGCGTGCCGGCCTGCTCGGTGGCGAAGACGGCCTGATGCCCGCCATCACGCAGGATCCGCCACGGCACCGCGACCTCAGTGACGTCGAAATCCCGGTCGGGAAGCGGAATCAGCACGCGCATCACTCAATCATCGCAGCCCGCCCACCGACTGGCCCGCAACCATGAACCTCTGGCCCAGCGCGCGACCCGCGGCTACGCGGAAATCGTGTCGACGTCGCGGGTCAACCCCTCCTACCGTGGCGCAGACTGGCCGACCTGGCGGTAAGGGCCAGGGTCCGGTTGACCCCGCAAGGGGTTCAAGAAGTGTCAGGAAGTAGACCCAGCCTGGCCGCCAGTCCCTCAGATGCGGCTCGCGGCTATGAGCCTGCGACTCGCCCGATGCTGGGACGATGAGCCAAATGAGAGGATTGGGCTCCGTGCTTGTCCCCACTCAGGCTCCGTTACGTTGCATGACCGGCTGTCGGGATGCCCGCCGCCGCCATGTTCAGTGTTCAGTATCGGAGAATTCGCCAGGCTCTTGTCGGCCCGCATGCTGCGCCACTACGACGCGATCGGGCCGCTACGGTCCGCGGCCGTCGATCCGGGCAGCGGATACCGGTCCTACAACGCTGATCAGCTGGGCCGACCGAACCGGGTCATCGCGCTGCCTGCTTAGCGGGCAACCGCAGGCTGCCCTGTACTGGTGCGACTGGCTCCCGGGTCGTGTTTCCCGGGGAGCCCGCACGCAGGTACGGGGCGCTCTGGCCGCGGACACGAGGCTGCGCCCTTCGCGCGGACTTCTGCGCCGGGGAACACCGACGCCAGCCACGCACCGGTCTGGGTGTGCTTGGTGCGACTCGCGGCATAGCGAATGGCCGAAGGGACGATGGCGCCATCTGTATTCGCGCTGTGGAAGGCGGCGGTCGAGGCCGGCGGCCCAGACAACATCACCATCGCGCTGGTGCACCACCGCCCCTAGAACCACCGTCGTACTGGCAGCTTCGAAGACCACTTGAGCTACCTGATCCGTCATCTGGGACAGCGCTGGGGCACGTACACCTGCCTGGGCCTCAGGCACTGTCTAGCGTCCGGGGAGGCGGTGACGGCCTGTCAGCTGATGACCCTGACGTTCTCCGCCTGGGGTCCCTTCGGGCCCTGCGTAATGTCGAGCTCGACCTTCTGCCCTTCCTCCAGGCTGCGGTAACCGCCACCCGTGATCGCGCTGAAGTGAACGAACACGTCCGGGCCACCCTCGACCGCGATGAAACCGTAGCCCTTGTCGCTGTTGAACCACTTCACTGTGCCTTGCGCCATCGTGACCTTCCCTGTTCCGGGTGCGGCACCCGGCCATGACGGCCGGGTCCGCACCTCCCAGAATTTCCTTGAACCATCCCCTGGCCAACCTCTCACGCAACGCGCGGCGCGTGTAAGCCGCGCAGCCATGCAAGCATGCCCGGCGGCCGCCCGCCCTGGGCCGGGGAGTATTGCCTCCCAGGGTCCTCTGCCAAGGGACAGGGACAGACCGGGACTGGCCCGGTGATGGACATAAGCTTTGCCCGTTGATGGCAACCAGACTGCCCGGTGAGGGCCATCGGGGGTCATCCGTGGCGGCAGGGCCGGGATAGACACGATCCGTAGCGTCGGCTTGCGCAGAGCGGCTTCCCTGGCCAGTCCACTGCACGGCATGGAAAGACTCCTCTCCAACCGTCCCTTCGAGCGATGACAGGCTGGGTGGCCGTGTCATTCCTCCTCGCTGGGGTCATCGTCGTGCGCCGACGCGACCTGGTTTCAGCCTCGTTCGGCAGCCCCTGGCGCGGATAGGGGCGTTGGTCCCGTGGCGGCCGGGTCCTGCTCGATGTGCAGCAGTTGCGTGGTGAGCCAGCGGGCTTCGTGGCCAGTGGCCTAGGGGTGTGTGAGCCCGATGACCAGTGTGGCGAGGAGGATGATCAGCGCAAGTGCTGTCATGGCACGGATCGCCCGGCCTGCTGGCCGCATGCGGCGGATCCGGGGGACACCCCGCAGCCGGCGCCGCCGGCAGCACCGGAACGCTGACCATCATCATGAACAACCCGCCGGTGAGCCTCAACCCGGCGAAGCAGAACGTAGACCCGGCCGACCCGTGGTTCGAGACCCTGGCCTACGACTCGCTGCTGAACAGAGGGCCGGACGGGAGCATCACCCCCGGGCTGGCGACCTCCTGGGGATACACCAACGCGGCCCACACCCAGTTCCAGCCTGGGCGTAAGCGGCTGCCATGCACGCCGCGGCCTGCTCGTGCCGGACCAGCACGTGCTCGACTGCTCACCGGGGAGATCGGCGTCTGCCTGGTGACCGCGGGCCCGGGCGCGACGAACTTGCTGACCGGCATCGCCGAGGCCTACGTGGGCGCCCTGCCGATCCTTATCCTGGCCGGCCGGGCGCCCACCGCCACCGCGCGACGCGGCGCGCAGCAGGAAGTGCCCACCTCCGTCCGCGACGACCATCAACTGACCGTTCCATTCTCCAGAACTCAAAATGCACTGCTTCCCCCAAGCGGAACGCTGGCTTACGGTAATGACTATGAGGTCCGGAGCGCCGGGCATGTCGCCACCCCGGACCGATGCGTTCGACGCCGTAGTCGAGAGCGTGCAGAGACGAGGGATGGGGCCGCCACCCGGCGAGAGCGTCAGCCGCGGCGTGCTGATCATGAGTATCGCGCGGCCCCAGTGACGAATGGCTAGGAGAACCAGCCATGACGGTGCATCAGCGCGCTGGGGTGGCCGCAGCAGCGGAACTAGATCTCTTCTACCGCGATCTCCAGGCGGCGCACCTGTACCCGTTGTGGAACTTCAGCCGCGAACTCCTGCCGGGCCATCCGCGGCCGCGCGCGGTTCCGTGGGTATGGCGGGCCGCCGCACTGTACCCGCTCGCTGAGCGCGCGATCAGGGCGGTTCCGGTGGACCGCGGCGGCGAACGCCGGGTGCTCAGCCTGGGCAACCCGGGGCTGGACGGCCAGCCATATGCGGCGGGCACATTGTGGGGCGGCCTGCAGTGCCTCGGCCCGGGGGAGACCGCCCCCGCGCACCGGCACACGCCTGGAGCCATCCGTTTCGTGCTCAAAGGCACCGGGGTATGGACGACGGTCAATGGCGATCCGTGCGACATGAACACGGGCGACCTGGTGCTCACACCCTCCTGGCACTGGCACGATCACACCAATAGCGGCGACGGGAACATGTTCTGGTTCGACGGGCTCGACCTGCCGATGATCGAGGCCCTCGACGCGGTGTTCTACGAAGCTCACCCGGAATTCATGCAGTCGGCCACGGGGCCGCACAACCAGTCGGAGCATGCCTTCGGCACGGCCCCGGCCAGGTATGCGGAGAACCTGCCCGGCCCGCCGGGCCCGGGATCCTCGCCCCTGCTCGTCTACCGGTGGGCCGACACCAGCGCGGAACTGGCCCGGGTGGCCAGCGAGCGGGACCAGGCCATGGTCAGCATCGAGTTCGTCAATCCGCAGACCAGCGCCAGCGTGCTGCCGACACTTTCCTGTTCCATGCACCGGCTGGTTCCCGGACGGAGAACTGATCCGCTCCGGCAAACCGGTAATGCGATCTTCGTGGCCTTCCGGGGAGCCGGCCAGAGCATCGTGAACGGGCTGCGGATCGACTGGTCCGAAGGAGACATCTTCGTCATTCCCTCCTGGGCCGCCGCGGAGCACTGGTCGGCCGGGGGAGCCGACCTGTTCGCGCTGGCGGATACGCCCGTGCTGCGCGCCCTCGGCATCTACCGGGAGGAGACGCTGGCCGGGCCGCAGCCTGTGCACGGGACGCTGTCATGAGGCTGGCCATCTTCGGTGAGCAGCGGCTGGGCGTGCTGACCGGCGGCGGCGTCGCCGACGTGACGCACGCCCTGCCCTGGCCGCACGACCCGGACCCGCTGACGGCCGGCTGGTGGCGGCGGCTGTGCCGTGACTTCACCGCGGTGCGGCCAGCCCTGGCCCGGGCAGCGGCGCAGGCCACAGTGCTGCCGCTCAGCGAGGTCCGGCTGAAAGCCCCGGTCCTCGGACCATCGAAGATCATCGCGGCGGCCAGCAACTACTCCGGGCACGTGACGGAGATGCACGAGGTCCAGCGGCGGACGCTCGGCCGGGTGGAGTCCTGGATGATGGAATTCGATGTCTTCCTCAAGGCGCCGTCCGCGGTCAGCGGCCCGGCCGACGACATCGTGCTCCCGCCCGCCGAACTCGCGGCGGGACACGAGATCCACCATGAGTCCGAGCTGGTCGCGGTGATCGGCGTCGGCGGCAAGGACATCCCTGCCGCCTCGGCGCCTGGCCACCTGCTCGGTTACACCATCGGCCTGGACATCACCGTCCGCAGCGCGGCGGACCGTTCCCGGCGCAAGAGCTATGACACGTTCAGCCCGCTCGGCCCGTGGCTGACCACGCTGGACGAGGCGGGTGACGCCGGCGACCTCGACATCGAGCTGGAATGCAACGGCATGGCGCGCCAGAAGGTCAACACGTCAGGCCTGCTCGTCCCGTTGCCGGACATCGTCGCCTACGCCTCCTCGGTGATGACCCTGCTGCCCGGCGATGTGATCTTCACCGGCGCGCCGCCCGGTGTCGGTCCCATCGCTCCCGGGGACCGGCTGCGCACCCGGATCAGCCGGCTGGGGGAGATGGAGCTTCGCGTACGGTAAATGCCGATGCCCGAACCGACGACCTCCCCAGCGAGCGGCACCGACGGTCCCGCGTACCCGCTCCATTCGGTCGATCACGCGCTGCAACTCCTGCTGTTGTTCCGGAGCAGGCCGTCGCTGCGGGTGTCCGAGGTGGCCGACCACCTCAATGTGGCCAGGTCTACCGCGCATCGCCTGCTCGGCATGCTGGTGCACCGTCAGTTCGCCGTGCAGGACACCGCAACGAAGGCCTACCGGCCTGGCCCCCGGCTGATGGAGATCGGGCTGGCCGCGGTCGGGGCGCTGGATGTGCGGGCCCGGATGCGGCCGTACCTGGCGGATCTCGCGGCCGTCACCGGCGAGACAGTGAGCCTGCTCGTACTGGAGGGCGACTCGGTCCACTTCATCGACAGCATCGAATCGCAGCGGACGGTCCGCGTCGGCACCCGGCTGGATGCGTGCATGCCAGCCCATGCCACCTCGGCGGGGAAGGCGATGCTGGCGGCGCTGAGCGCCGGCGAGGTGCTGGCCAGCTACCCGGCCGAGCGGCTGGTGACGGCCACCGAGCACACCCTGACCCTGCGCACCCAGTTGCTGGCGGAGCTTGAGCGGGTCCGGGAGGCAGGCTTCGCGACCAACTTCGAGGAGAGCGAGGCAGGCCTCGGTGCCGTCGGCATGGCCGTGCTCGACCGGGACGAACGGCCGGCCGCGGGTTTCACCGTGGCGGGCCCGCTGCAGCGCATGACCTCGGACCACGTTAATGCGATCGCCCGCGACCTGCGGGCGGTGGTCGCCGCGGCTGCCGCGGATCTGCGGGAGGTCCGGCACCGCTGAGCAGGTCCTGGCCGCGCTCCGGTCTGTGACCAGACCCAGCTTTCTTCCCAACGAACAGTGGCGCGAGCACAACCTCGGCGCAGGGGGTTTCCACGGTGCAGAATCGCCAGATGAACCATTCCCCAAGGCGCCTCAGGCCTATAGTCTTGCGGCAATTCCCCGTCCCCCAGGGGGGAGGTACATCGATGAGAAAGCCGATCTACCTCACGCTCGCGACTTCCGGCCTGCTCGCCCTGGCCGCCTGCGCGTCAAACGGCGGAGGCACCGCCTCGAGCGGCCCGGTCGGGATCGTCCAGATCGCCGCATATACCGGGGACCAGGCCTTCGAAGCGCAGTTCTCCGACTCCATTGACTTTCCGGCCCTGTACGCGGTGAACCACGCGGGCGGAATCCTTGGCCGTAAGGTCTCGCTGATCCAGGTCGACACCCGCAGTGATCCGGCGGACGCGCTTGCCGCGATGGGAAAGACCCTCGCGACCAGCAGCAACGTCGCCGCCATTCTGGGCCCGGACTCGACCAGCGCGGCGACGCTGGTGCCGCTGCTCAACACCCATCACCAGCCCATGATGATCTCGGCCGGTGAGGCGGCCTATGACCGGAGCTCGTATGCCTACCTGTGGCGCGACGTCCCGCCGGACCCCGCGAATGGCGAGGCGATCGCGTTGTGGGCGAAGCGGCAAGGGTACGCCAGCGTGGCCACCGTGTTCGGCACCGACACTGGGTCCCAGGGGGACCTGCCCGGCGTGGTGGCGGGAGTCAAGGCCGTCGGCATAAAGCTGGCCGACCAGGAGAACCTGACCCCCGACCAGCCGTCGTACCGGGCGGCGGTGGAACGGCTATTGGCAGCCAAGCCAGCCGCGATCATCACCGAATCGGACGGGCCGACGGCGGCCACCTTCTTCGGCGAGCTCAGGCAACTCGGCTCGTTGGTGCCAATTATCGGGACCAGCGGGACGCCGTCCGACTCCTATTTCACACCGATGCGCGGCGCGATCGGCAGCGCTAACTTCAATAAGTACTTCCGCGCGGTGGTCGTGGGCAACCCGGTGACCAGCCTGGCGGTCAAGGCCTTCAACGCGTCCGTGCTGGCCACGGCGGCCAAGCTGAGCAAGCCGGTGACCCAGTGGGAGAACAACTCCTTCTCCGAGTCGGGATACGACGCGATGATCACGCTGGCCCTGGCCATGGACGCGGCGCACAGCACTGCCGGGACCGTGTACAACTCCTACATCGCGCAGGTCACGGCGCCCGGCCCGGGCAAGCAGGTGGTGTACACCTACGCGGCAGGCAAGGCGGCCCTGGCCGCCGGGCACAAGATCCAGTACATCGGCGCCGCGGGCCCGCTGCTGTTCAACAAGTACCACAATTCGTTCGGCTCACAGGCGGTGGAAGAATTCCCGGCGAATGCGCCCGCGGTGGTGGTCGGGACGATCACCCAGGCACAGGTCCAGGCCCTCGGTGGCTAGCCCGGAGGGTGCGGCCCATTGCTGATCATCCAGGCCATTGGCTTTGGCGTCATCACCGCGGCGCTGATCGCGATCGGCGCTATGGGCTTCACCGTCCAGTTCGGCCTGACGAACGTGCTGAACATCTCCTACGCCGGCGCGATGACCGTGGGTGCGTTCGCGACGTTCATCGCCGAGGAACTCCACCTCGCGCTGGTGCTGGGAGTTCTCCTGGCGCCGCTGGCCGCCGCCGCCGTCACCTTGGTCCTGGGCCGGACGCTATTTGCCTTCTACGCCCGCCGTGGCGCGGGCCTGTTCGAGATGGTGATGGTCACGCTGGCGGTCAACCTGATCCTGCAGTTCGGCATCGACGCGGCGTCGCATGAGCAGATCTACCGCTTCGCCTTCCCGCAGGGGGCGTCGCTGCACGTCGGCCCCTTCACCTTCACCGTGACCCAGCTTGCCCTGGTCGCGGTGGCGGCAGGGGTGTTCGCCAGCCTGGAGTTCCTGCTCCGCCGCACCAGGCTGGGCAAGGCGCTCCGGGCGATGGCGGTCGAGCCGCGGCTGGCCAGGACCTGCGGCATCCCCACGGCGAAGATCGTCAATGTCGTCTGGCTGCTCAGCGGCGCGCTGGCCGGCCTGGCGGGCCTGGCCTACGTAATCAATGCGCTGACGATCGACGCGTCGGTGGGGACCAACTTCCTCCCGCTGGTCCTGGCCGCGGCCATCCTGGGGAAGGCCGGGTCCACCCGGGGCGCGGTGCTGGCCGCGCTGGCGCTGGGCGTGGTGACCGAGGAGGTGGCGGCAGTGGGCGGTGCCGCATACAGCACGGTCGCGGGCTTCGGCATCCTCGCGATCGTTCTGCTGACCCGCCCGGCCGCCCTGGCCGGGCAAGCCACGGGAAAGGTGGAGGTCACGGTATAGCGGTTGAGCGGTGTAGTGCCCCTGGATTTCACCAGTCGGCCCTGTGTGTCCGTTGAGGAGCGCGTCGGTTAGGGACCGGTGAGCACGCGTGTCGTTCTACATTTCCACCCTGCTCGTCTACTTCTTCGTCGACGTCCTACTGGCCTGGGCGCTGAACCTGCAGTTCGGCTGGGGCGGGATCCCGAACTTCGCGCTCATCATGTTCCAGGCGGTCGGGGCGTACGCGGCCGCGGTGGTGAGCCTCGGGCCCGACACGGGAGCCGGCGCGTTCCAGCGTTACGTCTTCGGGTCTGACCTGCCGTTCCCGGTCCCGCTGCTCGTTGCGACGGCGGCCGGCGGGATCCTGGCCCTGGTCGTCGGCATGTTCGCGCTGCGCCGGATCCGGCGGGACTACCAGGCGGCGATCCTGCTGATCGTGTCGCTGATCGCCATCCAGGTGGTATCCAACCTGGTCGGCCTGCTGAACGGGTCGAACGGGCTGACCGGCGTGCCGAAGCCCCTTTCCGGCGTGCTGGCCGGGCTGACCTACGACGGGTACCAGTGGGTATACGCCGCCTGGGCCGGGCTGATCGCGCTCGGCGTCTACCTGCTGGTGGCCCGGCTCGGCGGGTCGGCATGGGGCCGCGCGCTGCGCGCGGTGCGGGACAACGAGGATGCGGCCGCCACCATCGGCCTGAACCCGATGGGGCTGCGGATGCAGGCGTTCGTTATCGGCGGCATGATCGCAGGCCTGAGCGGCGGGCTGCTTGTCGATTTCCTCTCCGCGTGGTCCCCGGCGGCCTGGGGGTATGCCGAGACATTCGCGGTCTTCACGGCCATCATCCTCGGCGGTGTCGGGAACAACTGGGGAGTGGTGCTCGGGACCCTGCTGGTGCAGGTCATCTTCCTGCAGGTGCCCACATTCGCGCCGCAGGTCGGCTACACGGGCCTCATCGACGCGCTGGAGTGGGTGCTCATCGGCGGCCTCTGGCTGCTCTGCCTGGCCATCCGCCCGCGTGGGCTGATCCCCGAGCGGCGCCGCACCGTCGCGCCGCCCCCGGGCGTGGCCGCGACATTGACCCCTGGCCCGGCTGCGGCGGCCCCGTCCCAGGGAGTGTCGCAGTGATGCCGGGGGCTGTCCTCGAGGTGCGTGACGTCTCGGTCCGCTTCGGCGGTGTCGTGGCCGTCCGGAACACTTCCCTGGAGCTGCGGGAGAAGGAGGTGGTCGGGCTCATCGGGCCCAACGGGGCGGGAAAGTCATCCCTGCTCGGGGCGCTGGGCGGGCAGCTTCCGGTCGCGGGCGGGCAGGTGTGGCTCGGCGGGCACGACATCACCACCGCACCCCCGCACCGCCGGGCCCGTCTCGGCCTGGCCAGGACATTCCAGCTCGCGAGCACCTTCGACGGCCTGACGGTCTACGAGAACCTGCTGGTTTCGGCCGCGGCGGCCCGCGGATCACGGCTGCGGGACTCGCTGGCCGGGGGGCGGGAGCGGCGGGCCCGGCTGGCCGCGGCGGCCGATATGACCTGGAGCCGGCTGCACGAGTTCGGCATGGCCGGCGCGGCCAACCGCTACGGGTCCGAGCTGAGCGGCGGGCAGCGCCGGCTGGTGGAGATCATGCGCTGCCTGATGCAGTCGCCGCGGGTGGTGCTGCTGGACGAGCCGATGGTCGGGGTGGCCCCGCGCCTGGTCCAGCGGATCCAGGAGGAGTGCGCGCGCATCCGGGACTCGGGCGTGAGCATCATCATCGTCGAGCATGCCCTCGAGGTTGTCCAGGCGGTCTGCGACCGCGTCGTGGTGATGGCCTCCGGAGCGGTCGTCGCGCAGGCCACGTATGCCGAGGCGATGAGCAGCGGCGCGGTCCGGGAGGCGTATTTCGCGTGACTTCGAGGCCAACCGGCGAAGCGCGGCCGCGGCCGCTGCTCAGCGCGAAGGAGCTCACCGCGGGCTACAGTGCGGTGCCGGTGATCTCCGGCGTGTCGGTGGATGTCGCGCCAGGGGAAATCGCCCTGGTGATAGGCCCCAACGGCGCGGGGAAGAGCACGCTGATCAAGTCGCTGAACGGCGAGCTCGCTCTGTTGAGCGGTTCGGTGCACCTGGCGGGCGCGGATATCTCCGGGCTGAGCGAGAATCTCCGGGCCGCCCGCGGCCTTGGCTACGTGCCGCAGTCCAGGGACGTGTTCCCGACGCTCACCGTCACGGAGAATCTGGAGATGGGCGGCTACCGGCTTCCCCCGCGTGAGGTGCAGGCGCGGCTGGCCGAGATCTTTGGCCGCTTCCCGCAGCTGGCCAGGCTGCGCAAGCGGCTCGCCCAGACGCTGAGCGGTGGTGAGCGCAAGCTGCTGGCGATCGCCCGTGCCCTGGTGCCGGAGCCCACGACCCTGATGCTGGACGAGCCCACCGCGAACCTCTCGCCGGCCGTCGCAACCCTGGTGCTCGAAGAGGTAGTCACCGGCCTCGCCGAGGCTGGCCGGGCCATCCTCCTGATCGAGCAGCGGCTCGCGCTCGCCCTCGACGTGGCGACGTGGGTTTACGTGCTGGTAGACGGCAAACCGCGGTTCTCCGGCTCTGCGGCGTCGTTCAAGGAGCTGCCGGACATGGGTGCGGTGTTCTTCGCGAGCACGGCCGCTCTCCCACGCCCAACATGACGACGAAGGAGTCACATGACGACGACTAGCTCCGCGCCGGTATCCGCGGCCGAGCCAGCGGAGCACATCATCGACGTTCGCGGCCGCCGTATCCGGGTGGCCCAGGCCGGGCATGGCGCGCCCCTTGTCTACCTGCACGGTGCAGGTGACCTGGGCGACTGGGGACCCGCGCTCAGCCTGCTCGCGCGGGACTTCACCGTCTACCGGCCGGATCATCCCGGGTTCAACCACAGCGACGACGACCCCTCAGTGGACACCGTACTGGATATGGCGTTCTCGTACCTGGACCTGTTCGACCGCCTGAGCCTGGACCGGCCTGGCCTGGTCGGCGTGTCACTGGGCGGCTGGCTCGCTGCCCAGATCGCCGTGCTCGCGCCGGACCGCTTCGCGAAGCTGGTTCTCGTTGACGCGGCCGGCCTGCGGACGGAGGTCCCCACGCCGGATGTCTTCACGCTCAGTCCCGTGCAGCAGGCCGAGTTGCTCTACCACCGGGCAGACCTTCGCGCCGCCGCCGTGGCAGCGGCCGAGAAGATCACCGAGGACCCCGGGCTGTTCCAGCGTTACCTTCGCAACCGGATGGCCAGTGCCCATCTGGCGTGGAATCCGTACATGCATGATCCGAAGCTGCCCGGCCGCCTGCACCGCCTCGCGGCCCCCGTGCTCGTGGTCTGGGGCGCGCAGGACCGGCTGCTGCCGGTCGAGTACGCGCACCGGTGGGTGGCGGCGCTGGGCACGGCCCGGCTGGAGATCATCGATGAGGCCGGGCATCTGCCGGCGGTGGAGCAGCCGGACACGTTCGCCGCACTGGTCCGAGAATTCCTATCCCTGGGGGCTCTATCACCGGAGGTTGGCGCGTGAAGATCTTCGGCTTCCACCTGATGCCCTACCCCGACCTGCCGGCCGACCACCTCGACAGCGCGGACAGCAGCTGGGTGACGCTGAGCAACGCGCTGTTCGACCCGCATCAGGGGCACCTGCTGTACCGGCGCTACCTTGACGAACTCGTCGCGTACGACCGGGCGGGTTTCGACGGGCTCTGCGTCAACGAGCACCACCAGACGCCCTACGGCCTGATGCCCGCGCCAGACGTCGCCGCGGCCGTCCTGGTCCCGCAGACCTCGTGCCAGATCGCGATCCTGGGCAACGCCCTGCCCTTGCGCGACCACCCGCTCCGGGTCGCCGAGGAAGTGGCGATGCTCGACGTCATCTCCGGCGGGCGGATCATCTCCGGCTTCGTCCGCGGCATCGGTGCTGAGTACCACACGTTCGGCATCGACCCCGCGACCTCGCGGGAACGATTCTATGAGGCGCACGACCTGATCATCGCGGCGTGGACCCGGCCGGGCCCGTTCGAGTGGTACGGAAAGCACTACAAGTTCCGCTATGTCAACCCCTGGCCGCGGCCCCTCCAACAGCCGCACCCGCCGATCTGGAGCCCCTCGCAGGGGAGCGGCGAGACGATCGACTGGGCGGCCCGGAACCGGTACACCTACCTGCAGACCTACAGCGACATCGCGACCGTCCGGCGGGTCTTCGACGACTTCCGGGCGGCGACGCAAGGGTACGGGTACGTGGCCCCGCCGGAACAGATCGGGTGGTCGATTCCCGTCTTCGTCGCCGACACCGACGAGCGCGCGGAAGCCGTGGCGCTGCCCGCGCTTGACACGCTGTTCAACCGGCTCATGCGGATGCCGAAGGACGTCTTCTTCCCGGCCGGCTACCTGACGCCCGCGTCAGGCGCCCGGGTGATGGCGGGCAAGCAGGGCCTGGGCTCGGGCAGCGCGGACGTGCGCGACCTCGTGCGGCGAGGCTATGCGCTGATCGGGTCACCGGATACGGTGCGGCAGAAGTTCGAGGCCTACCAGAAGGAACTGGGCTTCGGCTGTTTCTGCGGCGTCTTCCAGTTCGGCAGTCTCGGGCACGATCAATTCCTCGACAGCCTGCATCTGTTCGCCCAGAAGGTCATGCCCGCCATCCGCGGTCTCGGTGTGCCCCACGATGTTCCCGCGCCCATCGCCGCCACTTGATCAACGTCGGATAGGAGCGACAAATGACTGCTGAAACCCCTGCCGCCGGCCCTGCTGCCCAGGGTGGCCGTGAGTACCTGCGGATCGCGACCGAGGAAGCGTTCGCGCCCCCGGAACTGATAGCGATGTGGCGCGACATGATCGAGCGCGGGACCTGCGACGATCCCGGATTCGTGAGCCTGGTGGGGTTCTACACCGCCGCCAAGAGCGAGCGCAGCAAGTTCGTTTTTGACCGGCTGCAGGACCTGGGCGAGCGCCGGCTTGCCGACATGGATGCGGCGGGCATCGACCGGCAGGTCATCTCACTGACCGCGCCCGGGACCCAGGTCCTGAGCCGCGACGCCGGTGTCGCGATCGCCACGCTCGCCAACGACCGCCTGGCCGAGGCCTGCCGCCGGTACCCCGGCAGGTTCAGCGGGCTGACCGCGATCGCCCCGCAAGACCCCGGGCAAGCAGCCAAGGAGATCGAGCGGGGCCACGCCGAACTCGGCTTCAAGGGCGTCATCATCAACGCGCACACCCACGGCGAGTACCTGGACGACCAGAAGTTCTGGCCCATCTTCGAGGCCGCCGAGGCGCTCGGCACGCCGATCTACCTGCACCCCAGCACCCCGCCCAGGGACATGATCGGCCCGCTGCTCGCCGCCGGGCTGGATGGTGCCATCTACGGGTTCGCCGTCGACACCGGCATGCACGTGCTGCGCATCATCACCTCCGGCGTCTTCGACCGGTTCCCTGGCCTCAAGCTGGTCGTCGGCCACCTCGGCGAGGCGCTGCCGTTCTGGCTGTACCGCCTCGACTACATGCACGCCGCCACCGTCCGCGCGCAGCGCTACGAGGCGATGAAGCCGGTCAAGCGTAAGCCCAGCGAGTATCTGCGGGAGAACGTCTGGGTGACCACCAGCGGCATGGCCTGGGCACCGGCGATCATGTTCTGCCGCGAGGTGCTCGGCCCGGACCGCGTGCTGTACGCCATGGACTACCCCTACCAGTACGTCCCGGGCGAGGTCACCGCGCACGAGAACCTGCCGATCACCGCCGAAGAGAAGGCCGCTCTCTTCCAAACCAACGCTGAACGCGTTTTCCGGCTGTAGCTAAGTCGCGCGCAAGATCTCCCGGTTATCGAGCTGAGCAGACCCTTCTTGAGCCACGCCTCGCCACGGCACCCGGCCAGGACGCATGCCATGAAAGAGCCACGCCCAGCCAACCGGGCGCTTGCGCCCCTGTTGGGGCGAGTGATTGCGTAAGAGTGAACTACGTGGTATGCGGCAGCGTCGGGAACCCGGGGGGATCAGATGAGCATAGGAAGAAGGGCCGCAGAGATTCCGGCCGGGAGCTGGACCAAGTGGCTTGTGGTGGGTTTCTGGGTGGTCGTGGTCGTTGTCGCATTCCCGCTGGCGGGAAAGCTCACCGGTGCGGAGAAGAACGACGCGAGTGCCTGGCTGCCCGCCAACGCTGAGTCCACCAAGGTCCTTGACCTGCAGGCACACTTCCAGGCGCCCAATATTTTCCCCGCGGTCGTCGTCTACGAGCGCGCCTCGGGGCTCACCGCTGCGGACCGGGCCAAGGCAGCCGCGGATGCCAGGAGCTTCGCCGGGGTTCACGGCGTCAGCCCCGGCCAGGTGGTCGGTCCGATCCCATCGGCCGACGGCAAGGCTGTCCAGACCATCCTTTCGGTCAATCTGGGCACGCAAGGCTGGAACGGCGCGGCGAAGGCCGCCGACTCCATCCGCGCGACCGCCCGGTCGCACGCGAACGGCCTGGCCTCCCACATCACCGGCCCGCTCGGGAACGCGGCCGACAACAGCAAGGTGTTCAAGGGCATCGACAGCACGCTGCTGTACTCCGCCCTGGCGGTCGTCATCGTGATCTTGCTGATCACCTACAGAAGCCCGGTGCTGTGGCTGCTGCCGGTGATATCGGCGGGCGTGGCGCTGATAACCGCCGAGGCGGTAATCTACCTGCTCGCGGCGCACGCTGGCCTGACGGTCAACGCGCAAAGCGCCGGCATCTTGTTGGTGCTGGTCTTCGGCGCTAGTACGGATTATGCGCTGCTGATTGTCGCGCGCTACCGTGAGGAACTGCGTCGCCACGACCGCCGCCACCCGGCGATGGCGGAGGCGCTGCGGCGTGCAGGCCCGGCGATCATCGCCAGCGCTTCCACTGTCATAGTCGCGATGCTGACGCTGTCCGTCGCGGACCTGCAGTCGACGAAGAGCCTGGGGCCGGTGCTGGCGATCGGCGTTGCGGTCGGCGTGCTCGCCATGATCACCCTTCTGCCGGCCTTGCTGGTGACCTTCCCCCGCGGGGTCTTCTGGCCATACCGGCCCACCTACGGCTCGGCCGAGCCGGCAGCCCGCGGGCTATGGGCCCGGGTTGGCTGGAGCATCGCACCCAGGCCGCGGATGACATGGATCACCACCGCCGTGGTTTTGGGTGTCCTGGCGCTGGGGCTGACCGGCCTGAAGGCCAGCGGCCTGACCAGCGCGCAATCCTTCCGCGGGCATCCCGATTCGGTGATCGGTGAAACCGTGCTCGCCCGGCATTTCCATGCGGGCGCGGGCGAGCCCGTCATCGTGATCGGCAATGAGAGCGCGGCGGTTCCGCTGCGGACCGCCTTCGCTGCCACCCGGGGAATCGCGGGCGTGTCGCCGCCAACGGCCCGGGCCGGCCACGCCTATCTCGCGGGAACGCTGACCTCGCCGCCCGACAGCCAGGCAGCGTACGCCACCATCGACCGGGTCCGGGCCGCGGCGCATGCGGTTCCCGGCGCTGATGCCAAGGTGGGCGGCAATACCGCGATCAACCTGGACGTGCAGCGGGCGTCCGCGCATGACCGCAACCTCATCATCCCGCTCATCCTCGTCGTGGTGTTCATCATCCTCGCGCTGCTGCTGCGGACGCTGGTGGCGCCCTTGATCCTGACCGCCACGGTCGTGCTCTCGTTCGCCGCAGCCCTCGGCGTCAGCGCCTTCTTCTTCGACCACGTGTTCGGGTTCGGCGGGGCCGACACCGCGTTCCCGCTGTTTGTGTTCGTGTTCCTCGTCGCGCTCGGCATCGACTACAACATCTTCCTGATGACCCGGGTGCGGGAGGAGGCGAACCGGCGCGACGCCCGGCGCGGCGCGCTCGCCGGGCTGGCCGCGACCGGCGGGGTGATCACCTCAGCCGGCTTCGTCCTCGCTGGCACGTTCGCCGTCCTCGCCACGATCCCGGCGACGTTCCTGACCGAGCTGGGATTCGCGGTCGCGTTCGGCATCCTGCTCGACACGATCGTCGTGCGGTCCGTGCTGGTTACCGCGCTGAACCTGGACATTGGCCGGTGGATGTGGTGGCCGAGCAGGCTGGCACACAAACCGGACCCGGCACCGGAAGAACTCAGCCAGGAGCGCGCCGCTGCCACGACCGCCGGTTGACCCGCTGTCAGCTGACAGCTCACGGGAGTGTCCTCACGCTGGCCCATCGCTTTCCAGGATCTGCTTGAGCTTGGCCAGGTTCTGCGCCACTGCCGCCTTGACTCCCGGGACCGCCAGCGGAGCGATCGGCCAGCGGAGGGCATGCGAGGGTTCGAGCGCCACATTGTTGGTGAGCCTCGTCGCACCGGCCGTCGTTTCCAGCAGGTGGCTGGTGCTTGCGTGGAAGGGACCGATCTGTCCCCGGGACCGCGGATCAGGCCCTGGACGACCAGCGCTGCCCCCGGGCCCGGGCCGGCCCGGTAGACCGTCGTGCCCGCCGGATAGCCGGCGCGTTGCCGGCGGGTTCCCCCCCCCCCCCCCCGGGACCGCAGCCGGAGGACCACATCCCGGGGCAACTTCCCCAAGAAGCTGCGCGCGAGGGCGTCAGCTACTTCTCGGTCGGCCGCTTGCCGACAGCGGCGCCCAACCCGTGCATATCGGTGGGAATGTGCTTCTTGATCAAGCGGGCAGTCGATCACGCAGTGTAAGCAGAAGTTATGGCCTCCGCGCTCCCCAACGCCGATAGGTCGCAGCCCCGTTGCGACCGCTGGTCTGGCTCGAGGCGCACGTATTGCCCGGTGAGGGTCTGCCCGGGCTGGGCTGCCCTCTCTGGGATCAGCCCTCCCGCAGCCTGGCTACCAGGGCATCGGACTGCTCGAGGGTGAGCATTCCGGTGACGCCTGCCATTGGCAGTACGCGGCTGCCGCCGAGGCGGCCGGGCTGTGGTGTCAGGGGGGCGGAATGCCTGCTGGTTGCCTGAGTCCCCGGCCGCTGGGCTCGTCGGGGATGGATGTGTCGGCGCTGGTACGGCGGTCATGGGTTGAGGACGCCGCCATGACCCGGGCACTCACGGCGGCGGGTGCGGGTGTGATCGCATCGTTTTGCCTCGAAGGCGGCGTGCTGACTGGCAAGTACCGGTCGGGTGGCGCAACGGGGCGCGCGGCAGGGACGCTGAGCGACCCCCGGGTCGCCATGGCCGCCGCGGCGGCCGGCGAGCTCGCCGGCCTTGCGGCCGGGCTGCATACGACCGCCGCCGGGCTGGCGCTGGCGTTCCCGCTCACCAACCCGGCCGTCACGAGTGTGCTGTTCGGGGCCACGAGCGCCGAACAGGTCAGGGCCAACTGCGCTGCTGTCAGCCTCCGGGACCGCCTGGGCACAGAGGACATCGCGCAACTGCGGGACATTGGGGCACAGAAGGACGAAGAAATTCGCTGAATACCGGTCAGGGCCACTGGGCAAGCCGGTTCTGGCCTCGAAACCGGCCACGACGGGTACCAGCGAGGCAAGCAGCCCCGCCAGATGGACGACGGGCATCCCGCCGTCCATCAAGGCATGATGTGCCTTGATTATCTCGTTTTGAGGTTCCTTGCAGATTTCCTTTGAAGGTAAGCGGGAAGGTGCCTAACGGCATCGGGCCAGCCTTGTCGGCTGGGCCGCCGTCGGGATGTTGTCGTGGTACCCCATTTCCTGTATCCGCGGCAACGAAGCCCGCTTGAGTGCCTCGACAGAATCCGCGGTGTGCCTGGCGACGGCCCGCAAGTGCCAGGGCCTCGGCGCGGTGCCCCTTGTCCTGGCGCGGCCGGCCGTGAAGAATGTTTCCTTTGACAGGGGAGGCGCACGTATCTGGCATTGTGCGGATTATGAGGGGTGAACACCCCCCGGCCTGGCGGAGCGTCCTGCCTGGGGGACCGGCCCGCGAGAATCGCCTGCGGGCCGCCAAGGCCGAAGCCGCAGAGCTACTGTAACTGCTCATCCAGGTGTGAAGCCGTAAACCAGAGCGTCCGCACATCGGCATGATCGGATGTCGGGAACGAACGTTCCTCGGCGGCCTAGAGCCACCCGAGGAACGTCATCACTTCCCGTGCCACCACTCCGACCGGGCGGTCGTTACCGATGACCGCATCCTCAACGCCAGCGCGCTCCGACGCAGCGATCGATGATGCCCGCCTCTCGCAGGTCCTCCCGGCGGCCGCTGGTTACGTCGCTCGCCAGGCGCTGTTCGATGTCGGCCAGCGGGACTGCCAGGCGCGCGACCCGCAGCGGCACCCCAAGCGCCTCCCGCACGCCCTGCAACTCGCCGGTGATCAGGACGCCTTCAGCGCTACGCTTCTCCACCAGCCATGCCTAGGGTCGGCGCCGCGCTATTCTCACCTGCGCTTGCAGCGGCAGAAGATGTCGGGCTGGGTTGTGAGTGTGCCCTACTGATCGGGCATCCTGTCGGGATGCAGGAATCTCTGTCGCGCAGGCCAGCGCTGTGAGCGTGACGCTGTGTGTCCTGCTCTGGGCGCGACCTGGCGCTGAGGACGGCCTGGTCGCGTACGAGGACCGGGTCTTGGGTATCGCCTCCGGGCACGGGGGCCGTGTCCTTCAGCGGGCCAGGAGCAGCGGAACCGGCGGGCAGCCGCTGGAGATTCAGCTCCTTGAGTTCCCCTCCGCGCAAGCACTCGATTCATTCATGACGGACGGGCGTCGGCAGTCACTCGCCGGTGAACGAGACAGGGTCATCTCAAAGACTGAGGTAATCGAGATCCAGCTGGTCCAGCATCTCCCAGGATAGTGACCTTGGCTGGCAGCATGATCGGATGCGACCCGGGCGTCATTTTGCGGCCACACGCCGCCATCTCGTTCCGTTGGCGCTATCTGGCCCCGCGGTCGTGACAAATCGGCCAGCCTGCCCTCTGCCCCTGTCGCAACCAGGTTAGGCTGGGATTTGCTGTCCTGACGGGAGGCCCGGATGCCGATCAGGCCGGGATACGGGATGGCAGCCGGAAGCTACGCCTGCATGCGGGCGTCGACGGCGGACCGGGACCGCGCGATCGAGATCCTCAAGGGATCTTTTGTCGAGGGCAGGCTGACCAGGGAGGAGTTCGGCCAGCGGGTGGGGCAGGTATTTGTCTCGCGCACCTTTGCCGAACTGATGGCGCTCACCGCCGACCTGCCGGTCGGCCCGTTCGGGAGACTGCCCGCGCATCCGGCCACACCCGCGCTTCCCCGGACGAACCGGCTGGCCGTCGTGGCCCTGGTCTGCGCGCTTGCCGGGCCATTCAGCGCGGGGATCACCGCGGTCCCGGGCATATGGCGCGCCGTCGGGTCCGCCGGACCGGCGAGCGGGGAATTGCCGTCGCGACGGCGGCGCTGGTGTTCGGCTGGCTCGCAGTGCTGATCGTTGCGGCCGCGGCCTTTCTCGCTGCATAGCACGTCCACCCCGCCGCAGGATTTGCCCGCCTCCGGGGTCGTCCAGGTGGGGTGCCTCGCGCTGTCCCGATCTCGCGGCCCTGACTGCCTGGGCGGATGATCCTGTGGACTGTCCAGGGTTACCGGGCGGGCAGTGACCCTACGCCGGTGAGATCGTCGTGCGGCTGTGCCTGCGGAAAGCTTGATATGCGGGTCACCGGGACTCAGGGAGGGGAACTGCGCCCGGAGGTCCCTGTCGGCACCCGGTGATCTCATGCGAGGGAGCTGGCCAGGCCCCTGCGGGCGCCCGTCCCTGCGCGACGAGTGGATATCTTAGACATCCAAATTAGACGTCCATGGTATCTTGTTTCAGCCGGCTGACGGAGGATGGTTGCATGGCCACAGCGAAGACGCCGATCGAAATTGACCAGGAGGCCCTGGCGATAGCCGCTGAGGTTCTTGGGACCACGACCAAGAAGGACACCGTGAACGCCGCTCTCCGGGAGGTGGGTCAGCGGCTCGTGCGGCTGCGTGCCCTGGCCAGGCTCGGCGAGATGGCCGACCGTGGCGACTTCGATGAGTTCCTCGACGGCAAGGCGGCATACCGCAGGTGAGTCCTGCCCTGTACCTGATCGACACGTCGGGCCTGTTCCGGATCCTGCAGAGTGAGCTGAGGAAGGCATGGTCTGACCAGCTTGTCGCTGGCGTTATCGCGACCTGCCCGATCGTCGAGCTGGAGTTCCTCTACTCCGCGCGGTCGCTGGCTGACCGGCTGGAAAAGCAGCAGCTAATGCACGACCTGTTCAGCTGGGTGCCGATGCCCGAGGGAGCATACGAGCGCGCGGATGAAGTTCAGCAGATGCTTACCGAAGCCGGGGCGCACCGATCGGCCGGCCCTGTTGATTTGCTTATCGCCGCTACCGCGGAGCGCGAGCGGCTCACGGTGCTCTGCGATGACTGTGATTACCAGACTGTCGCGACAGTAACCGGCCAGCCGGTCAAGCTCGTTACCGATGTCTGAGACGGGGAATAGCAGCGACGCCAAAGGACGCTTCGCGGAGGATCTGTCGGCCCGTTCACTCATGTGCACAGATTGCCCGATCTTCACGGGGCGCGGCGTCACGGCTGAAAGCCAGCCACCCAGATCGGTGGGACTGCGCGCTCGCCTTACCGAGTGCCTTGCCGCGCTCAGTGATCAGGCGGCGAACGATCGTCACACGGCGCGCGGGACGTCTGCGAGTGACACGTCGGCCCGCGTGCGTGCTCTTGGATCGACGCACGCGTGTACCGCAGTCGGCGGCGGCCTGGCGGAGCGATGGAAGGGCACCGGGTGTGTTATCCAGCAGAAGTGCGTGCACCTTTGTGGGCTACTCCGCCCCGGCAGATGGTCCGGAAGCGGCGCTGGCTGAGTTCCGGGACGGCACGTCCTGGGCCGTCCCGGCCACGCCCAACCCGGCGGCAGTCGATCCCAATGATTACGCCGCTCCTTCTTGGTCTGGCTGTCCGACGTCCCGCCGACCGCCAGGCTCCGCGACCTCGGGGTGGCGCCCAGGGAAATCATCCGGATCATCGCCCGGCAGAACGGGCGGGCAGATCGGTACTTGGAGCTGGCGGGAGCGCCAGCGGAAGGTGGTCCTCAATGCCCATGAGCGATGACCAGCAGGATCGCGTCGCCGTGGACCTGCGCATGATCCTGCCCATGCTCTACGCCGAGCAGGAAGACGCACGGGCATTCCTCGAGGAAATCGGCCGCGAGCGCCGCCTCCAGCCGGACTGGCCCAGGGCATCGCCGACTGCAGCAACTGCTCTCGGAAGTCAGCGCGCCGGACGAGCTCGGTGGGCAGCTATCGGATAAATGGTACGTCGCGAGCGATGGTCACGATGTCACAGAGCAGTTGATCGCTGGTCCCCCGGACACAGGCTCGCATGCGGAAAGGCTGGGTCCCATGCCGGGGTTGCCTTCACATACCCGCGCTGTCGAGCAGAGGGATGCGCCCGGCGGAGACTGGCCATCGGCCGGCCGTAGGGGGAAGCGCGATCGCTGGTGGCGCTCACCGGCGCTAACCACGATCGCCTTGCGCTCACCTGGCATCTTCACCAGCTGCTTCCCTCGGCGCTCGCCTGGCTGGGGAGCGGTCTTCAGGGCCGAAGGTCCTGCCAGCACAGGCGTTCGGCCCTCTGGGCCGGGCACGCGCCACGACATGGGATCGGAGTGTCGGGACACCGGGAAGGAGCCCGCTATGGCCATGCTGGCCCGCTGGGGGCGGTCCGCGGTCATCCTGGACCTGCCCGGCGCGCCGGGTGCACTATGGGCCTGGGGGCTGGCGTGACTATCCGGGTGGCTCTGGCTGGTGACGCGATGTTGGGCCGCGGGGTCGGCGCGCAGATCGCGGTGGCCGGCCCGCAGTCCCTCTTCTCTGCCGAGGTGCGGGAGTTTTTCGAATCGGCTGATCTGGCGTTGCTGAATCTCGAATGCTGTGTGTCCGACCGAGGCCGCCCGTGGGAGGGGCCCGGCAAGCGGTTTCACTTCCGGGCACCGCCCCGGGCTGTTGAGGCCCTGGCGGGTCTTGGCATCGACTGCGTGACGCTGGCCAACAACCACTCGCTGGACTTCGGCTATACCGCGCTGTCCGACACCCTCGATCACCTGTCAGGAGCGGAGATCTCGGCCGTCGGCGCGGGGGTGAACGTGGAGCAGGCCCGCACACCGGTTCTGCTGGAGGCTGGCGGGCTGCGCGTGGCGGTCCTGGGTTTCACCGACCACCCCGCCGGCTTCGCCGCCCGCCCGGACCAGCCCGGGGTCGCCTATGCGGACCTGGGCACCGGGGTTCCGCACTGGCTGGGCGATCAGGTGCAGGCGCTGGCCGCGAGCAACGACGTGGTGCTTGTCCTGCCGCACTGGGGGCCGGCCATGACCACCCATCCGCTCCCCTACATCCGGTCGGCGGCCCGGGCGGTGCTCGACGCCGGGGCGACATTGGTGGCCGGGCATTCCGCGCACGCATTCCACGGCGCAGCCGGGCGCATCCTTTATGACCTTGGCGACTTCATTGACGACTATGCACTCGACCCAGCGCGTCGCAACGACCTCAGCCTGCTGTTCCTGGTGACGGTCGATAACAGGGGACCGCAACGGGTCGAGGCGGTGCCCCTGAAGCTGGAGTACGCGCACACCCGGCTGGCGGACAGTAACGAACGCGCCTGGATCCGGGCCCGGTTCACCAGCGCCTGCGCCGCGTTCGGCACGGAAGTGAGCGAGGAAAACGGACTGCTCGTCATAGCACACCCGGGATTGGAGGTCCCGTTGGCCAGCCATTGACGGGCCGCCGCCACGCCAGTCTCGGCCTGGCGAGGACGGAACCTCGTCTGCGGCCTCCGGCCGCAGGATGCTCGTCAGGGAGGTATGCCTGTGGGCTGGTTGATCCCGCCACCTTCGTCGGTCAAGTCCGGCGCCGACCTGGACCGTGAGCGGGAGGAAAAGATCGCCGAACTGATCCGGACCGGACTGCTCCGGCCGGGGCGGCTACGTGACGCGATGCTGAGGGTGCGCAGAGAGCAATTTGTGCCCGCAGCGTGGCGCGACCATGCTTACGCAGAGGTCCCGCTGCCGTTGCCGGGCCGGTCGGCATCGATCTCCTGTCCCCACAGCTACCCGCTGTTCTACGAGGCGCTCGGGCTGGACGAGGGGCACCGCTTCCTTGAGGTGGGCCTGGGATCGGGGTACGGAGCAGCGCTGGCACGTGAGGTCGTTGGGTCGGCCGGACTGGTTGTCTCGGTGGAAATCGACCCCGCGACGCTGGCGTTCGCGGCTGGCAACCTGGACCGGGCCGGCTACGCCGACGTGATGCGGGTGCTGGGTGACGGCGCGCTTGGTTACCCCGCGCTCGCGCCGTATGACCGGATCTGCGTCACCGCCGCCTGCCGGCAAGCACCCGAGCCCTTGCTTGAGCAGCTGAGGACCGGCGGGCGGCTGATCGCGCCGATCCGCCAGGGCTCGCGGCAAGTGCTCACGGTGATCGAGAAGCGGCCGGACGGCCTGCACCGGACCGGCCTCTGCGAGGTGCTCTATGTCAGCTTGCAGGGCGCGTTCGGCTCCGGGAAGCCGAGCACCAGCCCGCCAGCGCTCATCGTCACCTCCCGCAGCCTCGCGGCCGGCCGGAGCGCCCGGCGGGCGCTCCGGCGCGCCCTGCCGGACAGCCGGGTCAGGGGCACCGGCTTCACTGGCGTGCTCGCCGTCGAAGCCGCGCGCGACCCGGTAGCTCTCGCGGCACAGGCCCGCAGTTGCCCCAGTGGCGCGATCGCAAGGGTGGTCGCGGTGCTGGCCGAGGTGCCCAGCGCCAGCACACAGATGCTCAGCGCCGTGGCCCGAGTCGCCGCTGGGCAAGTCAGGCCCGGCGAGTCGTTCGCCGTCCGCCTCCACAAGCGCGGCGCCCATGACTACGTCGATCCCACGCCCGTCCTGGAGCGGGCTGCCGGAACCGCCGCCTGGCAGGCGCTTGAGCAACGCGATGGCACCCGGCCCCGGGTCGATCTCGTCCACCCCGACGTGACGGTCCACGTCGAGGTGCTCGGCCCGCGCTCACTGGTCGGAGTGACCCGCGCACCCGGCCCGGACCACCCGTGAGTACCGTTGTGCTTGGCCTGCCGCGGGGCGGGCGTCCCGGTGGCGCTGCAGGTGGCCCGGGTGCTTGGCGCGCCGCTGGATGTGATCGTGGTCCGCAGGCTCGCGGTGCCGTTCCAGCCTGAGCTGGGGATGGGCGGATTGTGGTGGGACCTTCGGCTCTGTGCAGGGACGCGTATGCCGCAAATGATGGCGGTAGGAGCAAACGATGGCGGCAGGAGCAGAGGCAACGCGGACGGGGGCCGTCCCCCGTCCGGGGCGGGGGGCGTCATGACCACAGCACGGGACATCATGCATGCTGGCGTAGAGTGCATCGGCGAGCACGAGAGCCTGCAGTACGCGGCGCGCAGGATGCGTGACCTCGATGTGGGCGCGCTGCCGGTCTGCGGGGACGACGACAGGTTGCACGGAATCATCACCGACCGGGACATTGTGATCAAATGCATCGCCCAGGGAGTCGACCCGGCGACGATGACCGCGGGTGACCTGGCCCAGGGCAAGCCGGTCACGGTCGATGCGGGCGCGGGCGAGACCGAGGTGCTGCGTGCGATGGAGGAGCGCCGGATCCGCCGCCTGCCGGTCATCGAGGACCACCGGCTGGTCGGCATGATCAGCGAAGCGGATCTGGCACGTCACCTCCCCGACCAGGCCGTCGGAGAGTTCGTCGAATCCATCTGCGCGAGCGGCTGACCGCTTCTCCGCGCAGCCTCCGGCCAGGAGCGCAGGATGGCGGGCAAGCCGGTCGTCGTGGGAATGGACGGATCACAGGAGTCCTTCCGGGCTGTGGAGTGGGCGGCCCGGGAGGCTGTGCTGCACCAGACGGCGCTGCGGATCGTGTCCGTGCGGGCGTATCCGCCGCAGGCGGTCCCCGGCTGGGCCACGAGTGGGATGCTGGCGCAGTTGACGCACCGGGCGGCGGAGCGGGCGCTGGCCGTGGCGGCGGAGCGGGCCACGGAGATGGCCCCGGGGCTGGTGATCGAGACAAGTCTGCTGCCGGGTTCGCCTGCGCAAGTGCTTGCTGGGACAGCACGCGATGCCTTTCTGCTGGTTGTCGGCACCCGTGGTGCCGGGGGGTTCTCGGCGCTGGTTCTGGGCTCGGTATGCCGGTACGTGGCCACTCACGCGCTGTGCCCGGTGGTGGTGGCACGGCAGGAGAGCATGGTCACCCACCGTGAAATCGTGGTCGGTGTTGACGGCCCTGGTCAGTCGGCTGCCGCGCTCGGGTTCGCCTTCGAGGAGGCCGCGTTGCGGAAGGCCAGGCTGCTCGTTGTGCATGCCGTGCTCTCGTTCCCCGCGGCCATCCGGGCGCTGGTAACACTGACCGGGGCTGAGCGTGCCGCACTCGGCCAGCGTGACCGGCTGGCAGGCGCGGCGGTGTGGCTGGATGCCATGCTGGCAGGCTGGAAGGACAAGTACCCGCAGGTGCAGACCGGGGTGGACGTCACGGATGCACACCCGGGCCAGGTTCTGGCCGGGGAGTCAGCACGCGCAGACCTCGTGGTGCTCGGCAGGCACACCGCACGCGGGCCGCGTGGTTCTGGAGTCGGTTCTGTCACGCACGCGGTGCTGAGTCATGCACACGGCCCGGTCGCCAGCGTTCCGGCGACTGGCGAGGATGTGCGGGGCGGCGTCACCAGGGAGAAGGCTGGTTCGGGGCAGTAGCCAGCCCACCTCCGCTGACCAGCGGCCGGCCCGTCTGGTGCGGATAGGCCCACTTCCTGGCGATCAAGCGGCGGGCCATCGGATAACGGTGCCGGGCGTGACCAGCCGGTGCATCCGCAGACTTCGGGCAGGAGCCGGATCAGCGCGGCGAGCACCGCGCAACGCCGTGCTCGTTCAAGATCTCCCAGATGGTGGAGGCGGCGACCTTGATGCCGAGGGCCGCGAGTTCGCCGTGGATGCGCCGGTATCCCCAGGAGGAGTTCTCGTGGGCTAGGCGCAGGACGGGAGCGCGGATCTCATGATGTCGGGAGTCCGCTGTGCGGATGATCAGTCGGCACCCGCCGCGGGACAGGCCTGGGCAGGTGGCCGGGGCTCGCGGTGGTGAAGCGGGCTGCGCGGCGGAGCAGCCGGTACTGCGGGGTACGGCTCCGGCTGGCCGGGACCGGGGGCGCGATGCGGTAGAACCAGCGTTTCCCGGTCTCGATGAGGGCCAGGTAGCTGGCGACCATCAGGGTAAGGGCAAGGAAGAACGGGCCCGGCAATGGCTGGAAGCCCAGGGCGTGGGCGAGCGGGGTAGCTGGCAGCACCGCGCCGACGGTCACCACGCCGAGGGCGGCGAGCAGCAGCGGCAGGCTCGGGTGGCTGCGGAAGAACGGGATCCGGCGGGTGCGGATGGCGAAGATCACCAGGGTCTGGGTGGCGAGGGATTCCACGAACCAGCCAGAACGGAACAGCGCGGGGCCGGCGTGGAAGACCCAGAGCATGATGCCGAAGGTGGCGAAGTCGAACAGCGAGCTGATCGGCCCGAAGAACAGCATGAACCGGCGGATCAGCCCCACGTCCCAGCGTGACGGCTGGGCGACTTGTTCGGGATCGACGTTGTCGGTGGGGATGGCCATCTGGCTGGAGTCATAGAGCAGGTTGTTGAGCAGGATCTGGGACGGCAGCATCGGCAGGAAGCCCAGGAACAGCGAGGCGCCGGCGGCGCTGAACATGTTGCCGAAGTTGCTGGAGGTTCCCATCAGCACGTATTTCATGGTGTTGGTGAAGATCCGGCGCCCTTCGATGACCCCGTCGGCGAGCACGTCGAGGTCCTTCTCCAGCAGCAGCACGTCTGCGGCGTCCTTGGCGACGTCGGTGGCGGATTCGACCGAGATGCCGACGTCGGCGGCGTGCAGCGCGATGGCGTCGTTGACTCCGTCGCCGAGGAAGGCCACATCCACGCCGGTGCGCCGTTGCGCTCGTACGATCCTGGCCTTGTGTTCCGGGCTGACCCGTGCGAACACGCTGGCCTGGCCGAGAAGGGAGTCCAGCCCGGCGTCGTCTGCCGCCTCGATGTCGCGGCCGGTCATCACCTGCCCGGCCGGCAGGCCGAGGTCGGCGCAGACCTTCGCGGCGACCGCCGGGTTGTCCCCGGTGAGGACCTTGACCGTGACGCCAAGGCCGGCCAGCCGGTCCAGTGCCTGGCGGGCGGTGGCCTTGGGCGGGTCCAGGAACACCAGCAGGCCGCGGAATCGCAGGCTTTGCTCGTCGGCCTCGGTGATCGCTGACTGGCCCGGGGCGGCGCGGCTGGCGACGGCTACCACCCGGTTCCCGGCGGCGAACTCGGCGTCCATCGCGGGCCGGGCAGCCGCGGGCACGTCGTCGCACCGCTCGAGCATTCCCTCCGGCGCCCCTTTGGTGATGATCATCCGGCTGCCTGTGTCATCTTCCACCAGGACCGAAACCGCGCGCCTGTCGTGGTCGAACGGCAGCGTGGCAAGCCTGCGGTAACGGGCCAGAGCCGCCTTTTCGCGTGCGGCGGCCGGCGAGTCCCACAGGGCGACGTCGAGCGGGTTGCCGCCGGCCGCCTGGCCGTCCTCGACGGCCGCCTCGTTGCACAGCAGCCCGAGCAGCAGCGGCTCGTCGCCGGGCCTGCCATCGGGGCCGGCTGAACGCATGAAATGGAGGCTGCCCTCGGTCAGGGTGCCGGTTTTGTCGGTGAACAGCACCTCGATGTCGCCCAGGTCCTCGATGCACACCAGCCGCTTCACCAGGACCTTGCGGCGGGCCAGCTGACGCGATCCGGCGGCGAGGCTGGTCGACACCACGGCGGGGAGCAGCTGCGGGGAGATTCCGACGGCGATGGCGAGCGAGAACAGCAGGGCGTCGATGACCGGGCGGTGCAGGGCCACGTTGATGACGAAGATGGCGGTGGTGAGCACGCCGGCGACCTGGACGAGCAGCATGGAGAACTTGCGCAGCCCGATCTGGAACTCGGTCTCGGGCTGCCGTTCCCCGAGCCCGAGCGCGATCCGGCCGAACTCCGCCCGCCCCCCGGTGGCGACAACCACCCCGGTGCCGGAACCGGCGTGCACCACCGTGCCCATCAGCGCGCAGCAGCTCAGCTCGGCTAGCGGCGTACCGGCCGGGACCGGGGCCGGGGTTTTCCCGGCGGGCAGCGACTCCCCGGTCAGGACGGATTCCTCGCACTCCAGTCCCGCGGTGGCGAGCAGCCGCAGGTCTGCCGGGACCACCTCGCCCAGCTGCAGGTCGACCACGTCACCGGGCACAAGCTGGGTGACGTCAGCCGATTGCGGATGCCCGTCGCGGAGCACGATGCACCGGTGCCGGACCTGTGAGTGCAGCGCCTCGGCGGCCTTCTCCGCCCGGTACTCATTCACGAACCCGAGCCCCACCGACGCCAGCAGGATCACGCCGATGATCAGCGCGTCGCTGCGCTCACCGACGAAGAAAGACGCGAGGGCGGTGACCGCCAGCAAGATCAGCAGCGGCGAGCGCAACTGCCGCCCCAGAACCGGGAGCGTGCGCGCCCGGTGCGAACGCACCGCGTTCGGGCCCACCTCCCGCAACCGCCGCGCGGCCTCCGCCTCCGCGAGGCCCTCCTTAGTGCTGCCGAGCCGGGCCAGCACATCCGCGGCGTCCAGCGAGCCGGCTGCCGCCATATCCAGCGGCGCCAGGCCAGCCGCACTGCCCTTGCGGGCAACAGGAGCAACCGCCACCAGCACCTCGTTCCTGCCGATGCTCTCGATGCTTGCCCCGGCAGCCCGCTCTCACCAGGGTCCAAGGTAATCAGGCCCTGGCCCAGCAGGCGCCGTGGACGGCCCCGCACCATCCGGGGTGCCGCCGGGGCATTTAGTGTTGATGGCATGACTTCGCACGCACCCTTCACCCCGGACGAGGCCCGCGCCGCGGGCCGCCGGGCCGCGTAGCCTGCGCGGTCGGCCAGCAGCGCGGCGACGATCGCCGCATCGGGCGGGGCTTCGCCCGGCTGGCCGGGAGCCATAGCGTGGCCCAGCCGAGGCCGGGAAACCACGCAGGCCAGGGCCGGAACTTAGCCGCACAGGCCCCCGGTGGCGACTGGCCGGTGATCGTGTACCTGGTGCGCTGGATGGGGCAGCGGATCAAGGCTCACGGTTGCTGCGTTCTCGCCTCGCTGAAGCAGTTGTCACAGGTACTGGCCCGTCGCCGCACCGTCTGTCTTCGACACCCGCACCGATACCACGTTGGCCAGGTTGATGATCACGCCATTCTCGTCGGCCTCGCGATCATACCGCGCATGGGTCAAGACCAGACTGCACCGCTCGTCCAGCGCACGAGCGATGGCTTCCAGCGCCTCGCGTTCCCCGCTGAAATCCGTGCACATCACGGAGACGTCTTCACCGCCTACCGGGTGAAATCGGATGATCAGCACGATGTTGTCAGGCACAGTCGGTCCCTTCCCGCGAGAACCCGGAAGAACGCCCGCTCAGCGCCAGGCGCTGTGCCCAGGAGCGCTCATCCGGCTGGGTCGCTGTGGATCCGGGCACTCTCAATTGTGCCTCGCGTGCGGCCTGCCGACTGGGACTGCACTACGTCCTCGACGTACTTGACCGGTAGGAACCACACCCGAAGGGCATGCCCTGGCAAAACGCAGTTTGATATGAACCTGCGCTCCGACCATCCGGTCGGCGGCATTATGCGTGTCAAGCACGCCGGAGGCACCGTTCACAGACCAGGCCGCGCGGCCCTCGTGGCCGCCGGGTTCGACCGGATCCCCCGCCCAGGCCCTCGATCATCCGGGCCGACAGCGAGGGCTGCGTGGTCACCTGCCCGTGCCCGATCGGGATGGGCTCGTCGCGGTAGGCAGCCTTGACGTAGTCGCCGGGGACGAATCCCGCGCGGGGTGTCGCGCCGATCGCCTCCAGCACGCGCTCATCGCTGATGCCAGCCGCCCGGACCGCCTGCACTAGGTCCCCAGGTACGGAGCCCCAGCTCATGACGCTCCGGGACGGAGCGCCAGCTGGCCGTCCGGCTGGAGATCCACCTGTGACCCGAAGCGGCGGCTGGCCCGCTCAAGGACCGCCCTCAGCCACTCAGCGTCCGCGGCCGGCGCGCGGTGCAGCCGCATTTTCCTGGCGCGCATGGGCGCCATCCGCAGGTCTGCCAGCGTGCCCGTGTCCGGATCCACCGACGCGAAGTAGAGCAGGCGCAGGTCGTCCCGGTACTTCTCATAGCCGGTGATGCCTTCGTAGTCGTCGATGCAGTCGCCGCAGCCGTAGAGGACGAGCTTGCCCCGGAACACCTCGACCGGGCGTGGGTGGTGCGAGGAGTGACCGTGGATGAGGTCGACACCCCCGTCGACCAGGCGGTGGGCGAAGCGGACCTGATCCGGGTCCACGTCATACCCCCAGTTGGATCCCCAGTGGATGGAGACGACCACGACGTCACCGGGCCGCTTCACGGCCTGCACCCGGCCGGTGACGTCGTCGGCGGTGGTGCCGGACAGATCAGGCAGGAAGTGGATGCCGGGCCGGTCCGCGGTGGCGGCCCAGTCTGGCGGAATCCCGCTGGAAGCCGTCCCGCACGAGAAGATGATCACACGTCTGCCGCCCGGAACGGTGACGATCAGGGGCCGCCGGGCGTCACCGGTGTCGCGGCCCGCGCCGACCGCCGGCAGCCGGGCACGGGAGAGAGCGTCCAGGGTGTCTTCGAGCCCGCGGCGGCCGAAGTCGAGCACGTGGTTGTTCGCCAGCGCGCATGCATCGGGCCGGGCCGCGGCCACGCAGGGAAGGTTGCCCGGGCTCATCCGGTAGTGAATGGCCTTGCCTGGCGCGAATTCGCCACTGCGGGTGATGCTCGTCTCCAGGTTGATCACCCGGACATCGGGTGCGAGGTCGTCGAGTATCTGCAGGGCATCCCCCCAGGGCCAGGAGAATCCGGCCTGCCGCGGGATCCGGCCATTGGCCCGCTCCGCCAGGTGAACGTATGTCCGTGCGTCGCCGAGGTACGTCTCCCGCAGTTCCGGGTCGCCGGGGTGCGGGAGGATCTGGTCGATGCCGCGGCCAGTCATCACGTCGCCGCACAGGAACAGCGTCACCAGACCATCGCCCACACCGCCCACTGTGCCAGGCCCTAGCTCAGGGCGTGACCTCGGCCCGGACACCGATCAGCCGCACGTCCTCGCTGATCCCGTCGCTGGCCGCCCACTCAGCCAGCCGACCAGCCAGGTGGGCCTGTTCGCCCGTCGAGCACCATCGCCCGGTCCTGATACATGCGCAAAGCCGCCAGCACGCCCCCGGCATCGCCGGCGTTCGACGGCCGCGGGCTACGGCTGCTGCGACGCGATGGTGCAAGCGCCACCCATGAACGGCCATCCCGCCGTGTGGGTGGCGATGCGCGGCGTTCTTGGCCGCGCACCGGGGCGTTCGAGGTCACGGCGGTCCAGGAGCGGCCGGCCATGGCGAGGACCAGGACGTATGGCCCTGGTGCGGTGGCGGCAGTGGGAGCAGCAACCTGATGAGTCCGTCCAGCTCGCCCGCCGGGCTGAAGAACCTGCGGCGGGACCGCTGGCCGGCGACCCGGCCCTGGTGGGGCTTCCGGCGTTCATCGTGGGCTCGGTGGCGCTCGGGCTGGTGCTGGTCGGTGTCGTGCCCGTCACGGCCGTCGGCGCGTCCTTGCCCATCATCCTGG